>Ga0105245_10000295_pt1 | contig 47700 bp, 39 predicted proteins | sample KBSM54metaG_FD_81523 | JGI IMG/M metagenome (GOLD analysis project Ga0105245, IMG submission 81523) | Miscanthus rhizosphere microbial communities from Kellogg Biological Station, Michigan, USA - KBS M5-4 metaG | ecosystem: Host-associated > Plants > Roots > Rhizosphere > Soil | place...
CTGGCTCGCCTCGGCGAGCGAGATCCGCGCCCGCACCAGCAGCGACTTGACCGAGGGCACGCTGGTCTCCATCGCCTGGGCGATCTCCTCGTAGGACATCGCGTCCATCTCGCGCAGCAGCAGCGCCGAGCGCTGGGTCTCGGGCAGCTTGCCTACGTCGGTGAGCAGCTGGCGGAACTCCTCGCGATTGTGGACCTTCTCGGCGGTCGAGGCGGCCTCGACTTCGGGAACCATGTCCATCGATTCCTGCGCGTCGGCGGTCGGTTTGCGCAGGTGGTTGAGGCAGCGGTTGCGGGCGATCCGGTAGAGCCACGGGCGCAGGTTGATCTCGCGCTCGTCGGCCAGCATCGCTTTGTAGGCGTTGACGAAGACCTCCTGCAGGACGTCTTCGGCGTCCTCGGTGGAGCCCAGCATCTGGCGGCAGAAGCCGAGCAACCGCCCCTGGTAGCGGTCGACGATCGCCTCGAAGGCACCGGGGTTGCCGGCACGAGCCATCGCGATCAGATGCTCGTCCCCCTGAAGTTTGAGCAGCGGCGAGCGCCGGGCGAGGAGTCCGCGGCGACTGGCGTGTGTGAGAGCTGAAGCCTCCAAGCGAATCCTCCGTAGAACCAGGGAAGGCGTTTGTCTTCTAGCTCATGGACACCGTAGCAGCGAGGTAGTTGCGGTCCCTCGTGATTTTTTAGTGCGGATTTAGAAACCCAAACTCAACAAATGCCCGGGGCGGGATTCGAACCCGCAAGCCCCCCAGTGGGGCAGCGCCTTTTAAGGGCGCCGCTTTTGCCAATTTCGCCACCCGGGCAAGCTGATCGTAGCCGTGGGCTGCCTATAGGCTCAAACAATGGAGCACGGCGGGAGGATCGTCGCGAAAGCGCTGAAGTCGCGCGGCGTCACGCACCTCTTCACGCTCTCTGGGGGACACCTGTTCTCTATATACGACGGCTGCAAAGCCGAGGGCATCGAGATCGTTGACGTCCGCCACGAGCAGACGGCGGCCTTCGCGGCCGAGGGCTTCGCCAAGGCGACCCGCGGGGTGGGCGTCGCCGCGCTGACGGCGGGCCCCGGCGTGACCAACGGGATCAGCGCGATCGCCGGGGCGCAGGCCAACGGCTCGCCGGTCTGCGTGCTCGGCGGGCGGGCGCCGGAGATGCGCTGGGGGTCGGGCTCGCTGCAGGAGTTCGATCACGTGCCGGTCGTCTCGCCCCTGGTCAAGTCGGCGGAGACGGTGAAGGAGCCAGGTGAGATCGGAGCGCGCACGGCGGCGGCGCTCGACCTGGCATTGGCGATGCCGAACGGCCCGACCTTCGTCGACTATCCGCTCGACGTCGTCTTCACCGAGGCGGAGGCGCGCATCCCCGCGCCGACTCCGGTCGAAACCGGTCCCGCGGATGGGATCGAGGAGGCCGCGGCCTTGCTCGCCTCGGCCGAGCGGCCGGCGATCATGGCCGGTTCCGGCTTGTACTGGGGGAGGGGCGAAAACGAGCTTCGTGCCCTGGCCGAGGCGCTTGGGATCCCGGTCTTCCTCAACGGCCTCGGGCGCGGTTGCCTACCCGCCGACCACGAGCTTGCCTTCAGCCGCGCCCGCGGTGCCGGCCTCGGCGGGGCCGACGTCGCGCTGGTGATCGGCGTTCCGCTCGACTTCCGCCTCGGCTTCGGCGCCAGCATCGCCGAGGAGGCGAAGCTGATCCGGCTCGACGTGGCGCCCAACGAGCTGAGCGCCAACCGCGTGCCGCAGGTCGACCTCGTCGGCGACGTCGCTGCCAGCCTGGCGGCGATCCGCGAGGCGATGGAATCGCCCACGCGCCGCACCCGCACCTGGCTGGCGCAGCTGCGCAAGGTCGAGGAGGAGAAGCGGGCCGTCGAGCAGGGCGAGCTCGACGACGGCCGCTCGCCGCTGCACCCGGTGCGCGTCTACCGGGAGCTGGGCGAAGTGCTCGAGCGCGATGCGATCGTCGTCGGCGACGGTGGTGACTTCGTCTCCTACGCCGGCCGCTTCGTCGACACCTACCAGCCGGGCTGCTGGATGGACCCCGGCCCCTTCGGCTGCCTCGGCGCCGGCCCGGGCCAGGCGATCGGCGCCAAGCTGGCCCATCCCGATCGCCAGGTCTGCCTGCTGCTCGGCGACGGCGCCTTTGGCTTCGCCGGGATGGAGTTCGACACGATGGCCCGCCACGGGCTGCCGATCGTTGGCGTGATGGGCAACAACGGCATCTGGGCGCTGGAGCACCACCCGATGAAGTTCCTCTACGGCTACTCGGTGGCGGCCGAGCTGCGTCCGGAAACCCGCTACGAGCAGATGGTCGAGGCGCTCGGCTGCGAGGGGATCCTGGTGCGCGAACCGGCCGAGCTGCGAACGGCGCTCGAGCGCGCCTTCGAGTCCGGCAAGCCGACCCTGGTCAACGTCCTCACCGATCCCGAGGTCGTCTACCCGCGCAAGTCGAACCTCGCCTGACACGGTCTTATGGCCCCACTCTCTTGCCCAAAAGAAACGACCGCCATCGCTGACGGTCGTTTCAAGTTGGTCCCTCAGGACGGGCAGGGGTACGTCTTCAGGGACCAGTTCTTATTTAGTGGACTCAGACGGCGGGAGGCGCCATGATGCGGCAATCGTCCGAGTCCTATATCCGAGTCTGAGAGGGTTGCCCCACCTCTTTCTCGATGTGGCGATTATCTGCTCGCCTGTCCGATGCGTCTAGCTGGCACTAGGCCTGCTACTTGTAATCGATGACCTCAGGCCTACCAAGTTTTGGGGGTTAGGCCGTTTGCTTAACCCAAATGTCCGGGCAGGAGAGACACGACTGTCCACATAGGAACATAGAATTACTACTGATTGAGAATGCGGGGTTATCCGCAGTCCAAAGCCGAAACAGCTGATATCGCGCAGCCGTAGAGGATGTCGTGCTCGGAGACCTCGATGCGGTCGAGGCGGAATGCGCGCATCGTCTCGACCAAAATCACCACTCCGGCCACGATGTTAGGCGCGCGGTCGGGGTGCAGGCCGCGGATACCTGCCCGTTTGGACAGTGGGGCAGAGGCCAATTGCGAGAGAAGTCGCTGGATCGTGCCGAGGGTTAGCGTATGCCCGTGTACTTGCTTCGGGTCATAGGGCTCGAGGCCGATCTCGATCGAGGCCAGCGAGGTCGGCGTGCCAGCGACGGCGATGCCCGCCTCGGCGCGGGCGCCGGGCTGATCGGCGATCGCGCCCTCGATCAGGCCGCGCACGTCGCGGGCCAAGGCCTCGAGCTCGAGCGTGCTGGGAGGGTCGCCGGTGATGTGGCGCTCGCTGTGGCGAACGACGCCCGCCTGCAGCGAGGCGTGGAAGGCGACCTCGTCGCCAGTGCCGACGATCAGCTCGGTCGAGCCGCCACCGATATCGACGACCAGCGTCGGCACGCTGGGAGAGTTCTCGCAGGTGGCGCCGAGGTAGGTGAGGCGCGCCTCTTCCTCGCCATCGAGTACCCGGGCCGAGAGCGCGAAGCGCTCGCGCAGCTCAGCGGCAAAGGCGCTGCCGTTGGAGGCGTCGCGCACAGCGCTGGTCGCGATCGCGTCGATGTTCCCGACCCCGTTCTCACGACAGATCGCCACGTAGTCGGCAATCGCCGCGCAGGCCGCCTCGATCGCCTCGGCCGAGAGCTGCCCCGAGAGATCGACCCCCCGGCCCAACCGAGTCACCCGGCTCTGCCGCTCGACCTCCGTCACCCGCCCCCCGGCGACGTCCGCAATCAGCAGTCGCGTCGAGTTGGAGCCGATGTCGATCACCGCCACCCTGTGAGAGCCCGCATCCATGCCGGCGCCACTCTAGAGACAGGGCCATCGCCCTGGCGAGCAGGAAGGCCCTTCTGGCAGAGTTTGACTCTAAATCGTTCGACTAAACTCCTCCTTCATGTCGAAGTTCTTGTTCGCGGCGCTGCTGAGCGCTCTGGTCGTGCTCGCCGGTTGCGGCGGGAGCGACAGCCCATCATCGAAGGCAAGTGCGGCCAGCCCAGAAAGCCTGCTGATGACCTTGGACGAACTGCCAAAGGGGTCCGCGTTGGGAGAATCGCCACCGGAACTCTGTGGCCCGCTTCCGGTCTTCGAACACGGCAACGGTCAGACCGCGCTCTCGAGCTCGTTCCTCGTCGGGCAGACGCGTCTCGTCGAGGCGGTCGGCGTTTTTAAGACGCCAACCCAGGCGAAATCGGCTTATGAAGGACTCAACCAGCCGAAGCGGCTCGAATGCATCAGCAATGCGATCAACTCGTTCGGCTCGGCCTCCTCGGTCGAAGTCGGCCAGCCGAAATCGATCGATTTCGGCGAAGAAGGGACCCTGGTCCGTTACCTGGCGCTCGACGACAACGCCAAGACCAAGGGTTTCAGCGACGTGATCTCGATCCGGGACGGTCGTTGCACGGTCGCCCTCCTGCTTGCCGTGGAAAGCGGCAATCCGTCGGAATCGGACTTCGAACCGGCCAGCGAAACGGCTGTCGACCGGCTCTCCGACGCTTGCGGATAGTGATGCCTGTAGGCGAATGATCGTTTTCTACGACGGAGAGTGCGGCTTCTGCAAGGTCTGCGTTGCGGTGCTCCTCGCCTGGGACCGCTCGCGCCGCCTTTACCCAATGACGATCCAGGAGCCGGAAGGCCAGCATCTGCTGGCCTCGGTGCCCGAGGACGAGCGGCTCGACTCCGCGCACGTACGCGGGGCGGGAGGCACGATTTTCTCCGGTGCCGTCGGTGCTCCACACGTGCTCAGGCAGCTGCCGGGCGGGTCGCCATTGGCAACGGTGGTAACGATCGCGATGCCGCTGGTGCAGGCCGCTTACCGCCTGGTGACTTCAGCGCGACCCGTGATCGGCTCGATTCTGCCGGCGGCATGGTGCAACTGGGCAGAGGGCCGAATTGCCGAGCGCCGGCGTGGGACCACGCCACCCACGTCGACGCTGTAGTCGACGTATTCCCGGCCGAGGACCGCGAAACAGCGTCGGTCCTCGAGCTGGACGTAGAGCGGGCAGGCGCAGGCATTGACGAATCCCAGCTCGAGCGCGGTCTGGTCCCCGGTGCAGACTGCGAGGCCGAGCGAGACCAGGGCGCCGCCGAGAAAGAGCGGGTGGCGCACGAAGCGGTAGATGCCCGACTTGACCACGCGACGCTCGCCTGGCACGTACTCGTGGACGAAGAGCGTGCGCGCCACGCCCAGGGCGGAGACCCCGACCGCAACCATGGCCCCCCCAGCGAGGATCGCCGGGGCGCCGATCGCCAGTTCCCCCGCTGGGTTACTGGACATGCCGTCGATCAACCCCGCGGCGACGGGACGTAGGAACTGGCTGAAGGCGACCGAGATCCCGAGGAGGATTTCCCGCATAAAGGCACGCCGATATGGGAGCGCGCACGGCGTCTCCGAGTCCCGACGCCCGTTGCGGGGGAAGACGATCCCGAGCCAAGCCAGCCAGACGATCCAGATCGCCGCCTGTACGGCCAGGATCGAGACCGAGGTGAGCTCGGCGAAGGCCAGGGCGGCGGTGAGGATCGCCATCGTCGTGGTGCCGACAAGGGCGATCAGTCGGACGCAGTGGCCGAAGCTCACCCGCCAGCCCAGTGCCTCGAGCAGTTCAGCCATTGCGGCCGACCTCCGCGCTCAAGCGTCGACCCCCAGCGAGCGTGAGCGGATCACCGTCAGCGCAGCGGTCGCCATCACGAAGGCAAAGGCGAGGCTGGCAGCGAGGGCCTTGGCCAGCATCGGACCGTCCCACCCTTCGATCAGCAGCGACCGCATGCCTTCGGTGACGTACCGGGCCGGGTTGAAGTCGGCCGCCGTCTGCATCCAGGGCTTTAGGTATTCGTAGGGCACCAACAGCGGCGAGAGGAAGATCAGCGGAATGAAGATCAGGTTTGCCGCCGAGGTCATCTGGGTGTCGCGGGTAAGAACGGCGACCGCTACCGAGTAGGCGGCGAAGCCGAGCCCCCAGACGAAGGCGAGCCCGAGCACGCAGAGGACCCCGGCAACGCCGGTCTCCGGGTCGGCGCCGAGGGCAATGCCGAAGGCGATCACGATGCTCGCCTGGAGCACGACCTGGAAGGCCGAGGTGAGCACCAGGCTGGCGATGAGTGCCGAGCGCTTGATCGGCATCGTCAGCTGCCGGCGCAGATAGCCTGAGCGAATGTCGGAGACGAGCAGCAGCCCGGCCGCGCCGCCCCCGACCGAGGCCGCCAGGATCGCCGCCGGCAGGATGAAGTTGTAGTAGTTGCCACCGGCAAAGCCGACCAGCAGCGGCACGCCTCCGACGGTGCCGTCATAGACGACCAGGAACAGCATGGCCAGCAACAGGTTGAGGATCAGGACCGGGTTGCGGAAGGCTTCGACGGCAACTCGGCTCGTCAGCAGCTTGACCTGCGGGAGCCAGGGGGGCGGTTCTGCCAGGGAGCCGGGAAGAGGGGTGGCTTCAACGACTGACGACATCGCTTGCCCAGACGTCGCGGACGGCGGCAGCGGAGATGTCGTCGCGCCAGATGGCGCCGTCAACCAGGACGACGACCCGGTCGGCCAGTTGCTCGACCTCTTCCAGGCTCTGGCTGGCGAAGAGGATGCAGGTGCCCTCGTCCCGCAGGCGGCTCAGCTCCCGCCAGAACTCTCGTCGCGAGAAGGGGTCGAGGCTGCCCGTCGGCTCGTCGAGCAGGAGGACGGGCGGGCGATGCAATAGGGCCAGGCCAAGGTCGAGCCGACGACGAGTGCCGCCCGAGAGACGGTGCACGCGTTGGTCGGCGGCTTTGGTCAACCCGGTGAGCTCGATCATTTCGTCGCAGCGCCGGCTCGCCGCCGATCGGTTGAGGCCGAAGAGCCGGGCGTGATGTTGGAGGACCTGGCGCACCTTGCCGTTGGGGTAGACGCCGACCTCTTGGAGGGCGACCCCGATGCACGCCCTTACCTGCGCGGCTTGCCCGACGGTGTCGAAGCCGGCGATCGAGGCGTGTCCCGAATCGGGGCGGGAAAGCGTTGCGAGGATCTGCACCAGAGTTGACTTGCCGGCCCCGTTGGCGCCCAGCAAGGCAAGCGCCTGCCCCTGCTCGACGATGAGGCTGAGCCCAGAAAGAGCAGGCACCGCATGCGTTCCCTTGGCGTAGGTCTTGGAGATCTGATCGAGCTCAATCGTCGCCATCGCTATTACTGACTACTTATACTGGAATTTCACAAAGTAAAAGCGCGCGAGAGAGGAAGCCCCGCGTTGCTAGCATGGCCTTCACGCCGCGGGGTGGAGCAGCCAGGTAGCTCGTCGGGCTCATAACCCGAAGGTCGCAGGTTCGAATCCTGCCCCCGCTATAGGAAAAGGCCCTGCAAATGGGGCCTTTTTTTCTGCTCCAGGCGCAAGCGTATATTGCTGGGCGGGTACCAATTGGGTACTAATTTTCAATGCCCGAGGCGTCGGTCCGGCTGCGGTGCGGCAGTCCGTCAGGCACGGAAACGACCTTTCGACTGTCATGTCGGGCCGACCTTCGGGTCTAAAGCCCCGAAGGTCGATAGCTCCGCGACATATTTCTCACGCAAGCGCCCATCAGGTGGGCGCTATAATGATGCGGATGTCGCCCGCTGGTCTTACCGCTCGAAACCGTGCTCTTCTGACCTCCCTTCACCGGTTTGACGGTCCATTCACCGTCGACGAGGCGCAAGAGGCACTTGACGTAGATCGCCCCCGCGCGCAGCGCTTGCTGCGCTATCTCGCGGACCGGGGTTGGCTCGCTCGTGTCCGCAGGGGCGTTTATGCACCAGTCCCTCTCTCGACCGAGGTCCCGGAGGAGTGGCGGGCCGACCTATGGCGGGCCGCAGCGCAGGCCTACTCCCCTTGTTACATCGCGGGCTGGAGCGCCTGCGAGCACTGGGGTCTCACCGAGCAGATCTTTCGCGACCTTATGGTCGTGAGCACCAGGCGGATCGCCTTCCGCAGCGACGATATCCAGGGTACGCCCGTGAGGATCAAGGTTGTCGGACCCCAGAAAATGTTCGGCATGGTCGGCGTCTGGCGAGGATCGGAGCGAGTCGAGGTCTCTGACCCCACCCGCACGATTGTCGACTTGCTCGATGATCCGTCGATGGGGGGCGGGATCCGCCATGTGGCGGAGGTGCTTGAGGCGTACCTCGCAGGATCGCATCGCGATGAAGGACTGCTGCTCGATTACTGCGAGCGGTTCGGCAACCGAAGCGTTTACAAGAGGCTCGGATACCTCGCCGAGGCCCTCTCTCTCGACGAGCCCGAGCTGATCGAGAGCTGTCTGGAGCGGAAGTCGAGTGGTGTAGTGCCGCTCGATCCAAGCATCCAGGCGGCGGGCGTTCGCAACTCAGCCTGGAATCTTCGTGTCAACGCGCGGATCGATCGGGTGGCTTCGTGATCACCCGAGCGGTCCTCGATGAGCGGGTCCGTGAGTGGGGCCTGCGGGACGACGTCGTTGAGAAGGATTACGTCCTCGGCTGGCTCCTCTGGGGGATAGGGTCGAATAAGTCACTGGGCGCCTCATGGGTGTTTAAGGGCGGAACCTGTCTTAAGAAGTGCTACATCGAGACCTACCGCTTCTCCGAGGACCTCGATTTCACTGTCCTGCCCGACGGACCAATCGAGCCCGACGACGTCTTGCCGCTGATCGACGAGGTGCTGACCGGTGTTAACGACGCATCGGGCATCGACTTCTCGGTCGAGACGCCGCGCCTGAAGCTGCGACCCGGCGGGCGCACCGCCGAAGGGCGGATTTACTATCGCGGCCCTCGGGGCGCACCGCAGCCGGCGCGCATCAAGCTCGACCTGAGCGCAGATGAGGTCCTCGCTCGGCCACCTGTGTTGCGACCCATCGCCCATGCCTTCCCCGACGAGCTCCCGGCGCCGGCCGAGGTCCGCTGCTACGGCTTCGAGGAGCTCTTCGCCGAGAAGATCCGAGCGATGGGGGAGCGCTCGCGTCCGCGCGACCTCTACGACATCGTCAACCTCTTTCGCCGCGAGGATCTACGGCTCGAGCAGGAGCTGATCCGATCGACGCTTGAGCGCAAGTGCGAGAGCAAGGGGATCGCGATGCCGACCCACGGCGACATCAGCTCCTCTCCGTTGCGTGCCGAGCTCGAAGCCGAGTGGGCGAACATGCTCGGTCACCAGCTGCCAGTTTTGCCGCCTTTCGAGCAGTTCTGGGAGGAAGCTGAGGTTCTCTTCCAGTGGCTTGAAGGTGACGCCGTCGAGGAGCCGGTGGAGCCGATTGGCGCGATGACCAGCGAGGACCAGACCTGGTCGCCGCCGCCGACCTTGGCTACCTGGGGCCGAGCCTCGTTGGAGGTCGTGCGTTTCGCCGGCGTCAACCACCTCTTGGTGGAGCTCGGTTACAAAGGCAGCACGCGCTTGATCGAGCCGTACTCGCTGCGGCGCAGCAGCGCCGGCAACCTGCTGCTCTACGGAGTTAGAGCCGACAGCAGAGAAATCCGCTGCTATCGGGTGGACAAAATCCAGTCCGCGCGGGCGACCACCCAGCCGTTTCAGCCAGCCTTCGCAATCGAGTTCGGGTCCGCCGGTGGATTGTCTGCTCCTCCGGTGCGCAGGCGGGCGGGAGCCCCAAGGCTTGGACCTCGTCGATCAGTCGCACGGTCCCGCTCGGTTGGTCCCGCCTATATCGTCCGCTGTGCGACCTGCGGTAAGGAGTTCCGCCGCAAGACGCGCTCAACTGCGATGCGCAAACACAAAGGACCCGGAGGCTGGGATTGTCCCGACCGCAGGGGCTACTTCGTCAGGATGGACTAGGAGACTTCGCTCCAAGCGGCTCGCTCGTGCGAGGCCCAGTTCCTCGTGGCCTTGCGACGCTCCGCCTTCACGTTGGCGGTCAACTTCTTCGGCTTACAGAGGAGACAGCCGCTGCGTCGATGCTTCGGTCGCTTGCGCTTGTGATGTGCCATCGGCCCAGGTTACGCGCATCGGATTCATCCGACCATGGGCTCCTCGAGCCTAAGCGCGTAGCTCGCCGGCGAGGCTGCGATCCGCCCACGTCAATGACACCAGCTGCTCGGCGAGATCGAGGATCGGCCGCCTCGCGCCGGTCTTCTCGTTCTCGCTCAGGACGAAGCGCGCCAGCCGACGGGCGAGGTCAGGCTTTGAGAGATGAAATCCCGGGTCGCGATTGCTGGCCATCTCGAGCAGGATCGAGGCCACCCCCTTGTCGCTTCCACTTTCGCGCTGGGCGGTAATTTCGGTGTCGAGGTCATCCGAATCCAGTGAGAATCCGTCGAGGCCGATCTCATCTGCGAAGTCGCCGACTATCTGACAAAGCTCGGCAGACGAGAAGTTGTCTACCTCGAAGTTCTCTTTCCAGAGCAGAAACTCCGGGGAGTCACCTGGCTCCTGACTAAGGTCATTGGCTTTCGCCAGCGCCCCCTTCATCGCGGCGCGCCGGGCCTCGGGATCCTCAATGATGCGGGCTGCCTTCAGTCCCTCCTCTCGGATCTCTGTGCGTTTCTTTTCGCTGATGCCCTCGATCACGTTCGCCCGCACCAGCGCCTCGATCATCTCCTTCGCCCGCCCCTCGTTGTCGAAGACGAGAAAGAAGTAGTTCGCATAACTACGGAAGGCGCCGAGTAGTGACTCCGCGTTCTCGGGGATGTCAGCGCCGCCGAGATCGGTAGCGGCGATTCCCAGCATCTCGAAGGACAGCGCATAGCCCTCCTCGACAATCGTTCGCAAGGCGATGATCTCCGAGGGGCCCTCGGCGAGCAGCTGGACCCGCCAGGGGTAGAGACCGTATTCCTCGAGCAAGCTCGGCAACAGCGCCCGGTTCCCGCGTGCCGTCGTCTCGTCGCGGCTCTCGACACCCCGCCGCCGGCGCCGTTCGTTCACGTCCGGGAGGAGCTCGGTTCCCTCCAGCCGCCGGTGCCAGGAGCGGATCACGCGGGCGGCGTCGTAGTAATCGCGGGCCAGTCGCGCCGGTCCCCTCAGGCGTTCGAAGCTATGGCGGTTGACCTGGTCGATCAGGTCGAAGACCTCTACGTTTGGGTCGATCCAGCGGGCCCGGTAGACGAGGTTCTCGTAGATGCTCGCCAGCTCTGAGGCGTCGGTGCCACAATCCGCTGCGAGCTCGTCGTAGTTCAGCGTTCGAAGCTGCTCGGCCGCCCACTCGCTCGCATCGTCGGTCAGCCCACCGACGCCGCTGCCGATCCAGTTGCTCTGCCTCGGCCCACCACGCTCGAACGGATAGAAGACGTTTTGGACCCGGACTAGGAGCAACTCAAGCGCGCGCCGCCGCTCTGCCGCTTCGAGCAGGCTTGCTCGCATCTGCTCCGGTGAGCGCGCCGCGGCTGCCTTAGCGTGAGCCTCTAGAAAGGACTCGAAACCGTCCTCGAGATTGCCCCAAATCACCCCGGGCGTGAGCTGGTCCTGTAGCTCGCTGAGCCAGAGGACTTGCCAGTGGTGGTAGAGCACCTGCGGGTTGGCGTCATCTCCGTGGACCTCTTCGGCCGCGGCCTGCAGTTGCTCCCATGGGACGTAACCGTTCTCCTCACGGACGATCAACTCACCTTCGTCGAGGGAGCGCTGCTGGTCGTAGAACCAAAAGCCGTGGTGGGCGTAGGCCACCGGCAAAAGGATCCCTTCGCGATCGAGCGCCTCCCATGGGCCGCGGGACAGCAGACCAAGATCGCTTAGGCCCCTGGATTTGGCCATGTCGCGCATACCCCGGAGCTCGATCAGGCGGAGCTGAACGAAACACCACTCGCGCACGGCACGCGAAAAATTGAAGTTCCCAGGAATCGTCATCTCTATCACCGGAAAGCTTCGCGCAAACCGCGGTCGATTCCTCGGCCGCCGGACTGACGCATCACAGTCTCGGCCGTGGTCGGTTTGGGGCTGTACTTCCTCTAGCGTTGGGCGCCGATGGCCATTCCCGACCTCCGCAAGCCCGGCGAGGTGATCGACTGCATGGCCTGCGTCGGAGACGCGGAGCCCGTCCGGGCTTTTCTGCAGCTGCCGAGCCAGGACGGCCCGGGCCTGCTTCGCATGGTGGAGTCGGGTGGGGTCGGGGTCGGAGACGACCACCTGGAGGGAGTGCGGCTTAGCTTGCTCGAGGGCCACGACTCCGGCCCGGCCTGCCTTCCCAATTGCTACGTCAGGGCGGTTAGGTTCGGCATCCCCGAGACGACGCCCTATCCCGCCGAAATCGCGATTAACTCGGCGATCGTGGGCTCCGAGGACGCCGAGCAGACCTATCCCTCAATCTCAATCTCCAACCATCGAGCCGTCAGATTCTTGGATCGCAATCCGACCACGACGCAGGAGGTTGTCACCAACCACGCCGTGCGCGAGGAGCGTGCCTCGGTTCCCTTCGGCGAGCATCAGATGCAGCTGCTTGAGATCGGCACCCAGGACAACTCCGGCGATGAGGCCGAAGTTACCGTTCGCTGGTGGATGGAGATCGTTCTCACCGGTCCCCCGAAGACGCTGACGGAGTGGAGCAACTTCGTGATGCCGGCCCTCGCCTTGCTCTCCTTCTGCCTAGACGAACCGCTCTCGCCCGAACGCATACACACGATGGACGGCAGTCGGCTCGTTGATCTTCACCTCCGCTGGCGCGAGAACAGCGCGCCGTCGCGACCGCCGCCCCTGATGACCCTCGACAAAGTGCGCGACCGCTTCGCTCAGGTGGCGGAGACGTGGGGACGGATTCAGTTGGAGACGCCCGAACTGATGTGGCAGCTGGTTGAGTACCAGCTGCGCCGCGGCCACCGGATCAATGCCGATCAGTTCGTCCTTGTCGCTCGCTGTCTGGAGCTGTACTTCAGCTACAGCGACCGCTTCGAGAGCGTCATGCGCCCGCCAGATGAGCATCGCCAACTGGTTGCCGAGGTGATGGCCGGCGTGTCGCACGAGCTGCGCGAGCAGGAGGGCGAGTGGATCGAGCGCAATCTGCTCGGCTCCAACCGGGCCAGTATGCTCGTCCAGGTCCTTAGGATTCTCGACAGCTTCGACGGTGAGGTAAGCCGCTACTGCGGCATTCCGGAGGATCGGGAGGAGTTCGCGAAGACCGTTCGCGACACCCGCAACTTCTTCACCCACTTCCCCAGCGAACGGCCGGCCCGGGTGCCCGACGGTCGAGGCCTGGTCGTCTTGAATCACCGCCTCTGGTTTCTCCTGCGCGCATGTCTCCTGCGCGACATGGGTTTCGAGGACCCCGACGTGGTCGAGCTGCTGGCCGCTGCGGGGCAGAAGCACTACCTCATAAGGGGGTAGCCGGACCGAGGATTGTCGGGGCATCGCTCGGGGGAGGCGGGTACACAAACGGGTCACAATTTGAGCGAAAGTGGGGTCAACTCAGACCAACTCGGACCGCTTGAACAAGCCAAAAACCAGCCTGGTCAACCCCGCCTAGAAACCTCATAACCCGAAGGTCGCAGGTTCGAATCCTGCCCCCGCTATAGAATAAAAGCCCCGCATATGTGGGGCTTTTGTTTGTCTTGTCTGACAGACAATAGGGTGCAAATTTGGCCGTGGGGCAAGCGCTGGGGCAAGGTGAGGTCCCAGCGAGGGTTCCAAGCTTGCCGTAGAGCAGCCGGTCCCCTATGGGATCGAGGCGCCTCGACTCGCTGTTGGTCGGTCTGCGCCCGGTGTCGGGCGTCAGTGATCAGGGTCGTGAGTTTGCGGCACAAAGTCCCGCGGGGGGCGGGGGGCGGGGGGCGGGGGGCGGGTAGCCCTCGGCTCAGCCCTATTGTCGGACTCCGTGTGAACCCGAACTCCGACCGGGTGCTGAAGGCCGGTTAGCATCGGCCGATGGAGCGAGTGCCGGTCCTCGTAGACACCTTCGCCTCCCCCTCGGAGATCGAGGCACTGGAAGGTGCTCTGTCTCGGGTCGGTCTAGAGACCGAGGTTGAGCGGACCGTTCCGCCTCAAGGCCTCGCGCCCTGGCTGGTGTTGATCGGAGTGCCCGTCGGGCAGTTCCTCGCCGGCTTCTTCGGCGCTGCGGGAAAGGATGGCTGGGAGGCGTTCAAGCAATTCTTCGACGAAATCAAGAGTTCTCACGAACCGAAGCGTCGGTTCTGGCAGCGGCAGAGTGCGCCCCGACAGGGGGAGTTGGTGATTCGGCCGAACATCGAAACGCCCCCGGATATGGAGTCCTCAGAGCGGGCCGCCGTGATGATGGGATGGATCGGCACTGGCGACACGGCAACCTCGCTGACGCTTCCTGCGAGTCTCCCTGAGGAGGCCTTCCGCGTCCTGTTTGCAATTGACCTCTCCGAATATCCCCACCACCACATCTTCTGGAATCCGGAGACGAGGAAATGGGAAGGTCACGAGAAGGAGGAGCCCCCGTCGGCGGACGAATGAGCCGGATCATCCGCGGGAAGTCATCCGCAGTCCCAAGTCGACCTTGATTCGGTGAAGCCGTCCTAGAAGGCGCTCCACGTATCTCAGCCGAACGTCCGCTGCGCGCCCACGACCCAAGGTCGCGGGTTCGAATCCCCGGCCTTGGGACGCACCCTCGTCAGGCAGACATCGTTTCTAGGATCGCGACGGAGGTCCGCAAGCGGCCCTGGGCAACGTGAGCTTCGAGGGCTGTGGATCCTAGGGTTTGCGTGTGTTGCATTGCGACTTGAGTTGCCGTGGCGCCGAATGTCTTACAGCCACGGCAGAATCCTTGAGATGGACGCAGCGATTGTCGCCGCAGTAGCCGCAGTGGTCACGGTTCCCATTGGGCTCATTCAATGGCATAGCGCTCGAGAGCAAGCTCGAAGTGCAGAAATTGATCTTTTGCGAGCGATGCGATCCGACTGGGTGGCACTAAAGCCTCAATGGCACCGCGCCATTCTCACTGCCATCGGCCCTGATAGCTACTACAGCCCAGCCGATGGCCAAATCAGGTCTATCTTCCGAAAACTAGTTGTGGAAATGGCCGCAGAGCCTGAGTCAGGGGATCCGGCTTGGTTCGCATGGCATCAAGAGACCCGTGATCGCTCCCATGAGTTCGAGCAAGCGGAGCGGGACACTCTCTTTTTCTTGGCCACTCTCGCCTCTGCTGTCCTTCGTGGGCGCCTGTCCCCTGACCTTGCCTACACGGTCGTTGGTCTTGATGTCGTCCGTCGCAGTCGCCAGGTCAGGGTTCTTCTGGGGGAGGCGCAAGCTGAATGGACCTATGAGAGCGATCAGGAAAAGGAGGCAAATGCAGCCGCGGTCGCTGCAATGAGCGAGCAGGAGGTTCTCGAATCCGTGATGTCGGCGGTAGAAGGGGAAGCTGAAGTCGATCTCGAGAAGTGCCCGTGGTGCTATTGGGTCGACTCACTTCCGGGACTAACCGATCGCATTCTCGGCTTGCTCGACATCCTTTGGGCTGAGGCCGCGCGACGCTACGACCTGCAGACGCACGATCTTGTGGCCGCGGCTGAGCTAAAGCGGGTTAGTGGATCGGGCGTACGAAATCGTCTCCGGGTGCGACGACTAGCCAAGGAACACGGTTCCCGCTGGGCTGCATTTCGGCTTGAAAGACGTCTCTTGGATGCTGAGTTCATTCGTCTGGGACCACCGCGGAAGTTCGACTTTCCATCTCTCGAGTTCGTGCCTCCAGAGTTGAGAGGTTGGGGATTCCGAGGGAGGTTGAGACGAATTGGGCGCTTCTTGGTTGGTCGCTTCCATCGCGCTGAGGTGGGCGTCACCGTCACAACGCCTCATGAACCTTGGGAGCTAGAAGGCGATGAAAGTTGGGAGTCGTCCGACGAGGTGTCGACGGATCGCGACGGGTAATAGGTGCCAGTTCACACGACAGAGCCACGAATGGAAGAGATCACGCCACCTAGATTTGACCCGGACCGTCTTGAGCCGGATCCGGATGCAGAGCCAATCGCCGCCCTGACCTTTTTGCTCGAACTGCCCCACTGCTTGCGGATCGATGACCTCGTCTTCCTGGTCAGCGACCGCGGCGGAAGCTGGCCTGGCTGGAGTCCCGATGCGATCGGCCGTATGGCCGGTATGGCAGCGCCAGTGCCGGAGGAGGATCTGCGACCGCGCTTTCGCGTGGAGGTCAAGCAGACCCAAGTCGACGGTTGGGTCCCTCTGCTCGCTGCCGAACGGGCCTTCCCCGAGTGGGGTTCGGTTGAACGACCAACCCCTTCAGACAGGGTGACCGCGCGTGGACTCGATGAACTACGGAGCGTGGTTGAGATCACGATCTACGAACTCGCTGGCGAAACGCCGCTGAGGAATGACGAGGGAGACGAGGAGCGCTTTCGGCACGACGTGGTCGAATGGCTGTCGAGACGCCTCGACGAGGCGTTGTTGTTCCTGAATCGGTATGTGGTAATCCTTGCCGGGCTGCGTGACGAGTGGCACATATCGTCACTGTCTCGCATTGACCTTCCACGAGAGACGCCCTGGAAACTAGCCCTCTTTCCGACGCCTGAGGGATGGACCGATCCGAGCGGGACACTCGATGTGCACGCAACTATTCGCGATGACTTGCCAGAACAGCGGACCGAGCAAGAAATCACCTATGCCATCGAGGCTGTTCACGAGGCCCGTGCTGGCCGTGCGCCCTTCTTTCAGTTTGTCGAGCTGTACCAAGCGGCAGAGCACCATCTTGGATCGGGTCGGCACGATCAGTCGGTGATCGCGGCATGCACTGCGACCGAGGTGCTTGTGAATACGTTGTTCCGGTTGCTCTGGGCATGCCTGCAGCGTGATCCGGGCAAGCTGGAAGGAATCTTGGCGGCGCCATTTAAGAACCAGCTAAGCCAGCTTCTCCCGAAGTTCCTCGAAGAGGATCTGAGGCTGACGGACGAATCTTCTCCACCGGGACGCTGGTACGCCGATTGCTACCAACTGCGAAACCGGATCGTCCACGAAGGCCAGAAAGCTAGCGCCGGAGAGGCGTACGACTCCAAGGTCGCGACCGGGAACTTTGCGCGGTGGATTGGCAGGGCACTCAGGCCTGACGGGCGCACGGACTGGATAAAGACCTTCCTGCAGTTTGAGCGCCAGCCCTAGCGGCCATATCGCCTACAGAGGCGGCGGATGCGGTAGTCGTCTGGGGCAAGAAATGGGGCAAGGTGCCCCACAGATTCCAGCCGATCCCGGCGTAGTTCGATCTTGTGAAAATCGCTCTAGACCGCGCTCTACGTAGCCCAGCCGATCTCAAGGTTCGGGCTCATAAGTGGATTGTCCGTGTAGGAACCCGAAGGTCGGAGACGGTCCCGGCGCGCTTCCAGATATGACGATTCGCCGAGGGCGGTTCAGAGACGGGCAAGACCTGGCCAGTTCGATCAGTGGATCAGGATATCGACCGTCCCCTAGAGCTTAGCGCGGCCTTGGCTGCAAGGGTTTCGTTCCTCTGACATCTACATGGCTCCAAGGCAGCGAGCCAACGAGGGCGACGGTTGCCAGCCAGGGCGCGTTGATTCCCATCGAATGCCGCTCTTCACCCGCGTTCTCGGCATCAGCCCATTGAGGCGAAGGACTCAACACGGGCTCGCGCCGACGGTGGGTAGCCCGCTCCAAGAGGGCGACCATGCGTCCTCATTCAGCACCGTCGGTTCGCCACCCGTGATGGGGACCGAGGCCGGCGGCCCACCCGCGACTACCACGCTTCCGAAGCAGCCGAGCACGGTCTGTTCATCCGCGGTCAGGGAAACGGCGGCGAAGCCGGCTTCGCCGACGCCACGGCCGATCCCGCTGATCGGCGGATTGAGCGGCTTCACCGTGCCGGCCTTGGGATCGACGAGCGCTGCGTAGTTCTTGTAAAGGCTTTGGAAGTTCGCCACGAGCCGCTCGTCCGAGGGCAACCAGAAGGCCGGAAAGAATCCGGCTTCGTAGGCACCGACCCTGCTCAGCTGCTTTACCCGCCCGCCGTTCGCCTTCATCACGAAGAGGTTGAAGAGCCCGCTCGCCCAGACTTCTCCGCGCGATTTCCAACGCTTGGACTTCGACCGCTTAGAGAAGGCGATCTGCCCTCGCGGGCCCCAGAGTGGCCAGCCGGAGATGTGGTCATGGGTGAGGAGCTTAATCGGATTGCCGCTCACCGGGGCGCGGGCGATGTCGATCTTGGGCAGGGGGCCCCTCGAGTGCGCCAGCCCGAAGACGACCTCCTTGCTGTCCGGGGAGAAGCTGACCCCGCGGAAGTGGCCCGTCGCGATCCGACTCTTGCCGCCGCCTCTGACATGAATCACGTAGAGGGTTTGCTTGCCGGTTCGGCGTTCGTTCTGGAGCGCCGCCACCATCGTGGAGTCGGGCGACCAGGCGAAAGCGGTTCTTTCTCCGACGGTGTTTTCTCCGATGGTGTGCATGCGCATCAGGCCCACCGATCTCTTCCCCGAGGCGACGTCGTAGATCATCAGCCCCCAGCCGTCGATGAACGCTGACCCATGCTCATAGGCGAGCAGTCCGCCGTCCGGCGAGACCTGCGCCACCAGGCCGCGTCCGACATAGGTGGCTTCCGTGCCGTCGTCGTTCCCGGAGACCCAGACTCTCGGGTCGTAGCGGTCGGTGTTGAAGGCAAACGTCGCGTTCGCAACCGTCGGCCAGCTGCCCAACGCTGATACCGCGACCGAAAGTAGGGCGACGATCATCTTCGATATCGACGCGATGGGGAGGCGAGTTCCACTCTCTCTGTGCGGGTCGCTGCGCATGACCGCGAAGGCTAGCGTCAGAATTCGGCCCGATACGGGTTAAGCTTGGCCCTTGCCCTCCCCGGTCGCCTGTCCGTGCAGGACCCCGACGGTCATTCAGCCGTCTGGGTCGAGGTGGTTCTCGGAAGACAGCGATGACTGGTCGAGACCTCGGCAGTCAGAGAAATCGTTCCGAGTGCGAGCAGCGTTCCAAAAACCCGCGTCCCCTTCGGCGAGCAGCCTCCAAGATTGCCGGCTCAGATGAGTACTAGCCGAGCCGCCCTTCCCAAAACGCGATTCCAGAATCGAAAAGCTCGACAAGGGCGCGAAAGCACCTAAGCCGTTTTCCAAAGTACCTTGTGCAACTGCTTCAGGCAGGCATCGACGAGCGGGAGGGCTCCCGTGGTCCGCATCCGACCGCGGTTGTCGTCCAGGAGCGCCGCGAACCAGGTGTTCATCGTTCCCGTCGCCGATCCATCGACGCTCGCCCTGGGCGAGAGGTCACACCGGATCGTTCCATCAGTGCCGATCGCACCTTGCAGATGCTGAACAGTACGTTGCCCGTATCTGTCAGCGGGGCTCGAAACCCCCAGTTCGAAGCTCCTCCCTGAAAAGTTGGGAAGCAGGATCAACGGCAGGGCGGAGCGGAGGAGAGTCACCATCTCCGTGCCGGTCAAACCGCTGGGTTCTCCAGTGAGGAGGTAGCGATGGCGCCATCGCCCGAGGCCGGCGATCAAAGCCATGCGGCGGCGGCCGTGTGCGCTCAGTTCATAGCGTTTGCCCCGGCCGGACGACGCCCCGGCGATCAGCAGCCCACTGTCGGCGAACCTGCGCATCCTCCGAGTTACCTGGTGGAAAGAAAGACCATGCGGGCCACCGGCGAGCTGGGTCAAGGTTAAAGGTTCGTGACTAAGGCGCTCCACGAACCCCGATCCCCAGAGCTGGCTGAGCAGGTTCAGCGAGCTCCACGTCTGGATGTCATTCTCGGCTGTGGGCAGGCGCGCCAGCGTGGTATTCGCGAAGGCGCCCAGAACACGGTAAAGATTGCGCCCCGCCGGATCAGTGAGGCTCAGGATTACGACGGATGGAACCCCGGCCTCCTCGAGGCGTTCGATCAGCTCGCGATCGGCAAGCGCAGTCGTATACCTGAATGCGCTGCGCCGGGCGACATGCCGAAGGCGCTGTAGCAGCTCCTCGGTTCGCAAGGGGCCCGCGCCGAGAGCCATCAAGACCTCTCCGTTAGATCCCGTCCCGACCAGCTTCAGGATGCCGGCTACCGAGGAGTCTGTCGGGCCGAAACTCGCACGAATCGATTTAGGCACGTCGCCCTTCCGTGGGTCAGGGTCGGATGGCCTACCGTCCGGAGTTTCAGAGCATGAACCCTCCGGTTCTGGGCCGTATCGCGATTTAGCGATTTAGACTACCGGAGCGGCGGTTTCTCAAAGTAACTTTTCGAGACCTGTATGTACCGCTTAAGGTACGGTAAGGTACTCACGCCCGCGGCGGGGCTTTGCGTGCCACGGAAGACAGGGCGCATTTGGCACTCCGGTCCCGCCCCGAACAGCGCGCTCCACCTAGGTAAACGCCCGTTTTTTGATGCAGCGGCCGCGCTAGGTTCAGAAAGATTTTGATGAGCCAGGATGAGGGACCTTGACTCGATTTGAGGAGAAGGTCTTAATGTCCCAAGACAGGGGGATTACTGAAGCCCCCCTGTCTCAAAATGAGATGAATCCAATCAGTGGAGACACTTGCGGATCATCATGAGCAGGGGAGGGTGGGGAATTCATGGGGTTAGTCCTTGGTAGCTTCGGCCGGGCTTCAACGGCAGGTGTGGCTCGTACGCGTTCGCACCCGTCGACCTTGGCTCGTCAGGCAGCACTTGCGGTCATCGTTCCAATACTCCTGTGCGTCGCGCTGCTTGGGACGACCAGCGCCTCGGCTGCCTGCCCCAACGAAGTCTTTCGCACCGGCCCTTCCGCGACATTGCCGGACTGCCGTGCCTACGAGCTCATCTCTCCGCGGTACACCGGCGGAATCACGCCGACCTTCACTACCGGGGCAATTTCCGAGGCTCCGAATGCCGCCGAGTCCGAAGTCGTAAGCGCTGACGGCACCGACATCACGTACAACACCGACGCGGGGACGTTCAGCGGGTTCCCCGGAACCGGTGACGTGGACCGCTACAGTGCGCGCCGCACCGCCGACGGGTGGGTAAACGAACTGTTGAGTCCCCACGGGTACCAGGTTTCGTCTGGTAGCAGACCGGAGGGCTCCTCCCCTGGCCACAGTTACTTTTTCCAGTCGGCGATCGATCCCGATGCGAGCCTCTGGGCTCCCTGGGGTGGTATGAGCAAGGTCAACCTCCTCCGCACCCCGAAAGGCTTCGAACCCCTCGCGCGGGGCTCACTCGGAGACGACACGGCGAACTTCCTCGATGGCGGGTCCTATGGACCCGGGAAGATGATCACGGAAAACGCTACCCATGTCTACTTCGTCTCCATGGCGCACCTCGAGCCGCTAGCGGCACCGGCCGGAATGTTCAGTGTCTACGATCGGACGCCGGGCGGGCCGACCAAGGTTGTCTCTCTGCTTCCGGGAAACCAACCAACTACCGAAGGGTCCTATTGGCTTGGTGCGACGAATGACGGCAGCGAAGCCGCGTTCCAGGTGGGGGGTGGATTCCCAGACGGGGTGCACCCGATGTACGTGCGCCGGAACGAAAATACCTATGAAGCGGTGCGGCCCAGCGGGGTTGTGGCCAGCAAGGTGCTCCACTGCGCCGGTGAACCTGGCAGCGCCACCGTGGAATACCAATGGTTGCGTAACGGAGGGCCGATCGGAGGCGCAACCAGTTCCAGTTACACGGTAGCCGCGGCCGACGAGGGGACGGTTGTCCAATGCCAGGTAACGGCGAGTAACTCCGACGGCGCGACCCTGAAGACGAGCCTGACCAGGCTCGTCGAGCCTTACCAAGAAAAAAACACGCCGGAAATGCAGCAGCCGGAGGGGATCGGCACCAATCCCTCGGTCAGCACCATTACGGGAGCCCAAGTCACCTGCGGGAGCGGATTCGACTTCCACGTTTCCGGCGCGACCTATACCTACGCCTGGCTGCGCGACGGCGTCGTCATCGGCGGTGCCACCGCGAGTACCTACACGCCGGTCGATGCTGACGTCGACAAATCGATCCAGTGCCGAAAAACCGCGACGACCGCCGACGGCGTCGCCGGTGCCTACAGCAACCCGGTTGCCATCACTCAGGACTTCCCGCAGGCCTCCGCAGGTCCGGCGATCGCTGACGTGACCGACCTGGAAGCGGGCGACGAACTCACCTGCTCCAGCGGCACCTGGAGCGGCTCGCCGAGCTTCAGCTACCAGTGGCTGCGCAACGGCGTGGCCATCGGGGCCGCGACCGCGAGCACCTACACGATAGCCGCAGCCGACGAAGGCGCGGTACTGCAGTGTCTGGTCAGCGGCGAAAACGCGGCGGCGACTGCCCGGAATGTCTCCAGTCCGGTAACGGTGGTCCCGCAGCCGACCCCCACCTCTCCTGTCATGACCTATCCCTACTCAACGGGCGGCGGATCGACTGTCGGCTCCAGTCGGTTTTGTGCTGAAGGCGCCTGGAGCGGCGAACCGGCGTTCAGCCGACAGTGGCTGCGCGACGGCGCGCCAATCCCCGGCGCCACCGAATTCTCCTACACGCTAACCCCAGCGGATCTGGGAACGGTCATTCAGTGCCGCATTACGGCAACGAATGCCGGTGGCGCGGTAGTGGCGCTGGAAGCGGGCAGCAGCGCCGTCTATGTCACCAAAGACGTGCCGATCGCGGAAGCGAGAATGGCTGCCCCCAGCGTCGGCTACGCAGGGATCTTCAACGGACACCTCTTCTACACGGACATGTACTCGGATCCGAGCAGGGAATTTTACGATCGGCCGGGTGACCTCTACTCCTTCGACCTGACCACCGGGCGCTCGACGGCGATCACGGACACCAGCGATGCAGCGTTCGTCAACGTGTCCGAAGACGGGTCCCATGCCTACTTTGCCCGCACGTTCGAATCCGGCGGCGAAACGAGCGGCAAACTCTACGTCTGGAACCGGGCCGACGACAGCACCACGCCGATCGGTGACCTCTCGGGCGAGGATGTGACCAGCTTTCGCTCCGGCGAAGCCGGTCTCGTCGACTGGACCCGGGCGATCGGACCGGCTAAAGCAAATGACATCGGCCGCGGTATGAACCACACCCGCTCAACTGCCGACGGAACCGTCCTGGCGTTCGAGGCGACCACGCAGCTGACCGCCTTCGACAACATCGAGGCGACGCCCGCAACCTGCACCAAACCGGAAGAGGAAGACGGAGCGCAGGAACTCTGCGAGGAGGTCTACCGGTACGACGCGGAAAGCGAACAGCTGACCTGCGTCTCCTGCGGCCCTGGCCCGGGGCCGGCGACCGGGGAAGCGCAGTTGTACGAGTTCGGCAACGGCGTCTTCGCCGCCAAGTTCCAGGTGACGACGGCACTGACCCCGCCGCGGAACCTGAGCGAAGACGGCAGCACCCTCGTCTTCGAGTCGAGCGCAGCACTGGTACCCCGCGATACCAACAACCAGCGGGACATCTACCGCTGGGAGGCCGGCAAAGGCGTCGCTCTCATCTCCAGCGGCCAGAACGCGAACAGCAGCGCTCTGTTCGGGGTCTCCCGGGACGGCGGCAACATCGTCTTCGGGACCCGTGAGCAACTGCTGCCCCAGGACGAAAATGGCGCCGGTATTCGCCTCTACGATGCCCGGGTCAACGGCGGCTTCCCGCCGCCCGAGGACACTGTGACGGAGCCCTGCGCGGCCGATGTCTGCCAAGGGGCCCCGAGCGCCGGGCCCGAGGCACCGCGCATCGCCAGCTCCGCCCTCAACGGCACCGGAAACGTCGAACCGAAGCTCCACTGCGGCGAAGGCAAGGGAAGGGTCCGCCACGGCAGGGAACGGTGCGTCACTCGCAGGCACCGCAAAAGGCATCAGCAGCGGCGAGCCGGCGGCCACCGGAGGACGGCCCGGTGAACAGGCGGCGAGGAAGTCTGACGTCAGTCGACGAGAACGGAAGCAAAGAGAGGAACAAGATGAAGCCGCGGATCTGCAACCAAGGCAAGGGCCGCCGACGCGGGCTCCTCGCTGTGCTCGTCGGGATGGCGCTCATCGCCGTCTCCGCCCTCGCCGCGCCGGCAAGCCAGGCGGCACCCGAGGACTACGCCCTCAGTGACACCGCCGCCTCCCTCTCGAATGCCCAAGCGGGGCGCCACGCGGATTTCGAAACCAAATTTCGCATCGAAGGCAGCTCCAGCGAACCTTCTTTCGGCGGCAACAAACCGTGGGCCAGCCTGCGGGACATCCTCCAGGCGCCGCCTCCGGGGCTGATCGGCAATCCCGCCGCGTTCCCCACCTGCAATACCGCGGACTTCCTCGGGCAGACCGCGTTGCTGAGCGGCGACCCGAACGCCCCGGTCTGCGAACCTGACACTCAGATCGGCCTGTTGAGTCCCGGTCTGGCCGGCATCCTGGAATTTCCTCCGGGCCTCCTATTCGAGCCCCTGTACAACCTGGAAGCCCCCGGCGGGGACAGTCACGTCGTCGCGAGGCTCGGGTTCATCGCGCTGATCTACCCGATGTTCATCGATATCAAGGTCGACCCGATGCGCGACAACGCCCTTACCGCCACGGTGGTCAACCCGCCCGCCCTGGTCCCGTTGGTCGGTGCCGACACGAGGCTTTGGGGTGCACCTACCGACGAAAGCCACAACACCGAACGTTACAATCTGGTCGAAGCCATCCAGTGCGGTCACAGCGGGCTTCAACCTGATTGCACGCCGTTCGTGGTGCCGAGCGGCCTGCAGCCGACAGCGTTCATGACGAACCCGACTAGCTGCGGCCCCACGCAGGTCGACATGGCGACTGACAGCTACCAGCGCTACGGCGATTACGACTTCGCGGTCGCGCCACTGGCCGAGATCACGGATTGCGACTCGGTCCCCTTCGAACCGAACATGGCACTGAACCCCACCACCCGCAGTCCGGCGGCCTCGAGCGGCCTCGATGTCAGCCTGCAGATACCGCAGGACGGGCTGCTGAACCCCGAAGGAGCGGCTTCCGCGCACCTGAAGAAGGCGGTGGTGACGCTGCCGAAAGGGATGACGCTGAACGCCTCCTCGGCGGACGGCCTCGGCAGCTGCACCGAAGAACAGATCGGCCTGCACCGCAACGAGCGGCAGCTGGTGGCGATCGGCGGGCACGGCGCGCCGGTCTCCCTCTCCTTCGGGGGGCAAAGCACCGGGCTGCTACCCCAATACGCGAGCGCCGCAGGGGTCGAGGCTGCGCTGGAATCCCTGCCGGACGTCGGCGCCGGCAACGTGACCGTCACCGGCAGGGTGGGAGGACCCTGGAACGTCGAGTTCACGGGATCCCTCAGTGCCCAGAACGTAGGGTCGCTCGGTGGCTCCTACGGGGAGCTCGAGCGGCTCGCAATCAGGGCAGAAGGAGGGACTTACAAGCTCGGCTTCGAAGGGGCGGAAACCACTCCGATCCCGCTCGCGGCTGACGCGGCTGCGGTCCAGTCGGCGCTCGAAGGCCTGCCGGGTATCGCCCCTGGCAGCATCGATGTCACCGGCGGCAACCGAAGTGCATATTCTCCCGGTCGACCTGCCTTCCGGCTCGCCTTCGGGGGTGCACTCGCCGGAGTCGACGTGCCGGACATCACCGTGAGCCAGGAACTCGAAGGGTTCGAACTGGCGCAGATCGAAGAGCTCATCAAGGGCGGTTCTCCCGTGGCGGCCCAGACCGAACAAGAGGGGGGCACGATCCGGTTCGATGCGGAGGACCCGCAATGTCCGGAATCGTCCAAGGTCGCTACCGGGGAAATCGAAACGCCGGTGCTGAAAGGCAAGCTGAAAGCCAGCTTCTACCTCGCGAAGCAGGACGACAATCCGTTCAACTCGCTCTTTGCCGGCTACCTCGTGGCCAGCGGCCAAGGCGTGACCCTTAAGGTCCCCGCCAAGATCGACATCGACCCCGACACGGGTCAGATCGTCACCACCTTCGACAACAACCCGCAGCAGCCGTTCAGCGACCTCGAGCTGAGGTTCAAGGGCGGCAACCGCGGCCTGATGACGACGCCGCAGAGATGCGGGACCTACACCTCGACCTACGAGCTGACGCCGTGGTCGGGACAGCCGCCGACGGTTGGTGCGTCGGAATTCACGCTTGACCAGAACTGCGGAGACGCCGGATTCTCACCCGGTTTCCATGCCGGATCGAGCAACCCGCTGGCCGGTTCGTTCACCACCTTCGTCACCCAGGTCACCCGCGGTTCGGGCTCCCCGGCCCTGACCGGCGTGAGCGTGAACATGCCACCGGGGCTGACGGCAAAGCTCGCCGGTCTCCCCAGCTGTCCCGAGTCCGCGTTGGCTTCGGTCAAGGCGGCCCCCGGTACCGGCGTTGCAGAGATCGGCGCACCCTCGTGTCCTGCGGCCTCCCGGATCGGCAAGGTGGTCGCCGGAACCGGATCCGGGGCTCCGTTCTACGTCGATACCGGAAAGGTGTATCTGGCGGGTCCCTACAAGGGTTCCCCGCTGAGCCTGGCCGTCGTCGCCCCGGCGGTCGCCGGGCCGTTCGACCTCGGCAGCGTCCTGGTGCGGGTGGGTATCGATCTGGATCGGGTGACGGCCCAGGTCCACGCTACCTCCGATCCGATCCCGACGATGCTCCAGGGGATACCTCTCGACATCCGCGACCTCCGGGTCTATCTCGACCGTTCGGGCTTCGCCCTCAACCCGACCAGTTGCGAGGCAATGGCGGCGACGGCGAAGATCGACGGCACCGGTGGCGCCAGCGCAAACGTCTCCGATCGCTTCCAGGTCGGCGAGTGCGCGGCGCTCGGGTTCAAACCGAAAATGACGATGCGCTTGAAGGGCGGCAGCACCCGCGCCAAGCACCCAGCGCTGACCGTGGTGCTGAGACCGCGGGCCGGTGACGCCAACATCGCCGGCATCTCCGTGCGCTTCCCCGGCGCGGAGTTTCTCGACCAGTCGCACATCGGCACCATCTGCACGAGGGCGCAGTTCGCTGCCGACGCCTGCCCTGCGGCCTCCATCTACGGGAGTGTCGCGGCGACGACGCCGCTTCTCGACGACCCGCTCACGGGCTACGTGTACCTGCGCTCCAACCCGGAACACGAACTGCCGGACGTCGTAACCGATCTGCGCGGTCCTGCCAACCGCCCGATCAGGCTGGAGGCAGCCGGTCGTATCGACAGCGTCAACAAAGGCCTGCGGAGTAGCTTCGAATTCGTGCCTGATGCGCCGCTGACCAGGGTGGTCCTGAAGATGAAAGGCGGCAGCAAAGGCCTACTGCAGAACAGCAGAAACCTCTGCGCCGATCAGTACCGGGCAAACGTTCAGTTCAAGGCGCACAACGGCAAGACCTATGCCGCGCACCCGCCGATGCAGATTCATTGCTCTGGTGGCAAGAGGGGCAAAGGCAAACCTCGTAACCACAAGCACGGCTAGCGAAGGTGGTGGCGGGGCAGCTCAATCAGGATGTGACGAAGGGGCGCAGGAGCCGCCGCCGGGCTGCCGGCAACGGCCTCGCTCTGGCTCTCGTCCTCTCCATCGCGCTGGCGGCTCCCGCTTCGGGGGCGCTGCCCGACGGGCGCGGCTGGGAGATGGTCTCGCCGGTCGACAAAAACGGCGGCCAGGCCGATCCCACAGGCACGCTCGGCGGGGGCGGTGTCCTCGAGGCCGCCTCACAAGGCGGTGCCGTCACCTACAGCTCAGCGACCGCGTTCGGACCCGATGCCGTCGGTTCCCCGCCGGCGAGCCAGTACGTCGTGACTCGGGGCGGCGGCGGCTGGCAGAGCGAGAACGTGACCGTGCCCACCGTCTCGGGCGGGTACCGGCTGGACGACCAGGGAGTTCCCTATCAGCTCTTCTCGCCGGACCTCGTTCGGGCGCTTCTGTTCAACGGCGACCATTGCCGGGGGGACATGACGGGGTGCCCGGTGGCGAACCCGCCGCTGGCCGGGACGGACGCTCCAGTCGGCTACCAAGACTACTACCTGCTGGAAGCAGGATCGTTTGAGGCCCTGGTCGGAGCGGCAGACGTGGCGGGGCACTCCATCGATCCGGCCGAGTTCAACCTTCGTCTCGTCGGAGCGTCTCCCGACCTGCGTAGCACCGTCCTTTCGACCTGCTCGCAGCTGACCTCCGAGGCGGTCGACGGCTGTGACGCGGCCGAACCGAACATCTACAGGTGGAGGCAGGCCGACAGCGCCCCGACGCTCGTCAACACCTCTCCGGGGGCCGTTTTGGCCGCACCGGCTGGTGCCGTCTCGGCTGACGGCGGCCGGGTTTACTACAACGACACTGGCAGCGGCGAACTGCGCCTGTACGACGCCGGGGTCCAGCGCCAGGTCGACGAAGACGCCGGCGAAGAGGGGATCTTCCAGGCCGCGTCGCAGGACGGCAGCATCGCCTACTTCACCACCGGAGCAGGTCACCTCTGGCGCTACTCGGCGACGACCGATTCCGCCTCTGATCTCACTCCTGCCGGCGGGGTAGTCGGCGTCCTCGGTGTCTCGGCGAGCGGCTCCGACGTCTACTTCCAGGACGGTGGCGGACTGAAGCTGTGGTCGGAAGGCACCGTCACCACGGCCGCCTCCGGCGGCTCCGCAGCGGATCAGAGCACCTACCCGGCCGCGACCGGCGCCGCGCGCGTCAGCGCCGACGGCAGCAAGCTCCTCTTCGTCTCGAAGTCTTCGCTCACCGGCTACGACAACACCGACAAAATCACCGGGCTGCCCGACTTGGAGGTCTTCCTCTATGACGCGGCGGCGCCGAAACTGATCTGCATTTCGTGCAATCCCTTCGGCAAACGGCCGATCGGACCCTCGACGATCCCGGGAGCGGCCTCGAACGGCACCGCGCCGGGAACCGTGGCCTACAAGCCACGCGTTCTCTCCGGCAACGGGCGCCGGGTCTTCCTCAACTCGACCGACGCCCTCGCGGTGAGCGACAGCAACTCGAAGCCGGCAACCGGCGCCGGGGTGCCGGACGTCTATCAGTGGGAGGCGCAGGGGGAAGGCGGTTGTGCCGTCGCTGCTGGTTGCACCGGGATCCTCTCCAACGGGTCCCTCCCGGACGGCGCCATCTTCGCCGATGCCGCGGCCGATGGCGCCGACGCCTTTTTCCTCACCGAAGCGAGTCTCGTGCCCGCGGATCCCGGCTCGATCGACCTCTATGACGCCCGAATCGGTGGCGGCTTCCCCGAACCGAACCCCCCGATTCCCTGCGAAGGGGATGCATGCCAGGTGCTCCCCCCGGTTCCGGCGGAGCCGACCTTGGCGACGCAGGAAGCCGGCCTCGGAAATCCGCCGGTCGTCTACCGAAAGTACTGCCGCAGGGGGTATGTGAAGCGGAAGGGCATCTGCCTGAAGAAGCGGTCGCATCGCCGCGGACATCGCCATGGACGCTCGAACATAGGTGCCGGCAGATGAGAAGGCGGATCTCGCTTGCACTCTTCCTCGCCTCGGGCCTGTGTGCGTTCCCGGTCTCGGCCGCCGCCGCGGCGCCCCCGGTGCTTAGCCCGGTCAGCACGACCAATGTGCAGGGGATTTCGGCGGTGTTCAAGGGCGGCGTCGACCCTCAGGGCTCGGCTACCAGCTACTACTTCGAATACGGAACCGTCGCGAGCTTCGTCGGCGCCTCGAAAACGGCGCCCGCGCCGGCTGGCGCCGGCGCCGGGATAGAGCCCGCCCGGGCGGCGATCTCCGGCTTGAAACCGGGCATGGTCTACTACTACCGCCTCGTTGCCACCAACGGGTCGGGGACGACGGTAGGGACGACCGGATCCGGCACCGCAAGCAGCTTCGAAACCACTAGAGGGTTCGGCTTCCTGCCGGGCTCCGAAGGGTTTGCGGCGGCAGCGGTCGCCGACGGGGGTGAAGCAGCCACCCGCGCCGGCTCGCATCCCTATCGGCTCTCGTTCCGCCTCGCCCTGAACGAAGCAGGCGAATTCGAGGGGCAGCCGGGTGCGGTCTTCCCGGACGGTGACATCCGCGACCTGCGCCTCGAAATGCCGAGCGGGATGATCGTCAACCCGAGCATCACCCCCGCCTGCACCGGGACCCTCTTCCACACCCCGCGGATATCGCCGTTCGAAGACAGCCGCTCCGGTGAGAGCTGTCCGAATTCGAGCCAGGTCGGCACGGTCGAAGTCCAGACGAGCGAAGGGGAGAAGACCTTCGGGCTCTTCAACCTGGTTCCCGCGCCCGGCACCTTGGCTCAGCTCGGCTTCTCGCCCTTCGGATCCCCGGTCGTGATCGACGTGATGGTCATCCCCAATCTGGACGGCTCCTACTCGCTGGTCCTCGAAGCCGAGGACATGCCGCAATCGCTGGACGTCCACGCCCTGGACCTGACGCTTTGGGGGACGCCGTGGGCCGCCTCGCACGACGCCGAGCGGGGCAACTGCCTGAATGAGACGGAGCGGACCTTCCCCTGGGCCAAATGCAACGTCGGCGAGCCGAACGAATTTCCGCCCATGGCATACCTGACGCTCCCGGCCAAGTGCTCCGGATCGCTCGCGTTCGATGCCAGGGCCACCTCCTGGCAGCAGCCAGCAGCGGTGACTTCCCAGGCCTTCAGTCGCCGCAAATCCGAACTTCCGGCGGAAATGTTCTGCGACTTCCTCCAGTTCAACCCGGAAGTAGTGGGTCACCTCGACAACACCAGGGCTTCCTCACCCAGCGGGTTCGTATTTAGGCTCAATGTCAACCACGACCTTCTCACCACGCCGGAAACCAACGGCTCGGCGCCGCCGAAGACGGCGATCGTGAGACTGCCGAAGGGCGCCACCATCAACCCTTCGGTGGGAGCGGGGCTGGGCGTGTGCTCTCCGGCGCAGTTCGCGGCCGAGACGCCCTTCAACGGGCAGGGCAACGGATGCCCCAACGGCGCCAAGATCGGCACTCTGACCGCCCACACCCCGATCTTCGAAGACGAATTGAAAGGCGCTGTCTACCTCGCCCGCCCCGATGACCCCGCAACCCAGGCAGCGGGCGCGGAGAACCCGTTCGACGCGCTCGTGGGGGTCTACCTCCTCGCCAAGTCGCCGCAGCGAGGGACGATGATCAAGCTCGCCGGCCGGATCGACCGGAATCCGGTCGACGGCACGGTCACGGGCGTGTTCGACGGCCTTCCCCAGCTGCCCTACACCGACCTCGAAGTCAGCTTCCGCTCAGGCCAACGCTCCTTCTTCATCACCCCGCCCGAATGCGGCTACATCCCGACCGAAATCGAAGCCCTGCCGTGGGGGAAAGGTGAAAGCCTGAGCGAACGCAGTTATACCCTCGTCAAAACCGGGGTCGGCGGCGGCGCCTGCCCCTCCGGCTCGCCGCCCTTCGAACCCGCGGTCTCCTCGGGCGCTGTCAACTCCGACGTCAACGCCTTCACCCCGTACTTCGTCCACATCTCGCGCAAGGACACCGACCAGGAGATCACCTCCTACTCCTTGGCCCTACCGAAGGGGGTCACCGGAAAACTGGCAGGCATCCCAAGGTGTCCCGATGCGGCGATCGAGGCGGCCCGTCATCGCCGTGGGACCGCCGAGGCTGAAAACCCCTCCTGCCCGGCTGCCAGTCAGGTGGGCCACACCCTGACGGGCTACGGCGTCGGCTCCGCTCTCACCTATGCCGAAGGGAAGATCTACCTCGCCGGGCCCTCCAACGGCGCCCCCCTCTCCCTGGTCACGATAAATCCCGCCACTATCGGTCCCTTCGACCTCGGGACGATCGTGATCCGCTCAGCCTTCCAGGTGGACGAACGCACCGCACAGTTGAGGATCGACTCAAGCGCCTCGGACCCGATCCCGCACATCATCGACGGGATCGTCCTGCACCTGAGGGAGATCCGGGTCTACGCTGATCGGCCGAACTTCACCCACAACCCCTCGAGCTGCGAGCCGTCGCGGCTGACCTCGACGATCACCGGCTCGGGCGCTACCTTCACCAACCCCGCCGACGACTCCAGCACCTCGCCCTCGGACTATTTCCAGCTGCTGAACTGCCGGATCCTCGGGTTCCAGCCACGGCTCGGCGTACGCCTGCGCGGCGGCACCCATCGCGGCGACTATCCACAGCTGCGCACGACCTTCGCCGCCAGGGGTTCCAACGACTCCAACCTCAAGGAGATCGCGGTCGTGACCCCACGCCAGGAGTTCCTCGCCCAAGAGCACATCGGTCAGATCTGCACGCGGGTTCAGTTCGCCGCCGGCAGTTGCCCGGAGGGCTCGGTCTACGGCTCGGCCGTCGCCTACACGCCGCTGCTCGACGATCCGCTGCGTGGCAACGTCTACCTCCGCTCCTCGAGCGGAGCCCTCCCAGATCTGGTCGCCGATCTCCACAGCGGGTCGATCAGGATCGTGCTCCAAGGCCAGATCGGTCCCGGCAAGAAAGGCGGGATCAGGGCGTTCTTCAGCGATCTCCCCGATGAGCCGATCGACAGGTTCGTGATGACCTTGTTCGGCGGCAAACGAGGACTGCTCGTCAACTCGGCCAACATCTGCGCCAAACCGCCGATCGCCAACGTGAAAGCGATCGGGCAGAACAACATCGGAGCGGTCTTCACGACGAAACTTCGCGGCCAGTGTCACCAGGCCGGGAAAGGCTCGAAGCGACGCGGTCGCGGAGCGAAGAAAGGAGGCGGCTGATGATCGTCGCGAGGCTTGGACGGAGGGCATTGGTCGCCATCTTTACGATGGCGTTCCTCGGAGGGATAGTTGCCTCGGCGGTGGGTGCGCAGAGTGACCCGCTGTGGGTATTTACGCCGGTGCCCAAAGTGGTGCCTGGGGAACCGGTCGAGCCGCCTCCCCGCGGCTCCCTGTACGGCCCGTGTGGGATGGGGGTCGATTCGGCCGGGAACTTCTACGTTTCCGACGGCTACCACAACGTAATTGACAAATACGAACCGAACGCCAACTACGCAGCGGTGGATCCAAGGCCGACGGGGGCGACCGGCTACCTCGGACAAATCGCCGGCAGCGACTCCTCTGATGGTCCCTGCGGCCTCGCCTTCGACGCCTCTGACACCCTCTATGCCAACGTCTACCACCGCAGCGTCGTCAGGTTCGGCGGCGGGGCCACCCTGATCGCAGGACAAGGGGTCGACGAATCACATCCGACGGGGGTGGACGTGGATCCTGCGACCGGCAACGTGTACGTCGACGAGCGCACATACATCGCCGTGTACGACTCGACCGGCGTTCCCGTGCTGGACGGATCTGATCCGCTGCGCATCGCCGTCGGCAGCCTCGAAGATGGGTACGGCGTCGCCTTCTCGCGCTACCCCGGGACGGCGGGTCGACTCTACGTCCCCGACGCTGCCACCGGTACGATCAAGGTCTACGAACCGGCCGTCGACAAAGTGGATCCTGTCGACACCATCGACGGGAGCGCTACCCAACCGGGCAAGTTCGTCTCGTTGCGGGATTCGGCCATCGCGGTGGACCGGGCGACCGGAGAGATCTACGTCGCCGATGACCTCCAGCCCGTGGACACCGAGCGGCCGCGGGCGCTGATCGACGTCTTCGAACCTGACGGCGCCTACGAGGGGCACCTCAAGTTCATGACGATCGATGCCAAGCCCGTTGGTTTGGCGGTAGACAACAGCCCTTCCCTCCGGCACCCCATCGGCACCCAGGGGCGGGTGTACTTGACCTCGGGCAACACCGAGGGGGCCTCGATCTACGCCTATCCGCCCGGCGCCGCGACCACGACCCCGGTTGTTCTCCCCACGGTGCAGCTCGGAGCAACCACCCTGCAGCCACAGGTGGAACCAACTGCGGGGCAGGGCCCGGTGGTGGGACCTGGCCTGGAGGCGCCGGCCGCTACGGCCGGTGCGCAAGGGCCCGCGACGCCATCGAGCGCCCAGCCGCGGAAGCTGCGTCAGCATCGGAGGGGCCGCCACCACAGGCCGTACCGCAGCCGTTCCTCAGCCCCCGGCAAGAGGAGGACGGCAGGATGAAGCGGGCGCTGTGCACACCTCTTTTCATCGCATCTGTCTTTGCTTTTTCCGTGGCTGTCGCAGGCGGCGAAACCTACATCGTCGGCAAAATGAAGCTGAGCGTGTCGGCGAAGCTCGCCCCGAAACGCCTGCCTCGCGACGCCCCTGCGCCGGTCGCGGTATCCATCGGCTGGACTATCACCAGCACCGACCCCGCAACCAAGCCCTCGACCCTGAAGACGGTGAAGATCGAGATCAACCGAGGGGGCCTCCTCGACTCCAAGGGGCTCGCTGTGTGCCCTTACGGAAAAATTCAGCCGGCCTCGACGACGCGCGCCCTCAGCAACTGCCGTTCCTCGCTTGTCGGCCAAGGCTCGTTCTCTGCCCTGGTCGGACTCGAAGGCCAGGAACACTACGTCTCTGTAGGGAAGATGCTCGTCTTCAACGGCAAGCAAGGCGGCAAGTCCGTCCTCTACGGCCAGATCTACACCAACTATCCCTTTGCCGCGTCCTTCGTGATCGTCTTCAAGATCGACCGGCGAAAGGAGGGGACTTACGGGACCGCTCTAACCGCGAGCCTGCCCGGGAATCTCCGCGCCTGGGGCAACCTCACCGAAGTCCAGATGCGACTCTCCCGCCGCTACGGTTTCGAAGGGCACCGTCGCAGCTTCCTCAGCGGTTCCTGCCCGACGCCCAAGGGCGTCGGCCTGGCGTCCTTCCCCCTCGCCCGGACCAGCTTCTCCTTCACCGGCGGCAAGAACGTCAAGTCGACCCTGATCGAAACGTGCAAAGTAAGGCACTAACAGCTCTGCTGCTCGCGCTCGCCGCCCTCACCCTCTGGGGCTGCGGGGGAGGCGACGACCACTCCGCCACCACTGCTGTGGCAGGGGCGTCCGCCGGTGACCAACAGCAGAGTCCTGTCGGGAACCTGGCGGCTGCCCGTCGGCGGGCTGAGGAGGAACAGCAGCGGCTCGAGAAGGAGGCGGAAACCGCTCCCGCCGTCGGGAAGCCTGATTCCGGCGGAGGCGACAGGGAGGGCGACGCCAGGGGTGGTTCGCTCCGACCGCTCAAGCACCATCACGACTCCGGGGGCGGAGCGGCGCAGTTCGAAGTCGCCGGGGGAGACTCAGTCCAGGCGTACGGGACGGAAGCCGACAGCGGACAACGCCGGGAAGCTGCGGCGGTCCTGCACGCCTTCCTCGACGCAGAGGCCGCCCGCGACTGGGCCGCCGCCTGTGCCTACATCTCGGTGGGTGCGGTTGCAGCGTTGGAGCAGATCCCGAAGTTCGCCGACCAGCCTGAAGTATCAGGGTGTCCCGAGATCCTCGGAGCGCTGAGCGCCGAGGCCCCCCAGGGGCCTCTGGTTGAAGGAGCCGCGGCCGATGTCGGTGCTCTGCGGATCGAAGACGATCGCGGCTTCATCCTGCTCCACGGTCCCAGGGGTGACGACTTCGTGATGCCGATGGTCCGTGAAGACGGACGCTGGAAGGTCGGTACCCTGGAACCAATCCCGCTCGGCGCCTAGACCCGCGAGTGGGATTCACGCCCTCGGGGCGCCGAGGAGGGGGTCGACCTGGTTGAGGGTTTCGGTCATGCCTTGCTCCATCCCCATCTCGATCATCTGCTCCATCGACTCGCGGTCGGCGAAGTGGGTTTGGATCGACATCGTCGCGGTGCCGTCGGCCTCGGCGATCGTCACCGTCATCGCCGCCGGACCTCCGTCCTCCGGCTTCCCCTCGTCGTCGACGGCGTCGTCCTTGATGCGCAGCCGGTGGGGCGACTCGACCTCCTCGATCCGCCAGCAGCCGTGGTGCTTCTCACCGTCCGGGCCGGTCATGAAGTAGGTGGTGCGCGCGCCGACCGTGAGCTCGTGCTCGACGAAGGTCGAGGAATGGGACGGCGGGCTCCACCAGCGCTCCAGCTGCCGCGGATCCGACCACAGCTCCCAGAGCCGCTCGGCATCGGCGTCGAACTCGGCCGTGATCGTCAAGGTCAGCGCGTCGATGTCCTTGTCTACGTCGGTAACGGGCATCAGTTGTCTCCTTTGTCGGTTTCGAGGATCTGCTCCATCCGCTCGATCCGGCCACGCCAATCCGCCTCGAGACGATCGAGTGCAGCATGGGCGCGTACGAGGGCGTCGGTCTCGGTGTGGACGATCGACTCGCGACCGACCCGGTGCTTGCTCACCAGTTCGGCCCGCTCCAGCACGGTGACGTGCTTCTGCATCGCCGTCACGCTGATCGGGTGTTCGCGGGCCAGGGCCGAGACCGAGAGCCGCCCCTCGTGGGCGCGGCTGAGGATGTCGCGGCGGATCGGATCGGCCAGCGCCCTGAACAGCAGATCGGTGGCCTCCTCGTCCTCGCGGATCGGTTTCTTATCTACAACCATTTGGTTGCAGATTAGCACGACGCCTCGAGGGCAGCTGTTCGATTCAATGCCCGAGAAGCGTCGCCCGGCTCCGCGAGGTCGAGAGGTCGCTCCGGTCCTTGAAAGATGGGCCGGCCAAGTGGACCGTTGATAGGGTCGCTGCCTGAACGGCGACCAGGAGAGGAAATGTCTGGCAATCCGCTCGCTTCGCAACTTGGCAAGGCTCACCACTACGGCTACCTCGTCGACGACATCGAGGCCACCGCTGGGCGGCTGGTCGACCAGTTCGGCGCGGGACCGTTCTTCCTGATCGAGAACGTGCCGCTGGAGAATCTCCGGTCCGGCGGCGAGGCTGCGGAGTTCGTCCACAACTCGGCATTCGGCTACTGCGGCGATGATCCAGTTGAGCTGATCGAAACGATCCGCCTGGCGCCGGGTCGCGTCGAGAAGGCGTTCTCGGGCCCGCGGCCAAGGGTCCATCACGTCGCGTATGCGGTGCCGCGTGCGGAGGTCGAAGCACTGCGCAGTGAGCTCGATCGGCGCGGTCTGGCGACGTACCTCAGCGCTCAACTCGGCGAAGTCGAAAATACCTTCCACGACGCATCGGCCTCGCTGGGCCACGACGTCGAGGTCCAGGTCGACAGCATAGAGTTCCGCGAGTTCTTCGGGATGGTCAGTGGGGGCGCCGAGGATTGGGACGGCTCGGATCCGCTGCGCCCCGTTGGGGCATGACGCTATCTAGCTCGCGCCAGGTCACTCTCCGATCTGCGTTCCGAGCCAGATCGCGACGCCGAGGAAGACGACCAGGATTCCAACGGCCACGACAATGATTTGGATTACTTTTTCCCGGCGGGTCATTGTTCGGTCAACTCGGCGTTGGCGCCGTCAACCACCTCGATGCTAGCGTCGCCTTGCACCTCAACCGGGCGGTAGAGAGGCGAGCATGGAGCCCAAGGCGATCGACCCAGACGACTTCCGTCACTCGCAGCACAAGAACTGGGACTCCGCGGCCGTGGGGTGGAACGAGTGGCGTGAGTTCAATGATCGCGCCGACCGGCACATCAGCGAGCGGCTGGTGGAGCTCGCCGGCGTGTGGCCGGGGAGCCGGGTCCTGGACGTCGCTGCCGGCTATGGCGAGCCGGCGCTCACAGCGGCGCGCAAGGCCGGCCCGGAGGGCAGCGTCGTGGCCACCGACATCTCCGCCGAGATGCTCGCGTTCGGGCGTGAACGGGCGGCGGCGGCCGGCTTGGACAACGTCGAGTTCGTCGAGTCCGGCGCCTCGAGCCTCGATTTTCCGCAGGCGAGCTTTGACGCCGCCGTCTCGCGCTGGGGAATCATCTTCGAGCCGGAAGCGGAGGCCGCCGCGGGGCGCATCCGAGGCTTCCTCAAGCCGGGCGCGCGGATGGCGATCGCCTCCTGGGGTGAACCCGATCAGGTCCCTTTCCTTTCGATTCCGATGAGGACGACGATGGAGCGGCTGAACCTGCCCCCGACCGGAATGCCCGGGCCCCTCTCCCGGCCCACCCCCGCTGCCCTCGGCGGGTTGCTCGAGGGGGGTGGATTCTCGAAGATCGCCGTGGAGCAGGACGAGGTCACCTTCGAGTTCGATTCCCCGACGCACTTCACCGCCTACATCAGGGCGATCGCTGCCCCGATCCGGGCGATGATCGCTCTGCACGCAGGCGAGGCCCAGGAGGAGGCCTGGGACGCGATCACGCGGGCCGCTGCGGAGGCGGGTGGTGGCTCGGGTCCGCTGAGCTTCTCGAACGTGGTGCTGCTCGCCTCGGGAACCGCCACGTAGCCTCGCCACTACGGGGCGGGAAGGTCTCGTCGAATATGACTACGACGACCGAGTCGTAATCCGCATCTCGAATTGGGGAGAGGTTCGTTCTATTGGCGCTGGGTGCCTGCCGCAGCGCCTTGACCTGGATGCGTTCGCCGCTCGCCGTCTGTTACTCCCAGCCGGCCTTGGCTGAAGGAACCGTACTCGCCCTGTGGTCGGCGACGATCGCCTCGGCAATGTCCCTGACAGGACTCGCCAGCGTCGTAGCTCGTCAAATCGCGAACCCATCGATCGGAGCTATCCCGGCGCTTAGAAGAGAGCCGAGCCGGCGGGCGCGGTGAAGGCCGCGAGCAGGGCGATCGCGGAGCAGGAGGCGATGAGGATGCGCATCGGCAGAGGAAATGCCATCAGCGCTCGTGCGTTGAGTCGACGATCCCCGACTGCAGGTAGGCGGTTTCGCGGTAGGGAGTCCCGGCAGGCGCGCCGTACTCGCCGGTGGCCTTCGGGCCGAAGATCATTTCGGCCTCGGCAAGGATCTCGCCGGTATCGGTATCGAAGATGAACCGGCGGCCGAATCCGCTTTCCCTGACCCAGCTGATCGCGTCACCCTTGCGCCCGGCAGCATCGGCCACATTGCGCTCGAAGCCGATGCCCGGAATTTCAGCGAGGGCGCCATAGGCAGCCGCGCGCAGCGCCGGGCTCGTGATCGGTTCGCTGAGGATTTCCAGCAGCCTTTCGACCGTTGCGCCGCCCCGCGGCGAAGTGGCTGGCGACGGATCGAGTGGCGAGCTGCTGCCGCGGCGGTGTTCGACGACCAGGCGCAGGGCTTCGGGTTCGGTCGGAAGCCGGGCAAGCCTCGACAGGTAGGTGAATTCATGGCGGCTCCGGAAGGCCCTGGCCGCGTACTCCTTCAATGGCCGTCCTGAGCTGTCTCGGCCAACGTCGTGTTCGTCGGGGTCATATTCGAAGGGGGGCGGGGAACCCGCGTCTTCCCAGAGCCTTTGGTTGGCGCTGGAGAGGAAGTCGACCCGGCCGAGGGTTTCGCGGACGTGTGTCTTCCCATCTGGGGCCGTCCAGACCTCTTTCAGCGTGGGCACCAAGGCATAGCGGGCGCTTGGATCGTTCGTCGACACGAAATATCTGGGGTGCTTCTTTGAACCCGTCCCGTGGCCTTTTGGCAACCAGCCCTCCAGTTGGGACACCTCGGTCCTCGTGTAGAGAAACTGCCCGGAGGCCGGGGGAGCTTCGACTGAGGTGCCGGATGCTTTGGCGGAGCTGGCGGCCTGGCGCAGATCGGCGGCGACAGCGGCCTGGGGCAGAGCCTTGTCGCCACGCGGCGCAAAGCCCGGCCCGCCCCCCTCACTAAACCCGAAGGCGCTGAAACCGCTGGGCAGCGCCGGGACCAGCTTGCAGGGTTCAACCGGGCCTTCGGCGACCGCCATCTTGGTGATGCTCCCCCCTTCGGGGTCGCCGTTGTAGGGCACGGGCGTACCGGAGAGGACGATGCTCTGATCTGGGCGAAACGCTTTGGGATCAAGATTCACATTGGCGACCGAGCTGCGCATCTCTTCCTCGGAGATTTCACCGCGCATGCGCTTCCCAAAGCTTTCGCGCCATGCCTTCGTGCTGCCAATTCCGATCGTGATCCCGCCGGGCCCCGTCATGGTCCCCCCGCCGAAGGAGCCGCCACCCGGAAGGTGCACGATCGTGGGCTTGTAGCGCGGTTCGCGGCAGACCTTCCCGGCCGGCAGCCACGTCACCTGGGCCTTGATCCCAGCTTCCTTCAGCGCCTGTTCGAGGCCGGAGGCGTCTTCGAGGCTGTAGATCTTGATCTTCACCCCGCCGCCGGCCTGCGGTTCGACGGCGAAGGCCTTGGAGGGGTTGTCGCCTCCGGCGCTGACGATCAGCACGACCGCGAGGGCTGCGAGGGCGATGCCGGCGCCAAGCGCCAAGCGCGGGGTGCGCCGGCGCCAGGAGGGCGTCGCGGTCTGCACGTTTGCTGCCTCGGCGGCTGCGGCGGCCGCGCCGCGCTCGGCGACGACCGCCTTCAGCCGGGCGAGCAGTCGCTGCTCGAAATCGGGCCGTGGTTTCTGCTCCGGGCTCACGATCGGTCCTCCTTTCCTGGGTTCGGTTGGTGGGTAGCGGCTTCAAGCTCGGTGCGCAGCTTGCGCCGCGCCCGGTGCAGGCGCACCCGAGCCGTGCCCGATCGCACGCCGACTGCGGCCGCCGCTTCGGCGACCGTCAGCTCGTCGATCGCGACCAGCTCCAGTACCGCCCGCTCGGCATCGGGGAGGCAGTCCATCGCTTCGTAGAGGTGGCGCGACTGTGCGGCGGCGTCGATCCGCGCGTCGATCCTGGCCGCGTCATCGGGGTCGAGCAGGGCGCTGCCGCGCAACCGCTCCTCTCCGGCGCGCTCGCGACCGCTGCGCCGGCGGTCATTGGCGACGAGTACGCGGGCGATCCCGTAGAGCCACGTCTTGGGCGCGGCGCGGCCCGGCCGGTAGCGGTGGGCAGAGTCGATCGCGGCGAGAAAGATCTCCGCAGTCAGGTCGGCGGCGCGCTCGCGGTCGCCGACCCGGCGGGCGACGAACCGCTGCAGGTCCTCGACGTGTTCGCGGTAGAAGGCCTCGAAGATCTCGGTGTCGGTGCCGATCCACCGCAGCTGCTCGGGCCCGACACCACGCTCGCGGGCGGCGACCACGCTGAGGCGGCGGCTGAGCTCGCTCGGTGGCCTCGGCAGAGTTCTCTCGGTCTCCATGTCCCTTATTGGTCGCGCGCGCGAAAAGCGTTACCGCGCGACGCTCCCGGCGCGGCTCGGGCAGGATCGCGGGTATGCGGTTTACGCGCTTGGAGCTGGAGGAGTACCGCGGCCGCGAGGTCGGCGATCTCGTCGGGCCGGGGCTGAGGCTGCTGTTCGTCGGCATCAACCCGGGCCTTTGGACTGCCGCGGTCAAGACCCACTTCGCCCATCCCACCAACCGCTTCTACCCGGCGCTCGCGGCTGCGGGCATCACCGACTACCAGGTTGACCGGGTCGCCGGGATGACCGATGCCGACCGCGCGCATCTGGTGGCGCGGGGCATCGGGATCACCAACCTCGTGCGGCGGGCCAGCGCGCGTGCCTCCGAGCTCTCGGCCGAGGAGCTGCGCGAGGGCGGCAAGCGGTTGCAGCGGTTCGTCGCCGAGCAGCGGCCTGCGGTTGTCGCGATCGCCGGCGTAACCGCCTACCGCGACGCCTTTGGTGAGCGCGGCGCGGCCTTGGGGCGGCAGCCGGATACGCTCGATAGCGCGGCCCGCTGGTCCGGTGCGGCGCTCTGGGTGGTTCCCAACCCGAGTGGCCTCAACGCCCACGAGACGCTCGCCACGCTCGCCGCCGCCTACGCGGCTCCGGCCGCCGAGGCCGGCGTCATCGACCCGGCCACGGTCAAGACGCCGGCAAATAGGTGAGCAGGACCACCCCCGAGTCGAAGCGCTTCAGGTCCTCGAGCTGCATCCGGACGGTCCCCCTGTCGCCGAGCACGTGCAGGTTTGCCGTGCCCCAGACGAGCGGGTTGAGGTAGATCTCGAACTCGTCGACCAGGCCCTTCTCGGCTAGGGCATAGGCGAACTCGCCGCTGCCGTGCATGAAGAGGTCACCTTCGACTTCGTCTTTTAGCTTCGGGATCGAGTCCTCGAGCTCCCCCTCAAGCAGGGTCGCGTTCCACTCAAGCTCGCCGGACAGGGTGTTGGAGCCGACGTACTTCGACATCGAGTTGACCATGTCCGCCCAGTCGCCCGTTTGGCCCGGCCAATATCCCGCCAGTCCCTCATAGGTCTTGCGGCCCAGCACCATGCCGCCGGACCTCGCCTGACGCTCGAACGAGTACTCGCCGTGGTCTCCGTCCGGCTGCACCCACTCGCCGACCGGGTCGATGACGCCGTCCAGGGTGGCCTGAGTTGTCGCGATTAGCTTGCCCATCTCGATCTCCTTCGGTTTGGAATGTCTCTCTGGGCCTCCTTTACCCGTTTAGCCACTCCTCGTAGGTGGGGCCGGCGAGCTTGGCCAGCGGGCCGGGGAGGACGGCGCCGGCCGTGTAGAGGCCTTCCGGGTCCTCGAAGATCTCCCCGGTCTCGATGCTCAGGCCGTTGCCCCGCTTGGCCGCGAGCAGTTTTGCCGCCTCGAGCAGGTTCTCCTCGCGCGGCCCGGCCACTTCGGCGATCGGGTTGCCGAGGGGTGCGGAATCCGCCCCGTCGACCATGTTGGCGAGCGCCTCAGCCACGCTGCGGGCGGCGACGAGCTGAGTCCGCATCTCAGGCAGGTAGGCGGTGTCGCCTTTGGTGCTCCACTCGACCAGTTCCGCGACGAACTCGTGGAACTGGGCGGCGCGCAGGATGCGGACCGGCACGGGCCCGTTGAGGTGCGCCCGCTCCTGCACCACCTTGGCAGCGTTGTAGCCGGTGTTGAAGTGGTCGGTGCCGATGATCGAGACGACGAGGATGCCCTCGACGCCGCGCTCGGCGCCGACCTGCTGCAGGTTGCGCGCCGCGGTGGTGAAGAACTCGGTCGCTTCGGCCTGGTCGGGGGAGGGACCGGTGGCGGCGTCGATGATCAGCTCGACCCCCTCCAGCGCGGTCGCGAGGCCCTCGCCGCTGATCACGTCGACACCCTCGCCGCGCGAGATCGGCACCACCTCGTGCCCGCGCTCGCGCAGGATCTCGACGGCGGGGCGGCCGAGGCGGCCGGTCGCACCGGCGACGGCGATCTTCTTCTCAGTTGCCATGGTGCTTTCCTTTCAGTCCGAGGCCGTGTCTGGTCGGCCGTTTCTTCGTCTCTAGGTGTGACGGAGCCGAGGGCAGAGATGTGACCGAGTCCGAACAGCAAGACCTGGCAGTGCGGTTCGAGCAGAGCCGCAGGCGCCTCTGGGCGGTGGCCTTTCGCATGCTCGGTGCCAGCGGCGAAGCCGACGAGGCGGTGCAGGAGGCCTGGCTGCGGCTGGCGCGGAGCGACTCGGAGGAGATCGAGGATCTGCCGAGCTGGCTGACGACCGTGGTCGCGCGGATCTGCCTCGACATGTTGCGCGCCCGCAAGGCCCGCCGGGAGGAGCCGCTCGGCCCGCACGTGCCCGACCCAATCGTCAGCCCGATCGAGGGCGGCGACCCGGAGCACGAGGCCCTCGTCGCCGACTCGGTCGGGCTGGCGATGCTCGGCGTGCTCGAGACGCTCAGCCCGGAGGAGCGCGTCGCCTTCGTCCTGCACGACATGTTTTCGGTCCCCTTCGAGCAGGTCGGCGACCTGCTCGACCGCTCGCCGGTGGCGGCGAGGAAGGCCGCCAGCCGCGCCCGCAAGCGGGTCGAGGCCGAACCGACTGCGCCCGACGTCGACCTCGAGCGTCAGCGCGAGATCGTCGAGGCCTTTTTCGAGGCCTCCCGCGAGGGCGACTTCGAGGCGCTGGTCGCCGTCCTGCATCCCGATGTCGTCCTCCGCTCAGATGGGGGCGCGGTCCGTCCGTCGGCCAACCACGTCATCCGCGGTGCCGTCGAGGTTGCCAGCCGCGCGCAGACCTTCGCCCACCTCGGGCCGTTCGTGCGGCAGGTCCTCGTCAACGGAGCCCCCGGGGTGCTCGTGGCTCCGCAGGGCAAGCCGTTCTCAATCCTGGCCTTTACCGTCGCCGGCGGCAAGATCGTCGCCATCGACGCCCTTGCGGACCCAGAGCGCCTGGCGCGCCTCGAGCTACGCGTCTAGTCTGGCAGCGATGGCAATTCGGCTTCGATTCGGTGGATCGTCCTGCTGGGTGCTGATCGCCGCGACGCTTGTGTTGTCAATCGCGGTGCTCTTGCCGGCGAGAGCCGACGCCTTTGGCACCTTCACCAACGGTGTGCTCACGGTTAACGGTGGGGAGGGGAAAATCGTCCCTCGCTGCGCGGGCGACGGCGAAATTACCGTCAGCGGCGCTCCCGTCGATAACGGTCCTGCCTACTGCCGCGACTTGCGGCGAATCGACGCTTCATCGTCCGTGTCCACCCTTTTCGACTTCTCGCAGCTGCCCGACAACCTTGGTGGCGGTCAAGGGGCGATCGAGATCCACGCCATCTCGACCGTCAGCGATCCGACCGAATTCTCCGACGACAAGTTCATCGGGGCCCCGGGTCACATCAACATCTTCGACGGTGGGGTTGGTTTTGACTCCATCACCGGCGGCAACCTCAACGACAGCCTGAGCGGCGGCGCGGACAGCGACAAGATCGACGGCGGCCCCGGAAATGACTTTCTCCGCGGCGGTTCGGCGGCGGACAAGCTGCTCGGCGGCCCCGGCCGCGACACCCTGAAGGGCGGCAGCGGGAGCGACAAGCTGGTCGGCGGCCCCGGCAGGGACACCGAAACGCAGTAGCGCGCTAGGCCTCGCGGAATGCGCTTCCGCTAGGCGGTGAGCCGGACCGGCAGCGTTTTGAGCTGGTTGAGGAAGGCCGACTCGACGAAGACCGGCTCGCCGTCGAGGGTCATCTCGGGGTAGCGGGCGAGGGTCTCCTCCATCAGGATCTTCAGCTCGAGCCGGGCCAGCGCCGTGCCGAGGCAGAAGTGGCGGCCGCCGGCGCCGAAGGCCTGGTGCTCGGGGTTGCGGTGGACGTCGAAGCGGTGCGGGTCCTCGTAGCGAGTGGCGTCGCGGTTTGAGGACGCGTACCACATCACCACCTTCTCGCCCTGCTTTATCTCCTGGCCGTTGAGGACGGTGTCTTTGGTCGCGGTGCGGCGGAAATGGGCGAAGGCAGGGAACATCCGCAGCGACTCCTCGACCACGCCGGGGATCAAGCCCGGGTCATCGATCACGAGCTGGCGCTGGTCGGGGTCTTCAAGCAACGCCCGCATGCCGCTGCAGTAGGTCGCCTTGGTACTGTCGTTGCCGGCGGCGACGAGGAGGAAGAAGCCCATCACGATCTCGTGCTCCTCGAGTTTCTCGCCTTCGACCTCGGCGTTGACCAGGACGGTGGTCAGGTCGTCGGTCGGGTTCTCACGCCGTTCGGCGATCATCTTGCCGCAGCGCTCGAAGACTTCGGCGACCGCTTTCTCGATCACGGCTTCGATCGTGTCGGCGCCTTCTGGGCTGTAGTCGGGGTCGCTCGCCGCCAGGGCCATGTTCATCAGCTCCGCCCAGGCCGCGTCGTCCTCCTCCGGGATCCCCATAAAGCTGCCGATCACCCGCGAGACCGCTGGCTGGGCGACGTCGGTGACGAGATCGCAGGTCTCGCGGCCCTCAAGGCGGTCGAGCACGCCGACGACGATCTTGCGGATCTCCTGCTCGTGGGCGGCGATCCGCTTCGGCGTGAAGCCGGCCTGGAAGAGGGCCTTGAGGCGGTCGTGCTTGGGCGGGTCCATGCCGATGAACATCGCCCGCGCCAGCTCGAGCGGGAAGACCTCGTCGATCGCGACGACGCCGCCGAGTTCGGAGGAGTAGGTCTGCCAGTCGCGGCTGACCGTGTGGACGTCGTCGGCCGTGGTCACCGACCAGAAGCCCGCCGCCTCGGGTATCTCGGTGACTTCGGAGGTCCAGTGCACCGGGCAGCGCTCGCGCATCTGCTCGAACAGGGCGTGGGGCGGGCCGTGGGCCCAGTGCTCGCGCTCGAGCACCAACTCGTCCTCGAGGCTTCGCTCCGCCTTCGCGCTCTTCGCTTGGTCGGCCACCGCCGCGGATACTACTGGCTGGCTGGCCAGTTTTGGAGGGATCGTCCCGATTCCTACACTGGCACCGTGACGCCGGAGGAGCTCGACAACCTCGCCCACCTGCGCCGCGCCCGCGATCAGATGGATCGCGAGTACGCGCGGCCGCTTGACGTCGCCGCGCTTGCCCGTACCGCGCTGATGTCGAGCGCGCACTTCTCGCGACAGTTCCGCGCGGCCTATGGGGAGACGCCCTACGGGTATCTGATGACGCGCCGGATCGAGCGGGCGCAGGCGTTGCTGCGGCGCGGCGACATCTCGGTGACCGAGGTCTGCATGGAGGTCGGCTGCACCTCGCTCGGCTCCTTCAGCGCTCGCTTCACGAAGCTGGTGGGGGAGACACCGACCGCCTACCGAGCCCGCGACCACGGCGCGCTGGCCGGGGTGCCGGGCTGCATTGCCAAGGACGTCACCCGGCCAAGCCGCGAGCCGAGCAGGAATGGACAAACGCCCCTGGCCCTGGCTCCCTAGCCTTGCCCGCATGAACCTCACACTCTCCCAATGCTTCGTACTAGTCCATGACCCCGACCAGGCGCTGGTCTTCTACCGCGACACGCTCGGCCTCGAGCTGCGCAACGACGTCGCCAAAGGCGAGTTCCGCTGGATCACCGTCGGCGCCGCCTCCCAGCCTGGCGTCGCGATCGTCCTCACCAACTACCTGAACGGCAGCCCCGCCGACCAGGACGCACTCGCGGCCCTGATCGCCAAGGGCGCCCTCAACGGCGTCCACTTCCACAGCGATGACCTCGACTTGACCTTCGAGAAGGTCGACGCGTCCGGCGCCGAGATCGTGCAGGAGCCGACCGACCAGCCCTGGGGCACGCGCGACTTCGCCCTGCGCGACCCGTCCGGCAACATGATCCGCATCGACCAGCCGCCCGCGCACTCATGACCACTCCCTCCGAGCAGATAGACGCAAGGATCCGCGAGCTGGGTGACTGGCGAGGCGAGACGCTCGCCCGCCTACGAGCGTTGATCAAGCAGGCCCTGCCCGAGGTCGTCGAGGAGTGGAAATGGCGCGGCGTCCCGGTCTGGTACCACGCTGGAATGATCTGCACCGGCGAGTCCTACAAGGACAAAGTGAAGCTGACCTTCGCCAAGGGCGCCTCGCTCGACGATTCCACTGGCCTCTTCAACTCCAGTCTCGACGGCAACGTCAGGCGCGCGATCGACATCCACGAGGGCAATGAGATCGACGAGAAGGCGTTCGTGGCGCTCATAGTCGAGGCCGCCACGCTGAACGAGGGCTAGGCGAGATTGCAGATGGCAGCTGCGAGAAGCTAGGTCGCTTGACCCCCTGCCTGCACGAGCGTTTCCCGGCGCTCGCCGAGACCCTGCCGCATCTGCCGCTGTCTGAGCGGCCGACGCCGGTGCGGATGCTGCCGGGTCTAGGCATCTGGGTGAAGGAAGACGGGCGCTTCGGCTCCGGTGGCTGGGGCGGCAACAAGGTGCGCAAGCTTGAGTGGCTGATCCCCGACGCGCGGCGGCGCGGCCGGCGCTCGATCCTCACCTTCGGCGGCCTCGGCACGAACTGGGGGCTGGCAACCGCGCTCTACGCTCGCGAACATGGCCTCGAGACCGCGCTGGCGCTGGTCGACCAGCCGGTCGACGATCACGTCGAAGCCCAGCTCGCTCGGCTCGAGGCCTCGGGGGCGCGCATCCACCGCACCCACACGAAGCGGCGCACGGTGGCGATGCTGCCCTGGCTGCTCGCCCGCAACGCTCGCGGCGGGCATCCGCCGTACCTGCTGCCGGCCGGCGGCTCCTCGGCGGTCGGGGCGCTCGGCTACCTCGAGGCGGCGCTGGAGATCGCCGCCCAGGTCGAGGACGGCTCGCTGCCCGAGCCGGCGCACGTCGTCGTCCCGGTCGGCACCGGCGGCACCGCCGCCGGCCTGGCCCTCGGCTTCCAGCTCGCCGGCCTGCGCACCCGCGTGGTCGGGGTCGTCGTCAACGATCAGCTCCGCCTCGACGGCCGGGTTATCGCCCGCCTCGCGGGGCGGGCCGCTGTACTACTGGAACGCCGCGGAGCGCGCCTCGGTCAGCTCCGGCTCGAGCCAGACATGCTCGACCTGACCCGTGACCAGATCGGGGCCGGCTATGGCCACCCCACAGAGGCCGCCGGAAATGCCGCCGCTCGCGCCGCGGAGGAGGGGCTCTCGCTCGACCCGGTCTACACCGCGAAGGCGATGGCGGGCCTGCTGGCGCTGCGCGGAGAGGGCCGTCTCGGCGATCCGGTTTTGCTTATTCA
>Ga0105245_10000296_pt1 | contig 47660 bp, 26 predicted proteins | sample KBSM54metaG_FD_81523 | JGI IMG/M metagenome (GOLD analysis project Ga0105245, IMG submission 81523) | Miscanthus rhizosphere microbial communities from Kellogg Biological Station, Michigan, USA - KBS M5-4 metaG | ecosystem: Host-associated > Plants > Roots > Rhizosphere > Soil | place...
CGAACGCCAGAATGTCCGAGGCGGCAATCCCTGCCCCGAACTGGACATGGTCGTACCCGCCGCTACTGGTATAGCCGTCGCTCTGGCTGTCCCATGCAACATCCTGGCCATCACCGCGGTTGAAGACGTACGTGTCATCACCGCTCGCGCCGCCATATAGCAGGTCGCTGCCAGTGCCGCCGGCCAGTATGTCATTGCCCCCCGCGCCGTTCAGAGCGTCATCGCCAGCACCGCCCGACAGCGTGTTGCCGAGAGACGTTGCGAACAGCCTGTCATTGCCCGCTGTCGGCGCAAGCGCACGCGCCATGAGGTCGGCATAGCTCCATACCGTGCCGTCAGCGAAGCGCACTTCCTCGATCCGGTAGGTATAGTAATCATTCTCACGCCACAGTGTCAGCCGGTCGTTCGTGCCGATAATCTGGAGCACGACATCCTGGCCGTTCAGGCTCTCGGACACCGCAATATCCGAAGCGGCGATCCCCGCTCCAAACTGCACATGGTCGTTCCCGCCATAGGAGGAGCCGTTGCTCTGGCTATCCCATGCGACATCCTGACCATCGCCGCGGTTGAACACATAGGTGTCGTCGCCGTTAAAACCGCCATAGAGCAGGTCGTTGCCGGCGCCACCCGACAAGGTATCGTTGCCCTGGTCGCCGGAGAGAATGTCGTCGCCACTGGTCCCGGTAATCGTGCCCCCGTTCGATGCTAGCGACAGGGTCATCCCAGTGAGATTCCGGGCGGGCGCTCTGACGAGCAGATCGGCAAAACTCCACACTGTGCCGTCATCAAAGCGCACTTGGTCGATGCGGTCCGCGCCATTGCCCGAATTGGCATTGCTCAGCGTCACCCGGTCATTGGTGCCGGCGATCTGGAGAATGATATCGGTGTTCGAGAGCGACACGCTCACATCCGAAGCCGCTATGCCCGCACCGAACTGCAACGTGTCGAACCCGCCGCCCGTCTGCTCGGAGAGCAGATCGCGGCCATCGCCCAGGTTGAAAATATAAACATCGTCACCCGCGCCGCCGAACACGGCGTCATCGCCGGTACCGCCCGCAAGCGTATCGGTGCCGCCAAGCCCGAACAGCGTATCGTCGCCGCTACCGCCGTTCAGCGTATCGGCGCCCGCTCCGCCGGTGATCGCACTGCCGATCTCGGCTGCGACCAGAACCAGGTCGCCGGCGATGCCCGCCGTCATCCGCGCCAGCATGTCGGCATAATTCAGGGTCGTGCCATCGGCGAAGACGAGCTGCTCGATCCGGTACACCGGATTGTCCAGCATATGCCGGATCGTGATGCGATCGCCGGTGCCGGCAATGCCCACCACCAGATCCTGGCCGTTGGCGCTGCCGATCCAGATATCCTGCGCCGTAATGCCTGCCGCAAAGCGGATCCGGTCAATCGGCGCGCCGGTGCCGCCATCGGCGTCGATGATCACGTCCTGACCATCGCCGCGCGCGAAATAATAGCTGTCGCTGCCGGGCCCGCCCTCGAGCAGGTCGTCGCCCTTGCCGCCGGTCAGGACGTCATTGCCGCGCCCGCCCTCGAGATGATCATTGCCCAGGCCGCCGAACACCGACGCACCTGTCGTCCCGGTCGATCCGCCCGACGGAATGGCGATGTGATCATCGCCATCGGTCGCGGCAAGGCTCGCCACGAGCGCCGCATAGCTCCACTCGCGACCATCGGCGAAGCGGAGCTTCGACAGGATCGCGTCCGGGCCGGTCTGCGGATCGACCAGCGTGATCCGGTCGTTGCCGCCGGTGATCCCGAGAAGGATATTGCCATCCGCATCGCGGGTGGCGACAATGTCTTCGAGGGCAATCCCGAGACCGAATTCGATGACCCCGCGCCCGTCAGCGGCGCCGATGCTCTCGATCCGGTCCTGTCCGTCGCCGCGGTTGAACCGATAAATGTCGTTGCCGCCGGCGCCGACAAGCACGTCATTGCCCTTGCCGCCGGTAAAGATCTCGTCGCCCGTCGTTCCAGTCAGACGATCGTCATGGTCCGTGCCCCGCCCGGCCAGCTGTGCGAACAGCTGATCGCGCGACACATGGGTGCCATCGGCAAAATTGATCAGGTCGACGCCGCTCAGCCCGCCATCATATTGGAGCGTGATCGTGTCCGCCCCGCCCGCAAAGCTCAGCTCGAGATCATTGCGATCAGCCGAGAGCCGCCGGACCCGCATGTCGGCAAGGGTATAGCCCGAAATCCGGAGCGTATCGGTGCCGCCGGCATCGGCGATGCTGTCATGCCCGTCGCCGCGATTGAAGACGAAGCTGTCATTCCCGAAACCGCCCTGCACAATGTCGTCGCCAAGCCCCGGCGCAAAGACATCGTCACGCGCGGTGCCGATGATCATATCGTCGCCGGTGCTGATCTGGGCAGCAATGGCCGCCCTGGCGAGCGCCGCTGCGTCCCAGCTTATGCCGTCCGCGAACTCGATGGCGGGCACGATGCCGCCGTTCAGGGCGCCCGCGAGCAAAACCTGGTCGCCGGTCGACGGGAAGCTGATGATCGCATCCTGCCCGTTGACCCCGGCAAGGCGCACCACCGCCTGGCTCGAGGACAGATCGGCAAAGGCGAGCACGCTGCCCGTCACCCACTCGGGCGTTTCGACCCGGTCGAGCCCGTCGCCCGTATTGAACACCACCCGGCCGCCCGTCGCCATGACGATCCGGTCATTGCCGGTCGACGGCGCCACCGACGCATCCGTGCCGTAATCGGCGACATTGATCACGTCCTGGCCGCTGAGACCGAGCTGGTTGCGCACCAGCGCCTTCACATCGGCAAGGCTCAGCGTCACGCCGCCATCGAAGACGAAGCTCTCGACCGGAGTCTGCGCCGCGCCGCCGAGAATAACCAGCCGGTCGCCGGTGGTCGCAAGCGAGACGAGCAGGTCATTGCCGATGATCGAAAAACGCACGCTGTCGCTGGTGACGCCCGCGCCGAACTCCACCCGGTCAATGCCGCCGGTGTCTTGAATGCTGTCGAGCCCGTCGCCGGTGCCGAAGCGATAGACATCGTCGCCAAGCCCGCCCGCCATCGCGTCCGAGCCCGCGCCGCCCGCGAGCACATCGTTGCGGTCGTCGAATCCGATGAGATTGTCGTCGCTACCCGTGCCGATGAGAAGCTTCGAACGCACCTCGTCGAGCGTCATGCTCGTGCCGTCGGCGAACAGATATTGCTCGACCTGGGTGCCGCCCAAACCGTTCACGATGGTCAGCACATCGACATGATTGCCGAGATCGATGAGCAGATCATTGCCATTGCGGCTGAAGATCAGATCGTCCCGCCGGACCGACGCGCCGAACACGACGCGGTCGATGATCGCTGGATGGGCCTGATCGACCGGCTGGTCGGCCTGCTCGACGATCCGGTCGAAGCCATAGCCCGAACTGAACGCGTAGGTATCCGCCTTGTTGCCGCCGATCAGCGTGTCGTCGCCCTGGCGCCCGTCGAGCGTGTTCGGCTGGTTGAGAATCCCGGTGATGATATTGTCGCCGCGATTGCCCCCGGCGATCTGCAGCATCTGCTCGACATCGGCGATCGTCAGATAATCGGGATGGCCCGAGATGTTGTCATGGAATTCGAACCGCTCGACACCGTTATCCGAGCCGTGGAACTGGTTCCTGATCCTGAGCGTGTCGGTGCGCCCCGTCACCGAAATGACGAGATCGTCGCCATCCTTGGTGAAGACGACATTGTCGCGCGTGATATCCGCGCCGAACCGCACCACGTCGTCGACCGCCACATGGACGCCGTCGCGATCGGCCCAGCCCGCGCGCACGCGCGTGTCGACGATCGTGTCGTTGCCATAGCCGACATCGAACTTGTAGATATCCCCGCCATCGCCGCCGATCAGCAGATCGTCGCCGCCACGCCCGTCGATCGTCTCGCCGAAATCGGATCCGGTGATCGTGTCGGCCGCATCGGTCCCGACAAGATCCATATTCTCCGGATTATATTGCCTGAAGTCGATCGTCCGGTCGCTGAACACGAACGATTCCACCGCGAAGCCCTGCCGATCATCGCGGACATACTGGTTCTGCAGCGTGATGGTCTGGCCCGTATCCTTGACCGTGATGATCAGGTCGAGCGCGGTGCGCGAGAAGCTGACATCGGCATAGGCGATGCTCTTCAGGACAAGCTGATCGTTCCCGCCGCTGTCGAGGATCGTGTCGCTGCCGGAGGTGCGAGAGAACAGATAGGTGCTGTCCCCAGTGCCGCCTTCGATATGGTCGTTGCCCTTCCCGCCATCGAAGGTGGAGGCGATGTCAACGAAGCCATAGATGTCGTCATTGCCCTGCGTCTCGTTGACATCGATATAATGCTGCAGCAGCTGCAGATAGGACCAGCGTGTGCCGTCGCCGAACTCGATCGTCTCGATCCGGTTATATTCGACCAGGCCACCGAACACATTCTTCAGGAAGTCGATCATGACGACCTGATCGTTCGTGCCGGTGATCCGCATCGTCAGCGTGTCGCTGGCGCCGTTCCGCAGATAATCGAAATCGGTCCAGCGCAGATCGTCGGTGAACTTGAGCGTATCGGGCATGTCGCCCAACAGCTTCGAGCTGGTGTCGTTGTCCTCGATTTCGTCGTGGCCATAGCCCCGGCCGAAAATATAGGTGTCCGATCCCGCCCCGCCGGTCAGATAATCATTGCCCGCCCCGCCATCGAGCGTGTTGTCGTTGACGAGGCCGTAAATCGCATCATCGCCCGCCGTCTTCGCGTTCTTCAGGACGCGGTCGACGATCTGCAGGAAATCGAGGCTCGTCCCGTCATCGAAGATGAACCGTTCGATCTGGTTGGGCGCGACATAGCTGAGGCCGTCGGACGAGCCGATAGCTTCGCTGAACGCGCCCAGATTGAGCGCGACCCCGCCGAACTCGCCCTTGATGAGAATCGAGTCTCCAGTCGCCACGCCCTGCTTGTCGAGCAGGACGATCTGCAGATCATCACTCGCGCCGGCCCGCACCAGCTTCAGGTCGTCGGCGGTGATATCGCCCTTGAACATGAGGAAATCGAGCCCGGCCTTGACCGGCCCGAAGCTGAAACCGCCGACATCGTCGATGACATCCTGGCCGTCGCCGCGCTGGTAGACATAGATGTCACCACCAGCACCGCCGCTCAGATAGTCATTGCCCTTGCCGCCCCACATGACGTCGGCCGAACCCGAGCCAATGATCGACTGAACGCCGTCGGCTGGATGCGCGACCATGAACGCCATCCGGAACCTGTCCCAGACCACCCCGTCGGCGAAGACGATCGTGTTGACGCCTGACGTTCCTTGCCCGCCATCGGTGTAGTAAGGGTTGAGCTCGCCAAGGAACTGGTCCTTGATGCGCAACAGACCGCCGTCCTTGACCTGCAGCAGCAGATCCTCGCCGACCCGCGTCGCGACCACATCAGCGGCGTTGACATTAGTGAAGACCAGTTCGTCGGATTCGCCCTTGCCGTAATCGGTGATCACGTCGTTGCCGGCATTCTTCCCGACAAAATAATAATCCGCGCCGCGCCCGCCCACATAGCTGTGGTCGCCGGGCGTCATGTAGAAGAAATCAGTGCCCTTGGTGCCGTTGACGACCGTATCGGCCACGCCATTGGTGATGATCTTCGTCTCGTCGACCGAGAGCGCATGCGCGACGCCGCGAATATCGAGCCCGGTGCCCAGACCAGTCGCGGGGTCATAGGTCCACCCGGCCTTGTCGAACGCCTCGACGATCATCTGGAAGATGAACGCCTGGTCGATCGCAACGCCGCCGCCGGCGGTGTTGGCATCATTGCCGGTCACATAATCCGGATAGACCTGCCAGAGGATCTCGTTCCACTTGGTCAGGTAATCGAGCACTGCGTCGTTGGCATTGCTCGCCGGGGCCGCGGCAAAGATCGCCTCGAACATCGGCGCGAGTTGCCGGTTGGTGGTCGACACATATTTGTCGAGCGTCACATCATAGGAGAGGCCCTGCGCGAACGCCTTCAACCCGCCCTGGAGCGCAAGCCGCACCGACATCGCCCGGCTGACCGTGATATATTCCGGCATCACGACGTTCAGCAGATCGATGATCGTCTTGATGTCGGAAGGCTTGCCATCGGTCGCGACCTGCGCCGGCCCGACATCGTTCACCGCATAGGCGATCACGCCGGTGGTGCTGTTGATCGAGGCCGAGAGCATCTCCGGCCTGAAATCAACACTGCCGAGCGAGGTCGCGAAATGGAATTGCGCGGGCGTCAGCAGCTCGACACGGTATTTGCTGTCGTCCGTCGAGCCGACCTCGTCGAGATGCGCGAAATCCACCGCATAGTTGCGCAGATCGAAGCCAAACGAAGTGCCGGTCCTCGCCTGGAGCGCAAGCGCCCGATCGAGATTCCGGGCCCAGACATAGAAGGTCTGGCCATCCTCGGTGACCTGGACGGTGTAATCGACCACCACGCCATCGACGAAATTGACGCCGATCGACTGCACCGGAATGCCGGCATAGCGATTGAAGCCGATCGCCTCGGTGCGCCATTCCTCACCCGTCGGGTGCGCGAGAGCGAGGATAGCGGCACGGCTGGCATAAACGGTCGCCGGGTCCGACGCGAGGCGCCAGCTCCCATCCGCCTGTTTGATCCCGTAATCGAGGATCACCGCGCGGCCATCAACGATCGCCGTCAGATAAGGCGCTTCGTCGCGGAACTGGGTTGCGGTCGCCCGCGATGACGGCGACCAGGCCTGTTCGAGCTGCCAATGCGCTCCGCCGGCGCCGGCCTGCGCCAGCACCTGCTGCATGGTCGGCCGGGCGATCGCGGCACCACCCGTGTCGAGCACCGGGGCGCCGGACTTGAGCGTCCAATAGCCCCCGGTCGCGTCTTCGACATAGACGGCGCGGTCGACAAGCGTCTTGCCGTCGGCCGAGACCAGCACCGGCGTCAGCTCGCGGGTAAGTTCGAGGCTCTCGCCCCAGGCGCCGAGTACATCGCCTGCCTGAGCAACCAGGGTTTTGAGGTTGGGCGCGGTCATTGCCGCTGCGCGCGTCTTGACCAAATCCGCCAACGCGAAGTCGTTCGAGATCGCAACCGACAAGTTGGTCACGCGGCCGAAGCCCTTCACGTCGATATGCAGATCGGACTGCCAGCCAGCGAGTCCATGTTCGCCGCGATATTTGGTGTCGACCTGATCGGTCGCGAAGATCGCTTCGAACACGCTGCCAGTGGTGCCGTCTGTGCGGGTAAAGCTGCCGCTGGTCCGCAGGTTCGCGCCCTGCGGTGTCGTCACATTGAGGGCGGTGTTCGCCAGATTGATCGAGGCGATCCCGATCTCGTCGAGGCTTTTGAGCTCGCCCGTCTGCGAAACGCCGTCCTGATTATAATCCTGCCAGACGCGCAAGCTCGCCCAGATCGCGTCGCCTGACGAGATTACTCCATCATGGTTGCTGTCATATTGAGCGAGGTCGGCAAAACCCGAGTTCGCGAAGCTCCCGAACAGTTCGGTGATATCGTCAATCGAGCCGTTGCCGTTCTTGTCGAGTGCCAGGAACGCGTCATTGCCGGACAACCAGCCGGTGCGCTCGGCGAACAGATCATTGTTGCCGTCAAAATACACACCAGCACCGTCAAGGGACGTCGTCTCGATACCGTTGCTGTCAAGGTCGAGCACGAGCGGGTCGGCGCCATTACTCCAATGTGCGGCCTTATAGAAACGCTGTCCGGCAGCTAAGGCCGTCTCGGCTTCGTCAACCAACGGCCCACCACCGGTGAACGCCATCGCATAGAAGGGGTCTAGTGCCTGCCACGCTGCGCTCGCAGCGAGAAGCGGGTTCGCCTTTTTGAACACCATCCCCAGCGTGCCCTTGCCCGCGAGCTCGGCCTGCTGCGATCCCCAGTAACTTCCGACGAGATCGAAATTCTTGATCCGCATCACGCCGGCATCGGTGTTCTGCGCGGTTTGGCCTGTCCCGGAAAACAGGCTGGTGAACACATTGCCGACGAGCAGATCGACACCACCCGATTTGTTCGCTTCGAACTTATAGGTTATGAACGGCAGAAACTCGTCGAAATACAGCGTCTGAGTCGGGCTCAGCAGCACTTGTAGCATGCCGATCTCCGCCCCGACCAACCCGAACGCCGCCGTCCCCAGCACGACGCCGCCCGAACTGTTCCCACCGGTCAACGGGATGCCGAAGAATTTCAGGACGTCATGATGCTGTGCATCCATGATGGTCGTATCCGCGGACCACCAGAAATTATCAGAATTCTCTTTGGAATCCTGAACCTCGACGGGTGGTTTATTGCCAAAGTCCGGATGTTCGGGATCGATTAATTCAGTGGGAGCCAGTCCATCCCGCGTATCGCCGTAAATGACGCCGCCTTTGGAGGTGTTGTAAATCCAGTCGCGGCCCATGCCGCCAATCGTCGTCGCCTTCTCACCCTCCCAGGCGATCACCCAGTCATTTCCATCGCCGCCATCGAGCGTCAGATTATATTCCTGTATAGCACGTACGGCATCTGCGTTATGATATTGAGGCTTTGGCGCATTCCCAGCGTGATCATTATTGTTGTAGTCTGCGAGCTCGGATTTATAGCGGGCCGCATCCAGGCGCTCCTTGTCCCGCGTCGCACGGTCGAGCGCTTCGCCCGCCTTGATGGTTTCCGCATACCATCCGATTAAGGTATCGTCTCCCGCATCGCCGTAAACCTCGCCAGCGCTGCGATGAATCAGCAGATCGTTTTTGTCGCCCCCAGCAACCAACGATACATCGTCGCCGATAATGAACCCCCGCACATCCGATACTGCGCCGACACCTTCGCCCCCGACGAACTTCGCAGTGGCGCCGACATAGTTCTCGATCAACCGCAATCCAATTTGGACCACATCGTTCGCTATTTGGCCCAAGCCTTGTGCAATAACTCCGCCGACATGCGCTTCGAAGCCGTTCAGCCAGGTATCAAGCTCCTCAAGCGAGCTATAAAGCAGTCCCGGAGTGGTTCCCTCTGCAGGTTTGTTCACCTCCACATACTGATGCAGGATATTCTGCACCTCAGAGATCGCTAACGCCGCACCGAGACCGATAAATATCGCGGGGCCTAAAGGTGTCTCTCCCAACAATACCAGCCCGATACCGGTATTTGACAACATACCGTTGAGAAACTCGCCCGGCAGCTTTTTCAGATAGGCTTTAAACCCGCCTGGGTCGTTCTTATGTTGCTCATATTTCGCCCAAATATCAGCAGCTGCGATTAAAATACCACCAGCCGTCAACGCGGCCCGTTTCTTGTAAGGGCTCTCGACCGCCGTTCTGAATAGTTTCAGTGCCTCTTCCAGCGTAGACTGCAGGAAGGCGGGTATCTCGGATACGCTTTCCCCTACAACCTCCACTATTGCCTTCGCGCGAATCTCTACGTAGTCGGCGAAGATCGCCATTTTATCCTTGGCGCTATGGAACGTATGAAGAAAAAATCTCTGCAGCTCCTCGAGGGTGCCTTGAAATATCTCTCCAGTTGCCCTAGCAAACTCCTCTATAAAATACCGTACTGTGTCGACAATTTGCTTAAAACGCGAAGAGTTTTCGAACTTCCAGTACCCCGCAGCATCGAAGACACCATTCCTGGTGAATATCGCCCGGTGCGCCTCCTCCGCGACGGTGAATGCCCGGTCCTGCGCAATAAATTCAGGTAGAGTTTGACCTTCCTGGACGACCTTTCCATTAAGTGTGAAGCCTGCCGCACCCAGGCGGGGCTGCTCCATACGATTAAAACCACTGAATTTAGTTACATCGTCGGCGAGAATTGCTCGGCCCGGCACACCCGCAGCGATGGCATTTTCGGCAAAGTCGGCAGAGGCGTAATTCCACCCGACATTCTGAATACCTCTGCCTTCAATAGTCCTTCCGTTATATTGAAGTTGGTTACCAAATTCCGCCTGAATCTTGGCCGCGATCTTATCAAAGAACTCAATCCTTTCAGGTTCGCGCGTTTCATCGATGTACCATATGCCAAATTCAGTATCACCGATGTCATAGACAATAGTATCACTACTCTTAAGTGAAGACTTAAAAGCGGCAACTCGAGCTTTTATTTCCGCTAATTGACTGCCTTCGCCGCCGGACCAGAATAGCGGTATCTTGGTGGTTTCAGTTACACTGCCGGGTAGGCGGGCGTGGTGAGACGAGACGCCGCCTTCCAGATAGGCGCGCAGGTTGAGAGGGCCATCCTGCTCCAACAACAAGGTAATACGTGCTTTTTCTGTATCGGAAAGAGGCTCGCCGTTATTCGACCAACCGGTCAACGTGGCATCAACAGCATCGCTGAACACGCTCATCGGTCAAGCTCCCGCGACGCAACGGAAAACCAGTCCTTCTCGATTTCGGTACAATCGCACAAATCAATTTTAAAGAGATCCATACAATCGTCCTTGGTGATACATATTTCCATCCTCTTTGCATGAGGATACATACTTTCGGAAAAGCAATATTCCCTTAGCATCGGAAGGTTTATGTAATTTCTTATAATATACAAATATAAATCTGATAGACTTTCGGCGAATTCCGGTATTTCTAGACGAGCCCCTTGAACTAAATACGGGAAAATACCTGATAGCTTAGAAATCTTCAGTAAAATTATATCACTATTGACAGACCACTCATAGGGAATGTCGCTAAACTTCTTCTCGCCTTCAGTGAATGGTTTAGCGGTGGTTATTCTGGAGCCAGGCGCATGATATCTTCGCCTAAATTCTAATTCTGAGTCAGTTAATGGGACTATCAGGTTATCGCTACGAATATTTTTATTATAGTATATAGTTATCGTTCCGTCCTCTCTGCGATAACTTTCTTTATAACTACTTAGTGCGACCCTAATCTTAAGTGTGGCGTCATACATCGTCGATGAAAACGGATAGACAAAGTTGTTCTCGAATTCCATCACACCCTCCCCGCGTAAGCGGAAGCCTTCACGAGATCGCTAAAGCCCTACTCACCGGCCGCTCGATTATGCATTACCGGCGAGATCAGGTTGAGCTTGTGTTTCCGTCGCATCCCGCACCCGCATCTTCTCCAGCACCGCCGGATCAACCGACCGGGCCACAATCGGATGCACCTTCACCGGCCGCTCCCCGGACAGCTGCCGGAAGTTCGCCAGCACCGCCGTCGCCTGCTTGCGGTCCCCGGCGATCACATCGAGCAGCCACAGCGTATCGCCGCTCACCCAATCCTCATTCGCCAGCCGCACCGGGAACGCACCCGCCTTCACCTGCTCGGTGATCTTGGCATCGACGGCATCTGACACGCTCGCCCAGATCGCGATGCCGGCCACGCTCTGCTCGTCACCCTCGGGCTTGCCGTCGGTGCGGGTGTAGGCAATCGCCACCCGGTCGCGCATCAGCGGATCGAGTACGACGTGCATCAGGTCGGCCAGCGTCTGGTGGCGGTAACGCGGCAGGTTCATGATCGCCAGCACCACCTGCCCCACGCTCAGCTGGATCTTGGTCCGTAATGCCGCAATCTTTTCGATCATTTCAGGCGTGAGCCGGGGCGCTTCCGCGGCCGCGGGCGCTGCTCCGGCGATTTGAGGATGAGCCTCGGCGGAAATGGCGCCATTGCCATTGGCCTGAGCCGGCGAGTCGATTTTCTTAGCCATGGAATTTCCCCCTACGCAAACGACAACAACAAGCGCGGATTCACGCATCCGCGCGCTTACAAGACATATTCAGATGAAGTGACGAATCAGGAACGTCAGGTGGCGTGTCTAGCGCCGATGCCCCCCGGTCCAGATCGACCCCCCGATCCCGTAAGCCAGACGCTAGGCTTTCGGTGAACCGGGTCAAGAGGATTTCCGGTGCAATATCCAGCAACCCCGGAAACCTGCCCTGTTTACAACCAAAATGGTGGTAAATACTTTGAAGACGAACGAAAATATGAGACGAAAATGCGCCGGAAACGGTTGACAAAGCCCCATTTTTCAGGGCGCCTTCAGTGGCCAGATTGCAAGCGGCCGCCCGGGCGAGCGGCCACCACGCATCCAACCCGTCAGCGTCGATCTCGTCCGCAGTGAGCGCCGGCGGCGCCCTGCCCAACCCCGAGCGAGGCCCAGTTTGTGGTGAACATTGTACAATGTTCTGTACAAGACGGAAATGTCAGCAAGTGCATGACATTGCCAACAGAGACGCACCTCATCGCCGACGCCGTGACTAGAAGATATGGGGCACCATCGCGTACCATATCCCCTGAATCCGTCGCCGCCACGCAGTGGCCGCACCCGATTCAAGCCGAGGCGTCGCGCCGCTAAGACCGCACGGCATGATCGACACTCACCCCATCACCCATAAGCCGGCTTCTGGCGGACGCACGCGGGGAAAATATGTCGACATCTCCACCGAGCGCGAGCTTGTCCCTGAAAGCGGTACCTCCCGCTCGACGATCCTCCGCTGGTGCCGCGCACGTCCCGATCCCGGTGAGGCCCCCGCGTCTGCTCCGCCGCTACCGCTCCCGCGCCGCCTGCGCGACCGAAGTCGCGAGCGGGCTGACCAGATAGCTGATGATCGTCCGCGATCCGGTGCGGATATCCGCCGTCGCCGCAAGCCCTGCGCTGAGCGGCACATTGCGTCCGTCCACCACGATATAGGCCTGTCCCAGGCTGACCGTCGCCGTATAGACCGATCCGAGCTTTGGGTCGGGCACCGCGTCGCGGCTGATCCCCTTGATGGTGCCCGGCACCGTCCCGTAACGGGTGAAGGGAAACGCCTCGAGCTTGACCGCGACCGGCTGCCCCTCGCGGACGAAGCCCACATCCTTGTTGAGGATGCGCACCTCCACCTCGAGCCCGTCCTGGTTGGGCACGATCACCATCAGGCTGCGCGCCGGCTCGACGACGCCGCCGATGGTGTGGAGCGTCAGCTGCTGGATCGTCCCGCCGACGGGGGCTGTCAGCCGCTGGAACTGGCGCTTCTGGCTTGCCTTGGTCACCTCCTCGCGCCGCAGGATCGCTTCGCCCTGCGCCTTGGCGAGGTCGGTAAGTGCGGTGCGCCGCGCCAGCTCACGGGTCTGGTTGGCCTGGTCGGCGAATTTGCGCGCCTCGGCGAGGCCGCGCGCGCGCTGCGCCATCGCGACCTCGCGGTCGCCCGATTCCTGGCGGCGCGTTCGCTCCAGCTCGAGCAAGCGCAGGCCCGGTGCATAGCCCTTGGCATCGAGCCGCCGCATATTGGCGAGCTCATTGTCGAGGATGGGCACGGTCTCGTTCAGCTTGCTGATCTGGGCACTCGCCCCTTGCGCATCGGCCATCGCGGAGCTGCGCGCCGAGACGAGCCCGGCCGTGGTCGCGTCGACCTCGGCGAGCTGCGCCTCGATCAGACGGCGCTGGATCGCGACGACCGCCGGGTCGACCCCTTCCGGCGGGGTGAAGTGCAGCCCCCTGCCTGCCAACGCATCGGCGATGGCCTGGTTGCGCGCGGCATCCAGTTCAGCCGCGATCAGCGCCTTTTGCGCCTGGGCGAGATCTGCGCCCGACAGCGTCGGGTCGAGATCGACCAGCGACTGGCCCTTCGCCACGACATCGCCGTCACGCACATAGATGGCATGGACGACCCCCGATCCCGGCGACTGGACGATCTTGATATTGCCGGTCGGGACGATCTTGCCGGATGCCGGCACGACGACATCGACCCGCCCGAGAACCAGCCAGGCGCAGGTGATCAGCAGCCCGATCAGCAGCACCCAGGTGGTGACCCGCGCGGTCGGGCTGACCGGGCGCTCGATCACTTCGAGCGCCGCGGGCAGGAAGTCGACCTCTCTCGAGCGCAGGCTGCCCCGGCGCCGCTCCTTGTCGGCCTTCAGCGCAGCCCTGATGACCTGCCAGTTATGCGCCAGGCTCATGCCACGCCTCCGGTCACGCCGGACTGCCGGCGATGAAGATCGGCATAGCGGCCATTGGCGGCGAGCAGCTCGGCATGGCTGCCGCGCTCGACGATATGCCCGGCCTCGAGCGTGATGATGCTGTCGCACTGGCGGATCGCGGAGAGCCGGTGCGCGATGATCAGCACGGTGCGGCCCTTCGCCATCGCCTTGAGGTTGGTCTGGATGATCTCCTCGCTTTCGGCATCGAGCGCGGAGGTCGCCTCGTCGAGGATCAGAATGCGCGGCTCGGTCACCAGCGCGCGGGCGATGGCGAGGCGCTGGCGCTGTCCGCCCGAAAGGTTGGTGCCGCGCTCCTCGATCAGCGTGTCATAGCCCTGCGGCAGCCGGACGACGAACTCATGCGCGCCGGCGAGCTGGGCCGCGGCGATCACCCGGTCGAGCGGCATCGCCGGATTGGCCAGCGCGATATTCTCGCGGATCGAGCGGTTGAACAGGAGGTTCTCCTGGAGCACCACGCCGATCTGCCGCCGCAGCCATGCCGGATCGATCTGGCCGATATCGACCCCGTCGATCAGGATACGCCCGGCGGCCGGCACATACAGGCGCTGCAACAGCTTGGTCAGCGTCGACTTGCCCGAGCCCGACGATCCGACGATCCCCAAGGTCGAGCCCTCGGAGATGGCGAGGTTGATGTCGTCGACCGTCCACGGCCCGTCCAGGCCATAGCGGAACTTCACCCCCTCGAAGCCGATATGCCCCTTGATCGCGGGCAGCGCGACGCGGCTGCCGGTCCCCGGCTCGGTCGGCTGGTTGAGCACATCGCCCAGCCGCTCGATCGCGATCCTGACCTGCTGGAACTCCTGCCAGAGCTGCGCCATGCGGATCACCGGCCCCGAGACGCGTTGCGCGAACATGTTGAACGCGACCAGCCCGCCAACGGTCAGGTCCTTGTTGATGACGGCCTGCGCCCCGAAATAGAGGATCGCCGCCATGTTGAGCTTCGAGATCAGCTGGATCAGCTGCGAGCCGGTATTGCCGAGATTGATGACCTTCTGGCTCGCGAGCGAATAGCCGGCCAGCTGGCGCTCCCACCTGTCCTGCCATTGCGGCTCGACCGCGCCCGCCTTCACTGTCTGGATGCCGCCGATGCTCTCGATCAGCAGCGCGTTGTTGGCGGCGCCGCGCTCGAACTTCTCCTCGATCCGCGCGCGCAGCGGCTTGGTGATGAACAGCGCGACCGCGAAATAGGCCGGGATGGTCAGCACCGAGAGCAGGAACAGCTTGACCGAATAAATCCACATCACGACCAGGAAGACGATCGTGAACAGCGGATCGACCAGCACCGACAGCGATGCGTTGGTCAGGAACTCGCGGATCGTCTCGAGCTGGCGCACCCGCATCGCGATGTCGCCCACCCGCCTCGCTTCGAAATAGCCGAGCGGCAGCCCGAGCATATGCCGGAAGAGCTTGGCGCCGAGCTCGACATCGATCTTCTGGCTGGTCTCCGAATAGAGCCGCGTCCGCAGCCAGCCGAAGATCGTCTCCCACAGCGAGACGACGGTGAAGCCGATCATCAGGATGGTCAGCGTGTCGAGCGTGTTGTGCACCAGCACCTTGTCGATCACGTTCTGGAAGAACAAAGGCGACGCCAGCCCGAGCAGGTTGATCCCCAGCGTGACGAGCAGCACCTCGCCGATCAGGCGCCGATATTTGACGATCTGGGGGATGAACCAGGTCACATCGAACGCGCGCGAGGATGCGCCGATGCTCTCGCGGGTCGTGATCAGAACCAGTTCGCCCGACCAGATCGCCTCGAGCGCTTCGCGGGTCAGCTTGGTGATGCCGGCGGGCGGCGTGTCGCCCGGCATGCCGGTGCTGCGCGCCGGGATCTGCACCAGCGCCTCATCGCCCGCGACCCGGCCGATCAGGAACCAGCCATTGGGTCCGGACGCAAGCGCCGGCAGCGGGGTGCGGGCGAGCTTCTCGAACTTGGTCCGGATCGCCTTGGCCCTGACGCCATCCTCGCGCTTGGCGAGGCGCTTGATGTCATCAGCATCGATATCGCGCTGATGGCCAAGGCTGTGCCGCAGCTGCGCCGGGTCGACCGCGATCCGGTGAATCGCCAGCAATGTCGCATAAGCGACCAGCCCCGATTCATCGGCGACCAGGCGGCCTTCGCCATCCAGAATAGGAGCGTCCATGTCAGTGCCGCTTTTCATTGATCGGCCGTCCGACGGTGCCCGGCTGGGCGACATTGGGACTGCTGGTGATATAGGTATCGGGTGCCGGCGGCCCCATCACGGGTACCATGGTGGCAGGTGTCGGCAAGGCGGCGGGCTGATCGATCGTCCGCGTGCGCGGCGCCGGTCGGTCAAGGCGATCGAGCGCACGCAAGGCCGGATCCCACGGTATGCCACCGCGCCGTTCGATATGCCGGATATTCGCGCTTGGATCGTAGAGCCCGATACCGGTCAGCAGGTTCGCGACTTCGAGCACGCCCATCCGCCGCAGCAGATTGGCCTGGGCAAGATACAGATCGTGCCGCGCCGCGACCAGCGCAATCTCGGTGTCGCGAAGTGCCCCTTGCGCGAACAGCACGTCGAAGGTCGAGCGGAGCCCCGCGCGATATTCCTCGAACGAGCCCTCATAATAGATCCGGGCCGATCCGAGTTGCGCCTCCTCAACCTGAACATTGCGTCCGGCCGTCACCATCTGGTTCCACGCGTTCGAAATACTCAGCACCATGCCGCGCCGCGCCGCCTCGATCCGCAAGCGGTCCGCGCTGTTGGTGTCGAGGCTCTGGGCCACCTGGGCGCCCTGTCGACCGCCCGCGGTCAGGGGGATGGTGAGGACCGTCTGCGCGGTGAAGGTCTGATCGTCATTGTGCAGATAGAAGGGTACGCCCTGCCCGCCGACGCCAGCCGTGCCTCGAAAAGACACGCTGGGCCGCCCGGCCGCACGCGCCGCCGCAACGCGCTGACGGGAGGCGCTTTCGGCGAACCGCGCCTGGGCGAGCTCGGGGTTCAGCCGGCTCGCCTGGTCAAAGGCGATGTCGATCGTCGCTGGCAGCTGCGGCAATGGCGGTTCCGGCGCCAGAACCCCCGGGTCCACGCCGACGAGCGCCGCATAGGTGGCGCGACTTTGCTCAAGCTCGTCGCGGGTCAAATTATATTGCGCCCGGGCATTGCCAAGCTGGGTCTCGGCCTGTGCGATATCGGTGCGCGTCAGCTCGCCGGCCTCGCGCCGCGCGATGACTTCGTCCAGGGTCGCGCGCAGCTGCGCCAGATTGCGCTCACGGATGGCGAGCGACCGCGTATCGCGCCGGACATCCAGATAGGCGGTAATCGTCTGCAGCAGCAGATCACCCTCAGTCGCGCGCAGCGCCGCCCGGCCAGCCCGGATGGCATCACCTGCAGCCGCAATGTCTGCGCTCGCCCGGCCGCCGGTGTAGAGCGGCAGGTTGACGACCAGCTGGGCGCCGAGCGTGTTGTTTTCTATGACACGCGATCCCGCCAACCGGTCGGCGAGCGGCCGACCAGCCTGGGTGATCCTGCCCGCTACAGTCTGGTCATACTGCCCGGTTATCTGAACTTCAGTCGTCGGCCGCAATTCGCTGCGCGCGATCCCGAGATTCTCGTCGGTGGCGCGCAAATCATACCGGCTGGCCTGAAGCGTCGGGTTGGCACGATAGGCCAGCGCGATCGCATCGGCCAGGTTTTCGGTCGGGGTCGGCTCCGGTGCTTCCGGTGGCGGGTAAAAGGGTGCAAGCTTCCGCGCAGGCAGGTGGGCAACCGGCCGCCCACGCTGAAGCGCCCCTGTCGATTGAGCCGAAAGCGGTTCCGACGACACTATGATAGCGGCCGCGACGAACAGCGACGCAGCATATTGGAAACGCTTGCGGTATCCAGCGGAATTCACGGCACGAAACGCCCTTCGGGCGTACAGCCCGCGTCACGTGCGATGTCGCGCAGGCCGGCAAATCCACGAAGATGAAACACGCGCGGAGTCCTGTCCTCGCGCGGCTGGATCGTGATCCGGTTGGCGTCGGTCAACACGGTGGCAGGAACCCACACGGTCGAATCGGTTGGATTGTCGAGGCTTGGGCCGTCCATCGGCACGCGAAGCCGGGTCAGTTCGGGCAAATTGTCCTGCCAGCGCTGCGCCGGTCCGCCATCCACCCGCATCCAGGCGCCGAGCGTATTGACGTGGTGCCTGAAGTGAAACCCGAGCGCTCCCGCCGCATAGACGATATGATGCTTCGGATCGGCGAGATGGCAAACCACATCGCGCGAGAAATTGCCCGTCACGATCCGCAGCTTCCAGTCACCCAGCTGCATCGTACGCTTGCTTGCATGCGAGCGCTTCAATCCGGGCACCCTGAGATTGGCACCAGGCAGCGAGGTTGTGAACGTGATCGCGAACACCGCGAGCAGAGGGAATAGCGGGCGCATTTTCGACGCCGCATTTCTGCCGTGCGGGAAACCGAGCTGATCCGGGCCACGGCGCGCGCGCCTGTAATTGCCGCCAAACATCACGCGTCGCCTCAGTTCGTCGGCGGCGGAGGAGACACCATCGGCGGCTCGGCAACAGGATCCGGGCATTTGATCAACAAAGGCTCCTCAAGCGCCGCCTCGACTGAGCGGACAAGGCCTGGGCCGCACCGATACGTCACCCGGCAGATCGGTCTGCGACCGAGATTGTAGCGCCCAAAACTCGTCTCCGAACAAAATACGCGGCAGCTTTGGGCTTCGCGTCCGCAAAGGCTCTGCAGCGGCGCGACAATGTCGAGCTTGCGCGCGCTTCCCAATGTGCCAAAGCTTCCGGCTATGATCTGAATGCCGTCGCTCGAGACTGGCAACGCCGACGCGGCGAGTTGGGCAGTCGACGGGCTAAACGCAAACACCAACAGCCCCGCCGATACAATGGGCGAGAAAAAACGAAACATGAAACCCCCGAAAAACGGCAAGCGACTCAGCGCGCTGCCGCCCCTTAGCCCATTTCCGGGCAATCCCCCAGCCTTCCCGCTTTTTGCCACGCTGTCCATCGCCAGAGCGGCGCGGGCACGGATCTGCCGGCGGCGGGCTTCCTCGCCGATCCGGCAGATCCGGCGTGAAACCGGAGCTACCGCGCCGCCGTCACACGAGCTGGTTGCGCCGGATGAGTTCGCGGTACCACTCGGCGCTGAGCTTGGGCGTGCGCTTCTGCGTGGCGAAATCGACATGATGAAGGCCGAACCGCTTGCCGTACCCATCGGCCCATTCGAAATTGTCCATCAGGCTCCACAGGAAATAGCCATTTACCGGGAAGCCTTCGCGAACCGCGCGCTGCAGGTGGGTCAGATAGTTGCGCAGATACATGATCCGGTCGGAATCATCGACCCGCCCATCGACCATGGGATCGTCCGCCGAGCAGCCATTCTCCGAGATATAGAGCGATTTGGGGCCCCATAGCTCGCTGACGCAGCGCACCGCCCAGTAGAGCACTTCCGGGCCGACATAGAGCCAGGGCGATGCCATGCGCGGCGAGGATGCGAGGTGCGGAAGCGCGACATAACCCGGCGGCGAGCTGTCCGCGCGGACATAGACCGGGGTGTAGACATTGAGCGCCACGAAATCGAGCGGGCTGCCGATCGCCTTCATGTCGCCGGCTTGTACCTTGGGCGCGTTGGCGCCCTCCCCCGCCAGATAGCTGTCGATGTAACGACCTTCCATGATCGCCGTCAGGAACATCGCATTGGCATCACGCGTGGCGCGCTTGGCAGCCTCGATATGCTCGGGCGTCTCGATCACGGGAACGAAGAAGGTGGCGTTGTCAGCGATGCCCACCTGGGTTCCCGGTTTCGCATGGGCGCGGATCGCCTGGACGCCGAGACCATGCGCCAGCACGCCGTGATGCCGCACCTGATTCACCTCGGCGGGCGGCAGTTTGAGCCCCGGTGCGTGAATGCCCTGCATGTGGCTGAGATCAGTGAAGCAGCGCAGTTCGTTGACGGTCATGAAATTGCGCACGCGGTCGGAAAGCTTGGATGCGGCATAGCCCGCATAGTCAGCGAACGCATAGGCCGTGTCGCGCGATTGCCAGCCGCCTGGTAGCGCCTGCGGCAGATCCCAGTGGAACATGGTGATATAGGGCGTGATCCCGTTCTCGAGCAGGTTATCGACGACCCGGTTGTAATGGTCGATACCCTTCTGGTTGGGCTGCCCCTTGCCTTCCGGAAAGATGCGCGACCAGGCGAGCGACATGCGATAGGTGCGCACGCCGAGCGCCTTCAGGAGCTGCGTGTCCTCGGCATAGCGATGATAGCTGTCGCAGGCGACGTCACCGGTATCGCCATTGGCCACCCGCCCCGGTGTGTGGGAGAAAACATCCCAATTGGTCGGGCCGCGACCGTCTTCGCTGGCCGCGCCTTCGACCTGATAGGAGGCGGTGGCGCAGCCCCACAGGAAGTTCTTCGGAAAGGCGAGGTTACCGGCGGCGGCGCCAGCCGCCGGCAGCGTCGCGGCACTTGCCGTGCCGCTGCCTCCACCGATCATTGCGCCCAGCGTTGCCGCACCAAGGCCTTTGCCGATCCCGCGGCGAGTCAATTTCATCACTTTTCCATCTCCCGGACTTTGTTATTGCGCGCGCTCGCTCATGACCTGGACCAGCTTCGCCGGATCCTGGCCGCTCGGCAGTGCTGACCGGCTGCTGAGCTTTCCGGCACGGTCGTCCCACACCAGTTCCGCCTTCGTGCCTGTGCCCTTGCGATAGGCATTGGTCGTGCCATCATCGTCGTAGAGCGTGAAATGCGCATCGCGACCCGGATAGACGCGGATGCTCTCCAGCGGCTGCTTTTCGGCTGTGCTCTTGACCGGCGCGCCCATCGGCAGGATCGAGCCGGCCTTCACGAACAATGGGATGCGGTCGATCGGCGCCGCGGCCTCGACGGTCTGGCCGCCGGTATAACGATGGTTGGTCCAGTAATCATACCAGTCGGTGCCCGCCGGGAGATAGACCGGACGGCTGGTCTGCCCCTGCGTCGTCACCGGTGCGACCAGGAAGGCCGAGCCGAGCATATATTGATCGCCGATATTGACGACCTTGGGATCGTCCGGGAAATCCATGAACAGCGCGCGCATGAACGGCGCGCCGGTCTCGTAGGTCTGATGCGCCTGCGAATAGAGGTACGGGATCAGCGCATAACGCAGCTTGAGATAGCTCGCGAGGAGCGGCTCGGCGGCCTTGCCATATTCCCAGATCGCCGTCGCCGGACGGTTGCCATGAATGCGCAGCGTAGGGGTGAAGGTGTTATACTGGAACCAGCGCACGAACAGCTCGGGATAGTCGGTATAATCCTGCCCCATGGCGGTCGCGCCGGTCGGGTCGACCAGCACGGGCTTCGTCGCCTTGGGTCCATGCGGCCATTGCCAGCCGCCGGTATCGCTGCCCCAATAAGCCAGGCCGCTCGCGGTGAAATCGAGCCCAGTCGGCACCTGCCGCGTGAGCGCCTCCCAGCTCGCCTGGACGTCGGACGACCAGAACAGGCAGCCATTGCGCTGCGTCCCCAGATAGGCGGCGCGGCACAGGATCATGTTGCGCAGGCTGGGCCGGTCGCGCGCCGATCCCTCGGCGACGCTGCTCGTGTGCAGGAGCGGAAAGACGTTGTGGTAGCGGTCGCCCGATCCGATCGCATAGAAAGCGCCGTCGGGCACCAGGTCCGGCTCGGTTTCATCCAGCCAGAACCAGTCAAAGCCCTGGCTCGCGATATTGTCGCGGACCTTGTCCCAGAACCATTCGCGCGCCTCGGGTATGGTCACGTCAAGCAGCGCGCCGGCGCGATCCGAGCGAACCGGCAAGCCATCGACCACGCCGCCTTGCGCATCGTGCAGCAGCCAGCCCTTCGCCGCGAGCATGTTGTAATAGCGGGATTCGCGCTCGAACCGGGGCCATACGCTGACGATCGAACGCATCCCCATGGCCTTGAGCTGATCGTTCATGCCCTTCGGATCAGGGAAGTAATTATGGTCGATGTCGAGCTGCCCCATCCGGGTCCAGTAGAACCAGTCGAGCACCATCACGTCGAGCGGATACCCCCGCGAGCGATAGCCCTGGGCGATCGACAGCAGTTCTTTCTGGCTCTCATAGCGCGCCTTGCTCTGGATCAGTCCGAACGCAGCCTTGGGCGGCAGGGGGGTCTGGCCAGTGAGCTTCGCATAGCCGGCATAGAGCTCGTCGGTGGTCTTGCCCGTGATGACGAAGAAGGAGACGCGCTCGCCGGTCTGCGACTGGAATTTTGTGGCGTCGTAAAGGCCCGGCGATACGGTCGTGGCCGCGGGATTGTCCCAGACGATACCATAGCCCTTGTTGGTAACCATGAACGGGACGCAAACCGTCTCGCCAGCGGGCGCATCGTAAAAATGCTGGCAGTTGATCGTCCGGCCCCGAAGGTCGAGAATGCCCTCCTGGTTCTGGCCGAGACCGTAATAATGGGTATCGGGCGTATCGGAGAAAGTCGCGCCGACGCGGAAGGTCTTTTCGCTGTTGACCGTCTGCGGCGACATCTCCCAGCCGTTCATCCGGGTGATCTCGCGGCCGTCCGCGCTTCCGATCGAAATCGAGACGGGCGGGAGCGACGGCGCGAAATAGCGGTCCATCTGGCTGGGCGCGCCAGGCCAGGGCTGGGCGTTGACCTTCACGTTGAGCAAGGACGACAGATAGGTGTCGCCCGAGGCATCCGACGTATGGGTCCAGCCGCTCGAATCCGGCTTCGCGCTGACGCCGTAACCCGCGCCCTTGTCGATCTCCTTGGGATCGAGGGCAATCGTCACATGGACGATATTGGGCGCATAGGGCTCGACCGACACCAGGCTGCCATGGCGCTCGACTGTGTCGCCCGGCCCGGCAAATGCGGGAGACGCCACCGTCAGTGCGGCGCCGAGGAGAAGGAGGTTTCGGAGGGTCATGGGTCTTCCTTTACAGCTGAGATGTGGCAGCGTCACGCTGCGTCGGCGCCGGTTGTGCGGTCGCGATAGATCAGGTTGCGGAACGTCACCCGTCCCTCCCCCGCGGCGTAGATTCCAGGTCGCAGGCTGAGAAAGCCATCAGCGACATTGTGGTTGTAACCGGAGACCTCGAACGAGCGCTCCTTGGTCCAGCGCTTCCCGTCCTCGCTATAATAGAATGAGGCGATATTCTCGTCATTGACGAGGCGCATGAAGAGGCGGCGGGCCGATGTCGGGCCGCCCGGCGGCCAGCGCTCCTCCTGGCCGATCCGATAGGCATGGAACCTGCCTTCACTCAGGCCGAGGCCGCAGAAGAACCTTTCATTGTAGAACAGCAGCAATCCCCCCTGCGCCTGCCCTTCGATCCCGAGCTCGACCGTCACCTCATAGGAACGATCGCCCGCTACGAACAGCAGTGGCGATGTATCGGCGGGGTTTGTCCCCTGGCCGGCAAGGCTGAGCGTTCCCGCTTCGATCCGTGCCCGCTCGAGATAGCCGGGCCGCGGTGCATGGAAGGCGAGCTTGGTCCCGATCGCATCCGAGGTGAAGCCGGAAAGCGCAACTCCATGCGGACCGGCTTCCGCGCCCAAAGGCTTGGCGAGCGGCCGCGACAGGTCTCCGCCGAGTGCGCGCGGCCAGCCTTCGGCGGTCCATTCGATCGGCTCGAGCAGCATCTGCCGCCCAAGCGTACGCATGCCGTTCTCATAGCCATGATAGACCAGCCACCAGTCGCCGGCCGGTCCCTGGACCGGGGTGGCATGGCCGCGCGACCACCATGGCTCGCCCCGGCTTTTGGTGCGCACGACCGGATTGTGCGGGCAATTCTCCCACGGACCGTTGATCGAGCGCGAGCGCGCCACAACCACCATATGGCTGGTCGGCGGACCGGCCGTGCCGCCCTGCCCCGAAAACATATAGAACCAGCCTTGCTTGCGGAGGATCTTGGGGCCCTCGAGGGCGAAGCCTTCGATGATCCAGTCCTCGGGGATCGGCCAGCCCCCATAGACGCTTTCGACCTTTCCCGCCGCGGAAAGACCGTCGTCGCTGATGCGGACGCGATTGCCACCGTTCAGGAACAGATAGCGCTTGCCATCCTCGCCAACCGCATGTCCGGGGTCGATGAGGTTGTCGATCTTCATGTCGATCGGATCGCTCCACGGCCCGCGCATGCTGTCCGCATGGATCACCCAGGTCTTGAGCGGACGGCTTGAATCATTCGGATCGAGCGCCGGGATGTAGATGAAATACCGGCCGCCATGCTTGACGATGTCCAGCGCCCAGACTGACCCGATATTCTTCGTCAGCGCGGCGGTAAGCGGCGTCCAGTTGACCAGATCGCGCGAGTGCCAGATCGGCACCCCCGGATAATAAAGGAAGGAGGAGAAGGCCGCATAATAATCATCGCCATCCTTCAAGATGTTCGGATCGGGCCGGTCCCCCGCCAGCACCGGGTTGAGATAGCGCCCGTCACCAAGATCCGACTTGCGCTGACCTTCGATGCCGGCCTTCCAGCGCGGAGCAATGGCGGCGCCGCCATCGGCCGCCTCCGCCCGGCTGGCAGCCGGGCTACCCTGTGCACTTGCCGGCAGGGCCAATCCGCCCGCCAGAGCCAGCACCAGAGTTTCACGGCGATTAGGCTTCATGGATTATCTTCCCCTTGGCAGCGATCGAGCACCATAAATGCCGGTATGGCCGGATGAACGCTCCCCGCGGCTGCCACGGTCAATACCGGAGACAGCGTTGTCAATCGGTTGAGGATTCGGCCCCGTCTCACAGTCTTATCGTTCATCATTGGGCGACGCCGGATTTCCTGACGCGAGGCGGCGGAGCGTCCGACCCACGGTAAATGATGATGGGATCGAGAAGGACCTTGCGAACCGGCGCCTCCTCGCCCCGTGCCTGCGCATCGAGTTCATCGGTGAGCTGGCGAACAGCCCACCCCGCCATGGCATCGACCGGCTGGCGAATCGTCGTGAGTTGCGGCGTCACCATCCTCGCGACTTCGCTGTCGTCGAAGCCACATACCGTCAGCGCCCGCGGCACCGCCACGCCCCGGCCGCGCGCCACACCGAGCACGGCAGCGGCCATGTCGTCATTCGACGCGAAGATCGCGGTCGGCGGCGGATCGAGCGCGAGCGCCTGCTCAGCGATCCCGAAGGCCGAGCCATAAGTATAGTCACCTTCCCATTGCAGCGCCGGATCGGGCTGGATGCCATGATCGAGCAGCGCGGCCTCATAGCCGGCGCGGCGCCGCGCAGACGATTGATGACGCGGATGCCCCGCGATCAGGCCGATGCGACGGTGCCCCAACTTGAGCAGATAGCTGGTCAGCTCATAGACGGCGCGCGTGTCATCGATCCCGATCGTCGAAAATGCCGGGTCGGGGTCGCCGCAGCCGATCCCGACGACGCGCGCGCCGGATTCTTTCAGAATGAGGCGAAGCCGGACATCATCACACAGCGGCGGCGAGAGGATGACGCCCCGGATATCCAGATCCTTGATCGTCGCAAGCGCGCGCAAGGGATCGTCACCCGCATTGGTCTTGATAAAAAGCAGCTGAACGTCGGGCTGAATCGATTCAGCGAAGCCGGCGCTCACCATCTCACCCAGCACAGCGGCATTCGGAATGTCGAACAGGAACGCGACCTTGCGCATGTTCCTGCTCGCGGAGAGCGCCTTCGCGGCCTGATTGGGGACGTAATTGAGATCGCGAATGGCACGCTCGACGCTGTCGCGCGTCGCCGGGCTGACCCTGGGCGCCTTGTTGAGCACGCGCGAAACCGTCATCGTCGAGACGCCGGCATGACGCGCGACATCGCTGATCGTGGCCTGGCCACGAATGAGCGCCGCCCGGGAAGCCGCCTTGGCCGTCATGCAGCCTCCAGCGGTGCGTGATAGCGGAGAACTAGGAAATCGCGGCTCACCCCTAACCTCTTCTATCAATACGTCTTCTGCCGGACGCGAGCCTCGCTGCCTGTTACTATTAGTAATATTTATTGCAGTCCAGAATTAAATCTCGCGCCAGGACGGCCGCGCTGCCCACCGCCGCCCCATCGGCCTGATGCCCTTCCAGACGCCCGCTGTGGATCGCTTCCCGTCACTGCGCAAGCCCCGCGCCACTCACGAGGACGCAGCACAAGTCAGTCTAAAATTCTGCAAATTATCACTATATGGGACAATAACGCACGATTTGGACTTTACAGCCGATTCGATTTATCGGACAAGCATGGCGGCTGACACGTGACGTGCAGAGGATCGAAGGCGGCCAGCCATTGGCAACCGCACGAGCGGGCTCTTTGGCCAGGTCGCCTCACCACCTCTCCCGAACAGGCGGAACAAAAGCCTTCGCTTCATGAAAGCGCCCAGGGGAGGGAACAGGAATGACCTTAGACGTCACCAAAAGGAGCCACGCTTGGCTTCACCAACCGCCGCTTCTGGCCATGACCACGATGCTGGCGATTGCCGCCATACCCTCAGCTGCCAGCGCCCAGGCCGCACCGGCGGCCGATACACCCGCGGCGTCGACACAGGCCGGTGCGAATGCCGACGGCGCCGATGACATCGTCGTCACCGGATATCGCGCTGCGCTCGCCAGCGCGATCGCCAACAAGCGGATTTCAAGCAACATCGTCGACGTCATCAAGGCGGACGATATGGCGAGCTTCCCGGACGCGAACCTCGCTGAATCCATCCAGCGCATCCCCGGCGTATAGATCACGCGCGATGCGGGCGAAGGACGCAACGTAACGGTTCGCGGCCTTGGCGGCGATTTCGTGCGCACCCTGCTGAACGGGATCGAGGCCTATTCATCGACCACCGGCTCGACGCTCGGCGTGGTCGCCGGCATCAACCGCACGCGCGGTTTCGATTATTCGACCTTCGCATCGGAATTGTTCAACAGCGTTACGGTCAGCAAAACACAATCGGCCGAGATGGACGAAGGCTCGCTCGCCGCGACGATCGACCTTGCGACCGGCCACCCGTTCGACAAGCCGGGCTTCCGCGCCGCGATTTCCGGTCAGGGCGCATATTACGACAACAACAAATCCTTCGCGCAACGCGTCGCCGGCCTGATCAGCGATACGTTCGGCGATTTCGGGATCCTGGTTTCCGCAGCGTACAGCACACGCAAGGCCCAGGAGGACGGATATAGCGACACCTCGCAGTCGGACTATTCGGACACCAATAACGGTTTTTGCGGCCTGGCTGTCGATGACCCCAATCAGCCCGGCAGCCAGGTCATCAACACGCCCATCCCCTACGTCAATCCGCTCTCGGGGACCGGCAATCGGCCTGCCAATCAGTGCTTCTCCGGGCTGCCATCGAATCCCGTGGCTTATGCCAAGGTCAACAAGCCTAACGTCTTCCTGCCGCGCAACCCCGGCCTCGGGCGCTTTACGCTCGATCAGAAACGCCTTGGCATCACCGGCGCGCTGCAGTGGCAGCCTTCGAACGACACCCATGTCACCCTCGATATGGTCTATTCGAAGTTCGATCAGGACCGGCTCGATTACGCACTGTCGCTCGCGTCCAACAACCGCAACGTCAATGGTGCCTCGGCGGCTTTCCCGCTGTTCGCCGGCCGGGTCGATTCACAGCTGATCGACGTCAATGTCGATCCGAATGGCCAGGTTGATTATATGAAGATCAACCATGTCGACATGAAGCACATTGAGGAAAAGAGCCGAACCACTACGACCACGCATGAAGTCGGCCTGACCTTCGACCAGAATTTCACCGATCGCTTCAGCGGCCGCCTGAAGGTCGGCCATGCGGGATCGAAGTTCAACCAGCCATGGGACGTCCTCATGTCCTATGACGCCTTCAACAAGGACGGCTATAGCTGGGATGCCCGCAATGACGTTCGCCGCCCCCTGATCGTCTATGGCTATGATGTCACCAATCCGGCGAACGTGACCTTCACAAACGCGGGCACCGGCCTCACGCCGGACATCCGCATCGTCCAGGCGGCGGTCAAGAACAACCTCGCCACGCTTTCCTATGATTTCAAATACAAGGCGACTGACGTCCTCTCGGTTAAATTCGGCGCGATGTACAAGAGGTTCGATTTCATCGCCGAGCAGCAGCAGCGCCTTTATCCCAATAACGGCACTGATCTGACGAGATTCAATTTCGCCAAATTCGCCGCCGATTTTCCGACCCTGGCGCCGCTGAGCGAGACCCTCACCAATTTCGGGGGGCAGCTCGGCCTGCCTGCGGGGTCGGCGACCGGTTGGGTCGTGCCGAACGTCCAGGCCTATATCGACAAGCTCGGCCTGCTCTGTAACTGCTCCAACAATTATGGCGACTTCACGCTGAGCACGACCACCGCGCTTGGCAGCAACCGCAAGGTTCGCGAGGAAGACAAGGCGCTTTACGCCCAGCTCGATTTCGATTTCCAGATCCTGGGCGGGCATCGCCTGCGCGGTAATGCCGGCCTTCGCTATGTCGCGACCGATGTCGCCGCGACCGGCTATACCTCGGCAACCAGCCAGGTCACGGTCGGCCACTCCTATCATGACTGGCTCCCGGCGGTGAACATGGCGCTGGATATCACGCCGGACATTGTCGCCCGCGCCGCCTTCGCCATGGTCATGGCGCGCCCCGGCCTCGCCAATCTGAGCCCGGGCGGCACGGTCAACACCAATTTCGGCGCGCAGTCGGCGTCGATCGGCAACCCGTTGCTGAACCCCTATAGGGCCAAGAATTACGATCTGAGCTTCGAATGGTATCCCGGCAAGGGCGCGCTGGTCGGCCTTGCCCTGTTCTACAAGGACGTCGGAAGCGTGATCAACACGCTCGCCGCTCAGGAGCCATTCGGCAATACGGGCCTGCCGCTCAGTCTGTTGCCCGCCGGGCAGGACGCGAGCACGATCTATCTCGTGACGCGGTCGCGCAACAGTCCGGGCGGCTATATCGAGGGCGTCGAGGTCAATGTGCAGGAGCCCTTCACCTTCCTGCCCGGCTTCCTGAGCCACTTTGGCGCGGCGGTGAACTACACGTACGTGAAATCGAAGGTTCTCTATTATCTGTCATCGGGCGTGACCGCCTCGACGACCTATAATCAGTTCCTGAACGTGTCGCCCCACTCGGTGAACGCAACCCTATATTATGACGATGGCCGGTTCTCGACGCATGTTTCGGCCGCTTATCGAGCACAGTATCTCACCGCCCTGCCGTTCAAGTCCGAAGTGCCGGACGCCAATGGCAGCTATGCGACGCTGAACCTTGACGCATCGGCATCCTTCAACCTCACCAAGCGCTTCAAGATCACGGCCGATGCGCTGAACCTGACGAACCAGCCGGCCGACCAGTTCAGCGGCGAAATTCGCAAGTCGCAGCGCGTGTTCAGCACCACTGGCCGCCAGTTCTTCCTTGGCGCCTCCTATACATTCTGATCCCCACCCGGCGCGTGAGCCGGCCCCTCCCGACTTAAAGCCCGCCCGGTCCCGACCGGGCGGGTTCTCTTTGAGATCAGAGGCTGGCCCGACGGACCCTGAAAGTATCACGCCGCAGGTGCCACGTTTCCGGTCGCCTCGTCGTCCTCCCTTACCTCGTCAGCGACCCAGGCCGCGAAAGCCCGCATGGCGAGGCTTTGCGGGCGAGACTTCAACCGCGTCAGCCAATAGCTGCCGGTGTGGATCTCGATCGGGAAAGGCTGGACCAGCCGCTCCGTCACGAGATGGTCCAGAAACATCGCAACCGGCGCCAGCGCGACGCCCAGCCCGCCCTCTGCCATCGCCACCATCAGGATCGAGCTGTCGAACACTGGTCCGCGCAGCGATGGGGGCGCCACGCCAGCGGCGTCGAACCAGCGCGGCCAATCATCGGCACGATAGGATCGCAGCAGCGTCTCGCCGGCTAGCGCACCCGGCCCGTGCAGCCGCGCCGCCATGGCTGGCGTACATAGCGGGCTGAGCGGCGCCGGCATGATCGGCTCGGCATGGGTGCCGTGCCACGCCCCGTCGCCGAACCGGATCGCCAGATCGAGCCCTTCGCCGGCGAGATCGACGCGATTATTGTTGGTCATCACCCGCAGGTCGATCTCCGGGCAAGCAGCCTTGAAGCGCTCGAGCCGCCGCATCAGCCAGCCGGCCGCGAACGTGCCCACCACGCCCAGCGTCAGCACCTCGCGCAGCCGGCCATCGGCATAACGGTCAAGCGTCGCCCCAATCCGGTCGAACGCGTCGGCGACCACCGGGACCAGCGCAAGCCCCTCGTCAGTCAGCGCCAGGCCGCGCGGCAGGCGGCGGAACAGCGGCACGCCCAGCCGCTCTTCGAGCAACGCAACCTGATGGCTCACCGCGCCCTGGCTCACGCACAGCTCGAGGCCGGCGCGGGTGAAATTGAGGTGTCGCGCGGCCGCTTCAAAAGCGCGCAGGGCATTGAGCGGAAGATGAGCGCGATCCACGGACCAAGGCATGATCCGAATTCATGGCTCTGTCGAGAATGGATGCTTGCCGTCGCGGGGGCGGGCCTCGGAAAGAACGGAGCCTGGTGCAAACGCCTGAAACCATTGTAGACTTATCGTTGCCAAACGCCGGTTCCGTCGTGCATCGTGCAAGCCGCAGGAGACACATATGACCATCACCATCACCGCCTTTGAGCGCTCGCCCGACGGCGGCAAGGGGCTGGCCCGGGATACGCGAGTCCGCTGGGCGGTGGAGGAGGCGGGCCTGCCCTATGAGGTTCGGCTGGTTTCGTTCAGCGCGATGAAGGAACCCGCACATCTGGCAATCCATCCCTTCGGCCAGATCCCGACCTATGAGGAAGGCGATCTCGCCCTGTTCGAGACAGGCGCCATCGTCTTTCATATCGCCCAGAGCAATGCGGGATTGCTGCCCCAGGATGCCAATGCCCGCGCCCGCGCGATCACCTGGATGTTCGCCGCGCTCAACACGGTAGAGCCACCCATCCTCGAACTGGTGACAGCCAGGATCTTCGAGGCTGACAAGCCCTGGGCGAAGGAGCGCCTGCCGCTGGTAGAGGATCGTGTCCGCACCCGGCTCGATCAGCTTTCCCCGCGCCTTGGCGATGACGAGTGGCTCGATGGCCCCTTCAGCGCGGGCGACCTGATGATGGTGTCGGTGCTGCTCCGGCTGAGAATGTCGGGCATATTGGACGAATATCCGAACCTCGCCGCCTATGTCGCACGCGGCGAAGCGCGGCCGGCCTATAAGCGCGCTTTCGCGGCGCAACTGGCGGTCAACGCCCCCAATCCACCGGCCGCCTGATTGAGCACAGGCTCCGCTCGATAGCCGTGGTTGCGGTCGGGCATTGCGTCGTGGCGTGATATGTGTATTATTGTAATAATACACCTGGACGCGTCGGAGCGGCGCCCCTTTCAGTGACGGCTTCGGAGTTTGGAATGCCCTCTTATTTGCGGTACGGTACTGCGTCGATGGCGCTCCTGATTGCCTTCGCGCCCGCCACAGCCCGAGCGGGTCAGGACACAGCCAGCCCGACGCCCGCCCCGGTGGCCACCGCCGCGGGCGTGAAGGTTTTCACGCCCGCCGATTTCGCGCGTTTCGCGCCGAATACGGCGTACGACATGCTCTCACAGGTGCCGGGATTTACGATCCGCGCGGCCGACACCACCCGGGGTCTCGGACAGGCCTCCGAGAATGTGCTGATCAACGGCCAGCGCGTAACCGACAAGGCGGGCGGCGCCGCCGCACAGCTCCAGAAAATTCCCGCCGGGGATGTGGAGCGCATCGAGATCAAGGAAGCGGCGTCGCTCGGCATCGCCGGCCTCACCGGGGAAGTGGCGGACATCATCATCAAGGCCGATCGCAAGGGAAGCGGCACGTTCAGCTGGAACCCGGCACTGCGTGCGCATTACGCCAGGCCGCGCTGGCTGAGCGGATCGATCAGCTATAGCGGCACGACGGGGGACCTTGGCTACACGCTGTCGCTCGAGAACAAGGCGGGGCGCGGCGCGACCGGCGGCAATGATTATCGCATCCTCTCAAGCAGCAGCGCCCTGGTCGAGAGCCGCGATCAGGTGCAGTGGAACGCCTCCGACGATGCCAAACTGTCCGCCATTCTGAAATATGGCGGCAACGGACCGGTTCAGGCCAATCTCACGCTCGACTATGATCCGAACTGGAACCGCGGAAACAATTTTCAGCGCCGCGTCCGTACCGATGGCAACAACAATGACTGGAACTATCATAGCCACACCTACGGCTTTCAATATGATGTAAGCGGCGATGTCTCGGTGCCGCTGGGCGGTGGGCGGCTCAAGCTCATCGGCCTGCGCCATTTCGAACATGATCCCCTGCTGATCGATCAGCGTACCGACTATGACAGCGGAGCACCCAGCGAGGGTATCCGGTACGGCCAGGATCAAAGGATAGGCGAGACCGTCGGGCGTCTCGAATATCATTGGAAGGGCGGACCGAACGATTGGACGTTCTCGCTCGAGCGCGCCTATAACCGCCTGGCCCAGCTCAGCACGCTTGCCGCGCTGCAGCCTGACGGCAGCTTTACGGACATCCCCTATCCGCAGGGCAGCGGCACTGTCGAAGAGACGCGCTACGAAGGCCTCGCCGCGCTGAGCCGATCGCTGTCTCCCAGGCTCGACCTTCAGCTTGCCGCCGGCGCTGAATATTCACGGCTGGGCGAGGTCGCCATCGGCACCAGACCGCGAAGCTTTTTCCGCCCGAAGGGCAGTGCATCGCTTGCCTGGCGGCCGGCGAAAGACTGGGACGCAAGTCTCAAGGTCGAGCGCAAGGTGGGCCAGATCAGCTTCTCCGACTTCCTGGCCAATCAGGACGTCACGAATAACCGCGCCAATGACGCCAACCCCAATCTCGTTCCGCCGCAGAGCTGGGAAGTGACGGGCGAGCTGAGCCGCAACTTCGGGCGCTGGGGCAAGACGCGGCTGAAGCTGTACCGATATTGGGTCGAGGACATTGTCGACCATATTCCTGTGGGCGCGGACGGGGATGCGGTAGGAAACCTGCCGCGCGCCACCCGCGCAGGCATCGAGAGCATCAGCACGATCCAGTTCGATCCGATCGGCTGGCACGGCGCGAAGCTCGACGCTGATCTGGGCTATGAACGCAGCCGGGTGCGCGATCCGCTGACCGGGCTCGAGCGCGTGATCAGCAACACCTATGACCGCTGGGCGGAACTGACGCTGCGGCACGATGTGCCGCACACCCAGTTCGCCTGGGGCGGTGGCCTGTCATACCAGCATTACAGCCTGGCCTATTATCTCGACGAGGTGAACCAGAACTGGGAAGGCCCTTACACAAGCGCCTTTGTCGAGTGGAAGAATATCCACGGGGTCAAGGTGAACTTCCAGATCTTCAATCTCAATGACGGCCATGTGCGCTTTTATCGCACGGTCTATGCGGGCCGCCGGAACACCACGCCCGTCGCTTTCTACGAGCGCCAGCACCAGCGCGTAGGGCCGATCTTCACCCTGACCGTGAGTGGCACATTCTAGAAGCAGCATGCGGCCGCCGCGCATGGGCGGTTCCCGTCGAACCCGGATCTGTGGCATGTCGCATGCTCGGCGACGCTTCGATCGCCGCCTCGGGGGAGAACGACATGATGGAACATCGCCTGACCGCTCTGGTCACGATTCTGGCGCTGCTGCTCTATTTCGCCATGAGCCTGCAGGTTGCCAAGGCGCGCGGCACGTCAGGCATCCAGGCCCCAGCCATGAGCGGCGATCCGTTGCTGGAACGCGCGATCCGCGTACACATCAACACGCTGGAGGGGCTGCCGCTGTTCCTCGCCGGGCTCTGGCTGTTCGCGATCTACTGGAACGAGCTGGTCGCGGCCGGCCTGGGCGTCGTCTGGATCATCGGGCGGCTGCTCTATTCCTCCGGCTATATGGCTGATCCGGGCAAGCGCAGCACGGGTTTCCTGATCCAGTTTCTCGCCACCGGAGTCCTGCTGCTCGGTGCGTTCGGCAGGATCCTCTACAGCTTTGCGGCCGGCGGCTGACGACCGCTTGCGCGAAACGGCCGGTCGGCATCATTCAACGCCTGATAGAAGCTGGCGCACGAGCCGGCTCGTATCTCGATACGCTTTAGTGCCTTGATTTTGCCTCGGCCTTGCTGTGCAACCCGCCGACCAGGTTCCTCAATAACAGGATTATTGTCTTGGACGATCTTACCCGCCGGAACATGGTGGCATCGAGCCTCGCCCTTTCCTTCGCCACCGTGCTGCCGCGTGCAGGTTTCGCGGCTCCGGCGAATGTCTCGTTGCCCGCCACGCGCCTGAACACAGGCATCCTCCCCCGGGAGGAATTGCTGTTCGACTTTGGCTGGCGGTTCTCGCTGGGCCACGCCAATGATCCGGCAAAGGATTTCGGCTTTGGCGCGGGCCAGGGCGATTTTGCCAAGACCGGCGATTTCAAGATCTCGAAGTCCGGGTTCGACGATAGCGGATGGCGCCCGCTTGACCTGCCGCACGACTGGGCGGTCGAGCTTCCCTTCGCGAATGATGAGGGCGGCGAGGGTGAGAGCAAATTGCGCTCCCATGGCTATAAGCCGCTTGGCCGCAAATATCCGGAGACCAGTATTGGCTGGTATCGCCGCACCTTCGACATGGCGGAGAGCGATCGCGGCCGCCGCATCTGGATCGAATTCGACGGCGCGCTGCGCGACACCGTCGTGCTCGTCAATGGCTGCTTCATCGGCCGCAACGACAATGGCTATGCGCCCTTCCGCTTCGACGTGACCGACTTCCTGGTCTATGGCGGTCGCAATCATATCGTCGTGCGGGTCGATGCGAGCTTCGGCGATGGCTGGTTCTATGAAGGCGCCGGGCTTTACCGCCATGTCTGGCTCACCAAGCATGATCCGCTCCATATCGGCAAATGGGACAGTGTCGTCCGAGCGGCACCGGCCGGGAGCGGCGCGAAGCTCGAGCTTGCGACGATCGTCGAGAATGAAAGCGACCAGCCCGCCGACGCGGCGATCGAGTGGACTATCCTCGATCCCGCCGGCCAGGCGGTGGCGACGGCAACCGCGCCGGCGCAGCGCATCGCCCCGGGCGCGACCACCCATTTCTCGGCCGACGCGTCGCTTGCCACGGCACGGCTATGGGAGCCCAGCCAGCCCCATCTCTACACCGCCGTCGTGAAATTGCTCAGCGGAGCCACGGTCCGGGACGCCGAGCGCGTATCGTTCGGCGTGAGAAGCGCCCGTTTCGATGCCGACAAGGGCTTCTTCCTCAACGGCAAGCCGCTCAAGATCCAGGGCACCTGCAACCATCACGACCATGCCGGCGTCGGCGCGGCCCTGCCCGACCGCCTCCAGGCGTTCCGCCTGTCGGCGCTGCAGGAGATGGGCTGCAACGCCGTTCGCACGTCGCACAACATGCCGACACCCGAATGGGTCGATGCCTGCGACCGCGCGGGCGTGATGATGATGTGCGAGACGCGGCAAATGAGCTCCAACCCCGAAGGGTTGCAGGAGCTTGAGGCAATGGTGAAGCGCTATCGCAACGCGCCGTCGATCATCATCTGGTCGATCGGCAATGAGGAATGGCTGCTGCAATCCGGCGAGATGGCCAAACAGGGCGCCGCGATCGCCGCGACCATGGTGCGGCGCTGTCACACGCTCGATCCCATCCGTGTCGTGTCCTCCGCCGTCAATGGCAACAACGAGCAGGGCGTGTCCGACCCGCTCGACATCATCGGCTTCAACTATAATTCGAAGTTTCCGGACGAATTCCACCGCAAGCATCCGACCCGACCCGTGTTCGGATCGGAAACGTCGAGCGCGATCTCGACGCGCGGCGAATATGGCAATGATCCGAAGCGGAACATTGTCAGCAGCTATGACGGCGTCGTGCCCTGGGGCGAGACCCCCGAGCAATGGTGGAGCCTCTACGGGTCGCGAGACTGGCTTGCCGGCGGCTTCGCCTGGACCGGCTTCGACTATCGCGGCGAGCCGACACCCTATGGATGGCCGTCGATCAACTCGCAGTTCGGCATCCTCGACATGTGCGGATTCCCGAAGGATTATTTCTATTATTACCGGGCCTGGTGGCGGTCCGAGCCGAGCCTTCACCTTTTCCCGCACTGGAACTGGGCCGGGCGCGAAGGCGAAGAGATCGCGGTCTGGGTTTATTCGAACCTCGATGAGGTGGAGCTGCTGGTCAACGGGCGGAGCCTCGGCAGCCAGAAGGTGCCCCATCTCGGTCATCTCGCATGGAAAGCGGTGTATCAGCCAGGGGTGATCGAGGCGCGTGGTCGCCGCGGCGGCCGCGTCGTTCTGACCGAGCGGCGCGAGACGACCGGGCCGGCCCAGTCGCTGCGCCTGACCGCCGACCGCACCTCGATCGATGCCGATGGCGAGGATGTGGCACTGGTAACGGTGGAGGCGCTCGACGCCCATGGCCGGAGCCTGCCGACCGCGAACCACAAGCTGCGCTTCAAGGTCTCCGGCGCGGGCAAGCTGATCGGCGTCGGCAATGGCGACCCCAACTGCCTCGAGAGCGACAAGGGGTCAGAGCGCTCGCTGTTCAACGGCCTGGCTCAGCTCATCATCCAGGCGGACAAGCGGGGCGGGCCGGTGCTGATCGAGGCCGTCGAGGCCGCGCCCTTTGCCGCGCCGCTGCCGCCCGCGAAGCTGCTCCTGCGCGCGGAAAAGGCAAAGCTCAGGCCGGCGGTGCCAACGGTCTAGCCTCTGTCCCCGGGAGGAGCCGCGATGATTGAGATGACTCGACCGGACGAGGCAGCCCGGGGGTTTCAGGATGCCTGGAACGCCCATGACATGGCGGCGCTTGGCGGCTTGTTCCATAACGACGCCACTTTCGTGAATCGGTTCGGGCATTATGTGCGCGGCGTCGACGAGATCGTCGCGCTGCACGCGCCGATCCACGCAACCATATACAGCGATTCCACGCTCGAAAATGAAGTCATCGACGTGGTTCCGATCGGCGATGGTGCGGCCGTGGTACATTTCTGGAGCCGGCTCACGGTCGGCGAAGTGCATCCGACCGGCCCGCACGCGATCGATACGCTGATCCTCGCCGTGGTGACCCGGCACGGCGATGCCTGGCGCATCAAGGCGCTCGAGAATGTGACCCTGACGAATCCCCGCACCGGAGAGGCCGTTCTGAGAAAGTGATTGTGATCGCGGCGCGACCGCGAGGGCGGGAATTCGGTGAGCCTCAGGCAAGGCTGGACTGGCTCGCCCGACAAGCTATTGGTTTCCTTGGGAGGCGCGACATGGGCGACTTGATCCTCACCACCTGCCACTGGGTTACGGAGCCGCCGCGCGACAGTCGGGAGGACATATGACGAAGCATCGCATCTGCTCGGTCAGCGTCGCCAGCGTCTATCCATTCTATGTCGCCAAGGCCGAGAAAAAGGGCCGCACCAAAGCGGAGGTCGACACGATCATCCGCTGGCTGACTGGGCACAGTCAGGAATCTCTCGACGCGCAACTGGCGAACGGCACGAGCTTCGAGGATTTCTTCGACCAGGCACCTGCAATGAACCCGGCGCGATCGCTGATCACCGGAAAGGTCTGCGGCGTCCGCGTGGAGGAGGTCGAGGAACCCACCATGCGGGAAATCCGCTATCTCGACAAACTCGTCGATGAGCTCGCCAGGGGCCGGGCGATGGAGAAGATCCTGCGGGAATAGCCCGGGGCTGAGCCTGGTCTTCGCGCCTGAAAATCGCGGTCAGCGCAGTCCGCCCGCCTGCCCTCCAGGCACGGCGGATCAGCGCGCGATGGTTCAGAAGCACAAAAGCGCCTCCGCCCGCCGGTCAACGAGAGATGCCGAACCGCACCTTGAGCAGCGTCGGCCTGGTCAGGTTGAGGCCATAATCCACCTGGTCGCCATTCCAGCGGCGTTTCATGACCCATTGGCCGTTCTGGAAATTGCCTTCCTCGACCATCCTGAAACGCCCTTTGCCGTCAGGCGCCTGGGATGCCTCGCCGATATGGACGCGCACGTCGGACCCGGCGAGCAGGAACTCGTCGTCACCGAGCTGGATCACCGCCGCGCCGCCGACCGGGCGGTCCTTGTTCGGATGTGGCGGACCGTCCCGGCCCCCGAACTCCCACAGCCCATATTGCACCGTGACCGAATAGCGCCCGAGGGTCGCCGTTTGATCCGCCCCATCCTGGCCCTTCGCGAAGCCGATCGTGGGATGTTCATAGGAGAGCCGGGCCCAATCACGCGCGATCGGCGCCAGCAGTGCGAATTTGGACGCGATCGCTTCGAGATTCTCGGGCGTGTTCAGGCCGCCGAGCGGGAAATTGGCATAGCTTGGGTCCATCCCGAACGGCGACCAGCCGATCGCGCCTTTGCCGAGCGACAGCCAGAAGAATCGCGCAAAGTCCAGGTCGTTGCCGGTCTCGGGAACGAACAGCGGATTGTCGGGCCTGGCATAATGATCCAGAAAAGCCGCATATGCCTTGGGATTGCGCTCGTAGATATCCGGCGCCTGCAGGGCGATGTGCGGCGCGGCGGCCTTCCAGACATCGATCACTGGCCAGTCGGGTCCGCTATTGCCCCCTTCATCGTTGAAGGCGTCGCTCTGCGCGGCGTTCACATACATTGGCAGGTTGAGCTCGGCCTGGCCGGCGGCCGCGATCTCGTCGATATAGCGCGCGAGATACCAGCTGGTGAAGTTTCGCGCCGCCGTCTTGCCGAACGCTTCGGTCCAGCTGCCGCTTTTGCCCGTCCGCCGCGCAAGCTCAGCCGGGATGGGCCCTGCGAACAATCGGTTGGCTTCAGGCGAATAATCGCGGTCGAGGCCGTAGCTCCCGGTTTCATTCTCCGGCTGCACCATGATGACGACATGGTCCGGGTCGATCTCGCGCAGGTGGCGCATCAGCGCGACGAACGCGCGCTTGTCCGCTTCCAGCGTGTTCCTGCCGAGCGGCGTATGGACATAATGCTGCTTGCCGTCCTTGGTCGTCATGTGCGGAAAACGCTTGGAATCCGCCTTCACCCATTCAGGCGCATAGCCCGGACCGGTATTCTTCCAGGTGCCGAACCAGAGCAGCACCAGGCGCATCTTGTTCTCGCGTGCCTGGGAAACCAGGGTATCGACCCAGGAGAAATCGCACTTGCCCTCCACAGGTTCGATCTGCTCCCAGGCGACCGGCATCTCGAGCGTATTGGCGTGAATGGCGTGGATGGTCGGCCAGACCTCGGGCAGCATCGCCGGATAATTGCTCGAATTATGCGCCTGCCCGCCGAGGATCAGGAACGGTGCGCCATCGACATACAGGGCATAGCGGCCATTTTTGGTGACGATGCGCGGCAATTCCGCCGCCATGGCGGGAACCGAGAGGCACAGTGCGAAGAGCGCGCAGCAGGCCCTGCGGAACGGTTTCATGTCGACGACCCCCTCAACGATCCGGCTTCCATATATGCAAATGGTCCGGCTCCCATTCGCAGGCAGAAGCCATAATCGCGCGCGCAAGTCCATGGGTATCGCGTTGAAATATTGGCCAGAAGCCGTTGCAATCAGGCGAAAAATGCTTGGTTTTCTCCAGCTGGTCGAGATACAGTCCCGCCCTGAACAGCATCAGTCCGCTTCGCAACATATTCGTGCTCGAGACAGAGCTGGCCGCTAAGGCGTCCCTCAAATGATCACCGGCCGACGCGCGGGGAGAAGACAATGACACGGCATGCCAATCGACTTTCCCTCGCGATCGCGGCCCTTGGCATGGCGGCCCTCGGCGCCGGGCCGGCGCCCGCGAACCAGGACGCCCCTGCCCCCAAGCCGCGCTATCTCTCCCAGCCGCTCGTCACCTCGGTCTACACCGCTGATCCGTCGGCGCATGTCTTTGGCGGCAAGATCTATGTCTATGCCAGCCACGATACCGAGGAAGGCCCGCCGCTCGCTGATGTCGAGCCCTTCAAGAACAGCGAGGGCGGCGCCTTCAAGATGCGCGACTATGTCGTGCTGAGCATGGCGAACCCCCAGGCGCCGGTTCAGGTCCATCGCAATGTCCTCGACATCGCCGATGTGCCCTGGGCCGCGCGGCAGATGTGGGCGCCGGACGCCGCTTATCGCAACGGCGCCTATTATCTCTATTTCCCGGCCAAGGACCGCGCCGGCGCCTTCCGCATCGGCGTCGCGACCTCGAAGCAGCCGGCCGGCCCGTTCAAGGCCCGGCCCGAGCCGATCAAGGGCAGCTTCTCGATCGATCCCGCCGTGTTCGTCGACGATGACGGCAAGAGCTACATGTATTTCGGCGGGCTCTCCGGAGGGCAGCTCCAGAAGAATGTGGGCGGTGTCTATGATCCGAATGGCCCCGGCGGCGATCCGCGTGCCAAAGACGAGCAGGCCTTCATGCCGCAGGTGGCGAAGCTGCGCGGCGACATGCTCGAATTCGCCGAAAAGCCGCGCGAGGCGCTGATCGTCGACGAAAAGGGCAAGCCGCTCCTCAGCGGCGATGGGGATCGCCGCTTCTTCGAAGCGTCATGGATGCACAAATATCGCGGCAAATATTATTTCAGCTACTCGACCGGCGGTTCACATTTCCTCGTCTATGCGGTCGGAAGCTCGCCTTACGGCCCCTTCACCTACAAGGGCAAAATCCTGCTGCCCGTACAGGGCTGGACCACGCATCACTCGATCGTCAAAGACAAGGGCCGCTGGTGGCTCTTCTATGCCGACACCCAGCTCTCGGACAAAACCTGGCTGCGCAACGTCAAGGTGACCGAACTCTTCTACAACCCCGATGGCACAATCCGCACGATCGACCCGTTCCTGCATCGCAAATAGGCGCCCGCGGAGCGCAATTACTCCGTCTCCTGAACGCTATTTGCACGATCCTTACAGCGGGCGTCGGGCCAGGCGCGTTCAATATCGATACAACGCGTCACGACCTTTCCATCGCTCTTGCAGCGTCCCCGGAGTCCTGCAATAACTCCGAGTAGTTGATATATCACGAGCCGAGAATCGGACGTGGAGTCGCGCTGAGAGGTGTCCGTTGAAACAGGCAATAACCGCAATCCTGGCCGCTATCGTGACGGTCGGCCCCGCTTCCGCCCAGACCGCCACCGCGCCGGCGCCAGCCGCCGCGCCGGCCATCGTGGAAGATTTCAAGCCCTCCTCCGTGAACCAGCCGGGACAGGAATATCCGCAGGTCAATTCGCAGGGCTATGTCCGCTTTCGCATCAATGCGCCAGAGGCACAGTCAGTCAGCGTGACCCTTGGCCTCGGCGGACGAGGCGGCACAGTGCTCGCCAAGGGCACTGACGGCACCTGGACCGGCACCACCGCCGGCCCGCTCGACGAGGGATTCCATTATTATCATCTGAAGATCGATGGCGGCGTTTTCAACGATCCCGGAACGCTCAACTTCTACGGATCGACCCGCTGGGAAAGCGGCATTGAAATTCCCGCGCACGACGCGGATTTCTATGCGCTGAAAGACGTGCCACACGGCCGCGTCGACCAGATCCTGTTTCCGTCCCCGAGCACCGGCGCGCAGCGACGCGCCTTTGTCTACACCCCGCCCGGCTATGACCAGAACCAGCGCACGCGCTATCCGGTGCTGTATCTGCAGCATGGCTGGGGCGAGGATGAAACCGCCTGGTCCAACCAGGGCCATGCCAATCTGATCATGGATAATCTGATCGCCGCCGGTAAGGCGCGGCCGTTCATCATCGTCATGACCTATGGCATGACCAATGAAGTGAAGCCCGGCGGTCTCGCCAATTTCGACATCAAGCCGTTCCAGACCGTCCTGCTCAAGGAACTGATCCCCTATGTCGACGGCAATTTCCGCACGCTCGCCGATCAGCGCCACCGCGCCATGGCGGGCCTGTCGATGGGCGGCTTTGAAACCAAGCTGATCGCGCCGAAGAACCTCGACGCCTTCGCCTATATCGGCCTGCTGAGCGGCGGCACTTTCTCGCTCGAAGATGTCAGCGCGCCGGGGTTCAAGGACAAGGTCAAGCTGGTTTTCGTCAGCTTCGGCAGCCGCGAGCTCGAAGGCGGCCGCAGCGGCCCGCCGGGCGCCCCGCGCGTCGATCCGCGCGTGAACGCCGACGCGATCAAGAAGGCCGGTTTCAACAGCGTCTTCTATGTGTCGCCCAACACGGCGCACGAATTCCTGTCCTGGCGCCGCAGCCTGCACGAATTCGCGCCGCTGCTGTTTAGGGACTGAGGGAACGGCGATATTTTTCTTGCCCCCTCCCGCTTGCGGAAGGGGAGCAAGAAGAGCCGCTCCTAAACGAGGTTCGTCTTGTAAAGCTTGCTCAGCTCGCTCCAGGCGCGCTCCGCCGCCTCCTGATTATAGACCTGGCTGCCCGGCACACACCAGCCATGGTCGCCGGGATAGACCTCCACCGTTGCCGGCCGGCCGGCTGCCGCGAAAGCCGCCTTCAGCACATCCTTCGCGGTGGGGTCGCGCGCATCGTCGTTACGGGCGATGCAGATGAGGAAAGCCGCCTTGGTCTTGGGGATCAGGAGATGCGGGCTGTCGGGCGCGTTGGCGGCGACCAGTCCGCCGCCGTGAAAGGTACCGACCGCGCCGATGCGGGACGAGACCGCCGCCGCCGTGCGGAACGCGAGCGGGCCGCCCATGCAATAGCCCTGCACGCCTGCCTTTTTGCGTTTGGCGGTCTGTGGCTGCGCGTCGAGAAAGGCGAGATAGGCGACAGCGTCCTTGTCCACGCCTTCATTCGTCATCGCGGCGCGATAGCCGAACAGCTTCTGCGTCGCCTCCTTGTTGCTGAAATCGATCGGCCCGTCGACGACCGGCGCCTTCCTGCTGCGGTAAAAGGGGTTGGGCACCAGCACGACATAGCCTTGCGCGGCCAGGCGACGCCCCATCTCGCGGAACACCGGACGCAGCCCCATGATATCGGGCCACATCAGCACCGCCGGCCAGCTCCCCTTGCCCGCCGGATAGAACAGGGCGGCGTCCGCAGATCCGTCGCCGGTCGGGATCGTCACATCCTTCTCCACGACATTGGTTTCCGCCGCGTTCGCGACAGTCGCCATGCCGGCGGCCGCAGCGCCGGTCACCAGGAACGCGCGCCGCGACAGGCTCCAGTCTTCGATCAGGCCGGGATGGATATCATTGTCGCACATGCCGTCTCTCCCGCTTTTGCCCTACAGCGGCGTGGCCGAATTCACGCCGATATGCGCTGGTTAATTAGGGTGGATCGTCATCCGTGTCATCCGCGCGGTTGCAGCAGAAAGTGGTTGGCACAGCGGCCCATCTCAAAGGCCGGCTCGCCGGTCGAGACGGCTGAGAGTGGGTAGTTCTCACCCGGCTTTCAGCGACGACGTGCCTGACCGGATGCCTGATCACACCACGTCGTTAGCAACCTTCGCCTTGAGCCTGACTACACTGCGTTCGGCATATTCGGCGAACAGGGGCTTGGCGCGTTCAAGATCCTTCTCACGAACAGCGGCACGAACTGCGAGTAGCAGTTGCCGATCACTCAAGTCCGCCTCGCTCATCTCGCCCTCCCGGCAGGGGTAAGGGGATAAGCTGAGCGAAAAGCAGGCGGGTGTCCAGCGCTCCATCGACAACCGACACTTGTGCAGTTTGACCCGGCTATGTCCTTTACCGGACGTGAGACAGGTCCCGGTCCATGGCCGCCCCGTCGAAGGGCACAACGATCACCTTGCTGCCATGATGGCTACCCGCGGTCTCTTCTTCCTTGGGAACGTCGATCACGGCGAAGGTGAGCGCGACGACATGGCCGTTTTCAAGGGCGACCCCGGGGCGCTCCAGCTTGCTCCAATGGTTCACCACGCCGTTGCTGTATCGGATGAAATCCCCACCGGGTTCATAGGCCAGCCCCTGGAACTTCCAGCCGGCAATGCCGTCGCGGGAGATCAGGTGATATGCCCGCCGCTGTTCCCACTGGTTGACCAGCATGTGGTACCAGCCCCCGCTGTACCAGATGACGGGATCCTCGAAATTCTGGAGATGGAATTGGGGAAGGCCGGGCAATCCACGATAAATGCTGTCGCCCATGATCTTGTACGGGCCAAGGATGCTCTTCTCACTGACCAGGATCTGGCCGGAGCGCTGGACCATGATGAACCCGCCGCCGGGTCTTTCGACGATGTTCACGTTCGAGCCGTGCCATGGCTTCGGATCGGGGCCGGCCAAGGCACCGCCATCGGGGCCGGCATTGGCCAGCGAGTGATATCTGTCCTGGTCGACTGTGACTTCGCCTGAAAAACGCCAGGGGCCGTCGATAGAGGCGGACGTGAAGACGCTGGTGTTGCGCGTCTCGCTGATGACGACGGCATAGGTCCCATCGTGCAATTTCAGCGCGATCACATTGTGTCCGCGCCCGCCGTCATTGTCCGGCCAAAGCAGTCCCTGGTCTCGATAAGGCCCCGTCAGGCTCGGTCCGATCGCCTCGATGGCTTTGGAATTCCACCATTCCCCATGGCCTTTCGCCTGCTCCCAGCGACTGCCGAACAGGCGATAGCGACCGTCCGCGCCTTTGAGGATGACGCCGTCCCAGTAATTCCATTGACTCAGTGTCCGGTCTTCTAGGCCGTTGTCCTGGTCGCGCGGGCCGGTCGTGGCGGCACCCCATGCCGAGGTGGACAAGGGGGTCTTTATCGGAATGGGCCTGAAATAGCTGATAAAGGGCTTGGGTCCGAGCACGGCCACGTCTTCCGCAAACGCTGCCGCCGCCGCAAAAAGGGACGCCGCGATCATGAGTGGCGCCAGGGTCCTTGCGCCGGGGGCGCCCAGTCTGAGATCTTTCATGGTCTCTTCCCGCCAGACGGCCAAGGCCCTTCCCGAGGTATCTCTGCCGAGGAGCGTACGTGCGCCCGGGCCAGACCACCAGATGGCTCTACCAAAAAAAAGGCCCGCCGAAGCGGGCCTTCAGGTCAGGGGACAGAGCCCAAAATGGACTCCAACCGACTCTTATAAATACGATAAACCAGCTTTAGTCAACTCAATTATCATATACAAAAAGAGTTTTTGCTAATGCACGCTACTCCCCGCGGTCATTTAGTCAGGGGCGTGCCGGATTTGACGAACCCGCAGTCCGGCCAGCGCCCTCGAGAATCGTGGAAATCGTCTTGATCGTGCCGCTCTCCTCGTGTGCGCGGCAAGCGCCCGTTCGAGCGGGTGAAGGTTCATGGATATACGGGGCTGAAGCTGCCACGGTCGATGGCCCGCGCGCAGGGCATGTTGCCGATTGTTCAGTCGACTTCCAGGTTTGATCCGACGAGTGGCGAACCTGCGTCGAAAACAGTCCTTAGCTAAATCCACCTAAGACCCTCGAAATGCCTCCGATCGTTTCCCCGCCCTATCTGTGGATGCCCCAAAGGGGCCCGGACCCTGCGGCGATCGATCGCATGGCCAGAGCATTCCCCAGGCCGGCGACGCCGATGGGCGAAGCATGGTTCATGGGGGACGAGCGCAGGATGTATCCTCAGCTGCGCGGCGCTCTGGAGGCATTGCCGGACGACGATATCACCTCGGCCCTGGAGGAAATCGCCTCGGGATCGAGCAACTTTGGTCCGCTCCGGGAATGGATCGAATGGTATCACTATCTGCTGCCACGCCTGATGATGCGAGAGTGGCGGCCGACCTACTGTCAGCCCGCCGAGCTGTTGTTCACGGCGTTCATCGCTCAGCACCCCGCGTCGGACGGCAGCCTGCCGTATCGGGAGTTCCGGAATGATGCGCTCGGGACGCTGGGGCAATACATCATGGCGCCCCATTTCTGGCCGGATGGCGAAGTCGATGTCGTGAAGTGTCTGGGCAAGTGGACCGGACCCAGCGGGATTGCGGGGTGGTTCGATGCTGGCAACCTGCTCTCCGCATCGCTTTTCTTCTGCACCAAATATCTGGCGCCGAGCGAGGTCGAGACATGGTTTCGTTCCGTTATCGCGATCGCGGATGGGCATTGGCAGGTGCAGATCATGACCTGGCTGGTCGGTGCGCATCCCATCCTCATCGGTGAAATTCAGCAGCCCGGCGATCTCCCGACAGCGCCCTTTGGGGTGGAATGGAACTGGTCACACATTCTCGACGGCAATTATTCAGGCAATCACCAGCCGCCGGTACATCATATCCCATTCCTGCCCGCGGAAAATTGCGCGGCAATTGTCGAGATCGCGCGCGGTATGGAAGTCGAGGGATTCCTCGAGGATTTCCTGACCGATCCAAAAATGAACACGGTCGCATCCGAGGTGGCCGGAATGCCGGAGCGCTTCCTCCAACTTTACCGAACCGATCGGCTTACGGACTGATACCCGCGCCAGGGCAACATCCGCCCAGGCCTTACCCTCGATTCAAACGCGCACCGCGCCCGCTATCACGCAGCCCCCGGCAATCTGCGCTGGCGATATCGAGGGCAAGTTGATAATGCATAATATGGCGCCTGGAACTCTGCTTATTCGTAAAGGCAACCTCAACAAAATCCGATACCATTCTCATAATTCTGGAAGTATTAACCAAATACGCAAAGCCGACATTTTCGCCAGACGCTTCTTCCCCATCTAACACCGATACAGTGCTATACTGAAAAACCCGCGCAAACCGCAAATAACGCTAGATTTCTAATCTCTCGCTAATGACTCTCATAAATCAACGAATATTTGGCCATTCGCGACAGACTCCAACACAATTACTTCAGGGCGCCGCCAGCCCGCGCGCAGCGCTGGCCCGACACCCTCAGCCCGCCCTGCCCTAAACCAGCGCCTTCTCCGCCCCAGCCCCCTCGACCGCCTGCGCCAGCGCCCCGGCCAGTTCGCCCTGGCGGAACGGCTTGGCCAGCCGGGGAATGTCGCCGTTATCGCCGTCGGTCACATCGGCAAAGCCGGAGATCAGCAGGACCGGCAATCCGGGGACGATCAGCCGTGCCTCGGCGGCGAGGCCCATGCCGGTCATGCCGGGCATGAGATAGTCGCTCACCAGCGCATCATAATGGTCGGCACGCAGCAACCGCAGCGCCTGGGCGCCCGAACCGGCCTGGACGATCTCATGTCCCATATCGGCCAGCATCTCCGCCGTGCCGTGCCGAACCAGCTCCTCGTCATCGACCAGCAGGATCGTAAGCGATCGCATCGGCGCAATCGCCTCGTCGCGGTGCGCGGCCATCTTCTCGGCTGGCAACTCGGCGACCGGCAGCCAAAGCTCGGCGGTGGTGCCCTCGCCCGGCGTCGATCTGAGCGTCAGCGCGCCGCCCGACTGCGCGGCAAGGCCGTGCACCATCGACAGGCCGAGCCCGGTGCCCTTGCCCACGCCCTTGGTCGAGTAGAATGGTTCCACCGCACGGCGCAGCGTCTCCTCGTCCATGCCAGTGCCCGTGTCTGCGATGCGCAGCACGATATAGCGGCCCGCCAGCAAGGCCGGGTTGTGGCCGGAGACATGCGCCTCGATCTCCTCGGCCGAAACGCTGATCGACAGCTGCCCGCCATCCGGCATCGCGTCGCGCGCATTGACCGAAAGGTTGAGCAGCGCCAGCTCGAGCTGGTTGGGATCGACCATCGCCGCCGGGAGGTCCTTCGCCATGTCGAGTACGATATCGATCTGCGGCCCGAGCGTCCGGCGGATGAAATCGAGCATGCCGCCGATCACCAGCACTGTATCGATCGGCCGCGCCTCGAGCACCTGGCGCCGGGCAAAGGCGAGCAATCGCGACACCAGGGTCTTGGCGCGCTCGGCCGCCTCGAGCGCGCTGCCGAGCAGCCGCTGCGAGCGCTCGTCGTCATGTACCCGGCGCAGCATATCGAGATTGCCGATCACCGGGGTCAGCAGATTGTTGAAATCATGCGCCACACCCCCGGTCAGCTGGCCGAGCGTCTCGAGCTTCTGCGCCTCATGAAGCTGCGCCGAAACCGCCTCGCGTTCCGCCGCGCTCTCCTCGACGCGCTTCTCAAGGTCAGCCGCGAATTTGAGCA
>Ga0105245_10000298_pt1 | contig 47535 bp, 43 predicted proteins | sample KBSM54metaG_FD_81523 | JGI IMG/M metagenome (GOLD analysis project Ga0105245, IMG submission 81523) | Miscanthus rhizosphere microbial communities from Kellogg Biological Station, Michigan, USA - KBS M5-4 metaG | ecosystem: Host-associated > Plants > Roots > Rhizosphere > Soil | place...
GTTGCCGTGGACTTCGCTCGTATAGCTGTAATTGGTGCGCTCAACCGGCTTGGGCCCGCGCTCATTCTCAAAGTGGAAAGCAAAAAGCGCGGTAAGGCGCGTACCGAACGAATAGTCGGATTGAAATGTAAGCAGGTCACTGTTGTTCAGAATAAAAAAGCGTTGGGGATAGTCGCCAAAAAAATCCAGGATCGCCTGGCCATTAGTGCTGAAACCGTTCGCGCCGTGGATCGTCACCTCGTTCCCAAGAAAATTTCCAAAGGGATCAGGTGTTCCCGTCGGCGAGGGATTCACAAACTGCGAGTTCTGGCGCGTTGCGCCGTAACGCAATAAGTTATGCCAGTGCGCAGTGGTCTGGTTCTGCAGTGTCGCGCCGATGTAAGTGTTGTCTTCCGTCTGAAAAGAGTCGTCGGGGATTCCAAAGAAATCAATCGCGTTGGGAACATCCACCTTGGCTGCCACTCGCCTTACCGTCAGGCGCAGGCTGGTGGAAGCGCCGGGAGACCAGCCAAAGTTGCCTGCATAGGTCCCGTTGTGGAAGTTAGGATTGCTGGAAGTATTGCCGCCATCGTAGCGCGCGAATTCAGAAAAGTAATCAATCTGCCGAAAGATACCTCCGAAAGAAAGATCGTTATGCAAGCTGTTGAAATTTCCGGCGTCAAATGCGTAGCTAACCTGTGGAGTGAACGTTGAGCCCTGCAGCGTAGTCAGGTTCACCACTCCGGCCAGTGCGTCGGAGCCATAGAGCACGCTGTTGGGGCCGCGAAGGATTTCAACTTGGTCAATGCCCGTGGTAAAGATTCCGCCGAAATCCACCGTACCGCCAATTTCATTCAGGGGCACGCCATCCAGAAGGACTTTGTTGAATTTGCTTTCACCTCCACGGATGAAGAGCGATTCGTTGATTCCCCGCTGGCCATTCTGCAGAACTTGGAGTCCGGGAACAGGCCGCAATGTCTCCAATACTTCCGGCTTGTACTGGAATTGATCTGAGGTGACGACGGAAACGGAAGCTCCGGTCTGCGTTTCCGGCAGGCTGGTCCCGGTGGCGGAAACGACTACCTGCTGCGACACGCTGCCGACCTTGAGCGTGAGATCGACCGCCGCATTGCTACTGCTGCCAATGTAGATGGCGTCACTCTGTTGCGTTGCGAAGGACGGCGCGGTCGTTCTGACCTGGTAGCGTCCAGACGGAAGCGGCAGGAACCGATACTTCCCTTCCGCATCCGTGGTGGTTACAGAAACTTGTTTACCCTGACGAAGAAGTTCCACTTGAGCGCCGGAAATTACTGCGCCAAGAGGATCGGTAACGGTTCCGTGAATGCTGCCACCTTCAGCAATGGCAGAAACAGTTGTGAGTGCAAGAGCCAGCACAAAGCCGGCATAAAGAAGCGATTTCATCAGTAAGACTCCTCCCGCGGAAGTAGTCAATGGACGGAGGCGGCGGCGATGGGATGAAGAGCTTATTACGCGTGCAGAAAACTTGCGGGACAGCACGCCGAGCCGGGGATCGATCTTAAAATTGCAGAAGAGATTTTTCTGAGCAGACAAAAATCCGCTGCCATCGAAAAACTTTTGCAACAGTAGATCGGGACCCAGAATCGTAAGAAAGCTCTCCGGCTCTCCCTGCGCAGCCGGAAACGCCCAATTGACGGGCATCTGGCCGGTCTCCTGACTTACGCCTCAATGAGCCTGAAGCTCCTTCCCGGGACCTTTCCCAGTGGCATGCTGCTCAGGTTCTCAGCGCTTACAGTTGCGGGGCAGTGGCGGATTCTCACCGCGCTTCCCATTACCAGATGGAAGAAAACTATATGAGAGCGGCAGCCGAGGTCAAGGGATTTGGTAATTGGGCAATTTGGTAATTGAAATAATTGAAGACTGATCGAAGCTGTCCCGGCAAAGCCGCCCAACTCCGACCTAAATCATTCTTTTCCGCCTTTTCCAGATCACGTACATGAGTGCTGCTAAAAGCGCGGCAACCCCGCTAAGAAGTATCCACATTGGATTCTCTTGCCGGCCAGGAATTGCCGGAAGGACTGCAGCTGTCGTCTCAGGCTTGAGAGAGCCAACAGCAGCAGGAGAACTCATCGCCGATGAAGCCGTTGCTGCCTGAGTCGACGCCGCCAACCCAATCCCAGATATCTCAAACGCAGCCACGTCACGCACGACGGGCTTGCCAACTGCCTGTTCCACGCGGAGCCCCTGCGCCATGCCGGGACTGGTGAAAGCCGCGGATGACGACGGCTTGAATGACATAGAAGGAGGATGCATGACGGCGAAATTCCTGATCGGATATGGGAGCTTTACCTGTAACCGGGTCGGTTCGCTGTAAGGAAGGTGGTAAACGAATTTGAATAGCGTAGCGCCCGGCCTGATGGGGAAATCCACGGCGTAGCGCCCTTGCTGCCCTTCTACGGGAACGGGCGCAAGATTTACCCAGACTCCGCCACCCCACTTCACCACAATCGAATCCAGCGTTGCTTTGGGCGCGATGGAAATCTCAAAATTGCGCGGCCCGGCTTGCGTGACAGGCGGAACGGAATCATTCGCGATGCTGTACATCTCCGTGACCTTCAGCACCTCTCCGTCCGATTCCACCTGGGCGATGCCAAGCGTTCCCTGCAAGCCGCGGATGTGCGTAACGGCATCGAAAACCGCTATGCTCAGCGGCCCTTTCCCGTTCGTGGTCTGGTCATAGTTCACTCCCTCATGTACTACCCGGACAATATGCGGGACATCGGCGGCAGACAGGGGCAGGCTAAACGCTCCTGCGGCGTCGACTCGCGTTTTGGCTTCCTCTTCCATGCCATTTTGCAAACGCAGCAGGATGACCTCATCACCGGCGGCTGGTTTGCCGGAAGTCTGGTTGCGCACCGTACCTTGAATAGCATCGGAGGCAGAAGCCGAGAGCGCGGAAAAGCAGCACACAAACAAGAGAATGCTCTTGATTCCAGAACTGATATTCATAAGAACTTCACCCTATGGATCGCTTCTCCCAACAAGCTTCTTTCACGGACGTACGTCGATCAAAAAAAGAGGCACCCGGACATGACGGCCTTGATTCGAAAACCTTCATATGCCTTTGGCTCTAGAGCTCAGTCCGTCGTTCGGTCAGTTGCCAGGACAGCCGGGGGAGCTGCGCCAAACATGATGCCGGTTTCAACTTCGAATCGCTGCCCGTTCCGTTCGTAAGGCCTGAATTGCCACTGCTTCAAGGCATCGCTGATCACCTTTTGCTGATCAGGATACGCGCTCAGAAAGTGGATGTGCCTGACCTTGCCTGCTTTATCGATGATGATGCGCACGGGGATTGGGTTATAGCGGCGCTCCGTAAGCACCGGTTGAACCCGCTCAATCACGTGTTCTTCGGTAGCGTAGTCCTTGATGCACACGGGAACGTTGCCTCCGCCCGTGCCTCCGGTTGAACTGGCCTCCCCTGGCAATTTCATTTTGTTGCTCATATCCAGGACCAGATCCTGCAGCGCCTTGGGATTACGGCCCATCAATACGATTTCCACGGTATGGCAGCGAATCTGGGTGGCCAGCACGTACCAGTGCAGTTCCGCTTCCGGAGACCAATAGGCAAAGAACGTGAAGGACTGGCCGCCAATTGTGGTCTGCGTGGGTTTGAGCTCAACCTGGTAGTAATCCGGCAAATGGTTTTTGGAGTAGTTCACAAACTGCCGCGCATTGGCCGCAGGCAACGGCGTAAAAAACATGTCCTGGGCGGTGAACATGATACTGCCCGTGTTCTCCCCTTTGGAGCTGTCGCTCTGGCCCAGTTCGAAGCTACCGCTCCGGCCCAGCTGCGCGAGCACGTACCTCCCGGAATCCGACGGAGGCGGTGGCCCGAACTTCTGGAACCAACCGGAGGGCAGAGGGTAGGTGATGCCAAAATATTGGTCGGTGAAAACGCTGTTGGTCAGGGCGGCGGCTTCCGGCAACGGAGTTGTGGAATCGCTGGCGCTCGACCATGCGCCCTTGACGATGATAGTGTCTTTGGGCACGATTTCCTCGGGCTTGGGATGGGCGACGGTGGAAAAGTCCCCGCCATTCATTGAGGCCTCAGGCTGGACAGGGTTATTTTGCGCCGGGACATTCTGGGTTGGAGCACTTTGAGCTGGGGCATCCTGGACCGGTTGGATCTGGGCTGGTTGGATCTGGGCTGGTTGGGTCTGGGCCGGTTGAATGCTTTGACCCCAGGCCACGAATGATAGCAACAGGCAAATAGCGATCAGGAAACCCGAACCTCTGGACGGCATACTGCTGTTCCTCCCTAAATCAAGCTGCTTGCTTCCGGCGACATCCTTGCTAAATCGTTCTTGCAAAACCGGGGCGAGACCAGGTTCGGTCCCGCCCGGTGAGTTTGTTACCCATTGCTCGTTACAGCGAGCGCAGGAAGTTGATCAGGTTCTGCTGGTCGGTCAGGCTCAGAGCGGCGGCGGCGTTGAGCGAGGCGTTTGCCTCCGATCCGGTGCTGCCGTGGGCATTGACGACTGTGACCAGGTTGGTGGTGCGGCCATCATGGAGGAAGAAGATGCGCTGTCCCAGTCCCCACAACGGCGCGCTGCGGAACTGGTCTCCGCCGGCTCCGCCCTGTGAAACGTTGTCCGCCAACCCTGTGCCCATGTGGTGGACCTCAAGATCAGAGAACAGGTTGGCAGTGGCGTTGCTCAGGCCCGCCGTCAATTGCGACGGCTGAGTTGTGAGCGAAGGCGTATGGCAGACCGCGCATCCAACTTGGCTAAAGAGAGTGCGTCCGCGGCTGATCGAAGTAGCACCGCCCGGAACCGTGGTAGAAGGCGTGGGCGGGGCGAGGAACTGCATGAAGACCGCGAACAGCGTAACATCGCTGGAGCTGCTCGAAGCGTCGGTGCCACCGGAGTGGGTGATATCCTCCGGGTAGCCGACCCCGGCCGTGTTCAGGCAGTTGGCCGCGAAACCTGTGCCTCCGCCTCCACCGTTGCCGTCTTCACCCGGCAGCGGACGGTCTTGCTGGAAGAGTTCGTTGCTGACGCCCATCTCCACGTTGTAAGCCTCACCGGAGAAAATCATCAGCGATTTATTCTGGGCTTTCCAGCCAAAGCGGCTGATTGTGCCATCATTGCCGTTATGGTTGAAGGTTCCGGCGACGCCGAAGGCGTTGCCGGCCTGATTGGCCTGATTGATTAACAGGGTCGAATCGTCAATGTTCGCCATCAAGCCCGAGCCAAACACCGGCGTGGGAATGCGGAAGATCAGGTTGTTGGCGGCTGCCGCTGCGGCAAAGCCAGGCTGTGTCAGGCCGGCGCAAGTCTTGCCCGCAGCCAAATCGGCGCGACCGGCTATCGTGAATATGGTCTCGACGCCGCCGTTCGGGTTATTGACGTTGGCCGTACCGTTGGCATTAAAGAAGAATGGGAAGCGGGCTTCGCGCACCGGGCCGTTCTGCGTAATGAAAGACGGGCGGGTGTTGGTAGCGCTGCTGGCAACGCCCCTGGAAATGATCGTGAATTGAGGGTTGACGGCCGGACCGGTGCCGCCGGTGGCTGGCTGAGCGTGGCATCCACCGCATGAGTCGAGATTAAACCGGGGTCCGAGACCTACGTTGTCTCCCGTAACGGTCTGACTTTCGTTGAACTGACCTAACCCGGCGTTGAAAAATGCCAGATCATTTGGATTCGCGGATACAGATGCCAGCGGCGTGCCGGCGCCTGCAGCGCCGCCACGAACTCCGGGGTCGACGACCTGGGCAAACGCCATTCCAGTCAGGAAAAGCGCTGCGATTGTGAGCGTTAATACAGAGATGTTCCGCCTCGTCATGACGAGTTCCTCCTAGATTTGTGGAAGTACTTTCTTTCGCGAGAACTCTGCCGTACTGCAGACGATTAGGGCTTGTCTGCCAAAGGTGAACGGGGTGAGAAAATTCATGCGTCCCCTCGCTTGTGCATTGCGGGCCCAAAGCCAAGCAATAGGAACGCGGAAAACATATATAGCAACTCTGATTTAAGAGTTCAATAAAATTTGTCGATAAAGCCTTGATTACAATGCACTAAGTTCCATTATGGGAAACTTCGATCACAACTTTGCTCCTCTTAAAGCACACTTCGAGCAGGCTCCACAAGGAGCTAACTGCTCTTGCCAATTCCGAGTACTTCCCTCGAAATCCAGTAGCGACCTAACTGTTTTGAGAACCCTTTGCCGTGACTGCAGACGATTGGAAGCGGTCTGCCAATAGGTGACGGGTTGGAAAATCTTGAAGTGGAGCTATTGAAACGCTGCCCTGGCGAATGATGCAAGCTAAAGGCAGGAGAAAAATACAGCAACTCAGAAGTGGTGTCAAGCAATAATGAAGTGTTTCTTAGAAAGACGCAGAGGCAATGGACGCAACAGTTTGTGGCCCGCCGGGAATTGCTATTGCCTTTTGGGGAATTTAGGATGTGCGGTTCGCAATACTACGGTTCGTTCGGAGAAAATCGAAAATGTCTTGCGCCACTTCCGCCAAAAAAATCACGCGCCACCGCTTCCTCTCGCTGCTAATCATCGTGTTCCTGATTTCCTTCTGCATGTTTGCCCAGACGGATGCCAATACGTCGCAAGGCAATGCAGCAAGCAAGAAGACTGCAACCGGTAAAAACAAAAAGCAGTCCGGCGCAAAGAGCGAGGGAAAAAAAGCTGAAGCGCAGACCAGCAGCACAGAAAAAGCGCCCGCAAACGATGGCGATCAAGAAGAAGCAAAAGGCCCGTGGCACGGTCTAACGTGGCGTCTGATTGGGCCCTTCCGTGGAGGACGCGTGCTGGCAGTGAGTGGCGTTGTCGGTGACCAGCACACATATTATTTTGGCGGCACGGGTGGCGGCGTTTGGAAGACCACTGACGGCGGACTGACGTGGCGTCCTCTGACTGACAAGGTAAAAGACATGGCGCCTTCCATCGGCGCAATTGCCGTGGCTCCTTCTGATCCCAATGTGATTTATGCTGGGACCGGTGAAGCATGTATTCGCGGCGACATTATTAACGGCAACGGAATCTATAAATCAATCGACGCAGGCAAAACCTGGACATATTCCGGACTGCGTGACACCAGCACCATTGGGCGCATTGCGGTAAATCCCAAAAATTCTGACATTGCTTATGTCGCTGCGCTGGGTCATGTGTTTGGCGCAAACCCGGAACGCGGCATCTATCGCACAACTGACGGCGGCAAGAACTGGACCAAGGTTCTCTACAAAGACGAAAACTCCGGCGGGATTGATATCTCGATGGATCCTTCCAATCCTAATGTCATCTTCGCTTCGTTGTGGCAGGCGCGACGCACGCCCTGGGGCATGGACAGCGGCGGCCCGGGTAGCGGTCTGTATCGCAGCACTGATGGCGGCACAACGTGGAAACATCTTACCGGCCACGGATTGCCGGAAGGAACGCTGGGCCGCATTGGGTTGGCCGTGGCTTATAGCGGCAATCGCGTTTGGGCGCTGGTGGAAGCAGATAAGGGCGGCCTGTTCCGCTCCGACGATGGTGGCGATTCATGGACGCTGACCAACAGTGATCGTCAATATCGGCAGCGCGCGTTTTATTACACGCATGTGTTTGCCGACCCCCGCAATGCCGACGGCGTTTATGTGCTGAACACAGGAATGTATCGCTCCAACGATGGCGGCAAAACTTTCCGCCCCATCCGCGTTCCGCATGGCGACAATCACGGCTTGTGGATCGATCCCAATGACCCGAACCGCATGATTGAATCGAATGACGGCGGAGCCAACGTAAGCACGAACGGCGGCGCAAGCTGGACCAGCCAGGCCAACCAGCCCACGGCGCAGTTCTATCACGTAGTCACAGACAATCGATTCCCTTATTACCTCTACGGCTCGCAGCAGGACAACTCTTCAGTGGGCATTGCCAGCGCAGCCCCGGGCGGAATTGATCGCACAAGCTGGTACGCCGTAGGCGGAGGAGAAAGCGGCTACATTGCGCCTGATCCGCGCGATCCAGAAATTGTTTATGCCGGTTCTTACGGAGGCGAGATTACGCGCTATGACCATCGCACAGAAGAGACGCAGAACGTAACGCCGTGGCCTATCAATCCCATTGGCGCTGCGGCGGCTGACCAGAAGTATCGTTTTCAGTGGACAGAGCCTATCGTGTTTTCGCCGCACGACCCCAAAACTTTGTACTTCGCGGCACAGGTCCTTTTCAAATCTACCGACGAAGGCGTGAACTGGCAGATCATCAGTCCGGACCTGACGCGCAATGACAAGAGCAAGCAGGTCGCATCTGGCGGCCCGATCACCAAGGACAATACCGGTGTGGAAGTGTATGACACCATTTTTTCAGTAGTCGAATCTCCGATGCAGAAAGACCTGATCTGGGCGGGCTCTGATGATGGCCTGGTGCATGTGACGACTGACGGCGGAAAGAACTGGGCCAACGTCACGCCCAAAGCAATGCCGGAATGGGGCACCGTGAGCATGATTGAAGCTTCCATGTACAACGCCGGCACAGCTTATCTTTCCGTACAGCGCCACAAGATGGATGATTTTGCTCCGTATATTTTTAAGACCACGGATTTCGGCAAGACGTGGGCCACCATCAACAGCGGTCTCCCAGCCGATGCTTTTGTTCACGCAGTGCGCGAGGACAAGAAACGCAAAGGACTGCTCTATGCCGGAACAGAACGTGGCGTATTTTTCTCCTGGGATGACGGTGCGCATTGGGAATCGTTCCAGGGCAATCTGCCGGTCTCTCCCGTTTACGATCTCACCGTGCACGGCAATGACCTTCTCGTGGCGACCCATGGACGCGCGTTCTGGGCGCTAGACGATCTTTCTCCGCTACAGCAATACAAACCTGAAATGGCGAATGAAGAAGTCCACCTTTACGCTCCCAGCGCTGCAAACCATACAACGTTTGGTGGCGGCTTTGGTGGTGGCGGAGGCGAGCGTGGACAAAACCCGCCCAATGGCGCAGTGATTTACTATTCGCTGAAAACGGCTTTGAAGAAGCCGGGTGAGAAGAAGCCCGAAGAGAAAAAAGCGGAAGGCGGCGCGACAGCAACTCCCACCGCAACTGCGGCAAAAGAAACATCGACGGAGGGCAAAGAGCCTGGGCAAGCGCATCCAGCAGATGCTCCGGTACCGCCAAAGTCTGAATCCACCAATGAAGCTGCTGACACCGCAAAAGGCTCTCCGATCAGCCTGGAAATTCTGGACCAGAAAGGCCAGGTGATTCGCAAATATCCACCTAAGCCTCAGCCTGGCGGCGATGCCGGCGATGACGAAGGTTTTGGACCGCGTCCGGCTGACCGCGGACTGCCAACGGAAGCCGGACTCAACCGTTTTGTCTGGGACATGCGTTATGAAGGCGCGACCAAGGTTCCGCGGTCGCCACTGTGGGCCGGTGGCACGGACGGCCCGGAGGCGGTTCCAGGCAAATATCAGGTACGCCTTACGGTAAATGGCAAACAGTACACCACTCCGCTGGAGATCGTTCCCGATTCGCGGCTAAAAGTCACGCAGCAGGACCTGGAAAAACAATTCGATCTGCTCATCAAGATCCGCGATCGCGTTACCCAGGCGCATGAAACGGTGAATCAGATTCGCGATATCCGGGCCCAGATCACGGACTTGAACAAGCGCCTGGAAAAACAGCCCCAGGCAAAAGCCGTGGCCGACGCAGGAAAGCAACTGGACAAGAAAATGACTGAAGTGGAAGAAGTGCTGATCCAGACCAAGGCCAAAAGCGGGCAGGACGTGCTGAACTATCCCATCCGGCTGAACAACTATCTTGTCGCGCTGGGAGGCGTGGTGGAAAGCGCGGACTCGGCCCCGACCCGGGTTTCTTATGAAGTCTTTGACATGCTCAGCAAACAACTGGACGAGCAATTGGCCAAGTGGAAGCAGATTCTGGGCACAGATGTACCGGCATATAACGAAGTCGTAAAAAAACAGGAGGTTCCAGCGATTATTCTGGCCAAACCGGCGGACCGCTAGATCAGCTCCTAAAAAGGGCAAAAGCAGCATAAATACAGGTATTTAGGACGATTACGGCCTGTTCCATTTTGGTACATTTTCGGAATTACCAAAGTGTCCGCTGTCATACCCAATTTCCATTGACCCCGGATGCGGTCAGGGTTAGAGTTTGCGTGTACCAACGAGAGCAACCGAATGTCTAATACCATGTTCGCGATCTGGATCGGATTATCAGCAGGCATTCTCCTGCTGTTTCTGTATGCAGCGTTTTTGAACCTGCGGCGGAGACAGTCGCCGGGCGCGGAACTGGGTGACTTAATGAACTCGTTCCTTCCGGTGAACGTGGAAGTGCTTTCAGAAGTCATGAATCCGGCACAGCAGCGGTATTTGCAAGAGACGTTTGGTCGCGATGAACTGCTGAGGATCTACCGGGAACAGGTCAGCCTGACTGTGGAATGTCTGCGCCGCATGTCACACAATGCCGCCTTGCTGCAACAGGTTGGTTATGCCCAATTGCAGAGCAGCAACCAGTTAATTGCTTCACTGGCGCAGGAGATGGTGGATGCCGGAGTCCATGTCCGGCTCTATACCTTTATGGCATTGATTGTTCTGCAGGTCCGGAGTTCCCTGCAGGTGCTGCCGTTGTTCTCAACCGTTAATATTGGGGACGTTCGCGGCATTGTTGCTCAAAATCTGCTGCCTGCCTATGCCCTGCTTAAAGACAAAGCCGACCATATTACCTGCCTGAAATTCTCCAGCCTGCATGAGTCATTGGCACAGAGCCTGTAAGAGACCTCATATTCCCACAGGCCTTTTGCGTAGATCAACGTTTGCCCTGGGACATATAGTCCTTCAGCGAACCTTCCCATTTTTTCGCTTCATCGAGCGCTGCAGTTGAGAGCGCTGGAGGCGTGGAGCCTTGATCTTTGGGTTGTGTCCAGAAACAGTAAAGCCAGATCAGGCACACAATGTCATAGGCGATCGGGGTCAATCCCGCGATCGTCCCGCTTCTATTCGACGTGCGGGCCCACGTCCCAAGCAGGATAAGAGAAACAGAAACGTCCAGACCAAAACCAAGGGCGATGCCGAATTCCTGCTTGCTCCACCGCCTTCCCATTACCAACATAAGAGCGACGAAAAAGAAGAGACCCGCTGCTCGAACGAAGATATACAAATTGATCGTCTTGGCCAACATTGAGAAATGTCCGCCGAGCAATGCACTAAACACAGTCCCTGCGGTGATCAGAACTGCAGCGACGGGAAATAACGCTCGATAGAAACGAACTCGGTAAAACGAGGGGAAAAGCCGTTTAAAAAATAGCTCGTAGGTCGCAATCAAGGCTAAAGCGGCTGAGATAGCATCCGATATCCAGTAAATCTTCGCATATACTCGGGCAGGGGCATGCAAACTTAAGAGACGCACTATTCCGATCAATTCGGCCGCGATTATATAGAGGGTGAAAAGCGGAAAAATGCGATGCCAACGCCGATAAACGAGGACGAACGCCAGCAGGGCTAACGCTGGTAGTCCCAGCCAGTTCACCAGAAAGAAAAACCAGCCTTGAAAGTTCATCCTGGCGGCCAGCCTAAACTAACCGCCAGAAAAGCACAAAGCCAAAATTCAGCATTTATGAAAGCGCTGGCACTCGATAAGTCAATCAGCAACTCTAAGCTGCCGTGTGCGGTGGAAACTCTGGAACCGGTCCCGGCAGACTAAACGAGCTACTTTGAGAAAAGCCCAAAACGCCCAACACCAACGTAAGAACAACCATACGCATCGCAATCTTCATGATTAATTTCCTCCAATATTTGCTTTTCTTCAGAATCTTGTTGCCCCGAAAGTTGCGAATAGACTACATGAAAACCTCAAACGCGCCACAACAATTAACAATCTCTGCTATTTTTGCAAATTCACCTATGCTTAACATAGGCCAAGGCAATGAATTGCATATCCATGGAACCTGCCGCAAAGCATTCCTGGCCGCAAATATTTAAAATTCAGGAACTTAGCGGAAATCACGACAGGGGCATTTTGGCGCATTTGGCTGCTGTTCCGAATCGACGATGGCGAATAAAGGTGTAGTCCTGTTTCGGAAATTATTAAAAATTAACAACCTCATTGAATATCAAAAGCGCAATTCGTCCCGGATCCGGGCTTCGTCCACCTGAAAAATTTAGAGCAAATAGTCGTAATTTCTCCCGACAAACGCTATTTCTTTAGCTTCCGGTTTCAAGTTGCGGGTGTCTGCGATGGAAATCTGTCGCATCCTGATAAGCCTTGGCCAGCGCCAGCATTTTCGCTTCGCCGTAAAGATTGCCCAGGAACGTGAGGCTAACCGGCGTTCCCGGGCCTCCGCCTTCCACTTCTCCGTTTTCACGCACGCGCGCTTTTGGCGCATCGTCACCACGAAAACCATTGGGCAGGATGACCGCCGGGTGTCCCGTTAAATTTGTGATCAGCAATTGCGTGCTGAACGTGGGCGCGACAATCACATCCACTTGTTCGAACACTTTAGCCGCTAGCTCCAATGCCGTGGTGCGGGCGCGGTTGGCCTGAATGTATTCCACCGCCGGAATAAATCGCGCGGCGCGAAACGTATTTGGCCAGTCATCTTTTGTCTGCTGCGTCAGCAGCTTGTCACGGCCGCTCCGCGTGAGGTCATCGAATGCGGCTGCGGCTTCCGCCAGCAAAATACTCCGCATGGCTCCGTAAGGATATTTAGGGAACTCCACGGGAATCAGGTTCACGCCCATGGAGCGCAGCTTGGCCAGCGCGGCATCATCGAATTTGCGGTCATATTGGCGGCGAGCCATGGCCTCAGCTCGATTGGCCTTTTCTTCTGCCTGCTTTTTCTTTTCATCTTCTGATAACTCTTTTTCTTCTTTCGCGGGCGCAGTCTGTTGCGGCGGCGGTTGCTGCTCGAAATCGGATTTCAAATAGCCGACGCGCAGCTTGCGCCAATCAAGATTGGCGTCCCAGTTGAATGCAGCGTTATGCACGGTGCGATCATGGCCGTCAGGCCCGTGAATCGCGCTCAGCACAAGCGCCGTATCTTCCACGGCGCGGCAGAGCGGGCCAAGTTTGTCCATGGTCCAGGAAAGCGCCATGGCGCCGGTGCGCGGAACAAATCCAAATGTCGGACGCAAGCCGGTTGTGCCGCAGCGGGTTGACGGAGAGGAAATCGATCCAAGCGTCTCTGAGCCGATTGCAAAGGCCACGCAGCCGGCAGCTGTGGCTGAAGCCGATCCTGCCGATGATCCGCTTGAGCCTTGCTTGGTGTTCCAGGGATTGCGCGTCATGCCGCCAAACCATTTGTCGCCCTGGGCCAGCGCGCCCAGAGTAAGCTTGGCCACCAGCACGGCTCCGGCAGCGTCCAGCCGCTTGACCACGGTTGCGTCTTCATCAATCTTCTGGTCTTCAAATCCGCCAGCGCCCCATGTGGTGCGATATCCCTTAACCGCCAGCAGGTCTTTAGCGCCCCACGGCAATCCATGCATTGGGCCGCGATACTTCCCTGCCGCAATTTCGCGATCGGCGTCTTTGGCCTGCGCCAGCGCGCGCTCTTCCGTTAAGGTAATCACGAACTTCAGCATGGGGTCATAACGCTTGAGCCGCGCGATGTACATTTCCGTCAACGCGCTAGAAGAAACTTTCTTCGTGCGCACAAGCTCTGCCAGTTGGCGCACGGAATAAAACGCCACATCTTCCAGATTTTTCGGCGCCGCTCCGGCTACAGCGGGCGCGGCGGAAATCTTTATGGGACGCCTCTCGGTCTCAAATTTCATTCCGGGCAGCACAGGATCAAAGATCACCGCGGGAGCAACTTCATTCTTGATATGCAGCTTGTAGATTGCGTCAAAGCCCTCGGTATAACTGTTAAGGTCTTCCAGCATCATGTCCTTGTATTCATCGGCAATGTGGACATCGGCAATGGCAGCGGCATTGTCGATCATCTCTCGCGTGACTTTGCCTTTTTCATCGGCCATGGCCCAGAGCACTCCGGGCAACAGTGTTGCGGTGAGGCCAAAACGCGAGCAAACAGTCAGAAACGATCTGCGATCAAGCATGAAATCTCCAAGGATGATGGTGAAAATAACGGCTGGCCATTATAGCCAAAGAGAGTAGGCAGGGTAGCGCTGCTGGCGATCTAGCTCATCCCGACTAAACAATTCTCTTTCTAAACCCAGGACGGTTTGAGGCGAGAGGGCTTGTTTCTTGCTACGTAGAATCAACCACCCGCGCCGCAGGATCACTTCGGGCGGCCAAGATATGAACCAAGCATCTGAAAAAAAAATCCCAGGAACAAAAATACGAACCCGACCAAACCCACAGTTCCGTCGGGCGTTCGGGAATCGATGAAATCGAGCCCTTTGATGGCGATAACAGTCATTTTCGTTATGGATATGTGAACGAACTCGCCGAGCAGCCAGACGCACATTACACCGTAACCAGCCACTATTAAGAAAAGAGCAAAGATGTACCAGGGCCGATCTAAAGCCCACAGCGCACTGTGGACCAAGAGATTGACCGGTAAGCCGTGAGTGATCTCATTTACTCCGATTAACAGCAAAAAACCTGCGATCCAATGCAGCCCATCGAAAATGTCCCAGTAGTACCGATTGGGGAGAGTAAGCCGGATCACTTGAACGTGTGGCTCATCGGTCGCCGGGACCAGGGTCTCTCGATGAGCCCGTCGCTTGCCGGTCGCCGGAACCTTCTTCTCTGGGCGAACATCAAGCTCGTCTGTCGCAGCAAAGGGTCGGCTGTGAGTGCGATGTTCAAATTTCACTAAAAGGTCGCGAAATCGACGAACGTTTTCCAATTTTATTGCTTCGACTGACACGAGGAACGCCCCGATGATATCGAGCGTGAGCCCGAGCATGGAGTATTGATAAGTTTTCATGTGCCGGAGAACAAATCTAAGAGGCTTACATTGGTTTGTCAAAACTCTTCGGGTCTTGCCAGTCCCAAGATTTTGGATAAAGACCAGAGAATGCAGGAAAGCGGACCTGCCAGCGTTTGCAGCAGATTCTATTCCCATGTGGGTGTCACGTATTCAGAAGGAAAATATCGAACCGCTATAACCTGCTTGCCTTTCAGTGGAATGGAAACAAACGCGGTCGTAAAGAAGGATTTGATAGCGCTACCGGGAATCTTTGTCAAGCACTCCGTTTTGCCAATTTTGATGGCAAAATCACTGCTAATTCAGGGGTTAGGCGCGATGCCCTTTTTCCATTATTCCATCAAAAATGGGAAATTTTGACCCTCATTTCCGGCAGAAAAGACTACAAAAGACTACAACGTCGTCAATCACGGAACTAAAGCTGGTACCACGCCAGCGGAATCATCTTCAGTTCAGCCCCGTTCTTGCGCAAGAACTTCTTGATGAAAAAGAAAGTATCCTTGTCTTGCAGGAGCTTCTCGATTTGAGCGCTGATTTCCTTGTGCTTGATAAGGTCGGACAAATTACGGTACAGGTAGTCGAAAACGAGCTTCCTCGCATTTCCGGAGAGCGACCATTCATCGTATACAGCGCACGCTATTTCAAGCAGATTCAGTAACTCTGCGAGTTCGTAGGACTTTTCATCCGGTTCTTTGGAGTCGAAATACCTTACCCATGCCTGCCGGAAAGCTTCATTTAAGGAAACAAGTGTAGCGCCGGAAGTTGTGTTGTTGGCGCGGACAATCGCGAAGGCTGATACGACCAGAGCAGCAAACGCGACCAAAAGAGTGACCAGAGCAGTTATGTCGGCAAAGCTCAAGGTTATTCTTTTGTTGATCCGCTGGAGCCTTGCCCGGAACTGCTCCCTGAGGACGTACTATTACTGCTGCCAGAAGACGAGGTGCCCTGATTCTGCGTCGGGCTTTGTGTCGCGCCCAGCTTTGCTGAAATGTGGGCGGTCGTCCCAGTGCGTTGGAACAGGTCAGAAGTATGCTTAGTGGTCAGGTTCTCAGCAACGTGCTTGGTGGTCAGGCTATCGCCTGTCATGTGGCGCGTGGGATCGTTCTTTTCATTTAAAGCCATGATTTTGTGCTCTCTTCCCCTAAAGGTACTCTGGAAAAACGCATGCCGTCAAGCCCGAAAAAAATCCGCAATTTTGCACAAAACGCTACAAAACTCTCATTGAGTTTTGCCGCTGGATTTCTAAGTTAATATCCGTTCTGCTTGTCTGGTCAGCGTCTCCGCAAGCTCTTGGCACTGTTTAGGCGTGAGAACGAACTGAATTTTTGAGTGCTGTTGAAACTTTCAGGTTTGCCATGTTCCTTCCTGAGTCTCAAATACTGGCGTGGGGGGAAATTCTGGAATTTGCGGCTACAAAACGACTACACGCAAGTCTTGAGATTTTCGATGTGCAGTTAGTTAAACTGCTTACAGGAAGGTTTGGTAGCGCTACCGGGAATCGAACCCGGGTTTTAAGATTGAGAATCTCACGTCCTAACCCCTAGACGATAGCGCCACTCTGTGTGCGGGGGCTTATGCAGTATAACAAAGCTCTAAGGTCGTGGCGCAAGCTGCTGCTGCAAGTTCCGTCGGGGAAGATCGCTCTTCCAACCTTATTATGTCACTCCAGCAAGATCGCGTTTTGAAAACTTTTTACGTCGTGCAAATGCGGCGTAGCTCCGTTCGCGTTTGATCAGCAATCGCCCGCATGGATGACGCGAAACTCTTAATCCTTCCATCGGATTGCAGCTGCTGCCCTCCGGATTGCAGCTGCTGCCCTCAATTTTGTTCGTCTCCCGCCCGCAAGCCGCCGCAGATTCTTCTATAATGAAAGCAACGCCGCTCTCGTTTATAAAACCAACATTTCCGGAGCTGAGGGAGCAAGAAGAAACGAATGGCAACAAAATCGTCCAAACCGCGTAAAACCACATCTGCAAAACAAGGAGCACAGCAAAAATCCACCGTCACCCCCATTGGGCAGGGATCCAATGTTGCGGAAAGCAGCAATCGTGCATTCCAGTCGGCTGACCACATTCCTACAGGAGACCAGAGAATTGAAGAAGAGATCCGCATCCGCGCTTATGAGCTTTTTGAGCAGCGTGGACGCCTGGAAGGCTTTCACGACGAGGACTGGGCGCGGGCTGAAGCTGAAGTGCTGGCCAAATATCGAAGGGACAAAAGCGCGTAGCGAATGAAACAGGCCCTTCTGCTGGACGACAATATTGCACAGCTCACGGTGCGTGAGCTGGTGCTGCGTAAAGCTGAAATTGAAAGCCACGTCGCCACCAAGGGACAAAGCGCACTGGCATTGCTGCGTAGTGACGCCGGAAAAGCAAAAATCGGCGTTGTGATTACGGACCACCTCATGCCGGACATGGATGGCGTGGAGTTTGTCCGCCAGTTGCGGGTTTTTAACAAAGAAGTTCCGGTAATCGTGATTAGCGGTCTGCCCGATGCCGATGCGGAATATGCCGGGTTGAGCGTTATTTTCCGGGTTAAGCCGTGTGATCCAGAGGACTTAATAGCCCTGGTGAAATCCGCGCTAAATGTCAGGGCCTCAGCCTAATTGAATCATTGCAGTAGGCGTGAAACCGTATTAAGCTCCTGAACAATGCCATTATTAGGTAGTTTTTGTCTCTTATTCGCTTTGGCGCTGGCCGGCTACTGCTTTGTAGTCGGGGTTGTCGCAGCCGTCCGCAAAGATGCGGTTGGATATCGTCTGGCGGAAACGGCACGCCGCGCCGGCATGGCCTCTTTCATCGCTGTTCTGCTTGCCGCGGCTGCGCTGGTCTATGCCGCCCTGACTGACGATTTTTCCGTCGCTTACATTCTTCATCATTCCAATCGCGCGCTGCCTGCTCCCTATAAATTTGCAGTCTTGTGGTCGGGCCAGGAAGGCTCAATCCTCTTCTGGGCGCTTCTGCTCTCTGCGTATGGATTCGTCCTGCGCTTGCGCCACAAAGTCGATCAACGCCTGGTCGCGATGGCGTCCATGGTCCTGGCGGCCATCCAGATCTTCTTCCTGATTCTTGTCAATTTTGTCGCCAATCCGTTTGGCATCATGGATCGCATTGCCGCCGATGGTAACGGCCTGAATCCGTTACTGCAGTATCCAGAGATGGTTATTCATCCACCGATGCTCTATCTCGGCTATGTCGGCGTGTCGGTTCCATTCGCGTTTGCGCTGGCCGCGCTGATCATGCGTTATCCCGGTGAGAAATGGATACACATTACCCGCCGTTGGACCATGGTGGCCTGGCTCTTCCTCACCTTTGGCATCTCGCTGGGCGCGCACTGGGCCTATGCCGTTCTTGGCTGGGGCGGATACTGGGGTTGGGACCCGGTAGAGAACGCTTCCCTGCTTCCCTGGCTTTCCACTACGGCTTTCCTCCATTCGGTGATGATGCAGGAGAAGCGCGGCATGATGAAGGTCTGGAACGTTTGGTTGATCTTTATTACTTTCATGCTCTCAGTGCTGGGAACGCTGCTTACGCGCAGCGGCATTGTCAGTTCTGTGCACTCATTCGCGCAGTCCAGCATTGGCAACTGGTTCTCAGCATTCCTGGCGATCATCTTTGTGGTCTGCATGGTCTTTTACGTCCGCAACCGCGACCATCTGCGCTCTGAAAATAAGCTCGAATCGCTGGTCTCACGCGAATCCAGCTTCATGTTCAATAACCTGCTCTTGCTGGGCGCGTGTTTTGCCGTGCTGTGCGGTACGCTCTTCCCTATTTTGTCTGAGTTGGTGCGCGACGTGAAAATGAACCTGGGCGCGCCGTTCTATAACAAGGTGATGGTCCCGATAGGGCTTGCACTGATCTTCTTGACGGGCGTAGGACCTCTGCTTGCGTGGCGCAATACGTCAGTCGGCAGCATCAAGCGCAACTTTGCCATCCCGGCAACAGCGGCGTTGGTAATTGAAGTGGTGGTTGGTTTCGTGCTGTATAAGAATGGCGTGCGCTTCTGGACTGACATGGGCCAGATGTACGCGATGATGGCGTTTTGCCTAAGCACTCTTGTTATCGCCACTGTCACCTCTGAGTTCATTCGCGGCGGCATTGTCTGGAAAAACAAACTGCAGACCAACTTGCTGGCCGGAATGTATCAGCTATCGCGCCGCAACATGCGCCGCTATGGCGGCTATGTTGTCCATTTCGGCGTAGTGCTGGTCGTGGTTGGTCTAGCCGGCGCTGCGTTTAACCAGGACAAGGAACAGGAAATTGGCAAAGGCGATAAAGTCCAGATTGGTTCTTACACTCTTATTGGCGAAGAATACACCGAGGACGACAATGCCAATTACAGGTCGCAAGCGGCGCTGCTGGAAGTTTATAAAGACGGCAAATTCCTCACCCGGCTTAACCCCGAAGAGCGCTTCTTCAAAGCCAGCGGCGGACAGCCAGTCCACATCGTGGCGAACCATTCGACACTGCGCGAAGATCTCTACGTAGTCTTTGAAGGCCTCAACGCTGACACCGACCATCCCATTATCAAAATCATTATCAATCCGCTGGTAAATTGGATTTGGATTGGCGTGCTCGTAATCGTAATGGGAACTGGCATGGCATTGATTCCGAACGCGGCACCGGTCAGCGTTCCCGTCCGAAGCGCCGTTGCCGTATCACAGTTGGACGAGCGGGGCATGCATCCCGCGGGAGCAGGCAAGTGAAGAAAATCCTAAAAGCACTTTTGCTTCCCTGCGCTCTCGTTCTGCTCATGGGAGCTGACAATCAGGAAGCCCGCTTCCAGAACCTTGGCGGCAAAATCATGTGCACTTGCAGCTGCTCGCAAATGCTGCTGAAGTGCAACCACGTAGGCTGCCCAAATTCTGATCAGATGATTCGCGAGCTCCGCGCCAACGTCAGCCGGTCAAAGGATGATGAAGCCGTACTGAACTGGTTCCGCACCAAATGGGGCGTCACAGCCGTTGTCGAGCCTTCAACACACGGCTTTGAACTGCTGGCCTGGATCCTTCCCGCTGCGGGCCTGGGGTTGGGACTAATGCTGGTTGTGGTCTTGATCCGCAACTGGAAAATGCGCCCCGCGCCCGTTGCCGCCGCTGACATGAACCTTGCTCCCGATCTTGAAGCTCTTCGCGCTCGCGCCCGCCGGGAGACGGAAATATGAGTCCTGCCGTTTTTAATTACACAATCCAAATGGCATGTTGCGTGTTCGCAGCCGGCGTCTTGATTTATGTTTTTTATCCCAGTCGCGATACCGACACTGGAATTACTAAGACCCGTGCAGCTTATCTTTATGAGCGCAAGGACGTAGTCTATGAAAACCTGCGCGACCTGAGTTTTGAATTCAAGTCCGGTAAATTTACCCAGGCGGACTATGACGGAATGCGTCTTGGCCTGGAAGCAGAGGCAGCGCGCATCCTGGCCGAAATTGAAATGCTGGAATCTGCGAAAGCCTGAAGGAGTCCATCCCATTGAAGCAAGTTGCTCTCACACTTCTGCTCGCCTGTTCACTTGCCGCCACGGCGGACACACTGAAAGGCGTGGTGCAGAACAGCACCACAAATAAGCCCTCCGTTGGCGATGACGTTACGCTCAAGAAAATTGGCAATGGTATGGAGGACGTGGCCAAAACCAAGACCAATGCCAGAGGAGAGTTCACGTTTAATGTCCCTCCGGCGCAGCAGCCTTATTTGGTCTGGGTACAGCATCAGGGAGTCACCTACACTCAGGCTGCTTTGCCGGGTGGCGTGCCCGTGGCAGTGCGGGTATTTGACGCGGCCACCAGCATAAAAGAAATCAGCATTCTAGATCATGCCATCGCGATTCAGACGTCTGAAGACGGTGGCACGTTGAGCGGCGAAGAATTTTATACCATCGGAAACCAGTCATCTCCGCCTCGAACTCTCGCCGGAAAGCAAACGCTGGAATTTTATCTGCCTGAAGGCGCTTCCATAAGTGAATCCAGCGTGCAAAGCGGCAAAACGCAGCTGAAGGCAGCAGTGGTACCCGCCGGCGAAAAAAATAAATACGCGTTCGTCTTTCCCATACGGCCGGGACAAACACAGTTTCACATCCTGTATACCGTGCCCTACTCCGGCAAGCTGGAGCTCGATCCGCGGTCTGATTTGCCGACAGGAACATTGATGGTGGCAACCCCTGATTCGATAAAATTTGCCGCTAGTGACAGCGCCGTCTATGAACCCAAGACGAATCCTCAATTCAAGAGCGTTAATTTTTTCATCGCCAAGAACGTAACGCCAAAACAGAAAGTGGCATTTGCAATATCCGGCAAAGGCGAGATGCCGCGCGAGCAGGAACAAGCTTCAGCTCCGAACGCTAACGGGCGTCGCGGAGAACCCAGTGGTCCTGGCGGGGGTATGGGAGTGCCCAATGAAAGACCCGACCCTCTCCACTCCGGTCAGTGGCTATTCTTGGGCGTGCTATCGCTTTTCCTCGCCGCAGGTGGGGTGTTTGTTTACACTTCCAACCAGAATATCGCCACGGCTGGGCCGGCTGTCCCGCAAGACCGTTCTACCTTGCTGATGGAAGCCATGAAAGAAGAAGTATTTCAGCTTGAATCAGACCGCTTGCAAGGCAAGATCAACCCGCAGGACTACCAGACGGCCAAAGCGGCGCTGGACAAAACATTGCAACGCGCGGTGCAGCGCCAATCGAAAGCAACCTAAACTGTAAAACTAAATTAGGCCGATAACCGAAGCGTTTAGCGCTTGAATGCAACAATCTTTGCGCGATCATTTATCATTCCACAACTACTGATGGCCATAATCGTCAAATCTTCTTCATTGCATGGCGCCGGCGTTTACACCACCGCTCCCATCAAAAAGGGCGCACACATCCTGGAATATACCGGGCCGCGGCTCACCGCCAAGGCTTGCGAAGGCATGTATGCGGACACCGAGGTAACGTACCTCTTCGCCATGGATGACGGCGACACGATCATTGACGGCTTCGGCATGGCCGCTTTCGTGAACCATACCTGTGATCCAAACTGTGAAACCGATCAGATCGATAATCGAATTTGGGTCATGGCGCTCCGTGATATCGAAGCCGGAGAAGAACTCACTTATGATTACAACTTGTTCGATGGCGACATAGGCGAGAAAGCGCCGTGCTATTGCGGCCTGAAGAATTGCCGGAAGACAATGTTTTCTGAAGAGGAAGTTGCGCGACAGAAGAAAGCATTACGCCAACGCAAAAAGCGCAGAGAAGCCGCTCGCCTGCGTCGCGAAAAAGAAAAACGGGCCACAGCCCATAGACGTTAGAGCCCCGGATTATTTCTGGCTGTAATGGCGCGCAGCTCCGATTCCGGCGGAGAGGTGATCTAAAAGATGATACTGGCGATGAACGTCCCAGAACTTGCCGGTATATTTCAGCGCATAAGGAAAAGCAGCACCGGTAGCCAGCCCGACAATGATGGATTCTATATTTGCCGCACTGGAGGCGGAACTCGGGCTGATGGTTTTATCAAGCACCGTTTTGCAAAGCACACCGCGGTCGCCGGGAGGGTCTTCACCGTCCCACTTTCCGGCCGCGCATGAGAGCGCCATCTCAGTAATCTGACCGGCTTCCAGTTCTCGCACCAACTTGGGATCTTTCAATTTCAACTGCCAGCTCTTGGCGGATTCAATGGCCGTTTTGGCGTCAGGATACTCTTCAACTTTCTTCACCCATTCAATGCTTGCCGCGATAGCGGTGTTGTATGCCATCTGCTGATGAGCAAGGGCTGAGGCTTCATCCTGTTCGTGAGCCGGCACCGGACCCGCGTCATGATACTTGGCCTGCGCGACGAGTGGCTGGCCCGCAGTTTCATACTCGCGATAGAGTAGGCGAGAATTATCGTGGTTCATGTGCGTGTGGGTATTCACTGCGCCTGCGGTAGGAGGATAGATGCCGGTCTTCACCTGAAAGGGCCACTTGTCGGGATCGCCAGCCTGGTCGCGATACTCAAACCATGTGGGTGCGCGCAATTCACCAGAAGGCAGACGAACGGGCTTGACCGCCGTGCTGTTGAAATCATGATGAATCCAGTCGGAGTGGCTATAGAAATCCTGGATAGCGTGGAGTGAAGCACCAAGCACGATCAGCGTCATGACTTTGCGCGTGCGGTCGTCAGCATTGGTCTGCTTGATGTAACCGCCAAGCACCCACTGTGTGTTTGTGAGTAAGCGATTGAATAGCGCGTCGAATTTAGAATTGCGGTCCAGCTCACCATTCAGGTTGTCAAAGTGGAAGAAAATAGCGGCATCGCGGTCCTGCGCGCTTTTTGCCAGATACTGATTGAGCGCGTTAAGACCCTGGCCATGGAGATTGTTTGCTGCAAAGTCCGAGACAGGTCCAAAGAAGTCCGGGGAAAAGTTGCCGAGTTGCATGACCTTGCGCGCGTCTTCGCTGAATCCGTTCGCTTCAGCCACTTTGCGCGTGGCTTCAGAATGCCAGAAACTATCAAAACCGGATGCAGGAGAGGCGAGCAGCGACACGAGCATGAACAAAACAACAAGTTTGCGAAACATGTTTCAATCCCCAGCGAATAGGTTAGAACAACATCAACATGGATTGCCAATTGGACAAAGACGCAGCTCGTTTCGATCAGAAATAGAGAGCAGTTGTTCTGAATTCCATGCGGCAGTCAGCGCAGCAGCGCCCTGACAGTCTCGGTAAGGGTGAGCCGAATGTGCTACACTATTCTTTTCAAGCACATACCGTCTAAAAAAGCATGCTCCTTTCCAAAGAATATGTCGGGTATTTAGCCCGCCAGGTAACCCAAAAACTTATTGCCGGCGAATTCATTGAAACCAAGAATGTCCCGGCGGTTACGGCTGCGCTCAATAATGCGCTGCTGGAAGAGCTGCAACTTGAAGATCGGATTAACGACGAGGTCCGCCTGATCCTGGAGCAATATCAGGATGAAATGCAGCGCGCCGGCGCAAGTTATCAGGAGATGTTCAAGAAAGTTAAAGGCGAACTGGTGCGCAAATATAAGGCGGTGCTGTGAGACTTTCTCGCGACAAGGTGAACAGGCTTGCTCACAGCGTGGCTGACGCGCTGGCGACGCTGGATGACGTCGAGTTCATTGAAGATCCCAACAGCATCCGCATGGAAGCACGCCGCATTCTTGAGGAGCTGCTCATGGCAGAAGCCAAGATCGATGTAGCTGCGCGCGCAAAAATCGAAAGCCAGAAGCGGACCATCGCGGAAGGCACGCAGGAATGGGACATCCTCTACCGCAAGTATTACAACGAAGAAGTTAAAAAGCTGGGAATTTAGAGCATCGAACTTCAGTAGCCGGCCAGCCGGCGTTCCTGTGACGACATTTGCCCCCACAGTTGGTCCATGTTTTTTTGTATCCACATGTTAGCGGGCTGAAGCTCATGTGCTGAGTTAAACCACCTGTAAGCCATCACGCGGTCCTGCTTCACACACAAACCGCTGGAATAAAGCGCCGCCATCTGGATGGCCGCGCCGGGATCGCTCTTGTCCGTAGCTGCGCGCAGATACAACATGCCTTGTTCGCAATTCTGCTGTACGCCGCCCGTTCCGCGAATGTATTGCTGGGCCCGCACCAAAGCAGCACTCGGCTTGTAATCTGGGATGCGCGCTTCTTCTGCCCCTTTAGTGTCTGCATTGGGCAATACTTTTTCATTTGTGGGTTTCGCTGAGGTCGTACCTCCGTCGGAACTAGTAGCCAACGGACTGGGCGACGTGGTCTCCAATGCGGTAGGTTCCGTCTTGGGTGCTTGCAACTCAGCGGCAGCGCCAGCCCCAGCAGTATTGGCTCCGTTGGCTGTGATTTTAGGCGCTTCAGTAACGGCGGGTACAACTGGACCAGAAGGTTGGTTATTTCCCTGCGGCGCATTGGCTGGAGTTGATGGATCTGATTTTGCCGGTGCCGGCGGTTTAGGACTGGCTTTCAAACTTGATCGCCACTGCATAAACAGCAGACCCAGGATGGCCACCAGCACCAGCAGCAGGAGCACCTTCCGCAAACCACTGCCGGAAGGCTGATCTTCCAACAGATATTCGACGTCGCTATTATTTTCCGGCTGAGAATTCAGGCCCAGGAAAGAAGGACCACTAATGCGACCACCGTTTGCAGGCTCCTGGCGGACAGCATCACTGGATACAGATTCAGCACGCACGGCCCCAGTGCGTGGGGCTTCATTGCGGAAAATTGCTGGTTCACTGCGCCGAGGAAGCGGGACAGGCGCTTCATCGGATTTTTCCGCCACCGCAACCGGCGCTGATGATTTTCGTTTTACATCCGGAGGAGGCAGTTGCGCATTGGCAATGGCAGCCGCGCGCGCCGCATCGCTGGAACCGCGACGGTCCTCAGCACGGCGTTCTATGCGGGTACCGCACATGCCGCAGAACTTCATGCCCGAGTCATTCAAATGGCCGCAGCCCGCGCATGTTGTGCTGCCGGATTTGCTGCTCCTTCGCTCTGCCTGCCGCCTTTCCAGGCGCACGCCACATGAGCCGCAAAACTTATGTTCCGGACGATTTTCAGTCCCGCAAAAGGTACAAAGCATGAGAAGCCCTTAAACTCCTTTTGAGCGCCATTACACACACGTCTCCTGGAAACAGCAGCTCAGCTATTCTTAAGATGATATCTTGCACTGATAAGCTGCTAGCTCATTTTTCTTAATCCCGCAGAAGGAAGGCGGGCCTTAGTACTCTCTGATTCGTCAACTTGCGGATGTTTTTCCGGAACAGAAGGACCACGCGGTAAGCGAGCCAAGGGATAATCGAAGTTCAAGATGATATTTGCAGAAAAAATCGCGCAGGCAGCCAAACAAGCCGCCACTGAGGCAGGCTTCGACCTGGCGGGAATTGCGCCCATTCATAAAGAAGATATGCCGGAGTTTGGCGCATTCATTGAATGGGTGGACGCAGGCCGCGCAGGCGAAATGAAGTACCTGGAGTCGCGAACGGAATCTGGCGAACTTCGGCGCGCATCTGCCACCAATGCGGCGCCATGGGTGCGTTCCATGATCGTCTGCGCCATCAATTACAGCGCTGACAAGCCTTACTCGATTGAAGCCAATGATCCTGAGCGAGGCTGGATATCACGCTACGCCTGGGGAACAAAGGATTATCATGACGCGCTTCTGCCGCGGTTGCGACAAGTTGAAGCGTCCATCAAACAAATTGCCGCTGCACAAAACGCCGAAATAGAAACCCGCAGCTACGTGGATACCGGCCCAATTCTGGAACGCGTTTACGCCAAGTATGCCGGGATCGGATGGATTGGCAAGAACACCTGCATCATCCACCAGAAAATGGGATCATGGCTGTTTCTGGGAGTGATCCTTACCTCGCTGGAGCTTCCCGCGGACACCCCGGCCGCCGACCGTTGCGGAAGCTGCACCCGCTGCATTGATGCGTGCCCGACAAATGCCATTGTGGCTCCGGGCAAGCTGGACGCGCGGCTATGCATTGCTTACCTCACGATTGAAAAGCGCGGCAGCGTGCCGGAAGAATTAAGAAGCGGGATGGGGCATCACATTTTTGGCTGCGACATTTGCCAGGACGTTTGCCCGTGGAACAATAAATCCGGCAACGCGCCGCCGACTTCCCTGCCGGAATTTCAACCTCAGGAGCGGCTTTTCCACGCTGACTTGCGCTGGCTGGCGCAGATGGATGAAGAGACATACCGCAAGACGTTTCGCGGCTCGCCGGTAAAGCGGGCGAAATATTCCGGGCTGAAGCGGAATGTAGCCATCGCCATGGGCAACAGCGGCAACAAAGATTTCATGCCGGACCTGCAAAAACTGGCCGGCGAACCAGATACGGTAGTGGCAGAACACGCGGAATGGGCCCTGAAGAAGCTTGCGGACGAATCGCGCTAAGCAAGTCCCTAAAAAGGAACATTGTGTTAAGGTTTTCAAGAGCTATGTCCCAGAACAAACAGCATCCGTGGACCCTTCCCCGAGCGCATTCGCGTTATCTTTTGGATGTGCGAGTCGTCGTCCGGGCAAAAGAAACACTCTTTGGACGGACAAAGGACATTGCCGAAGGCGGCTTGGGCGCAACCATCCCCAATGAAATTAGTATTGGAGAAATTGTTGAACTGGAGTTGCAGCTTCCGGATGTGGCAGAGCCATTGAAAATTAAAGCCGAAGTCCGCTATCGCCACGGCTTCCAATATGGGTTCAAGTTCGTCAACGCCACGGAACAGCAGAAAGAGATGATCCGGCGCACCACGCGCGACCTGCGTATGGCGTAGGCCTCATATTACTGTGATCGATATCACAGCCGAATGTGAGCCGCTCCCCTGAGAATAGTTTTGCAATGAACGCTCAGGGCAAAATAGCAGCCGCTTCAGGAAAGGTCGTGGTATTTCCTGCTCGTCCCCAACCTAACATCCGCGTGCTGGTTCCCAGGGAACATGGCACATGGGGACTGCTGCTGTTTCCGCTCATCAGCGGCGCAATCGTGGGACATTACGCCAGTCCGAATACATCACTAAAAGCGGCCCTCTGGTTCCTGGTGACCGCTCTCTCCGCGTTCCTGATCTATCAACCACTGGAAAGCCTTCTAGGATTTTCGCTTATCAAAGCGCGTTCGCAACGGCAGCAACGCGTCGCGACAATATCGGTAATTGCATTGGCTGTAATGGCGACCGCCGGCGTTCTGGAGCTTTTCAATTTGCATCGCGGAGCAGTCCTGGTCATTGGCTTGGCAGCATTAGGATGTTTTGGCGTACGGATTTTGCTCGGGAGTTCGCGACGGATGCGAGTTCCCAGGCAGCTGATCGGCGCGCTGGGACTCAGCTCCGCAGCGGCAGGCGCTTACTACGCCGCAACCGGCCAAATTGCCTGGACAGGAATCCTGCTGTGGCTTGCGTCATGGCTGTTTGCCGTAGGTCAAATTGAATACGTACATCTGTGCATCAGCACGGCGCAGGTGAAGTTACGCCGCCAGAAACTACAGAACAGCATTACCGTATGCTGGCTGCACCTGCTGATGATTGCCACATGCGTTACCGCGGCATGCATAGGATTTGGACCGCCCCTCTTGGCGATTGCTTTTGTTCCCTCGATCATCCGGCTCAGCGTGTGGTTGGCGAGACCGTGGAGGCCCCTAGGAGTTCACATCCTTGGCGCAAGTGAGTTGCTGCAAGGCCTGCTGTTCAATATCCTGCTGGTAGGAGCTTTTCTTGTTCGATTCAAAGTCCTCTAATCAACATTGACATGCTGGTATCAAGCCCTTTCGCCAGCTTTTGCAGCGTTGCCAGATTGATTAAGCGTTTCCCGTTTTCAATTTCTGAGATGTGTCCTCGTTCTATGCCAGTGTGGGCAGCCAAATCCGCCTGATCCCAGCCGCGTTTCTTCCGCAGAGATTCAATCCTCTTCCCGAATTTTATTGTTAGGGCGGTCGGACGCCTGCCTCTCGACATACCCAAGATAATCGGCGTATCATAGGCGTTCTGTGTGGGAATATTCCCACATACTCGTTTTTTTTTGGTAAAGACGATAGAACTATGGAACCCGACGAGATGGAACTGGAGCAAGTGAAAGCCGACGTTTACGAGACGTGGGCAGTCATCAATCGCGCCTTTGAGCAGATCATCACCGCGCTCGACAAGCTTAAGATCAGAGGTGTTCTAACGGGTGATTACGTCCAAGATCAAAGCACCATCACAAACGACCTATGGGCCAAGATCAATTCTCAAATCATAGCCGATGTGGGCCGGCGAGAGGCGGACGACCGCAGCCACTACGGCAAGATGCGGGCCACGATTGAACGACGGATCAGAGGACGCCAATGAATTTGCCCATTGTCTGTGCTGTCTGTCGCAAGTCGGCTAACATTTTCTTTTTGGCTAGAACTTTTACATCGCTCGACTTCCGACAGCGCCGAGCTCTGTTCCGGGCAAAGGTTCGTTCGGCTTCATCCAGTAAGCCATGATCGCGCCAAACAGCAACAGACCGATGCTGCCTAAAAACGGCAGGTCCCAGTTGCCCGTCTTCTGGATGACGTAGCCGGCCACCAGCGGTGAGACCGCCGCCGCAAGCGCGGAACCAACATTCATGAGGCCACTGGCAGAGCCTGAGAATCGGGGAGCGATGTCCATGGGGATGGCCCAGAATGGCCCGATGGTAAATTCAGCAAAGAAGAAAGCCGCGCTGAGACACAGCGCAACGATGGTGAGATTGTGCGACCGCAAGATGGGAATCATGAACAACAGTGACAAGACAAATCCCGCGATCACCAGGTTGCGGCGAGCTTTGTTGCGGTCTCCGGTTTTGATGAGAATCCGGTCGCTTACCAGGCCGCCGACGGTATCACCAATTACGCCCGCGAGAAATACTCCGCTGGAAAACAGCGCGGAATTCTTGAGATTGAGTTTGTAACCATGCATGAAGAACTGCGGCAGCCACGTGAGGTAAAGCCAGAGCGTCCAGCCATAACAGAAGTAAACGAGCGTGACCGGCGCCATACGGAAGGTGAGAGCCTTCCATGGAACGGGATCTTTCTTCCGGTCTTTTTTTGCGGCGTAATCTGGAACACGCGCCAATTCTTCCGGCGTGATGCCGCGATGCGTGGCCGGATTATCACGGAAATAAAACCACCACACGACAGACCACAGCAGGCTCACTGCGCCAAGGACCATGAAAGAGAGTCGCCAGGAACCAAGTGCGATGAGAAATGCGACCAGCGGTGGCGTGAAGAAATTTCCCAATCGGGCGAAGGAGTGCGTGATGCCCTGGGCAAAGCCACGTTTTTCCGCAGGGAACCAGTCCGCCAGCGCACGCGTTGCGGTGGGAAACGTTGCGCCTTCACCCAAGCCAAGAATCACGCGGCACACGATCAATGCCGTGAAACTGCCAACCAGGCCAATCAACATGGTGGAACCGGCCCAGATGATTCCGCAGACGGTGAGCGTGAGGCGCGCCGAATTTATCACTCAGCCATCCTCCCCAGACTTGCAATGCCAGATACGCCCATCCAAACGCGGAGAACACCCAACCCAGTTGAACCGTGCTGAGATGCAGGTCATGCGAAATTGACGGACCTGCGGTGTTGACGTTGATCCGGTCAATATAGGTGAGCCCATACATCAGGCAGACCATGAAGAGCACAAGGTTGGTGGAAGAGAAAATTTTCTGCAAAGGGCTGCGTGTATCCGCGGCGGCAGAGAGTTGAATATTGGGGGTGGCCATAATTGCGCCAGTTTTATCAGGAAAGCGCGATTACGGCAATGTCTTTATCTAATTCGATCGAATACGGCACGAAACGCCGATTATTGAAGATGGCGTCTCTTGACGCTGTAACTTGCACTTTCCAAGCAACATCCAGCTACTCCGACAGCATCATACTCAACTACGCCGCTAGAAACGTTCCGAGAAAAGAGACCCTCTTGCCTCAAATGTTGTTTAAAAAACCCGGAAAAGCGTTGCCGCAACCGACTCTGGTTGCACCCAAGAACGAAATCAGGCCCAAAAAGACAGCCGTGATGTTTGCCGGCATGACGGAGGCTGAAGTCATCCGCAAGGCACAGGCGGGCGATGCACAATGCTTTGAAGCGCTGTACATGCACCACAAACGGCGCGTCTTCTCTCTTTGTCTCCGCATGACCAACAATTACGCTCAGGCAGAAGACTTTACCCAGGAAGCTTTTCTCCAGCTCTATCGCAAGATCGCGTCATTCCGTGGCGAGTCTGCGTTCTCAACATGGCTGCATCGTCTCTCAGTAAATATCATCCTGATGCACTGGCGCAAAAAGGGACTGCCTGAGGTATCGCTGGAAGAGACTTTAGATCCGCAATCTGAAGATGGTCCCAGAAAAGACATTGGCAAGCGCGACGATTCGCTCCATGGCTCGATTGATCGCATGACACTGGAGAACGCAATTTCCAGCCTTGCTCCCGGCTATCGAATTATTTTCATACTGCATGACGTGGAAGGCTACGAGCATAACGAGATCGCGGAAATGCTGGGCTGCTCGATAGGAAACAGCAAGTCACAACTCCACAAAGCGCGCATGAAATTGCGGACATTGCTGCCACGTGCCGGCAGCGCCAAAACTACAAACATCGAAGAACCCGAGATGGCCGTAGCGGCATAGCAGCCACGCTCAACAAAATTTAAAGCACCAATCGCTCGCTGAAGGCAAATTCGCCCGGCGAGCTTTTTGTTGGCACTTCAGCTTTTACCAGTTTCTTAGTGCCATTTTGGGTACTAGGATGCAATTGAAAAACTTCTTAGCTGTTCTAAAGAGGACAGACAATCTTTGCGTGCGTCAGTAACCATAGAAGTAAGTTATGACGTCTCAGGCATGGTATGAGCACATCAGGAAATATTCTCTCCATCGGACTCGGCGATCTGGTCACCGCCAGAAACGCTTCGCTTCGCACGGCTGGCTTTGACGTGACGTCTGCCATCTGCCTGGAAGATGTTTTTCGGCTCTGCGGATCAAGCCATTTTGACCTGGCAATTGTGGGCCATGCATTTTCCATCGCGGAACGCGCTGAATTTGTGCGCTGCATCAAGGGAGATTTCCGCCTGCCTGTAATCTTGATTGACGCAGGCCAGGTCCTGGCCAGCCTGCCTGCGGACTCCCACATTCACGTGAATGACTCACCGGAAGAACTCATCTACGCTATCGAGCGCCTGATGAATGGGAATGGCCGCACAGCCATCGCGGTCTGAGCGGCACGCGGGGCGTCTCATCCGCCAGTATTAACGTCCGCTTCGAAACGAAGCGCTCAGTCCTTGCTTGGCTTTTTTGGCTTCAGATCACAAGCCTGCCTCACTCGCGCCAGGTCAAGACCAGCGGGGGAAAACTCCGCGATCTCCGGGCCACGTGGTCCAGGAATTTGCACTTTGAAGATGTGAGCGCCTAACACCTCTCGCATAGTGCCTTTGTCCATGGAGAGAAAGCGGCCGCGAATCCAGTTCCATCCGTGATAGTGGTGCGTGTTGTCAATGCGGACCATTACTTGAATCTGCGGCTGTCCCCAGAATCCGGGACGGTTCGGCGGACCCAGCGGCATGCCCGGGTTGAAATCAGCATAAGTGTATTTGCGGTTTGTGCACACCATCTCAACCCGCGGTTTGTAATCAGGGCTGAGGCTCAGGTAATTATCAGCCTGGAGCTCAAAACGGACGTTTTTGGCGGCCGTCATTTTGTCTTCAGAACGGAACTCAACCCAGTTGCCGCCGACGGTGACGCCGTCACCTTCTCCCTGATAGGGACTCGCCACTCTGTGCTGCGCGCTGGCCGCAAGCATCGCAATGCCCAGGAACGTTGAAACAGCGATGAAAAACTTTATCGAACAGACAGGAAAATTGCTTTTAAACGTGCTGCTGAAATATTGCGATGCTCTCAACTTCGCCTCCGACAAAATACTTCTTTACCCAACCGCATGAACAATAAAAATGAATTTGGGCAGTAACAGAATGCACTTCACGGGCCAACTCACGATCGCTGAATCTGCTGATTTTGTTTATCTGTTCCATTCGCGTCACTAAAAGTGGTGGTTTTCAGCCAGCGTGAATGGCTGATTTGGGCCAGATAAAGAGCTCTAAAATCGCGCAGCCATTCTGTTACTCGCCTCGTTTCCTTCAGAATTATGGGGAACGCAACTCGTCACCTGTCAGCTTCATCCTAATTAATGAATATCGTTTACAAATCACGTAATATTGAGTGCGGATGCCGTCAGTTCTGCTAGTTGATCCCGAGCCGAGCGTGATCGTAACGCTCAAGATGATTCTTGAACGGGATGGCTACCTGGTGAGCACCGCCACATCGTACAGCGAAGCAACAGCCCTGCTGCAAAACGAGAGCTGGGACATTCTGATAACAGAGCTCGATCTTGAAGCAGAAGCTCTGGGCCTTCGTCTGGCGCGCGAAGCCAAGTCTCTGGAATATCATCCGGCAATCTTTGTTTACATCTCATATCCTAACGTTGAGCGGTTACGCGCTGCTCTGGCGCTGCGCGTGGATTATTGTGGCTTTAAGCCGCTGGAAGTGGACGAAATCCGAAAAGTCGTCCGGCTGCTGGTGGCGCGCAACTCCGCCAGCAGAAGCAGCCGACCGCAGGCGCGAAGGCAAAGATAGGCCGGCACAATTTCAGCTCTCTCCAGAGGAGTACAATTGCAGTAACGATCATAAGCGTGTCTATGGTGAATCAACCTTCTCTCCTCATCGTCGATGACGAAGCCAACGTGGCGCTCACGCTGAAGATGGTTTTTGAGCGCGATGGCTACGCCGTGCGCACCGCCAACAGTTGCGCCAGCGCACTCAAACTGCTGGAGAACGGCCACCAATTTGACGCGGTAATCACCGACCTCAACATGGAGAAGGAAAACATTGGGCTGGAAGTTGCGCGCGCAGCGTTGCAATTGCATCCCAAGCCAGCAGTGGTCCTCTGCACCGGATACGCCAGCGTGGATAATTCTGCGGCTGCCCTGCAGATGAAAGTGGATTACATGGTGACCAAACCGGTGGACCTGGACGAACTGAAACGCGCAGTCCGGCGATTGATGGCATTTCGAGACTCTGATCCAGGAAAATGAAAAGCAATGAGTGAGCCGCTCAAAACGACGAAGACCGCGCTGGTTGTCCATTCGGACATGAGCGTGCTCTCTGCTTTTCAAAGCTCCTTTGTCGGCAAAGGATACGTTGCCATTCTGGCCCGCGATCTTCCAACCGCGCTGCTGGCGCTTACTCAGCATTTTTTTGACGTTGCGGTAATCTCCTCCCGGCTGGCAGAAGGTGGCGACGGCTGGCCGCTGGCGGGCGTGGTCCATCTTATTTTTCCCAAAGCTTTTGTTGGAGTGCTCACACCGGAAACCAGCGTGCTTACCCTGCAAGCCGCCATCAATAACGGTGTAACGCAAATCTTTGATGCTGCCAGTAATCCTGATCACGTCGTAAATACCTCGTTAAGCAGCCAGCCAACAATCCCGATTACAACTTCCTCTGAGCCTGGAACTTCCGTCCACTAGGTCAGTGCGGTAAAAAAATCCTTCAAGGCAAATAGCATCGTAAGTCGATCCCCTACTCTTGCGCCTTCGGGGTACAATCTTTAGCAATTTTCCAACTCAAAGAGGACCCTGTGCCTGAAAAGAACCGCTCTGCCGGGACCACCGTCGTCGCCATTTTGCAGATCATTGGCTCTGCCCTGTTGCTGTTGTTGGCCGCCTTTATGGCGTTCGCCATGATTATGGCCACTCCACCCGCGAACGATCCGCAACTTCCACGCATGTACTTCACCATGATGAGGATCGTGCTTCCGCTTTTTTACGCGGTGCCCGCGGTTTGGGGAATCGTCACCGCAGTCGGCCTGCTGCAGCTCAAAAACTGGGCGCGTATTTCCACTATTGTGATCTCCATTCTTCTCGTCGTGTTTGGCGTGTTTGGAATGCTCACGTCCATGATCTTCTTTCTCAAACCGCCTCCAACCCCTGGCGTGGACCCAAAAGTGTTCAGCGTCATTGGAGCCATCACGGCGATATTATCTCTGGCGCAAATCGGCGTTGGCATCTGGTGGATGGTCTTCTTCAATCGCGCCAGCGTAAAAGCTCAATTCCAGCCGCAACTATTCCCCTTTCCGCAGCCAGGCCACAGCGGACTTCCTTACGACATCAACATGCCTTACTCCGCAACGCCACCTCCGCCCGGTCTTACTACTTCTCCCGGCGCCGCGGCTCCCGCTGATGTCGCACCACTTCCAACTCCGCCGATTGCGGCCCCACAGCGCCCAACCCGGCCTCTCAGCATTTCCATCATCGCCTGGTTCATGTTGGCCAGTTGCATCTTTATTCCTTTCGGCCTTTTCTTGCATTCTCCTGTCGTTCTGCTTGCCACAGTATTGAGCGGATGGCAAGCGTCTGTATTCATGCTGATCTCCGCCGCGCTGAATATCTATGTAGGAATCGCTCTTCTTAAGATGAAACCTGCCGGACGCCTGATCGGTATCGGCTACTTCCTCTTCGGTCTGCTGAACGTTGTGGTCTTTTACCTGGCTCCGGGCAGAAACGCGCGCCTGGCAAAACTTCTGGATTTAGAGCAATCCATGTTTCCCTGGATGCGATCTGCTCAACCCAACCCTTTCCAGGCCGACATGACGCCTTTTTTTCTGGTCGGCGCAATCGGCGGCGTGGCCTTCTGCCTGGTATTGGTGTACTTTCTGGCCGCAGCCAAGCCCGCGTTTGATAAAGCAGCGCTCAGGGGTTGAACGTGTCGCGAGGTGCTCGTTTATTTCAATTCCGCCGCCCAGTTCACCACCAGATGGACTGGCCTAGTCTTGGGCACGCCGGAAATTCCAACAAGGACCTTCTGTGCGCCCGCTGGAACATCGAAGTACCCGGCCCCCGGGATTCGAAACAGACGGTTTGGAACGCCTATCTTTAATGATCCGGCATTCTCCTTCACAGATACGGTCGTCAGTGTATTGTCCGCTGTAAGAAAGAAGATCTCATTTGTGCCTGCGGCCCATACAGGATTTGTTCCTCCATCCCGTGATACTTGCCATTTCCCAGCACCACGGTTAAACGGCGTCAGATAAATTTCACCCTTTCCGGATTCGCTGGATGCATAGGTGACCCATCGTCCGTCCGGGGAAAAGACCGCAGAAGCAAGGTTTCCAGTTGTGGCAACATGGATAGGCTTGAGCTCGCCGGTGAGTGGAAGTGTCCAGAGCTGATATACGCCCTTGTCCATGCGCGCATACAACAGCCAACGACCGTCAGGCGACCACGACAGGGGCCATAGAGCCTCGCCATTTTCTACCAGGGTCTGCTCTTCTCCAGCACCGTCCGAGGCTTTTTGAGCAATCTTCCACCTGCCCGTGTATGAAAGAAAAGCAATCCTCTTCCCGTCTGGAGACCACACCGGCATGATGCTATTCTCTTGAAATGTGAGCCGGACTAGCGCGGGCCGGCCCAAGGCCATTACCCATACATCAGTAATACCTGTCTCCACTCCAAGGGCGAGCCGGTCACCAAGTGGAGAAAGTTTGAACGGACGATAAATCTGGCCCTTCAGTTCATCGCCCAGCGTCCCAATACGCTGGCCGTCTCGGTCAAACCATGCCAATTGGGCATCGTGCACTCCTTCGGCAGGGGCATAAGTGAGAATACCAGCCGGCGATACGGAGATTACGCTTTTCCATGCCGGGGCGTCTTCAGCGACCTTTTCGGCGATCTGATACATCTTTCCATCCAATCTTCCCTTGGATGGATCAAATCGCTGGGCCAGCAAGACCCCATCATGCACGAATAGAAGATAGCCCGAAGCATATTCAGGACTGCTGTGCGCCTTCAGCAACAGGCGATTCTCTTTTCCGTCAAGGGACGCATAATAGATCCCGTCGTCATCATGTACCGGAACGAGGAAATTTACAGCAAGATAGAGGAAATGATTGCCGTCCGGCAACATGAAAGGCCAACGATGTGATGAGTGCTTGATCTTATCTATGGTGGTGATTGCTGAGGGCTGGCCCCCCTTTGCGGAGACACGAAAAATTGGAGTGCGAGGACCTGGGGCGAAAAGAATCGCCCCGTCGATTCCCCAGCTTCCACCTCGGGCGCCGCTGGACGCGTCACAAACCACGATGGGATCGTCATTGTTCAGCCCTACGATCTTTAATTTGCTATCTGCAAAAAAGGCAACGGACTTGTTATCCGGCGACCAGAAAGGCCCATACCCGTCTTCAGTGCCTGACAACGGACGAGCTTGCACCATCCCGAGCGAGCGGATCCAAATCATTCGCTTGTTGTCTTGGCCGGTTGCGGCGAAAGCCAGTGTCTTGCCGTCTGGAGAGACGGCAGGAACAGTGATGTTATAACCGAGCGTGCTGCTAAAACCGGTACCCTCCGGGGGCGCAATCTGGCTGTGGATCATCGGCAACGGTTTTGGAAGTTGGAAAAAGTAAAACAGAGCAATGACTGCTGCAAGGCCGATCACTGTCGAAACCCACGCTATGCGCTGAAAGTAGTTGCCACCGGTGCCGCTCTTTGTGCCCTCGTTAGCAATGGATTTGACTTGTGGCGGCTCCTTGCCGTTCGTTTCTCCCAGCTCTTCCCTAAGACCATCCCGCTCGCCGTTAACTGCAGCAGGCATGTAAACCCGTTCTACTTGCGCCAGAAAGCGGTAACCACGCCGCGGCACCGTCTCGATAAATCGGGAATTGGTGGCGGAATCGCCTAAGACTTCTCTAATTTTCTGGACTGCATTGTTGAGCCCATGATCGAAATCGACGAAGGTGTCTGTAGGCCATAACTCAGCCCGAAGCTCTTCCCTGGCTACTACTTCTCTCGGACGCTTGGCAAGAATGATGAGTATCTGAAGGGGTTGGCCCAACAACTTTAGCTTAAGTCCATTCTTTCGTAGCTCACCCTCACCTAGATCGAGCTCAAAAAGACCGAAGCGCACGACTTTGGCGCGCTGTATCGAGGGCTCCATTTGCAGTTTCCGTTCTTGCCGTCTCAATCTACAGGCAAGTTAAAGCCTCGTCAATAAAGGATTCACGGTAGTAACAGCCTTTGCTCTCATTTACTTACTAACGGACTTTGATCGGAGCCTCAAGTGAGATGGGAAGGATTGACGCAGGTTCATCTTTCAACGATTCTCCCGTTGTTGAGCACCTGGAACCTGCGTTCCATAGCGAATCGCAGGCCCCATGAAAAATAGCAACACGAACTTAAATTGCCTATGGGCACAGGTTCTTGGCAAATTCGCACAAAAGGAGAATTCTATGGCACTTCAAACTTATTGGATACCCGCTCCCCTCACAATAACCAATGGGACCGGCTACTTACGAAGCCCGAAGGAGGGTATACCGCCGAATTGGGGCGTCCGGAGCTACCCGGCGATCCTAGACTATATCGAGGGCGACGATATGGGTTTGGTTACGTCGGAGATAGATTACTACGTTTTTAAGGGAACTGTTATGCCCGCAGCTCCCGCCATTGCTAAGGGCCCGGGGGTATCTGAAGTGCACGCCTTCTGCTCTGCCTTCAATGCTACAGCCACTTTTATTTTGATAATAGACTTTTTTTTCTGAGAGGAGAATCTAATGGAAACGAAACAAGATATTCTTGCCTTAGGACCGACGCACACTGTGCTGCTTTATGAGCCCACTACCGGCGCCATCCTACATACCCACCTCCAAATGACATTGCAGGGCGAAAACCCACCCAGTCGGCATGACCTTGAAAAAGACGCCGTGATAAGCGCCTCGCGCCATCATGCGAATGCCACACAATTGGGAATACTGCACACTGAAAATCTCAAGCCACGTACTCTCTATCGGGTCGACGTGCAGAAACGGTCTCTCATCGAATTACCCTTCCCGACTCCTAAAAGACCGAAGGGTTCGATCGGAGGCTGAGCCGGTTACACATCCTTTCGCAGAAGCTGGGAAGTTCATTTTTTAGCTTCTGCGAAAGACGGTTCAATGTAGCGACCTTCTACACTCGGCCAAGACCGCAGGCGAGGGCGCCTGCGCTCCACAATTCTTAAGACATACAGGCTGTGGTGCGATTAAGACAGCAGTCCCTTTGCGGCCCGTGAAGGGACGCTTTCGAGAAGAGCCAACCAACCCTCGACACCCGGGCGCCTCGCCCGGGTGTCTCTTGTTTTCCGTGCAGAGGCGACGCGATACGGAGGCCCGCCAGAGGATGAAGTGCGATTCAGATCCTGCATTCCCGGCTTCGCCGCTCATTCAGGATGACAGTTTGTAGCGCCGCGATTTTGCGCGGCGCGGCTTCTTGGTGCGCGACCGGGTCCGCACGGGAGCAGACTTTAACATTGATTGCACTGATGACGCTGTTTTTACACGGGTCTGAAGAACCACCCTAAAACGGCCACAGCCGGGGGTGCCTCCACCCCATCTTCCGCAAGAGCGGCGCAAGCTGGGGGCCCCGGCGGCTGTGCCACACAGGTCTATACGGCGGAAGCTTGCTGTTCGGAAACGATACAGAGGTGGGCGATGGTTTTGTCAAGATGGCCGGATTCCAATTTCCGTATTGTACAACTTCGCAATTGATTCGGAGAGAAGAAATAGGCTACAGTAGGTCATTTCGTCGAAATCCGAAAAAGAACGGCCTTTAACCACAAAGGACACGAAGAAACACGAAGGGAAAACCTTACCGCTGATGACACGGATAACACGGATTTTCATTGATCAGAAGTAGGGATCTAGAAGGAAGGCTTGGGCCAAGCAGCATAATTTTGCGCACTTTACCAGTTCACCGCTGGAGAAACGAGTTATCAGACATGAGCTACTGGATTGTGGATGGACAGAAACTGACCAACGAGCAGTATCAAGAGTTGCAGAGACAAAAGGAGCTGGAACAAAAGAAGATCCAGGAAGAATCCGAACGGCTGAGCCGCGAACTAAGCCAGGCCTATGCGGCGTTGAAGGAGCATCTGGAGCGGAACCCGGAGGTGAGCCAGGAAATTACCGACGAACAGGAAGTTGAGCAGCAGATCTATTACAACCTGTGCCAAAACCTGCAGCAGGCCGACGAGGCACCGAGATGCACGTGGATACGCGAAGATGGAACGGTGTGCAAGTCTCCCCGGATGAAAAATGACATACATTGCTATGCCCATTACCGCATGAGGGACGCGCGAGCGGAGAACCTGTGGCTGCCGCCGCTGACGGATGCGAACGCTATCCAGATGGCGGTGATGCTGGTGCAACGGGCCCTGATTGACGATGAGATTTCAGAAAAGAAGGCAGGACTGCTCTTGTATTCCATCCAGCTAGCGGCGACGAATGTGGACAAGACCACATATGGGGAATCGGACGACGAAATGGTGACGGAAGCAGAGAATGAAAATGATGTGATGGATGAGAACAACAAACAGCTGGAGGCGCGGAAGAGGATTGAAAGATTGAAAACCTTACCGCTGATGAACGCTGATGACGCTGATGTGAGAACCGGTGAGAAAACCTCACCACGGATAAACACGGATAACACTGATCTGAGAACAACCACAGCCGAGGGCGGCTGTGCCACACGAGCGTCATTGGTCCCGGAAATCTACGCCAATCGAGGCCCTGGCGCTGAAGTACACGCCAATCTGGGATGACTTGGGATGACCTCGCTAAAAGCTACGCCAATCTGGGATGACCCAGGGAGGGGGAGGGGGCTCACCACGCAGGCACTGAGACACGGAGAAAGCAAAAAATCGGATACAGCAAGAGTGCCTGTGAAAGCGTCTGCGTCACAAAGATCGTGAGATCGGACACATACAGGAGTGGCTGCCCTCACTCATATCGCAGTGCCACATTGGGGTCAACCTTGGTGGCACGACGTGCCGGAAGATAAGCAGCGAGCAGCGCTACGGCAAAGAGCAGCAAGGCCACTGCGGCGAAGGTCAAAGGATCGGCGGCGCCAACCTCAAACAACATCGATTGCAGGAAGCGCATGAGAATGAACGAGCCCACTAGGCCCAGGGAGACTCCCACTATCGTGGTGATAGAGGCCTGGCCCAGCACAAGGCGCAGCACATTTCCCGCACTTGCGCCCAGGGCCATGCGAACACCCATTTCACGCGTACGGCGCGCGACTGAATAAGCCAGAACGCCGTAAATTCCTGCAATCGCCAGAAGCAAAGCCGTGCCGGCAAAGATACCGAACAGCATGAGATTGAAGCGGCGTCCGCTGGTGGAGGCGGCGAAGATTGTGGTGAAGCTGCTGGTGCTGGGCGGGACGTCGGGATCGAGCTCGCGCACAATTTTCCTAGCCGAGGCAATCACTGATGCCGGGTCACCCGCTGTGCGTACCACGGCGCTAAAGCGGTAAGTAGCCTGGGGCCGCTGGCGATAGTTTACGTAGATGGTGGGTCGAGGCGGTTTTTCCAGGCTGGCTTCGCGCACATCGCCCACCACACCGATCACCGTGAGCAGTCGCAGGTCGCCATCCATATTGCCGAACTCGATGGAGTGGCCGATGGGATTTTCATTGGGCCATTTCTCCCGCGCCAGTGACGCACTGATGAGTGCAACATGAGGAGCGTCCATGGTGTCACGGTCGTCGAAGAGGCGCCCGCTCAGCAGAGGAATTCCCAGGCTGCGGAAATAGCCTTCGCTCACGGAAGCGTAGTCGGCGGATCCAGCGTGTTTGGGATCACGAAATAGCGGAACAAAGAATTCATTCAGGTCTTTCGCCAGGGCGCTGTCGTCCCAAACATTGCCGCGCGCAGAACGGTTGAGCACATCCAGCATCCTGGGCGAAAGCTGTTGCGGATTTAGGATCGCAAAACCGCCATACGAAGAGATTCCGGTGGCCAGGGGCAAAGCGTTGGTGCCGCCAACATCCTCAACGCCGGGCAGCGCACGCAAACGGCTGAACAGATTGTTCGGAAACTGGACGCGCTGAATTTTCTGGTCTGGCGAAAAAGCGGAAGAAAGTGCGAGATCAATGGTAACGACGTGTTCCGTGCGAAATCCCGGATCGACGGAAAGCACGCGCATCAAGCTGCGGCCAAGCAGGCCCGCGCCGATCAACAAAGTCATGGTGATGGCCAACTGCAATACCACGATGCCGCGGCCAATCAACTGCGTCCTGAAGCCGCCGGCGCTGCCTCTGCCTCCTTCGGCCAGCGTAGTACGAATGTCGTCCGAGCCTGAGCGCAACGCCGTGAATGTCCCCAGTCCAACGGCAACTACCAGACAAAGCCCAAGGGCAAAGAACATGACCGGCAGGTTCACTGACACGCCGGCCAAACCTGGTGTTTCCGAAGGCGCCAATTTCAGGAGCCAGTGAACTCCCCATAATGCGGCCAAGACTCCTATCGCACCGCCGGCGAGTGAGAGCAAAAGAGTTTCCGCCATGAACTGGCGGACCATCCTGCCACGCGAAGCCCCTAAGGCAGTGCGGATGGCGAGTTCAGATTCGCGCGCCGCTGCTTGAGCCAGCAGCAGGTTCATGACATTGGCGCAGGCCACCAGCAGGAGAAACCCGACAGCGCCCAGCAGGATCAACAATGACGGCCGGACCGTGCTGGTCAATGCGTTTTGCAGCGGCTGCACGGAGGCCGCGACCATATCCACGTCGTCACCATACTGCTTTTTGATTCCGCCTGCGATCGCGGAAAGATCTTCCCTTGCCTGCTCCAGCGTAACGCCATCGCGCAGTCTGGCAACCGCCTCCCAATTATGGGCTGTGCGCGAAGGTAGGACCGCTGCAAGCTCCCGCGGCATCCAGACGTCGGCATCATCGGGATAGCGGAAGCCAGGAGGGAGCACACCAATGACTGAAGCAGACCTGTTTTCCGCGCGCAATTTTACTGAAGCCAGATCATCAGCGGAATTCAGGTACTGCTTCCAGTAGCTATAGCTCACCAGCGCCACCGCGCCCGCGCCGGGCCGTTGGTCCTCCGGAGCAAATCCCCTTCCTCGAATGGGAGATACTCGCATGACAGGGAAAAAATCGCTGGAAACGGACGCAACCACCAGGCGCTTCGGCTCAGAACCTCCTGAAACCGATGCCTCGCCTGAACTGAATTCCGCCAGTCCCTGCAGCGAGCGGTTCTGCGCTCGCAAATCCTGGAAGTTAAGATCGGCCAGATTCATGTCATGGCCTTTGCTGCTTTTCTCCCAAACCTTGACCAGTTGGTCCGGCCGATCATATGGCAGTGGCCGCAACAGCACGCCATAAACGACGCTGAAGATCGCCGTCGTGGCGCTGATGCCCAGCGCAAGAGTAAACACTGCTATCAAAGTAAAACCTGGATTGCGGCGCAGCATGCGCATCCCATAACGCAAATCCTGCAACAAAGTGTGCATCCAGTATGTGCCCCACATGCCGCGGGTAACTTCCTTGATCAGGGTCACATTTCCCATTTCGCGACGCGCGGCGTAATGGGCTTCGTCGGGCGCTTCTCCGCGCGCAATGCGGTCGCGCTCAGCCATGCGCAAGTGGCTGCCGATTTCCTCATCCAACTCCTGATCGCGTTTGTCTCTCTCCCGGAAGTTCATGCTTTACTCTCCCCCGCTGATGGATTCAGGACGCCAGCCATTGCTTCCATCACCTGCTTCCAGCGCGACCGCTCTGAAGCCAGCTGCTTCTTGCCTTGCGCTGTCAAACGATATTCTTTCACGCGCTGCCGGTTCTCTGAGACCTTCCATTCAGAATCGATCCATCCTTGTTTTTGCAGACGATGCAGCGCCGGATACAGCGATCCCGTATCTACCTGAAACACGTCGCCTGACTGGCTTCGGATGGCTTGGCTGATGCCATAACCGTGTTGCGGCCCCCAGCGCAATGTTTGCAGGATAAGCAGGTCAAGCGTCCCTTGCAGCAGTTCAATACGATTTTGGTAGCGCTGGTTTCTGGGCATGTAGATAGCCTACACCCATGGCAGTAGGTTGTCTACATGCTTGGGAAAAGCATCAGCGTCATCGTGCTAGGGTTGCTCCGCAAGCGCCCAGTTGTCCCTATTCGCCCCATAGGTTTAAACTTTTCCGCATGAAAAGATCGCTTGCTGTCTCAATCGCACTATTGCTCTGCCTGTCCACGGGCTTTGCCCAGGATTGGGCCAAACAAAAACTGGATAAATCTTCGCGGCATGGAGAGTGGGTGCAGATCAAGTACGATAATCGCACCGTGCAGGCGTTTGTCGTGTACCCGGAGACCAAGGCGAAAGCGCCGGTGGTGATTGTGATCCATGAAATTTTTGGCCTTACGGACTGGGCACGCAGCGTGGCGGACCAGCTTGCGGCCAACGGATACATTGCCATTGCGCCTGACCTGCTTTCCGGCATGGGACCAAAAGGCGGCGGCAGCAGCGAATTTGCCAGCCAGGAAGTTGGGAAAGCCATTTCCGGGCTTAATCCTGATCAGATCACCGCTGACCTGAATGCCGTGGCCGACTATGCCAAGAAGATTCCGGCAGCCAATGGCAAGATTGCCGTAGGCGGATTCTGCTGGGGCGGCGGACAGTCATTCCGTTTTGCCACCAATCGAAAGGACCTGAGCGCGGCCTTTGTGTTCTACGGCTCCGGGCCCAAGGACGTTTCTGCCATCACGGCACCGGTTTATGGTTTTTATGCCGGTGAAGATGCGCGCATTGGCGCCACGATCCCCGACACGCAGGCCGCGATGAAAGCCGCAGGCAAAAAATATGATCCGGTGACCTATGAAGGCGCGGGCCACGGGTTTATGCGCGCCGGTGAAGACCCTGCCAACGATGCGGCGAGCAAAAATACGGCCGACGATCCAGAGTCGAAAAAGAAACATGATATAGCTGTGGCCAACAAAAAGGCGCACGATGAAGGTTGGGAGCGCTGGCTCTCACTCCTCAAATCGATGTAAAGCACCTCCCGGACGCCGGAGTCACTTCCGGCGTCTTTTTTCTCCCCAACAGCTTCGTTTTCTCCGCAAACGCCTCAGTCGATTACCTTTGAACTCTTTTCCCGTCTAATGGAACCAGTAGCCATTCCCGGACGTATTCAACAGCAGGCAGAGTCTTGCCCGTTTCAGGCAAAAACCAGGAGGCAGATATGACCCCTCAAAATCAACGAACCATCGGGTGGCTCGTCGTTATAGTGGGAATTATTGCGCTGGCCACGACCCAGTTGCGCAGCCAGAGCGCCAGCAGCGCTGATCCCGCGGCGCACTTTCAGAAGACTTTCAGCATCGCGTCCGGCGGCACGCTTGACGTTGACAATTATAAAGGAACAATCCACATTACCGGCTCTGACACGAATCAGGTCACCGTGGACGTGAACAAGCATTTTGAAGGCAATGACGCTGATCGCAAATGGTGGATGGAAAACGTTCAGGTCAATTTCAAGAATGACAATAACCGTGTCAGCGTGGAAGTGAAATATCCGCAGTGGACCTGCATGTTCTGCTGGGAAACGCACGACTATACCGCCGCGGTCGAGCTGGAGATTCGCGTTCCTCGGCAAATCAATGTGCAGTTGGAAAGCTACAAGCCCGATATCCGCGTGGCTGGAATTCAGGGCGACATTCGCGTGAAGAGTTACAAGAGCCCGATTGAAATTGCTGGCACCACCGGTGCGGTGCGGATCGATACTTACAAAGAAACCGTAAAGCTGCGCAACGTGAACCTGCGCGGGGCGCTGGAAATCAAATCCTACAAAGCCGATGCCGAAATCGAAGCGCGCAGCCTGGGCGAGTCCGTCTCGCTGGAAAATGAAAAAGGCAGCATCGTGCTGCGCGTCCCGGCCAATGCCGGGATGGATGTGGATTATGACGGTGGACGCCGCTCTAGTTTCCGCTCTGACTTCCCCATGACCTCACAATCCGGCAGCTTTAATTCAAGCTTCCACGGCAAGGTGAACCAGGGCGGCACGCGGCTTCGTTTGCGCACGGTAAAAGGGTCTGTTTCTCTGGAAAAGCTTTCTGGTGGGATGTAAACCCGGGCTTATTTCCGCTGCTCATGTTAACCATGGGCAGCGGAAGTTCGTTGGAACATGTAATCTTGTTGTGCACCGCTGAAGTCGCGTTCGACCGTTGTTGCAAATCTCTCCATGTTCAAAAGGTGAAAATGCGTTTCTTAAAACCCTTCCTTGTTTCTCTTGCTTGCTTTGTCATTCTGTTCTGCACCGCAGCCTTTGCTCAAAGCACGCCACAAAAAGGCGTTCAGGTGGGCGATATCGATAGCAAAGCCGACCCCTGCACTGATTTCTTCCAGTTTGCCAACGGCAAATGGCGCGCTGAAAATCCTATTCCTCCCTCGATGGTCCGGTGGAGTCGGCGCTGGCAAGCCGGCGAAAACGCCAAGGAGCAGCTCAAGGGCATCCTGGACGACGTGTCACGCAAAACGGATTGGCCCCGCGGCAGTGTGGAAGAACTCATCAGTGATTACTACGGTTCATGCATGAATGAAGCCGCCGTGAATAAACTGGGCATCACGCCAGCTAATCCCACACTGGCAAAGATCGATGCCATGAAAACTCCGGCTGATCTGCAGAGCATGATCCGCCAGTTGAATGACATTTTCGTTTTTGTACCCTTCGGCCTCACGTCCAGCCCGGACAATCACAATCCCACGCAAATGATCGCTAATATCTTTGCCTCCGGCCTGGGCCTTCCCGATCGCGACTATTACCTAAAAACTGAACAGCGCTTCCAGGACGCGCGCGAAAAATATCTGGTGCATGTTGCCGCCATGTTCAAGCTGGCCGGCTATGACGACGCCAAGGCCAAAGCCGCTGCGCAAACCGTCTTCCAGATGGAAAAAAAGCTGGCTGAAGCTTCGCTGGATAACGTTGCCTTGCGCGATCCACAAGCCACTGACCACAAGACCACGTTTGCCGATCTCAAGAAGCTCGCGCCGGCCGTCGATTGGGATGGATACTTCACTGCCGCCAAGCTTTCCCGCGCCGATCTCAACGTCGCCGAGCCAAAGTTCCTTCAGGAAGTTGACCGCCAGGTCCGCCAAACTCCGATGGCTGACTGGAAAACGTATCTCAAGTGGCAGTTCCTTCACTCTGCCGCTGACCAGCTTTCTGATCCCTTTGTGAATGAGAATTTTGCTTTTTATGGAAAGTACCTCAACGGCGCCACTGAGTTAAAGCCGCGTTGGAAGCGTTGTGCGGAAAGCACTGACCAGTTGCTGGGCGAAGCACTGGGTAAAAAATACGTCGAGAAGTATTTTCCGCCGGAAGCCAAAGCACGCGCGCAGGAGATGGTGAAAAACATTCTCGCCGCCATGCATGACACCATCGAAGGCCTGGAATGGATGGGCCCGCAAACCAGGAAGAAGGCGCTGGAAAAGCTCTCTACCTTCAATCCCAAGATCGGATATCCAGACAAATGGAAAGATTACAGCAGCATCAAGATGGTGCGCGATTCCTACTGGAACAACACTCTCGCCGCGATCAAATGGAACGTGGATGATGACCGCACGCAAATCGGCAAGCCCACTGATCGTGGCCGCTGGGGCATGACTCCGCCAACCTCCAACGCTTATTACAATCCTCTTTTAAATGAAATCGTCTTCCCTGCCGGGATCCTGCAGCAGCCTTCTTTCAGCGTGGAAAACGTAGACGCTATTAATTATGGTGGCATCGGCGTGGTCATTGGTCACGAAATCAGCCATGGCTTTGACGATTCCGGCGCGCAGTTTGATGCGGAAGGCCGCCTCAACAACTGGTGGACAGCTGAAGATTTGAAGCGCTTTCAGGATCGCACTTCCTGCGTGGTGCGCCAGTTCGATGGCTATTTCATTGAGCCCGGCATTCACCACAATGGCAAGCTCGTTCTGGGTGAAAGCATTGGCGACCTTGCCGGGGCCAAGATCGCTTTCCTGGCTTTCAAAAAAGCCGAGCAAGCCCACCCGCAGCCCACCATTGACGGTTACACGCCGGAGCAGCAATTCTTTATTGCCTGGGGACAGTGGCGCGGTGATGAGATTCGTCCGGAAACGCAGCGCACCATGGTCCAGGGTGACCCGCACCCCATCGGCAAGTATCGCGTGATTGGGCCGCTTTCAAACCTGCCGGAATTCAAGCAGGCATTTAGCTGCAAAGATGGTTCCGCAATGGTCCGTCCAGAAGCCGATCGCTGCACCGTTTGGTAAACATCATCTTTAACCTGAGACGTGGCGTCCCCACGTCTCTTTTTTTGCCCCAATGCATCTCACCTTTCATTCGTAACGTAGCACAATCATCGGGTCCACTTTGGCTGCGCGGCGCAGCGGAACAATGCTGGCCAGCAAAACAA
>Ga0105245_10000299_pt1 | contig 47457 bp, 43 predicted proteins | sample KBSM54metaG_FD_81523 | JGI IMG/M metagenome (GOLD analysis project Ga0105245, IMG submission 81523) | Miscanthus rhizosphere microbial communities from Kellogg Biological Station, Michigan, USA - KBS M5-4 metaG | ecosystem: Host-associated > Plants > Roots > Rhizosphere > Soil | place...
CAAATGCACGCGATCTTTCTCGTTCTCCGCACAGACGTATTCCAGCAACTCGGTGTCGGCCGCCAGGGTTCCGCCGGCCGAAACCGTCCAAGGCTTGGCGTAAGCCTGTGGATCGTTCATGGTCACCTGCAAATCCATGTGGCCGAAATCGCGCCGAAGGTAGCGTTCGGTCATGCGCAAGGCCTCGGTGTGCGGATGTCCCGCGAAATCCAACCAGGTGCGGTCGTTAAAGCCGGCGCTTTCGACCACCAGAGTTTCGCCTTCCCAGTGCCCTACCGAAAACCCCATCCAGTTCGGATTGGGATCCTGCGGGAGCTGGCGGCCGTCCAGAAAGATCTGGCGATAGGCCAGGTCTTCGTAGAGAATCACCATCACGGTGGGCGTCTGGACGATTTTCGCCAAGCCGGCCCGGGTAATGTGGCGAGGTCCGCCAGGCAAGCAGCCGGTGATTTCGGGATCATCTTTCCCGAAGTCGCCCAAACGCTGGCGGGACAGTGCGGCGGCCCAGGGCTGGATCTCACTGGCAGGCAAATCGGCAATGATATTCGCACCCAAGCCGATTTCAACGCCCAATCGCCAGAGGCCCGAGAGCTCCGGCTTGCCATCCGAAGTTTTCGGAGCCGGGGCGGCCAGATTCGGCTTGCCGTCGGCGGTACGAGGGATCCCGGCTGTCGGTTGGTTGAGCCACTGCGCGGAAAGGGACGTGCCGATGAGGCCGGCGATGATGCCAACAGAGAGTGTAGTCACGATCGAGGGCTCAGGGTTGTGCGATGACGTGAACGGAATCGATTCGCCAAACCTTCCGGTCCTTTTTCACCACAAACAAAGCCGGATTGCTTTGCCATCCGTCGCGTGGACCAGGCCGCTCGTAGGAGTGGTCCTTGACGGCTTCCACTAACGCGACGTCTTTGGCGATAAAGCGGACGGACTGGATTTGGAATCGCGAGATCACTCGACCCTGATCCGGCGGCGCGGGATAGGAGTCCGCGACCGGAACGGTCGGCGGGATATACAAGGCCGCTTCGCCCCAGGGCTCCCTGGAAATCACCACATGTATCGCAGCGTCGCGGATGATTGCGGCGTTCCGCAAATCCATGGAGTTCGGCGACCGCCTGGATGATGCAACCCGGCCCAACTCACTGGCAGGCTGCGTGTCCAGGCGCGCCAGCTGGGGGAAACCGCTGAATCCGGGCATGAAGAGCGCGGGATTTTGAGGTGAGTCATTGAGCCCGAGAATCACCTTCTCCACGGCTGCGCGATCGCTTGCCTCATTCGCCCAAACCAGGGAGCTGAGGCCTAAAACCAGGCACAGTATGGTCTTCACGCGGTCATCATAGCACCGGCCAGGTTAGGATTCTATGGCCGGCGTGGTCCCCAAACGCAACCTTTCGCGCGGGAGTAACATCAAAGGTAAAGAGGATTTAAGGACCGTATGAAGAAATCACTCAAACTTTTCGCACTTTGCTTGTCGGTAGCGTTAGGAACGCTCTCCGCTCAGACCACGCTCACCAACCCCGACCTGGTCAAGTTGAGCAAGGCCGGGCTGAGCGAGGATTTTATTCTCAACCTGATCGACCAGCAGGGTTCGCGGCTGCAGACCGAACCTTCGGCGCTGGTGGCGCTCAAGAACGAAGGCGTGAACGAACGGATTATTTCGGCAGCGGTCCGAAAGGCTCCTTCGCGCGAACCCTTGAACTCGGATTCCGTATTGCGGCTGGTTCAGGCCGGATTCAGCGACCGGTTTGTGATCGACCTTTTGAACGCGCAGCCGGCCAAGTTCACAGCCAGTGCATCGCGGATCGTGGAACTGAAGCAAGCCGGCGTCAGCGAGAGGATTCTCTCCTTGATGGTCCAGCAGGGCAGCGTGCGCGAGCTGCCGTCCGGCAGCCAGATCAGCGTGCGGCTGATTGATCCGGTGGATTCCGAGCGCAACAGAGAAGGCGACGAATTCCGGGCCAGCCTGGAAGATCCCATCACGCTGGGCAATGACGTGGTGGTGCAAAAAGGCGCCGACGCTCGCGTTCGACTGGTCAACGAGCAGGAGTCCGGCAAGTTTCAAGGCAGGGCTGCGCTTACCGTGCAGCTAATATCGATTACCACCGATGGCAGAACCATTCCAGTGAACAGTTCGGATGTATCCGAATACAGCGGATCGCGTGGAGCGCGCACAGCCAAATCGGCTGCTGCGGTGGGCGCGGTCGGCGCGATTATCGGAGCCATCGCGGGCGGCGGAAAAGGCGCGGCCATCGGGGCAGGAGCCGGAGCTGCCGCTGGAGCGGGCGCGCAAACCGTGATGAAGGGACAGCAGGTCAAGATCCCGTCGGAGACGGTGCTGACGTTTACCACGCAGCGGCCGGTTCAACTGCCGTAACCGGAAGACTATTTCTTGACGGATATGGTGACGTCGCCATCGATATAGGCGATGTACTCGGTGCCCGCATCGGCAGCCATATCCTTGGTTTTGGGTTTTGTGCTGGTCTCCACGGGGCGCTCGTTCTTGCCATCGGCGCTCCGGGCGGACTGAGCGCGAACCCGGTATTTCTTTCCATCGACCGCATCCACAACCAAAAGCCGCAAAGTTGCCTTGGCTCCGCCGATCCCGAAGGTTCCCTTACGGGCAGTTTGCGCAATTTCGCCAACCACGGAAGCTCCCTTGGCGATCACCACCAGGTCCCCTACTCGAATATCTTTTGAAACCGTGAAGTGAATCTGGCGGCCCTCCTCGGCGTTCTGAGGGATGTCTTCCACCAAGCTGATCGTAAATGCCATGCCGTCGCTCAGGGTAACCGCCACGACGCGAGAGGCTGTCGCGGAAACGGCTGGAATCGGCTCTGGGGGCGGCGGGGCTGCGGGGGCAGGTAAAGAAGATGACGTAGATGGGACCGGGGCTGCCGCCGGCACGGCCGCCGGAACTGGCGCGGGGGAAGCAGGGGCCGCATACTTCGCGGGAATCGCCTTCGGGTCTCGCATGGCCTCGATGATGTTTTCGCGAACGCCCGCCCTGGAGAGCCGGATGACTTCCTGGGACGAAAGATTGAACGCCGTCTTCGAATTGCGGATCTGGCTCAGAATAATCGCCGGCGAGACTTTCGCTTCCATCATCTGGATGATGTTGTCGTTCGTGAGCGGCTGATCAGTCGGTGCCGGGGGCGGCACAGGAGCGCTCGGAGGCTGTTCCGCGGCAACCACCGGGGGCGCAGGCTGAGGAGTGGTCTGCACAGCCTCCGGCACGACCGGTTGGATGTTGGGCGCCCGATGGGTCCACCACCAGGCTCCGCCGCCGGCTATAGCCAGGACGACGACGGCGGCCCCGGCACCGGTCAGCCAGGTCATTCCCAGTGGAAGCCTGGAACGCTTCTCCTGGGGGAACGGCGCCATCCCCGCACGCGTGCGATATAGCATGCCCGAGTCGGACTCATGTTTGAGCGCACCTAAGGCCGTCTGCACTTCCTTCATGGTCTGGAAGCGCTGGTCGGGCTGCTTGCGCAGGCATCGATTGATCACGTGCTCCAATTGCGGAGGCGTATCGGGTGCGATTTCAGGAATAGGCCGAGTCTCATCGCGCAGGATTGCCGAGAGCGTGGAGAGGGCTGAATCACCCGCAAAGGCCCGCGTCCCGGTAACCATTTCATACAGCACAACGGCAAAGGAGAAGATGTCGGAACGGGCGTCCACCTTCTTGCCCTGAGCCTGCTCCGGCGACATATAGCTGACCGTTCCGATGATGGATCCTTCCACGGTCAACGGTGCTTCGGCGATAGTGCGAGTGGTGTCGTCGCCCGAACCGGTCTGGCTCAGGGGGCTGCTGTCGGTCAATTTCGCCAAGCCGAAATCCAGCACCTTGACCAGTCCCGTTTCCGTGACCATCACGTTGCCCGGCTTAAGATCACGGTGGACGATACCGGCGGAGTGCGCGGTCTGCAGGGCATCAGTCATTTGGACGGCGTACTTGAGCACCTGAGGTACCCGCAGACCGCCCTTGGGAATCAGGTCGATCAGAGTCTTGCCCTGCACGAATTCCATCACCATGAACTCGGCGTCGCCTTCCGAGATGATGTCGTGAATCGTAATGATATTGGGGTGATTCAGCGCGGAAGCGGCCTGCGCTTCCTGAATGAAGCGGCGGCGGCGTTCGGGGTCGCCCGCGCTCGCACTAGTGAGAACCTTGACGGCGACGAAACGATTGAGGCGGGTGTCCTGGGCCTTCCAGATTTCGCCCATACCTCCGGCTCCGAGCTTTTCCAAGAATTGATAGTGGTGGACGGTTCTCCCGACCATAAATACGCCCTGGGATAGAAGTCTAGTTTGCCACACTTGCGCCCGAAAGTGGGACCCGCGGCCAAGAAAAACGCTGGAGCCCTGCGCCGTTTCACACAGAGGTCCGAGCGAGATCGCTCAGGGTCCGGAGTTAACCCCTCCGTTTTCAATGAGGCCCCATGGCGGGTCGATTGCACTACTCAGCAGCGAAAGGAGAACATAATGCTAGCGATCAAGCACATACTGTTCCCGATCGATTTTTCAGAGAGATGCTGCCGCGCCGTTCCGTTCGTCCGGGCCATGGCCGAGCGCTTTGGCGCCCGAATTACGCTGTTGAGCGCGGTTTCACCTTTCTGGCAAGCCGGCGCCGGCGACCCTTCGGCCGCCTTGCTGGTGGATCTGAATGAAGTCAAACTCGACCTGGAAAACCGGATCAACACGTCATTAGTGAATGAGTTCGCGGGTCTGGCGGTGGATCGGGTAGCGGAAATCGCCGATCCAGCGGAAGCGATCACCCGCTATGCGCACACCCAGGGCGTCGATTTGATCATGTTGCCGACGCATGGGTACGGTCCGTTTCGCACTCTGCTGTTAGGGTCGGTGACAGCCAAGGTGCTGCATGACGCGGAATGTCCGGTCTGGACCTCCGCTCACATAGAAGCACCTCCGGCCCTTAACCACCTGGCCACCCGCAATGTCCTTTGCGCTATCGACGCCACGCCCAAGAGCACGCCGCTGATGGAATGGGCAGCCGAATACGCTAAGAACTCGGATGCGACGTTGAGGTTGGTGCACGTGGTTTCGGGGGTTCAAGGCTGGCCGGAGCGACAGTTGGACCGGCAACTCGAGGAAGATCTGCGGGCGCAAGCCACGGAGGCCATCGGCAAGATGCAGAAGTCCCTGGGTATCGTGGCGCCGCTGTGCGTGTCGATCGGCGAAGTAGCAGGAGCCGTTCGCGAAGAGGCCGAGCGTCACAACGCGGATCTGGTGGTCATCGGCCGCGGAATGCTGCATGAGTCGCTCGGGCGGCTGCGCACGCATTCTTACGGGATCATCCGGCAGGCGCCCTGTCCGGTGCTGAGCGTGTAGTGAGTCGGTGGGGCAGGTTTTCCCTGCCCCACTACATGCCTCACTACAGGTTGTGTTTTTTGAGCTTGTAGCGGAGCGCGTCGCGGCCGATTCGCAACAGCCGTGCGGCTTCGGACTGATTGCCGCCCGCCGATTGCATGGCGCGCATGATCAACTGCCGTTCCTGATCCTCCAGTGTCGCTACGCCCGACACGTTTTCCGGGGCGGCTGCTGTTTCCCCGGGAGGACTCGCGCTATTGAGATACGGAGGCAGATCCTGAACGTCGATGGTATCCCCCATCGTCATCATGCAGGCGTGCCCAATCACGTTTTCCAGCTCGCGAACGTTGCCTGGCCAGGTGTGCAGCGAGAGCCGGATTTGGGCGCGGCGCGTCAGACCGGAGATCTCCTTGCCGTATTGCGCCGCAAACTTGGCGATGAAGTGGCGTTCCAGCAGAGGCAGATCTTCTTTGCGCACCTCCAGCGAGGGCACGTTGATTTCCACCATGGACAGCCGGTAGTAAAGATCCTCGCGAAAACGCTTTTCAGCGATCTCGGTCCGCAGATCGCGATTCGTGGCGGCGATCACCCGCACGTCCACCTTGCGGGGCGTGAGTGAACCTACGCGCAACACTTCCTGATTTTGCAAAACCCGCAGGAGCTTGGCTTGCGTGGAGAGCGGCATGTCGCCGATTTCGTCCAGGAACAGCGTGCCGCCATGGGCATGCTCGAACAGGCCGGCTTTATCGTGGGTCGCGCCCGTGAAAGAGCCGCGCACATGGCCGAAAAGCTCGCTTTCAAACAACGTCTCGACCACCGCCGAACAGTTCAGCACTACATAACGCCCCTGGGAAGCCGGGCTCAGGCGATGGAGCGCCTGGGAGATCAGGTCCTTGCCGGTGCCGGTTTCGCCGGCGATCAGCACGGCGCGATAGTGGGGAGCAATGCGGCGAATCCGCGAAAACATATCCCACATGGAGGGACTGTTCCCGATGATGCCCTCGAACTCGGCGCTGGCGAGCAGTTCGTCGGCGATCTGGCTGGCTCTGAGGCGTTTGCGCGCGCTTTCGAGCAAAGCGCCGATCTTGGTCCGCAAGGCCGCAATCGAGACCGGCTTGTTCAAGTAATCCGAAGCGCCTTTCTTGATGGCCTCTACCGCGGATTCGGTGGAATAGTGCGCGGTCATCAGAATAACTTCCGTGGCCGGATCAAACTCCATCACGCGCTCCAACACCTCCATGCCCGTCATACCCGGCATGATGAGATCGGTAAGCACGATTTGAGGGTGGCGGCTATGAACCAGGTCCATGCCTTCCTCCGGCTCGGAGGCCGTCAGGATTTCGAGATCGGGCTGCGCCAGAGCGCTGGAGAGCAGCTCCAGACTGCCTGGATTATCGTCGATGATCAGCATGGACAACGCGGGCTGTGCAGGCATCGAAATTTAGGCTAACAGACGTTCTACTTCGGCGCGCAACGCGTCGAGCCGGATGGGCTTGGTGATATATCCGGTGAAGCCAGCCGCCATGGCGCGTTCCCGATCGCCCATCATGGCACTGGCAGTGAGCGCGATAATCGGGATCGAGGAAAATCCCTCCACTCCGCGGAGCTTTTCGATCACCTGGAATCCATCCAGTCCGGGCATGTGAATGTCGAGGATAATCAGGTCCGGACGAATCTGGCACGCCTGCTCTACGGCCTCCTGCCCATCACTGGCCTCGTACACCTGATATCCGGTGTTTTCCAGAACCGTGCGCACCAACTCTCGCCCGGTTTCCCGATCGTCAGCCACCAATACTTTTTTCATCGGCGCGCATTTCGCTCGGGAGCCGAAACCGGAAGGGTGACGAAAAACGTGCTCCCTTTCCCCGGATGGCTATCCACCCGGATGGTTCCTCCATGCTGCTCCACCAGGCGTTTCGTAATGGCCAAGCCCAGCCCGGTGCCCTCGCGGACGCCCAGCGTGGTAGCGCCCACCTGATGAAATTTATCGAAGATGAAGTCGTGCTCCTCTGGGGGAATTCCGATTCCTGTGTCCATTACCGAAATCACAACGAAGCTGTCTTGCACGCGAGCTTCCAGACGAATACGTCCCTGCTCCGGTGTGAACTTGATCGCGTTGCTGAGCAGGTTTACCAGAACTTGACGGATGCGGAGCCGGTCGGCTTCTATTGCACTGGGAACATTCAGGTCGGTTTCCAGGAGCTGCGATTTGGCCGCCGCCAAAGTGCGAACCGAGGCGAGCGATTCAGCGACCAGGGCACCGAAGTCAAATGCCTCCGGGTGCAATTCCAACCGCCCTTCTTCGATTTTGCTGATATCGAGAATGTCGTTAATCAGCTCCAACAAGTGCAGGGAATCTTTGTGGATGTGCTGGACGAAGCGCATCTGTTTGGGGTTCAGCGGCCCTTCCAGCTGCTCGCCGAGCAATTCGGAAAAACCAATGATGGTGTGAAGCGGTGTTCGAAGCTCATGGCTCATGCTGGCCAGAAATTCAGTCTTCAGGCGGTTGGCCCGCTGTAATTCGCGGTTGGTCAATTCCAGTTCAGCGTTGCTCTCGGCCAGCCTTTGCGTATAGTCTTCCTGGATCTTCCGTAAGCGCGCCTCCGCGGCCCTCCGCTCGGTGATATCGCGGATAATGGCGGTGGTCCGAAATTCTTCCGCCGAAGGCGAGGGACTAAGGCTGATCTCGACAGGAAAGCGTGACCCGTCTTTGCGAATCCCTTCGAGTGGGAGCCCGCTTCCCATGGTGCGCGTCGTCGGATTCCGGCGATAGTGAGAACGATGCTCAGCATGACGGGCGCGCAGTTCCTGTGGGATCAAGACCTCCACTGGCTGGCCGAGGAGCTCCTCGCGCGTATAGCCGAACATGTTTTCAGTCACCCGGTTCAAGAGAATAATGCGACCCTCCGCATCCACCTGCAGGATGGCGTCGGGCGCGGCTTCCAGTAGTTCGCCAAGTCTTCTTTCGAGAAGCACGTTGGGTTCCTTTAGGTTGGGATCTTCACTAGTAGTAACACACTGTTTGGCGAACCAAGTGCCTTAATTAGCAAGCAGAGAACCGGATCTATTAGAGAACAGTGGATCGCAAGAGGGAGCTTGGGTGATTTGGCCCGCAAGAGCTGGGCGTAGTGACCCATGTAGGAACCCAAGGTGCTTGAGGCTCAAGAAGGAATCGAGATGACGAAAACGCAATATCAGACCGCGCCTGCCGCTCAGGATTCGAACGAAGTGCCCGTGGGTCACTTGGTCCAACGGCTGCTGAGAGAACACCGGCGCTGGCGAACCAGGGACTTTCCCCTGATCGCGCACCTGTTTGAAGAAGCTCAGTCCGCGGAAGGCGCTGCACAGCCGCCCTGCCTGGCTCCCCTGCAGAACGCGTTTTACCGGCTCTGTGCTGAGCTCGAAGGCCACATGAATCGCGAGGAGACCATCTTGTTCCCGGCTATCGTTAATGCACAGGCTAAGGGCGCACAGACCGAGACCAGGTCACCCGGTCCATCCTTCGGCTCGATTGGGAATCCGATCGCGATGGTGGAACAGGAGCACCACTGGGAAACGGAGCGCCTGGAGAAGATCCGGCAACTCGCTCAGAACTATGAACTTCCGGAGAATGCGCCGGAAAAGCTGCGTTTGCTGTTTCATGAACTGGAAGCATTGGAAGCCGCGATGCACGCGCACACGCGCCTGGAAAGCAGCATCTTGTTTGCGAGCGCTCTTTCCCGGGAACGCAAAGCCCGGCAGGCTAAGCCTCCGGCTTGAAGAACCACAGCCAGAAATACTGTTTGCCCGCACCGAAGCTATACCGCGGCTCAAATCCGTAACGCTGCGCCATCTGAGCGGCTTGTTCCTCCGTAAACGACACTCCATGCCAGGTGTCGTCGGGCGTGCTGTATTCGGTCGAGTCTCCCTGCACCTGGAATTTGAACAGCGCCCCTGGCCGCAGCAGGCGATGGACTTCGCTCACGTAGGTTTCGATTGCCTCGCGGCTGGGAATGTGCTGAAACACGTGTGAGGTGTACGCGAAATCAAACACCAGCGGCGGCACCACCGCCAGGTCGCAGCCGTTGTTCTGATAGAACTTCACGTTGGGGCGATCGGCCAACGCCTTACGCGCCTGTGCCACCATCTCACCACTGACATCCACGGCGTGAATCTCTCCGAAGATGTTGGAAAGCGCCCGGGTGAGCCGGCCCGCACCGCATCCGATCTCGAGCACGCGCATCGAAGCGGGATCTCTGCCCTGACAAATGTTGGTCATGTCTGTCAGAACATCCTGGGCGATATTCCGCTCTCCCGATGCAAAGAAGGTCTCGTCGGTCCAGTCGGTGCGGCTGGTATCGACGAAATGGCGGGCATTTTCCCGGGCGCGCTGGTCCCAGTCCCGGCGCATCAGCGCCAGCTGTTCGTCGAGCGTCACTATTTCAACGCCGAAAACTCGGCTGGATCCAGCCAGACGCGATCGACCTTCAGGACCAGCTTGCCGTTGGCTTCCGACTCCGCGGAGACTTTCTTCCATTCCGGATCGTTCTGGAAATCCATCCAGTGCTTCTCGCCATCCTCACGGCTGGGGTGCTTCAGGATGTAGATCAGCGTGTTCTTCGAAAGTGCCGGATCCTCGGGAACCCAGTATCCGATGCTCTCCATCCCATGCTTCTTGAAGATGCGGATGGTGTGATCGCGAAAGCGCGCTTTGAGCGCATCCAGTTTGCCATCGGCCGCGGTGTACGTGCGGAGTTCATAAACCGGCCCCTTGGCCATAGCCAAAGCAACGGTCAGAAATACGAGCAAAAAGAGTCTTTTCACCATGACTGCTTAGTTTACACCGGCTTCGAAGGTAAGGCGGCGCCGGCCGTTTCAAGGCGCGAGATTGGGAGCTATATAGGCGTAGAAAACGACGATGAAACCGATGACGGTTGCCAGCGTCACGCTATGGCGGATGGTGAAGCGGAACAGGCGGGCTTCATCCGCTCGCTTCATTCCGGTAGCAGCCGATGCCACGGCCACACTGGTCAGGCTGATCATTTTGCCCATAACGCCGCCGGCGGAATTCGAGGACGCCATCAACACCGGATTCATGCTGAGCTGGTTGGCGGTTACCACCTGAAGATTGCCGAACAGGGCGTTCGCGGATGTATCGCTGCCCGTGAGAAATACTCCCAACCATCCCAGCCAGGCGCTGAAGAAGGGGAACATCACTCCGGTGGCCGCGAAGCCCAGTCCCAGCGTTCCGGTGGCGCCGGAGTAGTTCATCAGGTACGCCAATCCCATCACGGCGGCAATGGTCATCTCCGCCAAGGCCAGTTGTTTGACCGTACGGAAAAAAACCTCCACCAGCTTCTTGGGGCTCATCCCCAGCAGGAATGCCGAGATGATGGATACGATCAGGCAGGCTGTGCCGGACGCCGAGAGCCAGTCAAATCGATACGGTGCGGCATAGGGGCCCGGAACTTTCGAAACCGGCGGAACGATTTGAACCGCATTATGCAGACCCGGCCAGTTGATCACTTTGCTGACGCCGCGCAAAAACGTTTGGTTGTAGCCCCACACCAGGACGATGATCACCAGGAGGATGTAGGGCAACCAGGCCATGAAGATCTCTCCGGCGGGATGTCGGATCGATGCCACATCCTGTTCCGCAAGAGTCCTTCCTTCGGCCATGGCGAACTTGTCTTTGGGCTTCCAGAACTTGAACAGGATCGCCAGGCTGCCCATCGCGGCCAGCGACGCCAGAATGTCGGTCAACTGCACTCCCACGTAATTGGAGATGACAAACTGAACTCCGGCGAAGCTTACTCCGCAGATGATGGCTGCCAGCAGCACGCCCTTCAGGGCTTTCATCCCGCCCATTACAGCGATCAAGTAGGACGGCACAAATAGCGATAGCGGAGCGCAGATACGTCCCACGCCGGCGCTCAGGCGCATTTCGGGAAGTCCGGTTACCTGCGCGAGCGTGGTGATGGGAATTCCGATGGATCCGAACGCCACCGGGCAGGTGTTCGCCAGCAGGCAAATGGCAGCGGCATAGAACGGCGAGAAGCCGAGGCCGGTCAGCATCGCGGCCGCCACGGCGATGGGCGTTCCGAATCCCGAAGCTCCTTCGATGAACGCACCGAAGGCGAACGCAATCAGCAGCGCCTGCAAGCGGGGATCGGACGATAGCGACCCGATGGAATCTTTGATGATTTCGAATTTCCCGGTCTCCTGCGTGATGCGATAGAGCAGAACGGCGGTGAACACCACCCAGCCGATGGGGAACAGGCCCTGCGCGGCGCCGTAGGTGACGGCCGCGAAGACGATCGGCACGGGCATTCCGTAGAGGCCCATGGACATCAGAATCGCGGCGCCCAGGCCCACCAGAGCCGCCATCCACGCAGGTTTGCGCAGGATTCCCAGCATCACCACCAGGGTGAAGATAGGAAGCGCAGCCACCAGCGCAGAAAGGGCCAGGCTTCCGGAAAGCGGAGTGTAGTTATGCGTCCACATAGCGCAAGGAGCTTATCTTACTTCAGTTCCCCTGTGGAATGCTTGCCTAAATTGGGAGGCACTTGCCGGGAAGTCATTCATCGCGCTGTAATGCAACAAGGCTTCTAAGTTGACCACCGCCTCGACAGCTACCTTTAGCCCGTTCGGCGAGAACCGGCTTTTGCAGGTTTTATGCGCGGCCATGGCGTTGGTCATCGTCGTGACCGGATACCGGCCGGAGAAAGTCTTCGACTGGTGGTTGGAGAATATCGCGGCACTGACGTTTGTGGCGGTGCTGGCGGTGACCTACCGGCGGTTGCCGTTGTCGAATCTCTCCTATGTGCTGATTTTCGTTTACCTCAGCCTGCACGAATGGGGCGCCGAGTATAAGTATTCCGATGTTCCGCTGGGCGAATGGATGAAGCCGTGGCTGCACACCACCCGTAACCACTATGACCGGGTCATGCATTTCAGCTATGGGCTGCTGCTTTCCTATCCGATGCAGGAATGGTTCATGCGGGTGGTGGGCGTCACCAACAAGTGGCGATATCTGCTGCCGTTGGAATCGACGCTGGCCTTCAGCGCCTGCTACGAAATGGCGGAGGCCTTCATGGCATCCATTCTCACGCCGGAGCGCGGCGAGGAATTCGTCGGCATGCAGGGCGACATGTGGGATTCGCAGAAAGACATGATGATGGCGGGTTTGGGCGCGGTGACGGCGATGGTGGTGCTCGCAGCCGTGCGTCATGCTGTAGGAAAGCGGCGGAAGAAAGTCGCGACACAGGTGGTTGCCGCGGTGGCCGGCGGTCAGGCTACTCGATATAAGCCGAACTGATAGGACTGAAACCGCGGACCAGTGCCAGCCCATTTAGGATCGGCGTTCACCGAAGTCCAGGCGCGGTCGCGGGCCGTGAGATTTTCAAACGGGATCAGATAGTTAAGGTTCGGACCATCCAATGTGCTTGCCAGCGGATAAATCCCGGCGCGCGGAAAGATGCCTGTGAATGCTTCGGCCAGAGCGGCTGCTTGAGCTTCGCTGGTTCGGTACGTCCGCAATTCCCACAAAGCTTCACGCTTGTCATCGGGCAAGGGGATTCCCATCGTCAGCGTTGCCGGAAGGAGAGCGCCTGCAATCGCGTGGAGAGTCACGCCAAAACCCGGCAAAGCAACCAGACCCGCGAGGGAAATCGAGAAGTCGCGGCGGGTCATACAAAAACGTCAGGAGGCTTTCTTGCGGAGCGCAGCCCAACGCCGCCGCTGCGAAGCCGCCATTTTCTTGCGGGTCTCCGCGCTGAACGGACGCCGCTTGCGCACGGTCCCAGTTTCCAGAAGGGCAGCTCCGGCGTTGCTGAGAAACGCCGGCGGACGGCCGCGACGCTTGCCCTGGCCGCGGGCAATCCGCTCCAGTATCAGCATCGTTTCTTCCAGCGCCTGCTTCTGCTCCCGCAATTCCGCGATCATCTTGGTCAGATCCATGTATGAGTACAATTGTAAGGTATGAAAACACTACTGGTGGCGTTATCGGCAATGGCGGGGATGGCGCTGGGCGCATCTTCCGTGCACGAATTCACCATGAAGGCGCTGGACGGCAAGCAGGTTCCCCTGGCCAGCTTCAAGGGCAAGGTGATGCTGGTCGTGAACGTGGCCAGCCAGTGCGGCTACACGTATCAGTACGAAGGACTGCAGGCGCTGTACATGAAGTACAAGGACCGCGGCCTGGTGCTGACCGGATTCCCGGCCAACAACTTCGGCGGGCAGGAGCCCGGCAGCGACGCGGAAATCGGCGCATTCTGCAAGTCGAAATTCGGCGTGACGTTCCCCATGTTTTCCAAAATCTCGGTGAAGGGCGACGATAAAGCGCCTTTGTATCAGTTCCTGACCGACGCCAAGAGCAGTCCCAAGACCGGCGGCGAGATTCAGTGGAACTTCACCAAGTTCCTGGTAGACCGCAATGGGAAGGTGATCCAGCGCTTCGAGCCGGCGGTGGAACCGAATTCCAAGGAAATCGAAGCGGCGGTGGAAGCGGCCCTGAAGTAGTCTGCACGCCGAGCGGGATTTAAGCGTCACCTTCTTCGGTAGCCCAAAAACCATGGCTGAATGGACGCTCAAATACGCAGACGCCCGGGGCGAAATCCACCAGCAGGTGGCTGAAGCCGATTCCGAGCGCGAATTGCGCGAGCGCTTCACCGAACAAGGCTTTCTCATCTATTCCATCCGGCCCCGCGGCGAAGGCGTGGCGCAGAGCCTGCGTCCCAGCGGGAAAAAGCTGAATGTCGAAAAATTCCTGATCTTCAATCAGCAGTTTGTAACCCTGATTCGGGCCGGTTTGCCGATCCTCAAAGGCCTGGAACTGCTGGCCGACCGCCTGACCGATCCCAAACTTTCCAAATACATCCAGGGCGTCCGCCAGGAAGTGCGGAATGGCGCTCTGCTTTCCGACGCCTTCGCGCGGCAAGGGGCGTTTCCTCCCATTTACGTCACTACCGTGCTGGCGGGCGAGCGCAGCGGATCGCTGGCCGATGTTCTGGACCGCTTCATCACCTACCAGAAACTGGCTCTGTCGGTGCGGCGGAAGCTGGTGGTGTCGCTTCTCTATCCTGCAGTCCTGGTGGTCCTGGCCGCTTGCCTGATCGTGTTTCTGGTGACCTACGTGGTACCGAACTTCGCGACGTTATACAGCAGCATGCAGGCGCAGCTTCCCCGGCCCACGCAGATCCTGATTGCCATCGGCACCACGGCTCGAAACTACGTCCTGGCAGGGTTTGGCGCTTTCATCGCGGCGATGATCGCATTTCGAATCTGGTCCAAGACTCCCAGCGGTTCCGAAAGCGTGGATCGCATGCTGATGCGGGTACCCATGGTCGGCGAGGTTTGGCTGAAGTATCAGGTGGCTCAATTCTCACGAGTTCTGGGCACGCTGCTGATCGGTGGAATTCCGCTGCTGCAGGCTCTGGAGACATCGGCCGATTCCCTGGGAACCCAGGTGCTCAAGAACGTGCTGATCAAGGCCGTCAAGACGGTGCGCGAAGGCCAGTCGCTCTCACAGTCCCTGCGGTCTACCCGGATCTTCCCCTCGCTGGCGATTGACATGATCGAGGTAGGCGAATCGACCGGTGCACTGCCCGCGATGCTCTCGAGCGTCGCTGAATTCTACGAAGATGATGTTTCCACGCGAGTTACCGCGATGCTGAGCCTGGTGGAGCCGGCGATTATGATCTGCATGGGCATTTTCGTCGCGTTCGTGCTGGTATCGCTCTATCTGCCCATTTTCTCGTTGGCCGATTCGTTCCGGCCCTAGGAGCTTGTTGAAAACGCGGTGAACCACCGCTCCATCACTGTCGCGGCTCGGTAAGTGGCTGTAAATGCAGACCGCCGATTCCGAGCCGCGAGAGTCATCGAGCGGACAATTGCGTTTTTCAACAAGCTCCTGGTGCCCACTGCCTGGCAGACATGAACTGATTGCTTCTGCACGTCTTTAGGGGCTGCCGCGTCATAATCTAGTGTGAGCAGGCCGGAGGAGCAGTGTCCCCCGGCTAACCAACTGATTCTAAATGGCCACTGGCGACCGCATGATTCCCGTTGATCCCACCCAGGAAGCTGCCCGCGCCCGCGCCGTGGCCGACCGGTACTATCACGAATTCGTGGATCTGCGGGAAGTTCGCATCGACCACGACCTGTTCACCTCAATCCCCGTCGATCTGATGTTCCGTTACAACTTCGTGCCCATCGAGGGGAGCAACGGGACGCTCGAAATCGCCTTGGCCGACCCGCGCAACCTCAGCCTGATCGACGAACTGAGCGTGCTGCTGGGTAAGAAACTGCGCGTCAAAGTCGCCACGCTATCGCAGATTTCCGATCTGCTCAAGAAAACCGAGCAATCCCAGCGCGTGCTGGATGAAGTGACCGAAGGCTTCGCGCTGGACGTCGTCGGCGGCGACGAGGATAACCCCGAAGAGACTCTGTCGATCGACCGACTGGCGGCGGGCGATTCCGATATCGCGCCGGTAATCAAGCTGGTGGATACCACTATCTTCAATGCGCTCGAGCGGCGCGCCAGTGATATTCACATCGAAACCCGCGATCAGGAAGTGGCCATCAAGTACCGCATTGACGGCGTGCTGCACTACGCCATGCCGCCCATCGCCAAGGACTGGCACTCGACTATCATTTCGCGCATCAAGGTGATGTCGGAACTCGATATCGCCGAGCGGAGAATTCCACAGGACGGACGTTTTCGCGTCCGCTACAAAACCAGGCTGATCGATTTCCGCGTTTCCATCATGCCGACGATCTATGGCGAAGACGCCGTGTTGCGCGTCCTCGACAAGGAATCGATGAGCGAGAAATTCTCCAACTTGTCGCTCGAAGTTGTGGGATTTTCCGCCAGCGAACTGGCGAAGTTCCGGCGCTATATCAAGGAGCCCTACGGCATGGTTCTGGTAACCGGACCCACCGGTTCCGGCAAGACCACGACGCTGTATGCCGCGCTGAGCGAAATCAAGAACGACGAAGACAAGATCATCACCATCGAGGATCCGGTGGAATACCAGATCCGCGGCATCACCCAGATCCCGGTGAACGAGAAAAAAGGTCTTACCTTCGCGCGCGGCCTGCGTTCGATCCTGCGGCATGATCCGGATAAGATCCTGGTGGGCGAAATCCGCGATCAGGAGACTGCCCAGATTGCGATCAACGCCGCGCTGACCGGACACCTGGTGTTCACTACCGTCCACGCCAATAACGTGTTCGACGTACTGGGCCGGTTTCTAAGCATGGGCGTGGAGCCGTACAACTTCGTCTCGGCGCTCAATTGCATCCTGGCGCAGCGCCTAGTTCGCGTCATCTGCCCCCACTGCAAGAAGACCGTCGAGTATCCGGATTCCTACCTGGCCGAGAGCGGCTTCGATCCGGCGCAATGGCGGGGCGTGCCGTTCTACGAGGGCGCGGGATGTTTCGAATGCGGCGGCACGGGCTTCCGCGGACGCAGTGCGATTTCCGAGCTGCTGGACCTGAGCGACAATATTCGCGATTTGATCCTCAATAAGCGGCCGGGCACGGAAGTTCGCCGCCAGGCGCGCGAAGAAGGCATGACCTTCCTGCGAGAGTCCGCCGTGGAGAAGGCCCGCGAAGGAATCACCACTCTGAAAGAGATCAACAAGGTCACCTTCATCGAAGGCTAACGTCCGAATGGCATTCTGGAACCAACTGTCGAGTCTGATTCACGAACCTCCTCCGGATCTCGTTTTCGAACTTTCGGAGGAAGGTATCGCCTACGCGCGTCATGGCGAGACCGGATTTCAAGCGTTCGAACCGGGCGTGCTCAAGGCGTCTCCGCTGGCAGACAACATCCTGCGTGCCGATGCGGTGGCGGCGGCCATCGCGCGCATAACGCCCCCCAATGGAGCCAAGCGCCGTCCTGCGGCTGTGATCCTTCCGGATTACGCAGCGCGTGTCAGCCTGCTCGATTTCGATTCCTTCCCTTCCGCTCCCGAGGAGCAATTGGCGCTGGTGCGGTTCCGGGTAAAGAAGACCGTCCCGTTCGATATCGACTCCGCGGCCGTGAGCTATTGGGCGCAGCCGGTTTCTACGAAGGCCGGCAGCAAGAAAATCGAAGTAGTCGCAGTGACCGTTGCCTGGGAGATTCTGGCCCGCTACGAAGCTGTCTTTCGCTCGGCGAATCTGCATCCAGGCCAGATCACCACGTCTGCCTTGGCCGCGCTGAACCTGTTTCGCGAAAACGGCGTGGCCGTGATCGCCAAGATGTCGGGAAACGTCCTGAGCGTGATGGCTGTAGCCGATGGCAGGTTGAAATTGTTCCGCTGTCTTTCGCTCGAACGAGCCGCCGGGGAAGAAGGAAGCGGCGAAGAGATCCGGGAGATTTTGTATCCCACATTCGCTTACATTGAAGATGAATTGGGCCAGAAGCCGGAGAAGCTGCTGCTGTGCGGGTTTCCGCAACCGCCCGAGGGATTGAAGCTCGCGATGGAACCCTTGCGCAGCCGCACCGGCGTGCCGGCAGCCTATAACGCCGGATTGCTGGGATACCTGGAGGCGGCCGCCTGAGCATGCGCATCCCGATCAATCTGGCGAGCGAACCGTTCCGCCGCGATCGTCCTGTGCTGGTTGCCTCCGCAGCGTGCGGGGTGGTGCTGGTGGCTCTGCTCGGCGTCCTGGTCTTTTTGATCCTCAGCGAACGCAGCCGCCAAACCGATACCCGCGCGGCCGTAGCCAAGCTCAACGCCGAGGTGCTGACCCTTTCCACCCAGCAGGCCCAGATGGAAGCGACGCTACGCTTGCCGATGAACGCCGAAGTGCTGGAGCGCAGTCTGCTGCTGAACACTCTGATCCAGCACAGGGCGATTAGCTGGACCAAGCTGTTTGCCGACCTCGAGAGCGTGCTGCCGAATAATGTGAAGGTGATTCAAATCCGCCTTCCGCAGGTGAACTCCAGAAATGAAGTAGCGCTCGACTTGGAAGTGGGCGCGCAGAATCAGGGGCAGATGATCGAGTTCTTGAAACGCTTGCAGGATTCTCCGCTGTTCGGACCAGCGAGCAACCCGCGCTCAGCACCGCCCTCGCAGAATGAACCCCTTTACCGTTATCGAGTGGTTGTGAGCTATGGCCAGAAGCTCTAAGAGCCACCCCACGGTTCGCACGCAGGGCCGCGACGTGAAGCGGATCATCCGCATCGTCTTAGGCGTGCTGCTGGGGTTGAACGTGATCGCCGCCGGATTGGTGCTCTTCCCGCCCGGAGGCTCCGCCGACGATCTGGAACGTCAAATGGCGTCTCTGCAATCGCAAGCTGCGCAAAAGCGTGCGCTGCTGGAGCGCACCAAGCTCAATGTCGCTGCCGTCGAAACCGCGCGCGGGGAGGGCGACAAGTTCCTCAATGATTACTTCCTGGGCCGCCGGGTAGCAGATTCGGCTTTGCTTGGGGAATTGACCGCGGCTGCCATGAAAGCGCAGATCAAAGAACGCGATCGTGCGCAAACCACGGAACTCATTGAAGGCTCGGATTCGCTCAGCATGATGACCATCACGGCGAATTACGAAGGCACGTATCGCAATCTGCTGAACTTCATCGGCGAGCTGGAACGGTCCGGACCGCTGTTGATTATCGAATCGCTTACCGCCGCGCCGCAGCAGGGTTCGAACACGCTCGCCGTGAGCATGAAGATCGATGCGTTCATCCGGGAGGACGCGGGCGATGCGAATACCGTCGCGCTGGGGGTGGAAGCGAAATGAAATTCATCCCCGCGGGCCTCGGCGCCGAGCCGAAGAAGCTGGCGATCCTGGGCGTGCTGCTGGTAGTGGCAGGCGTCGTGTACTGGATGAATTCGGGACCGAATATCCCTGAAGGAGCCAACACATCCGCGGCTGTGAAAGCACAGCCGGTTCCGACGGTAGTCGCGCCGCGACCGGCATCGGTGTCTTCAACCGCATCGTCAACGACAAGACCCGCAACGCGGGGCGGACGCCCGCCAAACTCGGGCGACGATTTCCGGCCCACGCTGAAGCTGCCCGAAGGGCTGGATATCAGCCGCGTGGATCCGACGCTGAAACTTGATCTGTTGGGTAAAGTTCGCGAGGTCTCCACGGAAGCCGGCTCGCGTAGTCTGTTTGAGTTCTACACGCCGCCTCCTCCGCCCGTGCCGAAACCTAAAGACATCGTGCCTAAACCGCCGCCGGCAGCCGACCCGAAGCCGCCCGTGGTGTCGAGCGGGCCGGCGCCCACGCCTCCTCCGCCGCCGATCCCGTTGAAATTCTACGGATATTCCGGTGCGCTCCGCTCCAACGTACGGCGGGCATTTTTTCTGGACGGCGACGATATCGTCCAGGCCGGTGAAAACGAAACCATCCGCAATCGCTACAAGATCATCCGGATAGGGGTAAACTCGGCAGAAGTGGAAGACACCATTGCCAAGAACAAGCAGACGCTGCAACTGGCCGACGAAGCTCCCTGACATGACAAGCAAGCGCCAGACATCACGGGATCCCGAAGGCGGATACGCGCTGCTGATGATATTCCTGATGGCCGCCATCGTGGCCATAATGCTGTACCAGCAACTACCGCGCGTAGCCTTCGAAACCGAGCGCGAAAAAGAGCAGCTCCTGATCGACCGCGGCGAGCAATACATCCGCGCCATTCAGCTCTATTACATCGCCAACAACCGGCAGTTTCCGACCAGCATCGAAGACCTGGAGAAGCGCGAGAAACGATTTCTGCGCCGCCGCTACATCGATCCGTACACCGGCAAAGACGAGTGGCGCATCATTCACGGCAACGGAGTGTACCTGACGGATTCCCTGGTGCAAAAAGCTCCTGGAGCAACGGATAGTTCCACTCAATCCGCCGGCAACACAACGACTCCGGCCGATGGCCAGCCCCAGGTGAACGCGGCCGTATTGCAGCGCCCCAGCGATCGCCCGAATACGCCGGCGAGTTTTAACCAACAGAGTTTCGGTGCGCCCGCCCAGGACGCCAACGGACAGCCTGTGGCCACTAACTTCGGTGTAAACCAGCCTGGGAATTCGGCGCTGCCTCCGATCACATTGGGAGCTCCGGGCCAGGCGGGACAGCCGGGCGGGCTTCCGCCTATTACACTGACGCCCGTGGCCGGCGCGAATCAGCCTGGAGGTCTGCCCCCCATCACCTTGGGAACTCCGGGAACACAACCTGGAACACAAGGCGGCGTCAACCCGCAATTCCCCGGACAGATACCCGGACAGCTTCGTTCGGCGCTGGTTCCAGGCCAAGCACCAGGACAAGTTCCGGGACAGATCCCAGGTCAAATACCAGGACAAATACCAGGCCAAGTTCCGGGACAATTTCCCTTTCCTGGACAGCCCGGCCCGGGGGGGCTGCCGGGAGGGATCCAGACGGGCGTTCCACCAGGATTCCGGATTGATGCCAACGGTCAAATGGTGCCGATCACGCAGGGACAACCGCAGCAAGGAAATCCTGGAGCCATAAATCCTGGGGGCGTACCGGGACAACCAGCCGGGCAGCCGGGCGGCGCGCAGGATCCCAATGCGGCTCTGAATCTCATCAACCAGATTTTGACCAATCCGCGCCAGACGCCCACCGTACAAACCACGCCATCTTCGGGCAATCAAGTGGGTGCGATCGCAGGTATCGCCAGCACGCACAAAGGTCCCAGCATCAAGGTCTATAAAGATCAGGATCACTATGAGCTGTGGGAATTTGTGTTCGCTCCGACGGCAGCGATCGGAGGCGCGGGCAGCGTTGGTGGCGGTGGCGTCGGGGGACCAGGCGGGCGCGGCCCGAATCAACCGGGAGGCCAACCCAACGGACAGCCCACCGGTCAACCCATCGGTCAACCAGGTCCTTTCGGCCAGCCAGGAGGGTTCGGTGGCCAACCCGGACCGTTTGGACAACCTGGAGGCGTCGGAGGCGGTGGACCGCCGATCTTTGCACCCGGCCCCGGCCGCTAGTCCCGAAAATCCTTCCGGAGCAGCCTCCAGATTTCGAGATCGTGATACGTACCGTACAGGAGCTGCGCTTCCTTCAGCGTCGCCTCGTGTGTGAATCCTAGGCGCGCGGGAATCGCACGGCTGGCTTGATTGCCCGCCGCACAGCGGATCTCAACACGATTCAACTCCAGCTCACGGAAGCTGTAGTCCACCACGGCGCGGCAGGCCTCGGTCATGATCCCCCGGCCACGAAACGGCGACGCCAGCCAATAGCCGATTTCCACTTTGCGATTCAGCCGGTCGATTATATGTGTTCCGACGGTTCCGGCAAAGTCTTGTTCGAGCCAGATTCCGGCCGCTATTTCACCCGTCGCTCGATGTCTTTCCGCCTCTGTGCGGATGAAGGCGAGCGTATCGTCCAGGCTTGTGTTGCGGTCCACCCAGGCGAGCCACCGGCGCAAATCCTCGCGATCGCGATTGATGGCCTCGAGCGCGGTGGCAGCGTCGCGCTCTTCCAGCTGCCGTAATTCCAACCCGGGCCGCAGGGATTTGTGGAACATACTTGATTATAAATTCCCAAAAACGGACAGTTCTGCGCGCGTGATATCTTTTATTTTCATACAAATGCGAACGGTAGATCAATTGCCCGTGCCGTTGTTCGATAGAATCGAGGAACCTTGCCCACCGACGGACGAATTCTTATCGCCGATGACCAGCCCGACGTACTTGAAGCCCTGCGGCTGTTGCTGAAGGGCGAGGGTTTCGGAATCGAATCCGCCAACTCGCCGGCCGGGATCATGGGCGCTCTCGAGACCAGCGATTTCGACGTGGTCCTGATGGACCTGAACTACACCCGCGACACCACCAGCGGCCAGGAAGGCTTGGATTTGCTGGCGAGGATCCATTCCAACGATCCGTCCACCACCGTCGTGGTGATGACCGCATGGGGCAGCGTGGATCTGGCGGTAGAGGCCATGCGGCGGGGCGCGCGTGATTTCGTGCAGAAGCCGTGGGACAACGCCCGGCTACTGGCCATCCTTCGAACCCAGGTGGAATTGAGCGGCGCACTCAAGCGCGGCCAGCGCCTGGAAGCCGAAAATCGTCTGCTGCGCTCGGATGGCGGCCCGATGCTGATCGCCGAATCGCCTGTGATGCAGCCGGTATTGCAATTGATCGCCCGGGTCGGTCCATCGGATGCGAACGTATTGATCACGGGTGAAGCCGGCACCGGCAAAGAAGTTGTCGCGCGCACGCTGCACGCGGTTTCATTGCGCGCCTCGCGCCCCATGGTCACGGTGAACGCGGGCGGCCTGGCCGAAGGCGTGTTCGAAAGCGAGCTGTTCGGTCACGTGCGCGGAGCGTTTACCGACGCCAAGATGGATCGCGTGGGGCGCTTCGAGCTGGCCGATGGCGGCACGCTATTTTTGGACGAGATCGCCAACGTTCCGATGAATCTGCAGGCCAAGCTGCTGCGGGCGCTGGAAGCGGGCGAAATGGAGCGCGTGGGCTCGTCTAAAACGAAACGCGTGGATGCCCGCGTCATTTCGGCGACCAATGCGCGGCTGGCGGAAGAGGTCGGCGCTGGACGCTTCCGCGAGGACCTGTTGTTTCGGCTGAATACGGTAGAAATTCATTTGCCCCCGCTGCGCGAACGCCGCGAGGATATTTCGGCGCTAGCGTCGTATTTCCTGAGCGTGCACGCCCGGCGGTATCGCAAGGATCTGCGGGGCTTCGACCAGACCGCCATGCAGGCGATGCTCGATAATCCCTGGCAGGGCAACGTCCGGGAATTGAATCACGTGGTGGAGCGGGCCGTCCTGCTGGCGCAGGATACGGTGATTCGGAATATCGATCTCGCACTGCGATCGGGGCCTCAGGGTTCGCCGCGCCTGGACGACATGAGCCTGGAAGAAGTGGAAGCGTTCCTGATCAAGAAGGCTCTGGCGCGCTACAACGGCAACGTGAGTCACGCCGCCAATGCGCTGGGATTGAGCCGTAGCGCGCTATATCGCCGTCTGCAGCGCTACGGTTTATGAATGGCTGATACCGCTCCATTACTGTCGCGGCTCTGTAAGCGGCCTTCCGAGCCGCGAGAGTCATCGTGCGGGCTAGCCAGGCGCCAAGATCGCCTGGCCCACCGATGAAAATCGTCGAGAAGCTTCGGCCCGTGCATGAGCAGCACATGCGGCTGCTGGCTTTGGGCGCCGGACTTCCGGCCGTAATCGCAGCGCTAGCGCTCTTGTGGCTATCGGGCTACACGCCTCGCGTGCAGTGGCCGGTGACCATCGCGATCCTGTTCGTGTGGTGGGCCTGCGCGTCGGCCATACGCCAGCGGGTGGCCTCTCCGCTGCGCACGCTGGCAAACCTGCTCGAAGCGATGCGGGAAGGCGACTATTCCATTCGCGGCCTGGGCACGGGCGGCGAAGACGCGCTGTCAGAGGTGATGCAGCAGGTCAATGCGATGAGCGCCACATTGCGCGCACAACGGCTAGGCGCGCTCGAAGCCACCACGCTGCTGCGCAAAGTGATGGAGGAAATCGACGTCGCCGTGTTCGCCTTCGATGCCGAACAACGCTTGCGCCTGGTGAATCGCGCTGGCGAGCGCCTCCTGAAGCAGCCCGCCGAGCGCATCCTGACATCCAGTGCGGCAAACCTGGGCCTGGCGGAATTCCTGGAAGGCGAGGCGTCGCGCACCGTGCAACGTACCTTCCCGCTGGCAGCCGGCCGCTGGGCCATGACGCGATCCATGTTTCGCGAAGGCGGACTTCCGCACCAGCTTCTGGTGGTCAGCGATCTGACCCGCGCCTTGCGCGAAGAGGAGCTGCAAGCCTGGCAGAGACTGGTTCGCGTGCTGGGCCACGAGCTGAATAATTCTCTGGCGCCGATCAAGTCCATCGCCGGAAGCCTCGAATCCCTGATGATCCGCGAACCTCTCCCGGACGACTGGCGTGACGATGCACGACGCGGTCTTTCGATCATCGCCACGCGCAGCGAGGGACTGAGCCGATTCCTGGGAGCCTATGCGCTGCTCGCAAAGCTGCCTCCGCCGAGGCCAGGACCGGTGGAAGTGGGCACGTGGATCCACCGCTCGGCGAGTTTAGAACAGCGCTTGGCGGCTACCGTGCGCCCCGGACCGGACCTCACCATCCAGGGCGATCGCGATCAGCTGGAACAGGTGATGATCAACCTGGTGCGCAACGCCGTGGATGCATCGCTTGAAACCGGAGGATCGGTGACGGTTTCCTGGAAACGCCAAGGGGCTCAATTGGAGGTTTCTATTCAGGACGAAGGTCCGGGACTTTCCAACACCGCCAACTTATTCGTGCCCTTTTTCACCACCAAGCCAGGCGGCTCGGGAATCGGCCTGGTGCTCAGCCGGCAGATCGCGGAAGCCCACGGCGGATCGCTGGATTTGCGCAATCGCGAACAGGGCAGCGGATGTGAAGCACGCTTGATCCTGCCGGTCTGATGGGGCGCTGTTACGGAATTTTCGCGGCTTCCGTCACGATCCGCTCGCGCGTGAAGAACTTCACGCTGGCGTTCTGGTGCCCGCTTTCGGCCAGCTTGACCGCCGTATCGTCGCTGGAAAACTGGGCCAGGAAATCGGGATTCTGAGCCAGGCCGGCTTCCGGAATATCGTCCCATGCGGCCACGTAATAATCGCCGGGAGCCAGGGCGGAAATCTTGAAGCTGCCGTTCTGGTCGGTGTTCGCGCTCTTGATTCCGTTGGTGGAATTGCTGCGATCCGCGATCTTGGGCCACAGGGTTACGGGGACGCCTTGCACTGGTTCGTTCTTGTCGTTGAGCACGACGCCGGTGATGTCGGCGGCTTTAGGCGATAGAACCACCTCCAGCGATCCGCCTCCGCCGGAGGTCAGATCGAGCGGAGCGCGCGTCACGTCCTGCCCGCCGAAGCGCATCGATTTCACGTAGCTTCCCTGCGGCAAGCCGCCGATTGTGACGAAGTATTTCCCCGGCGTCACACCCTTCACCAGAAACGTCCCGTCCGTGTTGAACGGCGCGTTGGGCGCGCTCACGCTGATGCCTTCGCTGGTAGCGAAGCGGACGCTCTTGGTGCCGGGTCCCGGAAGGGGAGGAAGTCCCGCCGGCCCCTGCGGTTGTGAAGATTGCGGTGGCGGCTGCAGCCAGTCTTTCAGATCGCCATCTTCCATTCGTATGGTTCCGGCGATCTCGGCGCCGCCGGTTAGCTGCAACACTGCGCCGGTAACATCGGAATCGCTGATGGTCACTTCCATGCGGCCCGTGGCGGAACTTTCTACACCGGCCGGGCCGGCTGCCATACGAAGCATCATCAAACCGCCGCCACTGCCGCTCGAAATCGTCAGCGTGGCACCCGCCGAGCCTTGGATCACATGCGTTCCCGGCAGCAGATTGCGGATTTCGAAGCTCCCATCCGCGGACGTGCGGGTCATATTCGAAAGCGTCGCCGGGCCGACCGTGGTGGCGTCAGGAGGCACCACCAGCACGTAGGCACTTACGGCCGGGCCTCCAATCGTGGTATCGACGGCTTTTCCACGGATCGAGTAGGTTTTTTCCTTGCGCAAGCGAAGATCGATCCCGCGGATCTCGCCGCCAGCTCCCACGTCCACCGGCGCAGCGCTCTTGACATCCAGCGCGTTGGGATAAAACGTGGTCACGTCCGTCGCTTTCGGCGTTGCCGCAGCTCTTCCGGGCTGGTCCTGCACCGGACCGATCATCCCGCTTCCACCACGCGGGTCCGCGCTCACGTAATAGCGTCCCGGAGAAAGATTACCGATACGGAAGTTCCCCTGATCATCCGTAACGGTGCCGCCCGGACCGCCGGGACCGATCGGACCGCCCCGGCCACCGGCGGCAGGACCGCCTCCCGGCGTGAGAGTACGGCGTCCATTGCTATAGCCGTAGCGAAACACACTCACGCCGATGTTGGCCACCGGATCGCCGTCCTGGTCCGTGACTCGCCCTGCGATCACGGCTTGGGGCGTCATCTGAATCGCGACGTCTTTCAATTCGTTGCCGACTTCCAACACCAGCGGAGTACCGGGGCTGGTATCCGAACGCGCTCCATAACGCTGGGTCACAAAGCCGGTCTTCTCCGAGGTCAAGGTGTAGCGGCCAGGTGCGACATTCTCGAACGCAAATTTGCCTGCTTCGTCGCTCGATTCTGAGTACGTGGAGGGAATCTGGTTGGATTGGGTGCCGGGTGCAGGCGGTCCGGCGAATTGCGGCCCGAACGCCGGCTGGAGCCGCACAGTAGCCTTGCGAACTACCTCGCCATTCAGGCTGATGACCCGCCCTTCGACGCGAATGATCTTCTTCTTTTCCGTATCCGCGGCGCCGCCGTTCGGATTGGATTGCGCTAGAACCAGGGCACTTACGATCCATGCAAGCAGAAGTTTCCGCATATCCCTCCTGACATCTTTCCGGATTTTTCGGGATTTGGTTCCCGAAATCCTGGTCGAAAACGATCTGGTTGGATTTTACAAGTTTTTTACAACCTCGATACGACCTCCCATAGCCTTCCTCCTTAGGATGGGCTTGTATGAGTGCCCAAGCGATTGCATTTTTGAGTTTCCCCGTCCAGATCCCGGAGCCAACCGACTGGAAGAACCTGACTGACGAAGAACTGGTGGTGGTTTATCGTGAGACCGGGGGCGTGCGCGCCCGGGAGGATGCGGCCGCCGAATTATTCCAGCGGCATCAGGCGCGAGTCGCCCGGTGGTGCTACCGGTTTACCCGCGACCGCGAGTCCGCCGCCGACCTGGCCCAGGAGATTCTGCTGCGGGCATTTCGCAATGTGGACAAATACCGGGGAGAGTGCCGCTTTTCCACCTGGCTCTACGTCATCGCGCGTAATCTGTGCATGAGCGCGATCCAGAAGCGCTCCAATGAGCCTGTGTGGGTGGCCAAAACTCTCGCCGCGGAACTGCCCGATAGGTCCACGGTGGACGTGCATGCGGAGATCGAGACGGAAGAAACCCGCCGCAAGAGCTGGCGCTTCATCCTGGATACTCTGGATCAGACCGAAGCCCGCGTCATGCTGCTCCACTATGGGGAAGAGATGCCCTTGAACGCCGTAAGCCGCAAACTGGGCTTAACCAACAAGAGCGGCGCCAAGGCGTATGTGGTGAGCGCGCGCCGCAAGCTGAACGCAGCGTTGCGGAAGACGGCATAGGCGGATTCCCGATTCTGAGCCGCGAAAGTCATCGAGCGGCTCTTATGCCGGCAGGCGCAGCACGAATCGTGCGCCGTCTTCCTTGCGATCCGACCACAGGTCGCCGCCGTGCGAGACAACCGTCTTCCGCGAAAGCGCCAGTCCCAGTCCGATGCCATTCTTCTTGCCTGCGGTTACAAACGGCTCGAAGAGCTGATCGGCAATCGCCGAGGGGATGCCGGGACCGGTGTCCTCGACGGTGACCACGATTTCGCCGTCGCGGCGATCTGAGCGGACACGGACCGATCCGCCGTTGGGCATGGCCTCGATCGCATTACTCAGCAGATTCTGGAACACGCGCTCCATGGGCGAACGATCCAGCGGCAATTCCACTTCATCTTCTACCTCGATGCGGATGGAGACGCCTCGGGATTCCGCCGTGGCGGCCAGCGGTTCGTAGGCCGCCATAATCACTTCGCGCAAGCGGCACACTTCACGGGCATGGGCCCGGCCCTGGGTGACGTCGGCCAGCTCCTGCAGCAGGTTTTGCACCTGGCGCGACGCCTTATAGATATTCGACGCCAGCCGCTCCACCTGCGCGCCGGAGAGCTTGCCATCCACCAGCATTTCGGCGCCGCCATAGATCGCCGCCAATGGATTGCGCAGGTCGTGAATGATGGATGTAGACAGACGCCCAATGGTGGCGATGCGCTCCTGACGGATCAGGTCCTCGCGTGCTTTCGTGATGGAAGCGCCCATGCTGTTGAAGGATTCCGCCAGCCGCGCGATTTCTCCGCTGCCCTGCACAGGAACGCGAACGTCGTAATTACCTTTGGCGATTTCGGCTGCCGCGCGGTCCAGCCCGGCCACTGGTTCCAGCAGCCGGCGAGCCAGCAGGTAGGTCACCCCGATCCCGGCGAGTACGGTTCCCAGCCACAACACCGCCAGGTTGGATCTTACGGCGGTAATCTGATCGAGCGCTCCTTTGAACGAGCGCAAAATCCGCAGCTCACCCACCGGGCTTCCATCCACGTCCGTCAAAGGCGAGGTGAATTGGAGATAGTCCGAGCCCAGCAGCTGAATCTGGCGTTCGGGAGAAGCTCCAGAATCCGCCAGGGCGTGTTCGGCGTCTGGGTCGAGCGTGGACGCCGCGACGGGTCCATGCTCCAGAGAACGTGCGAGGAAGACGAAATCGCTTCCACCGGTGGCATCCTTGAGTTCTTGGGCAAGTTTGGAATCCACCGCGATTCCCGCCACCAGGACGTTCAGCAAGGCGGAATCCTGCGTGGTGGCCACGTACACCGGCGTGACTACGATTTGATAGAGGCGAGCCCCCAGGGTGACGAAGCCCCGTGCCTGTTGGGGAAACTCGCGGGCGGCAGCAGGCACAAACGCAATCCGGGAAAGAGGCGGCGCTGCCTTTCCCGATCCTTCCGGTCCGGCTACCGCGGCGATCACCACGCCTTTCGGATCACACACCAAGAACAGCGTCTCCGGGCGCGAAAGCTGATCCCATACTTCGCTGGCCGAATCGCGGATGGTGGCTCCGTCGCCCGTGCCGAACGCCGCACGCACGCTCGGCAGCCGGCTGAGGATCAGGCTGACGCTGGCCAACTGGTCTCCACGGGCCCGCCACAGCGATTCGTATGCCCGGAAGCTGGCGCGCACCTCATCTTCGAGAGTCGCCGAGGCGATGCGCACGAACTGATCCTGCAGCAGCCATCCCATGGCGCCGAACAGCACGGTGATGGCGATCGAGGTGGAGAACAGGATGCGCCAAAGCAGCGATACGGAATGTGATCTCAGTTTCATTATTTCCGAACTTATTTGCGAACTGCGGGATATACTCCGTTGTCGTCGGGGGGGGCAGAGTACTCCTGTCCGTACTTGTTGTGGTGTGAAATCACGATATATCCGCTCTCCGAGATGCCGATGGCGGGCAGGCTGACACTTCCTTCCGTCACGGTGACCCGCCGGGCAAGGGAATCGAGCGTCGCCTGGGTGGCCCGCTCATGGAAAAATCGCAGAGTGTATTCGCCCGGGGGAACATCGCGAAACTGGTAGGCGCCGCTTTTCTGCGTGGTCTCAAAGTAGGGGGTGTTCAACACCACGATCACGGCGCTCATGGTCGCATGAATGTTACAAAACACACGGACGATGCCGGGTCTGGAAAAACGAACCGGACGCGTGGTTCCGGGCGGGTAAAGTCCCACGTCAAACGGCTGGCCGTTATAGTTGGAAAACGCGTTGTGAAAGATGGGATCGAAGTTAGGGAAATCGACGGTGGTTCCCACCTGGATCGGCAGCACGTGCGGCGTGAACGTCTTGTCCTTCTGGACCATCCGCGCCATGGCGCCTGGGGCCACGGCGGTACGCGATCCCGCCAGCGGTTCCAGCCAAACCACCACACCCGAATAATCCAGGTGCTTGCGCACGGCCGCATCCTGCGAATCGTGCAGCTCGACTTTGCCGGTGAGGGAACCGGCCGTAAGATTCGATGCCGCGGCCAGACTCAGGAGCAAACTAAAACAGGTATGCGAACGCGAGGTCATAGTGCGGACTAACCCGGGTGCCCGATCCCAGGTACGTCGTGCGCACCTGTGAAGTTTCGATACTGGTCAAGATATTGGATCCTAGACGATAAATGAGATTTGCGCCGTAGCTTTGGTTCTTGGCGATGCCGCCGACGTTCAGGTCGCGGTTGCGATCGTCTTCCTGGCCGCCGTAAACGTGAAACGAGGCCCGCTCGGTGGCGCGGTAAGTAAACTGGGCCCAGCCGCCGGTGGCTTGCACAGCGCGCGCGTTGCCATGCGACACGGTTACACCCTGACGTAGGCCGCCGATCACGCCGGTATTCTCTCCGTGGAATAGCGTGCCGGTGAAATCCACCCGGCTGGCCGGACGAATCAGCCAGTCGATCGCAAAAATCCTGGACGGAACGGACTGCCCCAGGACTCGGGTGGAACTGGCATGGAACGCGGGAGCGACCTCGATACGGCGGCTTCCGCTTTGCTTCCAGAACTCGAAACGGCCTTGGTATCCCGGCCGCGCGCGGGCCAAATCCGGATATTCGCTGGCCAGCCCCGTACCGCCTTCCGATGTCTGATACAAACCGAACTGCGCGCGCAAACCGGCGTTCTCATTCAGCGAGATCCGATGCTCCACACGCGCTTGCGGCTGCCACAACCAAAGGTTACCCGCGGCGGTCAGTGGAGACACGCCCACCTGCGCAAGAGAATCCGGCTCTCGCGGCGAGAGGATCGGCTTGTCAAACGCCAGCGCCAGCGTGGTGTTCTTCCAGGTGGCGTCGAGCGTAGCCACTCGCAGGCGAGCGGTCTGGTTGAGTCCCGTCCCGCCGCCGAAGAAATCCATGTACGCGGCACCGGTAACCTTGCCTCCGCCGATCAACCGGGGGCCGTCCAGCTTGATGCCGATGACGCTTTGACGAAAGGTAGCGCCGGCGGACGCCAGTTCTCCGATGGGCGGAAGCACGGTTGGATTATCGGCTCCCACGGCGTCCTTTCCGTTCCAAAATGTGTTGAACAACAGCATCCCGGTAAAGGTCAGGGGCAGGCGATGCTCACTGGAAACTTTGGTCTGGTCCAATTCGGCTAAGCGCCGCTCGGCGATTTCTACCCTCTCAGCGAGCGGCTGCGGAGGGACTTCGGCGGCCTGCTGGCCGGTATCGGCCGGCGCGGGCTGAGTCGCTGCCAGCTGCTGCCGCAAAGCCAGGATTTCGGTCATCAACTCGCGGTTTTGTGCTTCCAGCCGGTCCAGGCGTTCGATCACTTGCCGCAGGTCGGGCTGTTGCTGGGCGCTCAGAGAGCTGGCGGCACAAGCCGCCAAAAGCAGGCATGAGAGCTTAGGTCGCATGTATGAGCTCCTCCAGTTTCTTGCGCATGGCGCTAGGCGAATACGGCTTGGCGAAATACGCATTGGCCCCCAGTCCCAGCGCTCGCGCCGGCGTCTCCGGATCGGTGTCGGCGCTAACCACTAGGATCGGAAGCGTGCGGAAACGGGGATTCTCCCGGATCCTGGCTACCAGCTCCAGTCCGTTCATTTCGGGCAGGTGGATATCGGTGATCACAGCGGAAACTGTATCATGCTCCAGAAAGGACAGTGCTGCTTCCGCCGACGGCTGCGCCCGGATCACGATGCCGGGCAGGGGCTGCAGCGCCAGATCCAGTGTGGCGATGCAATCCTCGGCGTCGTCCACCACCAGGATGGCGTTCATGGCAGGAACCGGTACCCCACCCCGTGCATCGTCAGGAAATGACGAGGGACTTCAGGGTTCAGCTCCAGCTTCTGGCGCAGCCGGACCACGTGAGCATCCACGGTCCGAGTGTTGGGAAAAGAGTCATAGCCCCAAACCGAGTTGAGGATCACATCGCGCGAGAGCGCCCGGCCGGGATTTTGCAGGAAGAACGCGAGTAAATTGAACTCGGCGCGGGTCATCCGGGTTTCGGCCCCACTGCGCCGGACCATTCTCTGGTCCAGATCCACTTCCACGTCGGAGAAGGAAAGCACCAGATCGGATCCCTGGGTGGTGCGCCGCAGCAATGCCCGGATGCGGGCCAGTAACTCGCGTGTTCCGAAGGGCTTCACGACATAATCGTCGGCTCCGATTTCGAGCAGCAAAACTTTGTCGATTTCATCCCCCATGGCGCTGAGGACAATTACTGGAGTCTTCATGCCTCCGGCCCGGAGACGCTTACACACCTCGACGCCGCTCAACCCGGGCATCCGCAGGTCTACCAGAATGAGATGGGGGCGGAGAGCGATTGCCTGTTCCAAGCCGGTAGTGCCGTCGGCCACCAGTATCGGGTGAAATCCTTCGTTTTCAAGCATTAACCCGATCGTGTCGCGAAGACTCTCATCGTCGTCGATGACCAGGATGTTCTGCATTGGGGGTTACTCTAATTGTAGACACGGCGGCTTCGGCCAGTGGAACACAGAGAAAAAAGGGCTGATTTTTCACTGTTACTGTATGCGTTTCCACCAGACGGCGATTGTTGAAACGCCGCATATCGGCCAAGGGACGCGGGTTTGGGCCTACGCGCATATTCTGCCGGGCGCCCGTGTCGGACGGGATTGCAACATCTGCGATCACACCTTCATCGAAAACGACGTGATCGTCGGCGACCGCGTCACCATCAAGTGCGGCGTGCAGTTGTGGGACGGCATGCGCATCGAAGACGACGTTTTCATCGGCCCCAACGCCACCTTCACGAACGATCGTTTCCCGCGAAGCCAGCAGCACCTGCCGCAGTATCCGACGACGGTCATCCGGCGGGGCGCTTCGATCGGCGCAAATGCCACGCTGGCCCCTGGAATCGTGATCGGCGAAATGGCCATGGTGGGAGCGGGCGCGGTGGTGACGCACAACGCTCCGCCGCATTCGAAACTGGCTGGAAATCCCGCGCGGATTATCGGTTACATGGACGCCACTCCCGAGGCGGTGACTTCGCCGGTGGAAGAAATCCGCGACTCGACGCCCCTGGGCGAAGCCACCATCCGCCGGATGCCCCGCGCCGAGGATTTACGAGGCAGCCTTAGCTTCGGTGAGATTCATCGCCAGGTGCCTTTTGAGGTGAAGCGCTATTTCCTGGTCTTTGACGTGGCCAGCGAGCACATTCGCGGAGAACATGCGCATCGCCTCCTGCACCAGTTCCTGGTGTGCGTCGCCGGGCGCTGCAACGTGGTTACCGACGACGGGACTCACCGCCATGAAGTAGTTCTCGATTCGCCCGCCAAGGGCGTCTATATTCCACCCATGGTGTGGGCCACCGAATACAAGTTCAGCCGCGACGCAGTCCTGATGGTGCTGGCGTCGGATTACTACGACGCCGGGGATTACATTCGCGACTACGCGGAATTTCTCGCGCTGCGGCGCATCTCCGCACCGCGTTGACATCCCTCCGGCACATTGACATACTCACCCGAAGGGACTCATCGATGAAGCTATCTGCCTGCCTCCTTCCTTCCGCACTGATTCTGACCGGTACTCTTTCCGCTGCCATTCCCGATCCCGTCCGGTTAGATAGCGGGTCCGTTTCCGGAATTCCTGCCGACGAGTCCGGCGTCCGGATCTTCAAAGGTATTCCCTACGCGGCGCCTCCGTTAGCCGAGCTGCGATGGAAAGCTCCGCAGCCCGCAGCGCATTGGGACGGAGTCCGGAAGGCAGAGCAGTTTAGTCCGAACTGTACAGCGGGAGGCGGCGCTGGCGGACGCGGCGGCGGTAAGGGGAAAGGGCCTGCCGGAGACAAAGGTCCGGCGCCTCAGCCCGCCCCGGCGAAAGCGGCGGCCCCTGCAGCGCCGGCTGCCAGCGAAGACTGCCTTTACGTGAATGTCTGGACTCCGGCGAAATCGGCTGGCGACCGCCTGCCTGTCATGGTCTGGACCTATGGCGGCGGGTTCACCGGCGGCTCGGGGGCGGAAGGCCGCTACGACGGAGAGGCCATGGCCAAGAAAGGCATCGTCGTCGTTACCTACAATTACCGCCTGGGTGTTTTTGGATTCCTGGCGCATCCGGAACTGACCAAGGAATCGGGTCATAACGCTTCAGGCAATTACGGAATGATGGATATGGCGTCTGTCCTGCGCTGGGTACAAAAGAACGTCGCGGCGTTCGGCGGAGATCCGCGAAAAGTGACGATTGCCGGCGAATCGGCCGGGGCCATATTGGTGGCAGCCATGGTCGGATCGCCCGAAGGCAAAGGATTGTTCCAGCGCGCGATCGGACAGAGCGGCGCATGGATGGGCTTGAGCATCGTCAAGATGCGGACGCTGGAGCAGGCCGAGGAAGCCGGCAAGCGATCCGCGGGGACGCACTCGATAGCGGAATTGCGCGCGATGTCCACGCAGGAAGTTGCCCAGAACGTGACCGGCGTCCAATCGGGCGTGATCGTGGATGGCTGGATGGTTCCCGAGGATCAGTCGCTCACTTTCGCTAAAGGCAAGCAGAACGATGTGGATGTTCTGGTTGGCTCCAATCAGGACGAAGGAACGTTCTTTGGGGGCGCGCCGGCATCGGCTGAGGCCGCCAGAACTCGCGCGAAGCAGACGTATGCGGATCTATCCGATGACTTCCTCAAACTGTATCCGGCCGGCACGGACGCCGAGGCGGTCGCATCAAATCTGACGCGCAGCCGCGATGAAACCGGCTGGCACCAGCGGACCTGGGCGCAGTTGACAGTGAAACGCGGCAAGAAAGCGTATCTCTATTACTTCACCCACGTGCCTCCGGGAAACGGAGCGCGCGGGGCGACGCATACGGCCGAGCTGCCGTACATGTTCAACAACCCGCCGGCGAATGACTCCTGGATGGTGCCGGACCATAAGCTGGCCGATACCATGTCGTCCTACTGGGTGAACTTCATCGCCACCGGCGATCCGAACGGCAAGGGTCTTCCAACCTGGCAACCCTATAGCGCCAAGAACGACGGGCAGGCGATGGTGTTCGGCGACACGGTGCAGTTCGGACCGCAGATCGAAGCGCCGCGGCTCGCGTTCTTCGACAAGTATTACGCCGTCGTTGTGAAGAAATAGTTGTGAAGAAATAGTCGTTCGGGCGAGGCTTGCCTGGCCCCTACAAATCCTTCACTGGGGCCGTCGCGCCGATGCGCGCCAGATCCAGCACGATGTGCCCCTCCGGCGCCACATCAAACGCCGGAGTAAAGCGGGCCAGCCACTCGATTTCCTCCCAGCGGTATGAGTAGCGGGTATTGACCACCTGCGTGAACGAATCGTCGTAGCCGCGGATGAGGATAAGCACTTCTGCCTGGAGGCGCTCCAGATCGGCGGCGGTTTTTCCCCACAGCGGACTGGATTCGTCCATCGGGTGAACCACCGTCCAGGTGAGGGCCAGAAAGAATACCTTCTTCCGCTCGAGTTTCAGCTCCACGAAATTGCGGCGGAGCTTGCCCTGGGAATCCTGCTCGACGGTCATCAGCATCATATCCGCCTGCACATCGGTGAGGACGTTATGCCGGCGATTGGCAATCCGAAACTGAAGACTCAGCCCGTTTCCATAAGGCGCGATCACCATCTGTTCGCTGAAAATCAACTGGGCGTTCGGACGCGAAAAACGCGCGAAGAGCAGCCCCGTGGCCAAAGCGAATCCCATGAGCCCCACGCCTGCCTCGAAAGCCGCCGCTGTGTTAGCAAGCAATCCCAAGGGATAGACGTCGCCGTAGCCGACGGTAGTAAGCGTGTGCACGCTGAAGAAGAACGCCACGGCGAACCTACCCAGACCCATTTGGCCGTCTACGGTCCGAAGAGCGCCCGGGCCCAGCGCCGCATATAGGGCAGCGAAGATCACGTTAATCACCAGGTAGGCTAGCGCGACAAAGCTGAGAAATCGCGGCCAGGACAGACCGACAAGATGCTGGTAGAAGCTTCCTGCCAGGCTGCTAACCCCGCGCCGGCGCACGTTGAATGAGCCGTCTTTATTGATGGCCCGCAGCAGCGGTCCGGTATACTGCTGCGTCAAGCCGGGATCGAAAGAAGTGGGAGCGGAAGCCATTCCTGAACTATGCCACGAGAGCATAGAGGAGCGGGATGCTCACTCGACTTCCATCGTGATAACGGCGATCGTGTTCTCTGCCGCGGGCGGCTTGCCGTTGGTCACGTTCTGCAAAAAGAATTTCATTCCGTTGGTGACCCACTTGGCCGTCGGTGCGTGACCGGATTTTTCACCGACCGCGAAGAGCTGTCCATTGGGGCTGTTCACACGAATCTCAATCTTGACGCCGTCATCGACTTTCCAGAACAGTTCGGTCACACCCAACCCGCTGTGATCCGGCTGAACGATATGCTGAGGCTCCGCCCTGAACTCAGGCTTGCTGAGCGGAGCCTCGACCTGCTTCTGGCGCTGCACTAAGAGTTCTGCTTGGAGTCGTTGAAATGTTTTTTCACTCGATGGATCGGAGATTCTTGCCGCGGCTCTCTTTAGGAATTCTTCAGCTTGCGGTAAAAAGCCCCAGTCAATCGACATGCTGGCGCAGTGCAGGAGCGGACCATAATTATTTGCCGGAGCCCTGTCCGCTTCGTCCATGAGCGCGCCCAGATCGGGGACAAGCACGCGGGCAAGATCGCTCCCGGCCGGAATGCTGTCCACCCGCCGGATGCCGATCAGTTCACCGTTCGCGTGATAGCTGGCGAGGTAGTCGTAGTTGCTGAGCCGGACCTGAGCGGGATCGACAAAAGCCGCCAAGGAACTGTTTTGCCGATATGTCACAGAGGGCGGGAATACTACCGTCCAAAGAAGCTGCTTGCCGAACCGAACAGCGACAAAGTCCTCAACCTGCCAGGGTGCAGTCGCATCATCGAGACCGGCGACCAGAATTCGCGCCGGACGTTGAACCGTCTGGAACTGATCCAAGGAGCGTGCGACCCGCGAACCCTGTTGATCCCGGCCAATCCACCAGCGTCCCTCGACGTTATCGTATTTGCGGCCGTAGCCGCCCGGGCCGAGGATAGTGAACGCGAAAAGGGCGGCAAGAAAAGGCCAGCGCGGAACTTTCCAGCCGCGAAAGACTGCCGACCGGTCGAACAGCAAACACGGCGCCAGGAAGAAGGGCGCACCCGCCCAGGCGTATTCCCCAAATTTGTGATTCGGAATCACGGCCAAGGTGGCGAAAGCAGCCAAGCCAGCTAGCATCAACGTGGCCGCGAGAATGAACCGGGAGCGATTGCCCCAGACGGAGACCAGCGCGAGGATCACGAAAAGAACCAGAGCAGGGTTGAGCAGGTAAACAAGATAGAACAGGTAGGTTTGCATCAGGTCGGCCGAAGCAAGACTGATGTGGTAGGGAGCCGTCGGATCGGCAGACACATTGACGAAGGGACCCTTGAAGTGATTGGTCCACTCGACACTGGCGAACTCAACCAGGATCAGGAAGAGGAGAAATCCAAGATGCCTGCGTCGCTGCTCACGGTACGCGATAGCCAGACCAGTCACGATGCACAGCGCGGAAACGAAGTAAGTCTCCTTGGCGAAGGCGAACAGAGTGGCGGAGGCCAGAGCGATCACAAGTGGAACCGCGCCAATCTTCGGACCCTCCACCGCGGCCAGCCAGGCGAGCAGACTAACGTTCAAAAAGAACCAGGAGATTACCAAGGGGAGGTCGTGCCGATGCTCGATGTAGAACTGGGGATGCGAGAACAGCAGCAATAAAAACACCGCATAGGGAACCAAGGTCCAGAGCGAGTAACTCCTAAACATCCTGACGACCAGTAGCAGGGTTAGCAGGGCGTTGATGAGAACCATCGCCACACCAGCCGCCATTAGCTTCTTCAATCCTCCAGCTGCCAGGAGCTTCAATACCAGATAGGTGACTGGACGCGGATACTGGAGAGCGAGCGTGAGATAATCGTTCGCCGCCGTACCTGCATAGACATAAAAATCCACGTGGAACGGTGCAATCGGGGCGAAGTAGCCCGGGAAGAGAAAGCGAAGGCACAGCCAATAGGCCGAGACGGTGAAGACCGCTGCAGCGAGCCAGAAGAAACGCGTTTGCAACGAATTCATCTGAGAACGGCCAGTATATCCCTTCAGTGCATTTCCCATTATGCGAGAATGCCGCGGAAATAGTGTGGAGACACCGTCTTGCTGAACGATGCAAGGTTGCCAGGTCTTAGGCTGCGACTAGGACTTGGTATTCTGTGTGTGATCCCCCCGGCGAACTCACATAATCGGTGAGAGGATTTGTCGCCGGACTATTCGAGGTGTGAATCACTGTGCCCGATCATTTCACGGCTGTGGCACAAAAGCTTCAACCGGTTTTTGTGCCTGCGATCAGCGACTCTACAGCCATCCTGAAGCGCTATTGGAAGTGGTCTGTGCTCACGGCGGCTATTATCGCCGCGGCCTATATCAGCTTGATCGTAACGATTGACAATACGAATCTGGGCACGACGAACGGCCTCTGGAAGTCGCCGGTTGTTTATGCCTGGGGCCACCAGGGTGACGGACCCCTGGATAGCGGAGGCCTCTTATATGCTCCCGTCTATGGCATTTTCACCAGGTTGATCCCTGATTCTTGGCTGCAATACGGAACACCGGCCGCGGACCTTACTTTTCGAAAGATGGCTATTTTGAATGCCATTTTGGGAGGAGCTGCGTCGGGATTGGTTTTTCTCCTGGCCATCCGATTTACGGCATCGCCTCTGTCGGCAACAGCCATCAGTCTGATACATGCCGGGGCCGGTTTCGTGCTGCTGAACAGCATCAATTCGGAGGACATCATCCCCGCTTATACTCTTTTCCTCGGGGCCACGGTCTGCTTTTTTGAGTATCTGCATCAGGGCGGAATACCGCTCTTCGCTGCCAGCGCCCTGCTCCTCGCATTAGCAGCTTTGTTCCATTGGACTGTGATGGTTCCGGGCATAGCCGCGATCGGATCGGTTTACGCCGCTCTGCTCACGCGCGGCCGCAGGTTTTTCTGGGCCGGCCTCGGCTGGCTATTTCTGTTCCTCGTATTCCTGCAGGTACTGGTCCTGGCCGCCTTTCCTTTGCGCCACATTCCGGTGTGGGCGGTACTCTATCCGGGCAAGGCGGATGCAGCCGGATGGGTTGGCTTTTTCGGAGAGAAGGGCTGGAATCTCGTAGTCGGAGTGGGGAACTACTTCGCCGGTGCAAACAACATGACGGATTACCAAGCCGCCTTTGCGAACGCTTCTGTTTTCCGCTTGATGATTGTGTCGTGGGCGGTCTTGGCGCTGGCGTTAGGCGCTTGCCTGGTTACAATGGCTCGCCGCCGCAAACCGTCCGCCGTTTCGCTTCTCGCGATTTTTGCGCTTACGCTTTTTGTGGTGGGGGAGGCCGGAGCAGTTTACTCACAGCCGCAAGATCCGCAGATGCAAATCGAGCCGATGTTTGCCACCATCCCTGGCATGATCTTGCTGCTGGTCCCGGGATGGGGCCTAGGGTCGGTTCGTTTGCGGAAAGGGCTGGCGGGTGTTCTAGCCTTGGCAGGTGCCGCGAACTTCGGCTGGAATGTTCATCTCATGCGATCCGGGATCGGCGGGGATAGCAAAGCTATCGCCGCGATTGCGGAATTGAATCGGTTGTTTCCCAGCAACACGACCGTGATTGTGTGCCACGGGTTTGAGACTTGGACTACCTGGCAATATGTCATACTGTGGCGGAACGACTCGCCGGGTTTTATCAGCAAAAGCATTCACTTGGCCCGCGCTTTTACCATGAACAGAGGAATTCGCGGGGCCGAAGCGGCCGCGATTACGGAAGAAAGAATCGACTCCGCCCTGGCAAGCGGACAGCGAGTGGTGGCCGCGGCGCTGTGGACAGAACCGGCTGAAAAATCCGTGGGGACGTATACCACCGTAACCACTCAGGCTCAAGCGAACACCTATGATTCCCTCTTGAGAAACCATTACCGGCTGGCCACTCGCTGGAGCACGTTACTGGGACCGTTCGTCGAGTTACTTCCCGCCGCGGCCGGTACCGGAGACGGCCAATGAAGCCGGCCGACTATCGGGTGACGCGCCACCTCCTTCGCCCGCGTGCACGGCCCGCCCGGCTGTCGCTGGTGATCCCGATGTACAACGAAGAAGCGATGGTGGCTCATCTCCGAGAAGCCGTGGAGAACTTCGCCCGCACGCTGCCCGGCGAACTGGAACTGGTCCTTGTGAATGACGGCAGCTCGGATCAGACGCTGAGCTATCTGGCGGAGTGGGCGGCCGCGGACCCTCGCGTTCGGGTGCTGCATCTTTCCCGGAATTTTGGACACCAGATCGCGGTCACAGCCGGACTCGATCACGCCGCGGGTGATGCCGTGGTGATCATTGACGCCGACTTGCAAGATCCACTGAACGTAATCCATGCAATGATCGATCGGTACTGCGAGGGGTACGATGTTGTGTATGGCCAGAGAGAGTCCCGAGCGGGCGACTCAGCCTACAAACGTTTCACTGCCTGGGCGTTCTATAGGATCATGCGGGGGATGGTATACCGCGATCTGCCCCCGGACGTGGGTGATTTCCGGCTCATCTCCAGGCCGTGCCTGGATGCGGTGGCCCAAATGCGTGAAACGCACAGGTTTTTGAGGGGCATGGTGGCGTGGGTGGGATTTCCGCAGATTGCCGTCCTGTATCACCGGCAGCCCCGCGTTGCGGGTTCTACGAAGTATCCTTTGCGAAAGATGCTAGCCTTCTCATGGGTGGCCGCAACCTCTTTTTCAACGTTACCGTTGCGCTTCAGCATGATTATGGGGGCACTCGCAGGTGTGATTGGGATTGAGGAGGGCATCCGCGCGCTGCTGGCGTACTTCCTGGGTTGGTACACGGTTCCGGGATGGACCTCCTTGACGGTTATTGTTGCCCTGATTGGAAGTGCCATGCTGATGAGCATTGGAATTCTCGGTGAGTACATGGCGAAGCTTTATGAACAGGCCAAAGGGCGACCGTTGTACGTGGTGGCGCGAACCTTTGGGCGGTCGTCTCAGGCCCCTTCTCAAACCGGACAGTCGAATGCGGTGGCGACCCGCCTGAAATGAAACAGCCGGCGCGATTCGATGAGCTGTCATCATCCTACGACGATCTCTTGCGGGATCCCCTTCGCGATCGATTCACCGGGCAGGAATCGATGTTCTTCCATCGCCGCAAGAGTGAGCTGATCCGGAGATTCTTCCGCCGCAGGAAAACAGAAACATCCGCACTGCATCACCTGGATGTAGGCTGCGGAAAAGGTGAGTTGCTGAACTTGCTGCAAGGCGATTTCAAGCGTTCCGCGGGATGCGATGTGTCCGCGGATATGATGCGCCAGATTACGGGTATCGAGACACGCGTTCAAACCGATCCACTCCGGATTCCGTTTGAAGATGGAGCCTTCGATCTGGTCACGGCGGTGTGCGTGTATCACCATGTTCCTCCGGTGTCGCGCCCGTCGCTAACGCAGGAAATCCGTCGGGTTCTGAAGCCTGGCGGGATTTTCTGCATGATCGAGCACAACCCTCGGAATCCTGTAACGCGGCTGATCGTGAGCCGGACGCCCGTCGATGCGGACGCTATTCTGCTTGAAGCTGAAGAAGCCCGAACCTTAACCGCTGGCGCTCGATTGACGCTGTCAGAACAGACTTATTTCCTGTACTTTCCGCAGATGCTGTATCGCTATCTGGGGCGGCTGGAAGGGATGCTCGCCACGGTGCCGCTCGGCGGGCAGTATGCGTTATTCAGCCGACGACCGCTAGCGTAGGAGCAGGATGCGATGGGCCTCGCTGTCGCCCACATACAAAACCCCATTCGCAAACAGAACCGAGTGCGGACGATTCAACTTGCACAGCAGCGGATCGGGCTCCGGCCCGTCGCCGATCTGCCCGGTTCCCATCACCGTTGAAATGATGCCGGTCTTCAGGTTGATCTTGCGGATCGCGTGGCTTTCGGTGTCGGCGACGTAGAGACTGTCATCGGATCCTAGGGCAAGACCCTTGGGACCAGCGAGTCGAGCTGCCGCGCCCGTGGCGGACCCGCCGAATTTGGCCTGTAGAGCCGGTCCGCCGTCACCGCTGAATCCCAACTCACCGGTGCCGGCCAGACGATGATAGGTCTGGGTCTTCGCGTCGATGCGGTAGATCGCGTTGCCCTCACGAAGAGCCAGGTACAAATCGCCATTTGCGGCGCGCACGATAGTACGCGGTCCGGTCACCGGCGTCCCCTTGACCGATGCACCCTCAGGAGTCTCCTTTGTCTCGCCCGTCCCCGCGTACGTTTCGATCAGTCCGGTATCCAGGTGCAGCCGGCGGATGCGGTGGTTTCCGATGTCGCAGATCAGCATGGAGCCGTCGCGATCCAGCACGATGCTGTGCGGCTGGTTGAATTTTGCTTTTACGCCGGGACCGCCGTCGCCGCCAAATCCGCGCATCCCGGTGCCGGCCGCGGTCGAAATGATTCCGCTCTTCATATCGATCTTCCGGATCACGTGATTGTCGCGCTCGGCAATGTAGAGGTCGCCTTTGGCGTCGAAAAGAAGTTCATGGGGCATGTTGAGCGAAGCGGCCGTAGCGGGGCCGCCATCTCCCTGGTAACCCTTCTGGCCGTTTCCGGCAATGGTAGTAACCCGTTTGGTGGAGAGATCCATCCGGCGGATTCTGGAGTTATCCAGGTCACAGAAATAGAGAGCGCCGTCCAGACCTATGGCGAGGCCGTAGGGGTTATTTACCTCGGTATCGGAGTACCCGGGCTTGCCGGTGCCGATGAGAGTCGCCACGGTGGCGGCGAAGGTGGGGATTCCAGAAGTCGTGAGGAGGGCGCACAGGCAGAGCAGGAGCTTCATCAGCATTACTGTAACCCTTCAGTAATACTGTAACCCTGTGGGAGTGTGCGTTATGAGGGCGGGCCGGGTCGCCGAGCGGCTCGGGCGTCCATACCGGGCCAGTGGTGGCGACCTGTCGCGCCCTCAAGCATTGATGATCGGTAATTCGCGGGGCGGGCTCTATAGACCGCGCGTACCGACTGTACTAGACAGTAGTAGTACAAAGGCGTGGCTTAAGTTTAGGGGAACACTGGGTTAGACTGGCCACAAGACGATGAAGCTCACATCTGTGCCGCGCTCGCGCCCGGCTATTTATGGTTTTGGAGTGGTGTGCGTGGCGTTGGCGGGTCTGCTGAGCTGGGCAGCCGGAATGATGCTGCACATCCCTGCCGTGCTGCTGCCCTTCAGCCTGGCAGTGGCGGCCTCAGCCTGGTTTGGCGGAATCGAAGGCGGACTTTTCACCACCGGAATGGGTGCTGTGGTGGTGTTTGGAATATTCAGAGGGGTTGTCTTCTCCATGCTGGCTGTCCCTCCAGGTGCGTCATTGCTGGTGACGTATTGCCTGATCGGAGTCGTCGTCAGCGTGGCGATCGCCCGCGCTGTCAGGGATTATGCGGATTTGCAGCTTACGAAGGCGAACTTGCAGTTAGCCATCGAACGGCTTTCTGAGACCAACAAATCGCTGGAACAGTTCGCCGGTTCCGCAACCGACGCCCTGCGCACGCCTCTACGCGCGATCGGGGTATTCGCCGAACTGTTGCTGGCGCGCCACGCCGCTCTCCTGGATAGCGAGTCCAAGGAATATTTGCGCATCATGGTGAGCAGTGTCCGTGAAATGAATGGCGCCATCGACGGCCTCCAGGCGTACGCCCGGGCCAAGCTGCCGCCTCCGGCGCTGTTGTTAATCGATTCCAACTCGGTTCTGCGGCAGGCCATGCGGAACCTCGAATCCGACATCCTGGCGGCCCGCGCAACCATTACCTTTGATGATCTCCCTACCGTTCGGGCCGACGAAGACGGGTTGCTGCAGGTGATGCAGCATCTGCTGGCGAACGCTTTGCAGCATCGGGACGGTGCAGCGCCTCAAATTCGCGTGACTTCCAGGCGCGAGGAATCCGAATGGATCTTTTCGCTGGCGGACAACGGGCCTGGCATCGAGACAACGGACACCGAGGCCATCTTCGACCTGTTCCAGCGGGCGGATGCCAGAACCTCCGATGGACGCGGCATTGGACTCGCCATCTGCCGCGCGACCCTGGAACGTTTCGGAGGTCGGATCTGGGTGGAGTCCACCCCGGGTGAAGGTTCCACATTCTATTTCGCCCTTCCGGCTGGGACCGGCTTCCTGACCCAATCCGCCGGCGCCTGAAGCCCGGCTTGCGCCAGCCCGGTGCATCAAACCCGCATTCGTGGGAACATTTCCTAAGCAGCCAGGAAGGAGTCCCCGACCATGCCTCCAAGAGCAGCGTTCCTTATCGCAGCGATGCTGGTAGCTTGTTCGCCGCCTGCCCTGGCCCAGAGCGCCGGACCAGCCAAGTGGCAAAACGATCTGGCTCCCATCGGTCCGGCGGATTGGAATTACGACTTCGCGGCGCATTTGCTCGAACGAGCCGGATTTGGAGGAACGCCGGAGGAAATTCAAGCGCTGGCGAAGCTGACTCCCGCGCAAGCTATCGCCCGGCTGGTTCGTTTCGAAGGGATCGATACCAGCCAGCTGCCGCCCTTCGAACATTCCGGCATTCATGATGCCGGCCTGGAACCATTTCCGCCCACCCGGCCGGCCGTCACCGATCTAGCCAAGGAGAAAGGCGAGGCGCTGGGCATCAAGGTCAAACCTGCCGGAAACCGCCGGCTGCAGCCCATCGTCGATGAATTCTTTTACTGGCTCCGCGCCAGTGTGCTCGAAACCAACCGCGTGTCCTATTGGTGGGCGAACCGCATGCTCACCAGCCCGCGGCCGCTGCAAGAAAAAATGGCACTGTTCTGGCACGGCCATTTCGCTTCGAATGAAGCCAAGGTTCGCGATTACCGGAAACTCCTCGGCCAATTGGAGCTGTTCCAGCAAAAAGGCACCGGCAATTTTCGGGACCTTACCGTAGCTGTGGCTCAGGACCCGGCCATGCTTTCGTTTCTGGACGCCGGCGTCAACGTCAAAGGCGCTTCCAACGAGAATTTCGCACGCGAAATCATGGAAATCTTCACCATGGGCGTAGGGCACTATACCGAAACGGATATCCGCGAGGCAGCCCGCGCATTCACCGGGTGGAATTACGTCGACTTGAAATTCGTGGTGAACAAAGATCAGCACGACGATGGTGAAAAGACGTTTTTGGGACATACCGGGCGCCTGGACGGCGTGGACGTGATCGATATCATCATGCAGCAGCCGGCTACCGCGGATTACATCGCCGGGAAAATCTACCGCTATTTCGTCCGCCAGGATCTTTCGCCCGAGCTTCAGAAGCAGCTAGGCGCAGTGCTGCGGGACGGCCACTACGAAATCGCCCCGCTGCTGGAAAGAATTTTTCTGTCGCGCGACTTCTACAGTCCAGCTTCGGTGGGCACGCAAATCAAGAGCCCGGTGCAGTTAGCGGTGTCCACTTATAAGAAACTAGGCCAGAAGAATATTCCGGGTGTCCCGGATTTCAACCTGTCTACCTCCGCACTAGGGCAGCAGCTTTTCTCGCCGCCGACTGTGGCGGGCTGGGCTGGCGGCCAGAGCTGGATCACTCCGGGCCTTCTGCTCGAACGCGGCAATCTTGCGCGCGACATTCTGTTCCCAGATATCAGCTTCCTGCCGCCGGATCGTTACACGGGAGGCGGCGAGGTTAGACGAGTTGCCGAGCGCATCCGGCAGGGCATGGACATCAGCACCGCAACCAAGGACGACGCCAAAGTCGGCGACGTGGCGGAATCCAACAAGAATGCGGATCGGGATGAAGAATTCAACACGCGCTACGGCAGTTTTCGCGGCTCGCAGCTCGCGATCCAGCGCGTCAAGCCCATCCCGCGCGACACCGCCCAGATCAATCTGTCCAAGATGGTGTTGGATGCCAAACTTCAGAACACGACTCAGGTGGTGGATCATCTGATCCATCGGTTCATGCGCGTTCCGCCGGATGACGGCGCGCGTCAGAAAATGATTGCCTTCCTCAACAAAGACCTGGGAACCGCGGACATCGCCGTTGCCCAGACCTATATGGAGGACTCGCTGCGGCTGGTTCTCCACCTGATCATGAGTCAGCCCGAGTATCAATTGGATTAAGGAGCGCTCACATGAAGACAAGATTTTCATTCTCGAATGCCACCCGGCGGGATCTCCTGCGGGCCGGCATGTATGGCGTGGGTGTCACGGCAGGAGCGCTGCCTCTGCCGCTGTTTGCACAGGCCGGCGCGGCGCTGGGCGCTCAAGGCAAGATCGACGGGAAGATTCTGGTGGTGCTGGAGTTGTCCGGCGGCAACGACGGCCTGAACACGCTGGTGCCCTACGGCGACGATGCGTATTACAAGCATCGCCCGCACATCGGCATTCCCAAGAAGGAAGTCCGCCCCATCGATGAGCACTTTGGGTTCAGCGGAGGCATGGCCGGCTTTGAGCGCTTGTACAAAGACGGGAAGCTGGCCGTGGTCCACGGCTGCGGTTACGAAAACCCTTCGTTCTCGCATTTCACGTCCATGGCGTATTGGCACACCGCGGCTCCCAACAGCGGCGAAGAATATGGATGGGTAGGCCGGCTGGCGGATTCACTGGCTCCCAGTGCCCCGCCCAACTTCCTGGTCAACATCGCCGCGCGCCAGTCGCTGGCCGTTCGCAGCCGCAAGCATGTTCCGGTGGTGTTCGACGATCCCAACAAATTCACACAGGAGAAATTCTACGAGGAGAAGGAGATCCTGGATACTGCACCGGCTCCCAAGACGGTAGAGAATCCCTCGCGCAAATTCCTTCTGGAAACGGCCCAAAGCGCCAAGGACGCTTCGGTATTGGTTCGCGAAGCCTGGGCGAAATATCGTTCTCCGGTGGATTACGGGATCACCGGCCTCGATTTGCCCAAGGTCGCGGCGCTGATCGCGGCAGGTATGCCCACGCGTCTGTATTACACGTCGTACCGCAACAACGCGTTCGACACGCACGTCTACCAGAACGACACGCACAAGCGATTGCTCACCTATGCTTCCGACGCGGTGAACGCATTCCTCACGGACCTGCAAAGAATCGGACGCGCGGATGATGTAGTGGTGATGATCTTTTCGGAGTTTGGACGCCGCGTTCCTGAGAATGTCAATCTTGGCACCGATCACGGCGCCGCTAACCTCATGTTCGTCGCCGGGAAAGGCGTCAAGGGCGGGCAGTATGGGGCGATTCCCAGCCTGACCAAGCTCGATCCGGGCGGCAACCTGATCCACACAACGGACTTCCGCAGAGTGTACGCGACCATGATCCAAGGCTGGCTGGGTCTGCACGAGACGCGAGAGCTGCTGAATGGCGACTTCCAGCCGTTCGAGCTGTTTCGGAGTTAGAGAATGCGCCGAATCTTCCTGTTGTTCGCCACGTTCGCGACCGTTCTCGCCGCTCAAGGTGTCCAGCCGCCGCCGGCTCCCTGGCGAGGCGCGGGACCCACGCCATGCGTCGGATCCGATGGTGGGATCCTGCAATGTCCTCCGCCAGCGCGAGTCATCGCGATCCGCGCAGGCCGCATGTTTAACAGCAAGACCGGCCAGATGCTGACCAAACAAGTGGTGATTCTGGCGGGCGAACGCATTACCGAGGTCGGACCGGAGGCGCAAATCAAGATTCCGGTCGGCGCGCAAG
>Ga0105245_10000301_pt1 | contig 47401 bp, 38 predicted proteins | sample KBSM54metaG_FD_81523 | JGI IMG/M metagenome (GOLD analysis project Ga0105245, IMG submission 81523) | Miscanthus rhizosphere microbial communities from Kellogg Biological Station, Michigan, USA - KBS M5-4 metaG | ecosystem: Host-associated > Plants > Roots > Rhizosphere > Soil | place...
AATCCGGATGCGACTGGACGTAGGCGGAGAATTCATTCCACTCGCCGATCAGCATGACCAGCAATCCAATCACGACGGCGACCACGATGCCGGTCGGCACGAGCAGGAAGCGCAGAATGAAGCGGCCGAGGATCATGCGTTCAATCTAGCCGAACAAACCTGCCTGATCACTCCGTCATCGCCATGGCGCGCAAGGCAAGGCGCTCGCGGGCGGAGAGCTTCTCGGTCGTACTCTTGAGCTGACCGCAGGCGGCGAGGATGTCGCGGCCGCGCGGCGTGCGCACCGGCGAGGCATAGCCGGCGTTGAAGATGATCTCGGAGAACTTCTCGATCTGGTCCCAGTCGGAGCATTCGTACTTGGTGCCGGGCCAGGGATTGAACGGGATCAGGTTGATCTTGGCCGGGATGCCCTTGAGCAGCTTCACCAGCGCGCGCGCTTCCGCGAGCGAGTCGTTGACGCCCTTGAGCATCACGTATTCGAAGGTGATGCGCTTGGCGTTGGAGACGCCCGGATAATTGCGGCAGGCGTCGAGCAGTTGCTTGATCGGGTACTTGCGATTGAGCGGCACCAGCTCGTTGCGCAATTCGTCAGTCGTCGCGTGCAGCGACACCGCCAGCATGATCCCGATCTCGGCGCCGGCCTTCTCGATCATCGGCACCACGCCCGAGGTCGAGAGCGTGATCTTGCGTTTGGAGATGCCGATGCCGTCGCCGTCGGCAACGATCAGCAGCGCATCGCGCACCGCGTCGAAATTGTAGAGCGGCTCGCCCATGCCCATCATCACGATGTTGGTGATGTAGCGCCCGCCGTCCGTCGGCACGATGCCGTCCTTGGGCGGCGTGCCGCCGAACTCGGGCTTGCCCGAGTTCGGATTTGAAGAAGTGCGCAAGTCGGGTGAACCCGACTTGCGATGCCAATCGCCGATGGCGTCCTTCGCCGCGAGGATCTGCCCGACGATCTCGCCGGACGTGAGGTTGCGCACCAGCCGCTGTGTGCCGGTGTGACAGAACGTGCAGTTGAGCGTGCAGCCGACCTGGCTCGAGACGCAGAGCGTGCCGCGGTCGGTCTCGGGGATATAGACACACTCGACCTCGTGCGGCCGTTCGCCGGGTGTCTCGCCTGGCAGCCGCAGCAGCCACTTGCGCGTGCCGTCAGCCGACACCTGCTCGGCCACGACCTCGGGACGCGCCAGGGTGAAATGCTCCGCCAGCAGCGCGCGCAGCTCTTTCGAGACGTTGGTCATGTCGTCGAACGAACGGGCGCCGCGGAAATAGATCCAGTGCCAGAGTTGCTGCACGCGCATCTTGCGCTGGCCTTCCGGCACGCCGGCCTCGCCGAGCGCACTGGCGAGCCCGGCACGGGTCAGGCCCACGAGCGAGGGTACGCGCGGCGCGACATAGCGCTCGAGCGCGACTTTCTCGATCGGTTCGGCGGTTTGCAGGCTCATGATACTTTTCTAACGAGCATGATCTTTTTCCGAAAACCGGTACCCACTTTTCGGGATCATGCTCCTAGATAGGCCGGGACGGCTCCCGGCACAAACGGGTTTGAGCCCTAAAACGACGATCGCCGGGCGTTTGACCCGGCGATGCGAAGCTTCAGTGAGGCCGGCAGAGTGCTACTTGCACTCCTGGGCGACGCGATCGAGGGCCTGGCTAAGGCCCTTGAGCGAGTAGACGTCGGTGGTCTTGGTGCCCTTGGCGGACTCGCCGCGCACCACGACGTCGGCGCTCTTGCGCAGCGCCTCGACGAGGCGCGGCTCTTCCGCCGCGTTCTTGATCCAGGCGCCGTCGTTCTGAGCGTACATCGCGAACTTCGCGCCGCCGACATCGACGACGGCATCGTTGTTCGACTTCAGGCCGTAGCCGACAACGACCGACACTTCGTTGTTGACCTTCTCGCCCGGACGGGTCGAGATGAACATGTAGGCCGGATCGCGCGGACGATTGGCCGGCTCGGTCGAGGCTTTTGCGGGCTTTGCCAGCGCGAAGCAGATCTTGCGGCCGCCCGGGCTCGCCGTGTAGGCGCCCCAGTCACCGAACTGACCGAGCAGTGACGGCTGCGCGCCACCGGCAGCAGTCGCGGCGGGGTTTGCCTGTGCGGACGACGTGCGGTCCGACTTGGAATCTGATTTCGTTTCCGTCGACTTCGAGTCCGACGACTTGGAATCCGATTTCTGCGAACGCGACGACGTGCTGTCCCGGTCGCGCGACTTCGAACTCTGTGCTTGCGCGGGTGCCGCGGCCGCAAGCGCGACGGCCACCCCTGGCGCCAGGAGCCACATCACTTTACGCATCATTCCTCGCTCGCAATGAGGGGGCGTTTCTGTTGCGGCGGATAGTACCGAAACCACATCTGCAGCGGCAACAAATTAGTCCCTACCGTGACACCGCTGAGAATTAATCTTAATAGGGACGATGAATTTAGATGTGAGATGACGACTTCATGAAGGCGATTCTCTGTACGCATTTCGGCGGCCCCGATGAGCTGCAATTGCAGGATTTACCAACGCCTGCGCCTGCCGCAGGCGAGGCGCTTGTCCGCGTGAAGGCGGCCGGCCTCAATTTCTTCGACACGCTGATCATCGCGGGCAAGTACCAGCTCAAACCGCCCTTCCCGTTCTCGCCGGCGGCCGAATTCGCCGGCGTCGTTGAGCGCGTCGGCGACGGCGTGACGCGCATCAAGGCCGGCGATCGCGTGGTGGCGTCGATGGGCTATGGCGCGGCACGCGAATTCGTCACGATCAACGCGGACCGGTTGGCCAAGCTGCCGGACGGGCTCGACTTCGAACGCGCCGCCGGTGTGATCATCACCTACGGGACGACGCTGCATGCGTTGCAGGATCGTGCCGCCCTCAAACGCGGTGAAACACTCGCCGTGCTGGGGGCTGCTGGCGGCGTCGGCATTGCCGCGGTCGAGCTCGGCAAGCTGATGGGCGCGCGCGTCATCGCCTGCGCGTCTTCGGACGAGAAGCTGGCCTTCACGCGCGAGCATGGCGCTGACGCGACCATCAACTACGCGACGGAAGACCTGCGCGACGCTCTGCGCCGCGTCACCGACGGCAAGGGGCCGGACGTGGTCTATGACCCTGTCGGCGGGCCCTTTGCCGAACCGGCCTTGCGCGCAATTGCCTGGCAGGGCCGCTTCCTGGTGGTCGGCTTTGCGGCCGGCGATATCCCGAAGCTGCCGCTCAATCTGGTGCTCCTGAAGGGCTGCGACGTGCGCGGCGTGTTCTGGGGCGCGTGGACCGAGCGCGACCCCGCCGCGCACCGCGCCAATGTCGAGCAACTGCTGCGCTGGTGCGCGGAGGGCAAACTCAAGGCGCATGTGCACGCGGTCTATCCGCTGGAGCAGACAGCCGAGGCGCTGAAGGCGCTCGCCAACCGGCAGGTCATGGGCAAGGTAGTGCTGAAGCCCTGAGGCGTTTCAGGCGCGCAGCGCGTGGATCGCCTGCTTTTCCGCAACGCCTTTGAGCTCGAATTCGCCGACCTTGCCGGTGGCGACGCCGCAGGCCCGCGCAAAATCTTCCGACACAAGCAGCGAGTGGCCGAGCTTGCTGCACAGTCCCTCGATCCGCGCCGTGAGATTCACCGCCGGCCCGATGACAGTGAAGTCGAGCCGGGTGTCACTGCCGATGTTGCCGTACATGACATCGCCGACATGCAGGGCGATGCCGTAGTCGATGCGCGGCTTGCCCGCGGCCTCGCGCACCGCGTTGGTTTGCGCGAGCGCAGCCTGTGCTGCCCGCGCCGCCGCCAAAGCCTGCCGGCAGGCCGGACCCGCGTCCGCGCCGGCCGGGAAGATCGCCAACATGGCATCACCGATGAATTTCAGGATCTCGCCACCGTTGGCGCTGACCGCCTCGCCCATCGGGCCGAAGTAACCGTTGAGCGCCTCGATCAAGGCGTCGCGCGTCAGCGTCTCCGACAACATGGTGAAGCCGCGCAAATCGCACAGCCAGATCACCGCGCGGATGGTCTCACCCATGCCGCGCCGGATGTGGCCATCGAGCACACGGCCCCCCGAGAGCTTCCCGACATAGGTGTCGAGCAAGGTGCGCGCGGTGCGGCGCAGAGCCTGGATCTCGAGATGAAACGCAAGCGCCGGCAGCAGCTCCGAGAACAACGCGAGGTCGGCATCGGTGAAGCCGCCGGGCCGGCGCGTCGCGAGCGAGAGCGCCTTGTGGCTCCCGTCGGCGAACGGCACCGGCAGCACGATGTAGTCGGTGAGCCCCTCCGCGCGCAGCTCCGCCAGGATCGGAAACTCGCCTGCTCGTGGCGGGTCGGTGAGCCGGCATCGCTCCGAGCCGCCGCGATAGGCGGTGAGGATGGGGCTGATGCTGAGCGCGGTCTTGATATCGTCGTCATGGCTGTAGCGCCGCTCCGTCACGCCCTGATCGACGCGCCACAGGCCGCTGTAGGAGACGATCTGCGGATGCAGGATTGGCACGCCCGTGGTGATACGCGCCACGTCGACGCCTTCGGCGCGCAGCCGTCCGGCGAAAGCATCGAGAAATTCGCCGGAGCCGGTCAGCCGCCGGGCGTCACTCATCAGCCAGCGAATGACCGGATGGTCCAAAGGCCCGCGCTCCGTTACTCGCCGGGCAACCCGCGGTCGAGCGCGGCGCGCGCCGCCTCGCGATGCTCGGGCTTGATGTGGGTGGCGACGAGCCGCAGCACGCCTGCGAGCACCGCCATGTCGTCGGCGTAGCCGAGCGCGAACATCATGTCGGGGATGGCGTCGAAGGGAAGGACGAAATAGGCGAGCGCGCCGATGAGCGACGCGCGCACGTGATGCGGCGTCTCGCGATCGAAGGCGCAGTAGTAGGCCGCCAGCAGATCCTCGGTGAACGGGATCCGGCGCGCGACCTGACGCAGCTTGATCCAGAACCGGCGGCGGAGCGCGGCGTCGTCGGTCCCGGCGCGCCAGCCGGCGGTATGTTCGGTGCTCATCAACGCACTATTGTTTGGAGCATGATCTGGTCCGAAAACCGGTCCCCACTTTTCGGGATCATGCTCTAGATGGGCATTGTGGGACCGACCGCAAGCTAGCTGCCGGCAATCCGGTCCATGGCCTCGGCGAGCTTGACGTCGAGTTCGGTGACGCCGCCGGCATCATGGGTGGCGAGCGTAACGTCGACGGTCTTGTAGACGTTCGACCATTCGGGATGGTGGTCCATCTTTTCGGCGACCAGCGCGACACGGCTCATGAACCCGAAGGCTTCATTGAAATCCTTGAACACGAATTTCCTGGCGATGGCGTCGCGACCCGGCACATCGGACCAGCCGTTGAGCTTGCCGAGCGCGGCGGTGCGTGCGGCGGAGCTGAGTTTTGTGCGCATCCTGGCGTCCTCCTCGTTTCACCGGATTAGACCACGGCGGCCGACCAGGCGCTCCCCGCTCGACCCGTTTTTTGAAAATCTCCGAACCCTCAACCGGTTATGTCCGTACCTGCAAACCGACAGACGGTGATTTTCGTCATAGTCGGCATTAACCATCGCCCCTATCTGGAAGACGGCCATAGGCGGCCGTGATATTGTTAACGAAATGCTCGCTCGCAGCCTCAAGATCCTGAAATTGGCCAGATTTGCCTGGCTGCGGCAGCTGTTTGGTCGGAGCAGGCACGTGCAGGAATCGTCGCAACAGAAAGAGCGCAATCGAATTGTCTCCGCGCGCGGCATCGATCTCGACTCGATCGAAGAAATGATGAACCGACGCCTGCGCGCGATCTGGGTGCGTCACACCTGGTTCGTCATCGTCATCGGCACGGTGCTGCTCGGCGGACTGATCGGCGTCAGCATCTTCTTCACGGTCAAGCCGACCGAGTTCCGCGTCGCCGTCGGACCGTCAGGCACAGACGACGCGCTGTTCGTCGAGAAATTCGCCGAGCGTCTGAAGAACGAGCATCAGACGATCCGCATCAAACCCGTCATCAAGGATGGTCCGGTCACGGTCAGCGACATTCACGGCAAGTCCGAGTTCGACGTTGCGGTCGTGCGCGGCAACATGGCGCTGTCGAGCGACTGGCCGGTGGTCGCGATCCTGCGTCAGAACGTCGTCGCGCTCATCGTCCCGGCGTCGGGCGCACGCGGCAAGCCGAAGGCCGAAGAGAAGGCCAAGGACGAAAAGGCAAAGGACGAAAAGGACAAGGACAAGAAGGGCAAGGACAAGAAGGAAGCGGCCAAGCCATCGAAGTCCGGGAAGATCGAAAAGGTCGGCGATCTTGCCGGCAAACGCGTGGGCATCGTTGCGTCCACCGACGGCGGGCCCGAGCTGCTCGACATCATCCTCAAGCACTATGGCGTGCCGCGCGAGAAAGTTCAGTCGGTCGAGGTTCCGCTCGCCGATCTCAAGAACGCCGTGCACGACAACAAGATTGACGTGATCCTGGTGTCCGGCCCGCAAACGGGCAAGGTGATCGAACAGGCCGTACTCGCCGCATCGCACGGCAAGGACGCGCCGACGTTCGTCGAGATCGATCAGGCCGAAGGCATCGGCAAGCGCACACCGCCCTACGACAAGATCGAGGTTCCCGCGGGCGCATTCGGCGGCGTTCCGCCGGTTCCCGACGAAGACCTGACGACGCTCGCCTATCCGCTCTATCTCGTGGCGCGCAAGAACCTGAACGAAGACAAGATGGCGGCCTTCTCCAAGGCGCTCTACACGTCGCGGCAGGCGCTCGCCTACGACACGCCGGGCGTGATCGCGATCGAGTCGCCCTCGACCGACAAGGACGCTGCCGTGCTGGTGCATCCCGGCACCGCCGCCTATCTCGGCGACAACCAGAAATCGTTCTTCGACCGCTACGGCGACCAGATCTTCTACGGCTTGCTGATCTTTCCGGTGATCGGCTCGGGCCTCGCCGGCGTGCTCGGCTATTTCCGCGCCGATCGCAACACGCGCCGCATCCGCGAGATGCACCGGCTGATCCAGCTCGTGCGCAAGGCGCGCACGGTCACCTCGGTCGAGGAACTCGACAACCTGCAGGACGAGGCCGACACCATCCTCGCCACCATCCTGCAGGAAACCGAGCACGGTCAGCTCGAGGAAGGCAGCCTTGCGGCGTTTACCCTCGCGATCCAGCAGGCGCGCCTCGCGTTGACGGAGCAGCGCACGGTGCTGGTGTTGCGTCCGGAGAACGTGCCGGAGCATCATCGCACGAGCCGCGGCAGCGTCGCAGCCGCTGAGTAGCAAGGCGCTTGCGCCGGAACAGGGCGCGGCACGATCCCGGGAATAAATCGCAGCTCCATCGAGTCCTCGAAGCGCCGGCCCTTCGCCGGTTTCGACAATTCCGATGGAGTTCCCCATGGTCACACCGTCACGGCGCGATCTCGTCATCACGGCCGCGGTCGCCGGCCTCGCTTTCGGCCTCGATAAACCGCTCGAATTCATCACTCCGGCTTACGCGCAAAAGACACCGGACCCGAGCCCCGCGTTTTTCAAATACAAAGTCGGCACGGTCGAATGCACCGCGCTTTACGACGGCATCTGGGAAAAGGCGCACGACCCCGCCTTCATCAGCAACGCCAGCATCGACGACACCAAGCAGGCGATGCGGGCCGGCGGTTTCACGCCGGATTTCGTGTCGATCCCGTTCACCGTTCTGGTGGTGAACACCGGCGGCAAGCTGGTGCTCTGCGACTCCGGCACTGGCGGCCAGTTGTTGCCGACGGCGGGCAAGATGGCCGCCAATATGACAGCCGCCGGCATCGATCCCGCGAAGATCGGGACAATTCTGATCTCGCATTTCCACCCGGACCACATCTTCGGACTGATGGCCAAGGACACCAACGCGCCGGTCTATCCCAACGCAGAGATCATCGTGTCCGCCGCCGAATACAAATGGTGGACCGATCCGAGCGTGATCGATCGCCTGCCGGAGGCACGCAAATCGCTCGGGCGGCGCATCCAGGCGGTCTTTCCGACCTGGAAGAACATCCGCCAGGTCGACGGCGAGAAGGAGGTGGCACCGGGAATTCGTTTCGTCAGTGCGCCCGGACATACGCCCGGCCACACGGCCTTTCACCTCAGCTCGGGCAACCGGCAACTGATGATCTCGAACGACACCGCATACGTGCCGGCGCTGCTGATGCCGCATCCGGAGTGGCATGGCGCTTACGACCAGGACGGCGCCCTTGCCGAAGCAACGCGGCGCAAGCTGCTCGACCGGGTTATCGCCGACAAGATGATGATCGCCGGCTATCACTTTCCGTTCCCGGGCGTCGCAACCATCGCCAAGGATGGCAACGCCTATGCGTATACCCCGGTGAAAGCCTGACCATCCGAGGGCGGGAGCTCGCGCGCTCCCGCCCTCCTGTCCTTTTCGGGGTGCCACCATGGTGCAAATTGTCTTTTCAACAGCCGAACTCGCCGGGCGGATCTTGCTCGTTGCGATCTTCGCGCTCGAAAGCTGGATCAAGCTCGGCAACGTCAGCGGCACGCTCGCCTACATGGCAAAATTCAGCCTGCCGGGCTGGACGCTGGCGCCGGCACTGATCGTCGAGATCGGCGGCGCTCTCCTCGTCGCGATTGGCTGGAACACGCGCCTCGCGGCGTTCGCGCTCTCGGGCTTCTGCCTGGTGACGGCGGCGATCTTCCATACGAACTTCGCAAGCGCCAACGAGCAGCTGCATTTCTGGAAGGACGTGTCGATGGCCGGCGGATTCCTGGTGGTGTTCGCGCGCGGCGCCGGCGCATGGTCGCTCGACAACCGGCGCTGAGATCGCGACCGCCGCGACGGGCGCACCCGCCGCGGCAGCCGTGTGATCGGCTTAGTTGCTTTTCGCCGCGCCCTTCGCTTCGGCCTCGGCGACATCGTTCCTGAGATCGTCGAGCTCCTCGCAGCCGGCCGGACACAACGTCTGCAGCTTCACGACCATGGCCCGTGCCTTATCCATCTCGCCGGTCTTGATGTACAACTCGCCGAGATATTCGTGCGCACCCTTGTGCTGCGGATCGAAATCCAGCGCCTTGCCGTAGTAGGTGCGCGCCTCGGCATACTGACCTAGGTTGCGCAGCGAAAACCCCATCAGATTGTACACGTCGGCATGCTGGTTGGTCTCCGCAAGCTTACGCAGATCGGCAACCGCGCCCGCCCAATCCTTGGCCTTGATCTTGCCGCGCACCGCCGACAGGTCGGGCGCATCCTTGCCGGCAGCGGGCGTGTCCACCGCCCAGGCGGGCGACGCCGCCATCGCGCCGATTGCGAGGGCGACAACCGTGGTGATCAACCGGAGTCGAGACATGGGACTTCTCCAACTTGTTGGGTCTATGCGGACACCGAACGCCCGCGATCAGGAGACGCGCCGATGGCTCGCGCTATTCCCGCGCTCACGTCATTGTGCGGGCTTTGCGTCGAGCTGATGCGCCAACGCCTCCAGCTCCTGCGCATTGAGATCCGAGATCGCGCGGTAGCGCAGATCGCCGACGCGCCAGGACAGGATCGTGTAGCCATTCCGCGTCGAGCGCGTCAGCCCGGTGTCATTGAACGACGTCGACGGCGAGACGAATACATCGATGACGTGCTTCTGGTGCGTATAGACCAGCGCCGCGACATTGCGTCCGCCGACGTAGTCGACGCGTGCGCCGACCAGCGGAAACCCCTCGAAGCTGCGGGCGTCCGGCGCGAAATCGAGCTTGCCGGCGAACCAGGGGCGCACGGTGTGCGTGTCGCTCGACGCCACCTGGGTCAGCGCCCCGCTCATCAGTGCGCGCACGTGCGCGGCAACCAGATCCTGCGCCTCAAACGCACGCGAGAACGTCTCGCCCATCACCGCGTACGTGATGAGACCGCCGGCAAGCGCCACCCCGATGTGGCTCGCGGCGAGCGCGCCGAAGCCAAAACGCCGCCACGGCGCCCGGCGTTCGGCTGCGGTGGCCTTGGCGATATTGTCGCGCAAGCTTTCCGGCACCGGGAAGCGCCCGACCGATTTGATCGCATCGCGCAGTGCGCCGAGTTGCGCCAGATCGCGCGTGCAATTCGCGCACGCCTTCACATGCGCGGCAACCATCGCGCGCGTCTCAGGCGTCAGCTCGCCGTCATGAAACGCTTCCAGAAGTTCCTGCGTCTCTTCACAATTCATCCTGGCGTCCTTCCTTGTCGCTCGAGAGCAGGATCTTCAGGCGCTCGCGGCCCCGTGCGAGCCGGGACATCACCGTCCCGATCGGCACCCCGGCAATCGTCGAAATGTCCTGGTACGACAGCTCCTCGATCTCACGCAGCACGATCACCTCGCGGAACGCTTCCGGCAGGCGGGCGATGGCCTGGGTGACGCGCGCGCTATCGAGCGCTGCAATCAACTGCACGTCGGGGCGCGTTTCGGCCGCAGCGGGATTGGGGCCCATCGATAGCTGATCGATCTGCGTCATCACGTCGTCGAGCCGCACGACCTTCGGCGAGGAGGCGCGGCGCAATCGCGTCATGCAGACATTGCGCACGATGGTCAGCAACCAGGCTTTGGCCGAGCCGCCGGCGTATCCGTCGAAGGACTGATACGCACGCAAGCAGGCGTCTTGCACGGCGTCCTCGGCGTCATGCGGATTGCGCATCAGCCAGCGCGCCAGATTGTAGGCGGCGTTCAGGTGCTCGAGCACCAGAAGCTCGAAATCCGCGCGCGTGCGCCGGGTCGGGCCGTTTACCATGCCGGGGTCCGGTCGAGTTGATCGAGGCCAGCCATCACGGGGTTAGACTCGTTGAACGGGCTGAATATTCCCGGCTAACGGCAACGTGACTGCCCAGTTGCTTCCCGCGATTTCGTCGCTATATTCCGCGCGACTCAAGCTTAGTTTGGTCACACGTACCGCGGGCCACCGGCCCGCGGTGGCGTTTCATCATTGGATTTTTAATGAACCTGCGCAACGTCGCCATCATCGCCCACGTCGACCACGGCAAAACCACGCTGGTCGACCGCCTGCTGCAGCAGTCGGGGTCGTTCCGCGAGAACCAGCGCGTCGCTGAGCGCGCGATGGACTCCAACGACCTCGAACGCGAGCGCGGCATCACCATCCTTGCCAAGGCGACGTCGATCCTGTGGAAGGACACGCGCATCAACATCGTGGACACGCCGGGCCATGCCGATTTCGGCGGCGAGGTCGAGCGCATCCTCGGCATGGTCGACGGCGCACTGGTGCTGGTCGACGCCGCCGAGGGCCCGCTGCCGCAAACCAAGTTCGTGGTGTCGAAGGCGCTCAAGCGCGGCCTCAAGCCCATCGTCGTGATCAACAAGGTCGACCGCTCCGACGCGCGCCCGACGCAGGTGGTCAACGAGGTGTTCGATCTGTTCGCGGCGCTCGACGCCACCGACGAGCAGCTCGACTTCCCGATCCTCTACGGGTCAGCCAAGGAAGGCTGGATGGCGGCCTCGCCCGAAGGTCCGAAGGACCAGGGCATGACGCCGCTGTTCGACCTCGTGCTCAAGCACGTCGCGTCGCCGCAAGTCGAGGAAGGGCCGTTCCGTCTGCTCGGCACCATTCTCGAAGCGAATTCCTATCTCGGCCGCATCGTGACCGGGCGCATTGTCTCGGGCTCGGTGAAGCCGAACCAGCCGGTGAAAGTGCTGGACCACAAGGGCAACCTGATCGAGCAGGGTCGCGTGTCGAAGGTGCTGGCATTCCGCGGACTGGAACGGACCGCCATCGACGAAGCCTCGGCGGGCGACATCGTCGCCATCGCCGGCCTGCCCGAAGCGACAGTGTCGAACACGATCTGCGCGCCCGAAGTCGAAGCGCCGCTGCCCGCGCAGCCGATCGACCCGCCGACCCTGGCGATGACGTTCCGAGTCAACGATTCCCCGCTCGCCGGCACCGAAGGCGACAAGGTCACGAGCCGCATGATCCGCGACCGCCTGCTGCGCGAAGCCGAAGGCAATGTCGCGCTGCGTGTGCAGGAGGCCGAGGACAAGGACTCGATGGAGGTCGCCGGGCGCGGCGAACTGCAGCTCGGCATCCTGATCGAGACCATGCGCCGCGAGGGCTTCGAGCTTTCAGTGTCGCGTCCGAAGGTTCTGTTGCAACGCGACGCCAACGGCGAAATCACCGAGCCGATCGAAGAAGTCGTGATCGACGTCGACGAGGAGCATTCGGGCATCGTCGTGCAGAAGATGTCAGAGCGCAAAGCCGAGCTGATCGAGATGCGCCCGTCGGGCGGACATCGCCAGCGCCTCGTGTTCTACGCACCGACGCGCGGGCTGATCGGCTACCAGGGCGAGCTCCTGACCGACACCCGCGGCACCGCCATCATGAACCGCCTGTTCCACGCCTACGCGCCGTTCAAGGGCGACATCCAGGGCCGCCGCAACGGCGTGCTGATCTCGACTGACGCGGGCGAAGCCGTCGCCTACGCGCTGTGGAACCTGGAAGACCGCGGGCCGATGGTCATCGAGCCGGGCTGGAAGGTCTACAAGGGCATGATTGTCGGCGAGCACACGCGCGACAACGATCTCGAAGTCAACGTGCTCAAGGGCAAGAAGCTCACCAATATCCGCACCACCTCGAAGGACGAGGCCGTGAGGCTCACGCCCCCGATAAGGATGACGCTGGAGAAGGCGCTCGCCTACATCCAGGACGACGAGCTGGTCGAGGTGACGCCGAAGTCGGTGCGTCTGCGCAAAAAGATCCTCGATCCGAACGATCGCAAGAAGGAAGAGCGGCGCAAGGAAGCGGTCGGGGTCTAATTTTTCCGTCGCGTCGCGGAATACCCTCGACGACGCGCTCGTATTTTCCGTCACGTCGCGGACTGCGCTCGACGACGTGACGGGAGCGGCGCCGTCACTTGACCGGCGTCAGCTTCTCCGTGCCCATCCCCGGCTGGTCGGCAATCGTCCACAATCCCTCGAGCGATCCGTCCGGCTTGATGTCGTAGATCACGAGCCCGACGGACCCCGCCATGTTGTAGCCGGCGGCGAAGCTGTTGCCGTTGCGCATGCAGATGCCGCGCGCGGTGGTGCTGCCGGTTACCCAGGTGATCCGGCAAGTGTTGTTGCTGGTCGAGACGATCTCGGCCGTGCCGGAATAATTCGAGCCATTGAAGTTCTTGCCCGCGACCTGATAACGGCCGCCGATCGTTTGCGCCGACGCCGACGACGCCAGGGCGGCCAGCGCGAGGGCGGCCAGAGTTGCAACTTTCATGGGTCCTCCGGGAAAGATTCTGGTGCTCCAAGCCAATCTGACGCAGCGCGGCGGGGGCGAAAATTCCGCGTTGCGGGTTAGGTTAAGCGCGAAATTTCTGCGCCAACCGCCGCCGCGGCAGGATGTTCATGGTTGGTCCGGTCAATCGTAGGTGGCGGTGCAACCGGACGCGACAAATTCGCAACACTCCGGGGAAATAATCCACACCATTAACCGAACATTAAGTACGGGGCTTGCTGGCCCCCGTGCCCTTTGATTCTAATCGAATCATGAGCGGCACAATCCTGATCGAAATCCGGCGCGCCCGCACTCCCGACGCCCTGTTGGTCGCGGAGGCCCATGACGAGGCCTGGCGCTCCGCCTACCGCGGCATCATTCCCGGACCGGAACTGGAAAAGCTGATCGCCCGCCGCGGCGAAGCCTGGTGGGATGGCGCGATCCGCAAAGGCAGCCGCGTGTCGCTGTTCATGTTCGGCGACAATGTCGCGGGCTACGCCAACTACGGCCGCAACCGCGCGCGCAGCCTGACCTATGACGGCGAGATCTACGAGCTTTATCTGCGGCCGGAGTACCAGGGACTGGGCTTCGGCCGCCGGCTTTTCACGGCCGCGCGCCGCGACCTGTTGCAGAGCGGCATGCGCAGCCTGGTGATCTGGGCGCTGTCGGACAACGAGCCGGCGGTGAGCTTCTATCGCGCGCTGGGCGGCCAGCCGGTGGCGCGCTCTTCGGAAAAATTCGGTGACAAGGTGCTCGACAAGATCGCGTTCGCCTGGCGTGGCTGAACCGAAATTGAACGGGCTGGGGTGAAAAGGCCGGGTTCGTCCCGGCCTTTTCTTTTATCCTTGGCGCATGACCTTTTCCGAAAACCGGTGGCCACTTTTCGGGGTCATGCGCGTAATCACACCCTTGGCGCCGGCAAGCCGTGCGCCGCGCACGCCGCGCGCACCGTATTCACCAGCAGGCAGGCGATGGTCATCGGGCCGACGCCGCCCGGCACCGGCGTGATGGCTCCGGCGCGCTCGGCGGCCTCGGCATAGGCAACGTCACCGACGATGCGGCTCTTGCCGCCCGCGCGGGGGATGCGATTGATGCCGACGTCGATCACGGTCGCGCCGGGGCGCACCCAATCGCCCTTGATCATCTCGGCGCGCCCGACGGCGGCGAACAACAGGTCGGCGCGGCGGCACACCGCCGGCAGATCCTGCGTCTTCGAATGCGCGACGGTCACCGTCGCGCTCTCGCCGATCAGCAGCGCCGCAAGCGGCTTGCCGACGATGTTGGAGCGGCCGACCACGACGGCATCCATGCCGGCGAGCGAAGGATGCACCGATTTCGCAAGGATGATGCAGCCGAGCGGCGTGCAGGGCACGAGCGCCGGCAGGCCGGTCGCGAGCCGGCCCGCGTTGAGCGGATGAAAGCCGTCGACGTCCTTGCCCGGATCGATTGCCGCAATCACCTTCTGCGCGTCGATCTGCTGTGGCAGCGGCAGCTGCACCAGAATGCCGTTCACGGCCGGGTCGGCGTTGAGCTTGGCGATAAGCGCGAGCAGCTCAGCTTCGCTCACCGTTTCCGGCAGCGTGAAGTCGAATGACTTCATGCCGGCTTCGACCGTCATCTTCTTCTTGCTGCCGACGTAGACCTCGCTCGCCGGATTGCTCCCGACCAGCACGACGGCCAAGCCCGGCACCACCTTGTGCGCACTGGTGAGCCGCGCCACTTCGGCCGCGACCTTGGCGCGCGTCTCTGCCGCGATTTGCTTTCCGTCGATCACACTCGCTGTCATGCCTTCACCCTCGATACTTGTTGCAGCCGCGCGGAAAGCGCCGCCGCATCACCAGAAATCTTCATCCGCTTGACCCGCTGGGTCTTGCCGGAAACTAGTGTCAGCGCGCGGCGCGATACGCCGAGTGCCCCAGCGATCATCTCGGCCAGGGCGGCGTTGGCTTCGCCCTCGGTCGGCGCTGCGCGCACCCGCACCTTGAGTACCGGGCGACCGTCGCTCGTGTGTTCGATGCCGTCGATCGCGTCGCGCCCGCCGCGTGGCGTGAGCCGCACCGTCAAGACGACACCATCGGCTGCTGGAATCCAGGGAACCGCGTCATCCGCCACGCGCCGGCTCAGAACACGTTTGGATAGACGTATTCTTCGATCACCTTCTTGAGGAAGATGATGATCAGGATCAGCACCACCGGCGAGATGTCGAGGCCGCCAAAACTCGGCAGCGCATTGCGGATCGGGCGCAGGAACGGTTCGGTGATGCGGTATAGGAAATCGCCGATCATGGCGACGAACTGATTGCGAACGTTGACGACGTTGAAGGCGACCAGCCAGGACAGCACGGCCGCCGCAATCAGCAGCCAGATGTACAGGTCGAGCACCATCAGGACGACGTAGAGAACGGCGCGCATGGCGTGTGGTCAGACCTCTGTGCAGCGGACGGCAATGGTGTAGCGGCTCACCGACGCCGGAACAAGCGGACACGGGCCGGGAACCGCTGGGGCACAATGCCCGATCCTTGACACTCCACGGGCCGGGCCCTAAATGGCCGCACTCGTTTTCCGCCCATTTACCGGGTGTAGTGGGCAGACGGGGCCGTAGCTCAGTTGGGAGAGCGCTGCAATCGCACTGCAGAGGTCGTGAGTTCGAATCTCATCGGCTCCACCAAAATTCAGGATGCGCATGGCCGGGCAACCCCCGGCCATTCTGCGTCTTGGAGCATGGAACCCCCGCGTTTTAAGCCGTGGATGCCTGCTCGTTGCACAGGCATGACATCGCTCTTGCGTTAGGTTCAGCCACGGATCGCCGACAGACCGCTTCATGACAGCCGAGTCCCTCTCCTTCGACAAACCGCTCGCGATCTTCCGCTACCGCCCGGTGCGCTTCCTGTGGCTGGCGCGGATCACGACCGCGCTCGCCTATCAGATGCAGGCGGTCGCGGTCGGCTGGCAGGTCTACGAGCTGACTTCGAGCCCACTGCATCTCGGCTTCGTCGGGCTGATGATGTTCATCCCGGCTGTCCTGCTGTTGCTGGTGGTCGGGCCGATCGTCGACCGCTTCAACCGCAAGCTCATCATCTCGCTTGCGCAGATCGTCATGGCCGCCGCGGTCGGGTTCCTCGCCGTGATGACGGCCGCCGGCCTGATCACCACCGTGCTCATCCTCGGCGCGGTGTTTGTACTCGGCGCGGCGCGCTCGTTCGAGGCGACCGCGATGCAGACGATGCCGCCCTCGATCGTGCCGCCGGTCGTGCTGCCGCAGGTGATCGCGGGCATGTCGTCGGCCTATCAGGTCGCGACGATCGTCGGCCCCGGCATCGGAGGCCTGTTGCTGATCCTCGGACCGACCTGGGTCTACGTCACCTGCTGCGCGCTGTTTGCGATTTCGAGCGCCTTCGTGTGGTTGATCCGCATGACGCATGCGACGCCTGCGCGCGAGCCGTTCTCACTCGACTCGCTGTTCAGCGGCATCAAGTTCGTGAGCCAGAACCCGATCGTGCTGGGCGCCATGTCGCTCGACATGTTCGCGGTGATCTTCGCCGGCGCCACTGCGCTGTTCCCGGTGTATGCGCGTGACATTTTCGACGTAGGTCCCACCGGCCTCGGCCTCATGCGCACGGCGCCCGCCGTCGGCGCCATCATCGTGTCGCTGCTGATTGTGCGCTGGCCGCTGCGCTACGACGTCGGCCGCACCATGTACATGGGGGTCGCGATGTACGGCTTCGCCACCATCGTGTTCGGCATCTCGACGTCGTATCCGCTCGCCCTGGTTGCGCTCGCCGTCACCGGCGGCGCCGACATGCTCTCGGTCGTGATCCGCCAGCCGCTGATCCAGCTCGAGACGCCCGACGCCGTGCGCGGACGCGTGAGCGCGGTGAACTCGCTGTTCATCGGGACATCGAACCAGATCGGGGAATTCCGCGCCGGGCTGGCCGCGCATTATTTCGGAACGGTGCCGTCCGTACTGATTGGCGGCGTCGGCACGCTTCTGGTCGTGCTGCTCTGGATCAAGGCATTTCCGGCGCTCTACAACGTGCACACGTTCCAGAAGCGCTACAAGTGAGCCCTATGTCGCCGCCGCCAGCGCCGGCTCGATCCAGTGATCGAGGAAGGCACCGAGCCAGCTGCGCACCGCCGGGTCGTAGACCGGCCGATCGGAGAAATGCTCGGCGCGCGGCTTGGCGCCCGGCGTCTCCATGCGGGCGTGACCGCGCGTGGTCCAGCGGCACATCATCGCGTGCGTCACTTCGGGGTGAAACTGGATGCCGTAGGCGGCGGGTCCGTAGCGATAGGCCTGCACCTGGAAGATGTCGCCTTCCGCAAGCAGCACGGCGCCCTTCGGCAGCTCGAAGCCCTCGCGGTGCCATTGATAGACGTGGGAGGGCCAGGTTTCGGTCACCGCATGCGCGGCTTGCGTGGTGCGCAGCGGGTAGTAGCCGATCTCGGCCATGCCTTTCGGATGAAAGAAGACGGGAGCGCCGAGCTGGCGCGCCATCATTTGCGCGCCGAGGCAGATGCCGAGGAACGGCTTCTCCTCCTTGAGCGGGACGCTCAGCCAATCGATCTCACGCTTGATGAATTCGCTGTCGTCGTTGGCGCTCATCGGGCCGCCGAACACGACCACGCCGGAGTGGCGCGCCAGCGTATCGGGCAGCGGATCGCCCAGGGCCGGGCGGCGCACGTCGATGCCGATGCCGCGGGACAGAAGATGGTGGCCGACCCGACCGGGTGTCGACATTTCCTGATGCAGGACCATCAGGACGGGGTGGTGGCGCTCGTCGATCTTCTGCAACACGTCGAGAATCGTAGTGGCCCAGGGGCAGTTTGCAACCGGCTTTAGTGCACGTCTTATGGGCGTTTAGCACAGCGACGTTGCCGTTCAGTTAGCGTGTCAGCCCTCCTCCCGGCCGCTCACCCGCTGCCGCAGCGCAATACGCTCCCGGGCCGAGACCCCCAGCAGGTCGGCGACCCGCCACATCACGTTTTCCTCAAACTCGCTGACGCGCTGATCGGCGAACACCATCTCCCACATCATCTCGATGATGCGCTGGCGGCCCGGCTCGTCGAGGGCGCGCATGAGCACATGGGTGAAATGAAAGAAATCGACCGCCTCATGATCGGCGCTGATGGCGGCGTCGATCAATTCATCTGTGCGCGCGGCATCGAGCGCGAACCGGGTTTCCAAAAGTTCATGTAGCTTGGCGCGATCAGCCTCGGTCAGGGTGTGGTCGAGGGTGGCGACATGCACCAGCAGCGCGGCGGCGGCCAGGCGGTAATCGTCGTCCTTGAAGGGTTCCGATTTCTCGCCGCCGGCCAGATCGGCCCATAGCGATTTCAGTTCTTTCAACATTCCTAAGCACCACCGGTCGGGTTCGTCTTTTCTTGTTGGGAAACGTTATATAGGCAGATATAGGCTTCCTACGCGGCCGAACAGAAGACCAATCATCAGGGCGGACCATGAGCCTCGCTGAGCAGCGCAACGGGCCATTGGCACGGAAGGCGACAGGCGAAGCCCGCATTCGCGCGCGCGGCATCGGCAAGAGCTACGGCGCGCTCGAGGTTTTCCGCAACATCAATCTCGAAGTCGGCGGCGCCGAGATCGTGTCAATCGTCGGTCCCTCGGGCTGCGGCAAGACCACGTTGCTGCGCTGCATCGACGGCTTGATCGCGCCGAGCGCCGGCGACATCACCGTCGAAGGGGTGCGTGTGACCGCTCCGGTGGCGGGCGTCGCCATGGTGTTCCAGCACTTCGGGCTGTTTCCCTGGAAGACGGTGTTCGCCAATGTCGCCTACGGCCTGCGCCTTGCCGGGGTGAGCAAAGCCGAGATCGCGCAACGCGTGCCGCGCTACATCAAGCTCGTCGGCCTCGCCGGCTTCGAGCAGGCTTATCCCTATCAGCTGTCGGGCGGGATGCAGCAGCGCTGTGGCCTTGCGCGCGCGCTGGCGATCGAGCCGCGCGTTCTCCTCATGGACGAGCCATTCGCCGCGGTCGACGCGCAGACGCGCGAGATCCTGCAGTTCGAGCTGCTGCGCATCTGGCAGATGCGCCCGACCACCATGGTCTTCGTGACGCACTCGATCGAGGAAGCCGTATTGATGGGCGACCGCGTGGTTGTGCTCAAGGGCCGCCCCGCCACCGTTTTCGAGACGATCGAAGTTGACTTGCCGCATCCGCGCACGCGCGCCACGCTCGCGCATCCGCGTTTTGCCGCATTGAGAGAGCACGTTTGGACCACGCTGATGGACGAAGCTCGGGCAGCCGAGCTGGAAATGCGATGAGCCGCCAAGGCGCAAGGGAGATAGTGATGCGAATGACACGCCGGATGTCCTTCCGTTCGTCGATCACCACGCTGGCGGGAGCGGCCGTCGCGGCCGCGCTCGTGCTGGCATCACCCGCGCCGCTGCGCGCAGAGGAAACATTGTCGCTCGGTTTGCCGGCAATCCCGCCGGTGTTCGTGACCGTGCAGGCATTCGTCGCGCAGCAGCAAAAGTTGTTCGAGAAGTATGGCGTGAAGGTCACACTGCGGCAGTTCGACTCCGGCGCCAATGCTGCGCGCGCCACGATTGCCGGCGACGTCGACTTTGCGATTTCGCCGACGCCGCTCGTCGTCAACATGATCTCCAATGCGAATGCCGAGCTCGTCGGCATCTACGGCTACGTCAATCCGGACTGGCTGCTCGGCTCGATGGACCCGAACAAGAAGTGCGAGGACATCAAGGGTCAGCCGGTCGGCGTCGACAGCGAAGGCGGCGCGCGCTCGATCGCCCTCAACCAGCTGATCCGTTCCTGTGGCCTCACCGCGAAGGACACGCAGCAGGTGGCGATGAGCTCGAACGTCGGCACGGCGATGGCATCGGGCCAACTCAACTGGGGCGTCCTGCACATCGACGACGTGCCGATCATCGAGCGCCACGCCAAGAAGAAAGTGAACGTCATCGTCGACATCAACAAGGTGGCGGCGATCAGCCACTATATGACAGTGGTCACCACGCGCGAGAAAGCCGAGAAGAAGCGCGACGCGCTGGCGCGCGCACTCGCGGCAATGATCGAGGCGACGGCGTTCATGTACGACCCGAAGAACCTCGATGCGGTCGCCAAGGCGGCAGCGCCGACCGGCCGCGACGCCGACGAGGCCAAGGCTTCGATGAAGATGTACTCCGAGATGGAATTCTGGCCGCGCCAGGGTCTCGGACTGCCCGAGAAGAACATCAACGAGATCATCGAGACGCAGAAGCGCGTCGGCGGCATCCGGCCGAACGCGACGCCAGTCACGTACCAGCGCTATGCCGATCCGAAGATCTACCAGGAAGCAATGAAGCTCGTCGGCGGCGGCAAGACCAATTGAGCGCCACGTTCCCTACACGCACCGCCTTCCGCCGGCCGGCGGGAGGCGCCCTCGCCCCCTCGGCGTTCTAGCCCATGCGTCCGCGCGAATCCCGCCTGCAAAGCTGTGCGATCCTGCTGTTATCGCTCGCCGTGGGCGCGGTGCTTTGGCAGATCGTTGCGGCCTACACCAATCCGACGTTTCTCTCCTCCTTCACCGCCACCATCGCGAAGTTGTGGGAGTTCATCGTCACGGGAGTGCTGATCGAGGCGCTGCTCGAGTCGCTCGTCCTGTTCGTGGTGGGGCTCGTCAGCGCAATCGTGATCGGGGTGCTGTTCGGCCTGCTGCTCGCAAGGGTGCGCTCGCTGCGGGTCGCGCTCGAGACCTACATCACCATCGTTTACGCCACGCCAATGGTCGCGCTGATCCCCTTCATCCTGTCGACGATGGGCTTCGGCTTTGCGCCCAAGGCCCTGGTGGTCTTTCTGTTCGCGTTCTTCCCGATCCTCTACAACACCGTCGAAGGCGCGCGCAGCCTGCGGCCTGAACTGCTCGAGGTCGCGCGCTCGTTCCGCTCGGGCGAAGCCGCCATCTGGCGCGATGTGTTGATCCCCTACACGCTGCCCTTCGCGCTCACCGGCATCCGGCAGGCGGTGGCACGCGGCCTTGTCGGCATGATTGCTGCGGAATTCTTCCTGTCGTCGAGCGGCATCGGTCAGCTGATCATGCGCAGCGGCCAGGACTTCGATATTCCGGCGCTCTACGCAACCATCCTCGCGGTGACGATCCTCGGCGTTGTGCTGATGGCCGTCGGGCGCGTCCTGGAAAATCATTTCGCGGCATGGCGGGGGCTCGAGCGATGACCCTCGCCGTCACCCTCCGCCCGCGCAGCAGCGTCGCACTTACCGACTTCGCCGTCCGCGTCCTGGCGGGGGTCGTCATCCTGCTGGTTTGGGAAGTGCTGGCGCGGCTGTGGGCACCGCCGTTCGTGGCGCGCCCAAGCGGGATCGCGCAGGCGTTTCCGGTCGTGCTGGCGGATCCGGCGTTCTGGGTGGCGGCAAAGGCAACGCTCGGCGCGGTGTTCTACGGACTCGGCATCGCCTTCGTGATCGGCACCATCATCGGTGTCGGCATCGGCCGCATCCGCGCCATCGACCGCATGACGTCGATCTACATCAGCGGTTTCTTCGCCATGCCGCTGACCGCAATCCTGCCGCTGGTCAGCCTGTGGTTCGGCTACACCGCCGATGCGCGCCTGGCGACGGTGGTGTTCGCCTGCTTCTTCTCGATCGTGACCAACGTCGCCGACGGCGCGCGCGCCGTGCCGCCGGACTACATCGAGGTCTCGCGTTCGTTCCGCGGCGGCGCGCTGTCGCGCCTGTTCGACGTCATCCTGCCGGCGTCGGTCCCCTACATTCTTGCCGGACTGCGGCTCGCTGCCGGGCGTGCATTGATCGGCGCGGTCGTCGCGGAATTCTTCGTCTCGATCCCCGGCCTCGGCTTCCTCATCCTGTTTCAGGCGCGCAGCTTCAAGCACAACGAGGCGATGGTCGCCGTCGTGCTGCTCGCGTGCGCCGGCGTGCTGTTCGAGATCGCTCTGCGGCAGATCACGGCGCGCTGGCTGCCCTGGTATCGCCGGGGCGACACGGTAGGCTAAACTCCGGCATCAATTCAGGAGAACGTCATGGCCGATACGGTGACGGTGATCGCCGCGGGCGAAATGGGCGCGGGCGTCGGCAAGCGTCTCTCGGAGCGCGGCGTGCGCGTCCTGACGTCGCTCAAGGGCCGCGGCACCGGCAGCGCCAAGCGTGCGACCGAAGCCGGCATGAGCGATGCGAGCGACGACGAGATCGTCGCGCAATCGGATTTCATTCTCTCCGTGGTGCCGCCCGGGCAAGCCGTCGCGCTTGCCGAGCGCTTCAAGGCGCCGCTCGCGCGCGCAAAGCGCAAACCGGTTTACGTCGACTGCAACGCCATCGCGCCCAAAACCGCAGAGCAGATCGGCACGCTGCTCGCGGACACCGGCGCGCATTATGTCGACGGCGGCATCATTGGCGGACCTCCGGCGCCGAATTACAGCCCGAGCATCTACGTCTCCGGCCCGCACGCCAGCGAAGCGAAGCGCCTCGCGGGCTACGGCCTCAACGTGCGCCCGATCGACGGCGGCATCGGCGCAGCGTCGGCGCTCAAGATGTCCTACGCCGGCATCACCAAGGGCACGACCGCGATCGGGATCGCCCTGCTGCTCGGCGCTTCGCGCTATGGCTGCGCGCAGGAGCTCAAACAGGAAATGTCGGAGAGCCAGCCGCAACTCTTGCAGCGGTTCTCGCGCCAGGTGCCGGGCTCGTTTCCCAAGGCCTATCGCTGGGTCGCCGAGATGGAGGAGATCGCGGCGTTCCTCGGCGAGGATCCGGCGGCGCGCGAGATGTTCCTCGGCATCGCGAAACTCTACGAGCGGATCGCCGAAGGCGCCGCGAAACAGTCACCCGCAGCGGCGGCTGAACTCGATGCTCTGCTCCAATTCTGCAGCGCATCACCCACAGCGCAAAGCAAAGTGGGTTGATATTCTTCTGGGGCCACATCAAAAAGCCCAATGATTTCAGTTCTTTAGAGCGATTCCAAAGTACGATTTCTTTTGCATCCAGAAAAACTTTCGACTATTTCGTAGATCAACAGCGCGCAGAACGAACCAATGATCGCGCTGGGGGATGCGCCGGGACTTCCATGATCGTCTGCTCTTGCAACGTGATCACCGACCACGACGTGCGCTCTGCGGTCAAAACCGCCGACGCTCCGCGCACCACTGGCGAAATCTACGGCTGCCTCGGCTGCAGCCCGCAATGCGGCCGCTGCGCACGCACCATCCGGCGGATCGCCGAAGAGGCGCTGTCGCTGTCTCCCCAATGTTGTGGCCAAGGCCACCGCAAATAGGCGGGACTACCGCCGTCTAGACCTATTCTAAAGTAGATTTTGACCCTATGATCCCGCGCTTAAATCGGCGCTGGCCGATTGCGCGTGCGATTTGGAGGCATTGATGAAGGGCGACGCCAAGGTCATCGAGTTTCTCAACCGAGGGCTCCGGCACGAGTTGGCGGCGATCAATCAATACTGGCTGCACTACCGCCTGTTCGAACATTGGGGCTTTCGCGACCTCGCCAAGATCTGGCGCAAGGAATCGATCGAAGAGATGCAGCACGCCGACAAGCTGGTCGAACGCATCCTCTTCCTCGACGGCTTTCCCAACATGCAGGTGATCGACCCGCTGCACATCGGACAGAACGTCAAGGAAGTGCTCGATTGCGACCTGGCAGCAGAGATGCATGCCCGCGCCCTCTACGAGGAAGCGGCCACACACTGTCACGCCGCGAAGGATTACGTTTCCCGCGATTTGTTCGAAGGGATCATGAAGGACGAGGAAGACCACATCGACTTCCTCGAGACCCAGCTCGACCTCGTCAGCAAGCTCGGCGTCGAACTTTATTCGCAGCATCACATCGGCAAGCCCGAGGACTAGACGCCAGAATCCGGCGTAAACCTCTCTGGGAACGGGCCAAAACGTCCTTTCCGTCCTTTAACCTTGCGAAGAATTCACGCGGCGGTGCAGGCGCGTCCCCCTATGATGCCACCCGAGAGGGCGGCTTGTAGGCGTGAGCGTCGAGTTCGTTGGTCGCGCGCAGTTTTGATCTGACTTCGGCCGGCGGCAGGCCGGCTGTTCCCGCTTATCGGCATCGGAACGCACAACCGTTGTACGCCCTGCCCGGGGTGCTAACCTGCGGTGGGGCGTGCTTTTTTTGCAGTTCGCGTGCGCGTGCGACCAACCGGCAGGCTGGTGCCAGCCGGGCGCGTTCGAAGGTCTGTTGTATGCGTCGTGTTGGGGCGAGGGTTCTGGCGGCAATGGCGCGCTCGCGGCGCGCATGGCCCATGATCGGGACCTTGTGCCTGTTGCCGCCGCTCGCCGGCTGCATCGTCGGTTACGAGAAGCCCGACCTCGCGCTCGAAGTCCCCGACAAATATCGCTTCGCGTCGCGCAATGCCGACGCGGCTTTGCCGGCGCTCGACTGGTGGCGCGGCTTTCGCTCGCGCGAGCTCGTCGCGCTGATCGAAACAGCCCAGGCGCAGAACCTCGACATCGCTGCTGCGGTCGCGCGCATCCGCCAGGCCGATGCGCAGTCGCGCATCGCCGGCGCGGCACTGCTGCCGACGGTCGACGCCAACTTCACCGCGACGCGGTCGCGCGCATCACAGCGCACCTCGAGCGCTGGCAATGTCCGCACCGGATCGCCCGAGGCAAACCTGCTCAACGCAAACCTCAGCGCCAGCTACGAAGTCGACTTCTGGGGCAAGAACCGCGCGGCGCAGCTCTCGAGCGAAGAGAATGCGGTGGCGGCGCGCTATGCGCGCGAAGTCGTCGCCCTCACCACCATGGCGACGGTCGCCAACACCTACTTTCAGGTCCTCAATTCGCAGGAGCGCCTGCGCATCGCGCGCGAGAACGTGGCGGCTGCGAACCGCGTGCTCGGCGTGATCCGTGAGCGTTTCCAGGTCGGCACCGCCTCGCGGCTCGACATCGTGCAGCAGGAAAGCCTGCTCGCCATACAGCGCGCCGCGATCCCACCGCTGCAGATCACGCTCGACCAGAGCATCGCGCAACTCGCCGTGCTGATCGGGCGCGCGCCTGAGAGCGTCTCGGTGCGCGGCGGCGGCACGACCGGCATTCGTGTGCCGGTGATCACGCCCGGCCTGCCATCCGACATCCTGCGCCAGCGTCCCGACATTCGGCAGGCGGAAGCACAGCTCGCCTCGTCGAACTACAGTGTCGAGTCGGCGCGCGCCGCCTTCTACCCGAACATCGCGCTGACCGGCCAGCGCGGCTTCCAGAGCGCCGTGCTGGCTTCGCTGTTCGGGCCGGGGGCTTGGTACTACACCATGGCCGCGACGCTCACGCAGCCGGTGTTCGACGGCTTCCTGCGCCAGGGCCAACTCGAGCTGGCACAGGGCCAGCAGCAGGAATTCCTGATGGACTATCGCAAGGCGGTGCTGTCCGCCTTCAGCGACGTCGAACAGGCGCTGATTGCGGTGCAACAACAGGCCACCCGCGAGCGTTTACAAGCGGACGCCGTGCGAGCCGCGCGTGAAGCGTTCGAATTGTCGGAACGGCGGCTGCGCGAAGGAACGGTCGACCTGATCACCGTGATCACGACCCAACAGACTTTGTTCCAGGCCCAGGATACCCTGGCCCAGATCCGATTCGCCCGGTTGCAAGCGGTGGTCAGCCTGTTCCAGGCGCTTGGCGGCGGATGGCCCCCGGCCGACATAAATCTGCCGGTGTCCCAGTGACCAGCTACGACGCAGCGGAACAAGCATGAACCCGGGCGCGCGATATGCGGTCTACGGAGCGATCGCCGTCATTCTGGCGGGGTCGGTCTACGCCATCCGCAACTGGCAACCCTCAGGGCAGCAGCAACAGCAGCGCCCGGGCGGCCGCTTTCGCACCGCGCAGGACCAGCCGGTCCCGACGATGGCCGCCGGCGCCAAACTCGCCGACGTGCCGGTCTATCTCGACGGGGTCGGCACCACGCGCGCGCTCAACACCGTGACGGTGCGCTCACAGGTCGACGGCAAGCTCATCAAGATCAATTTCAAGGAAGGCCAGGACGTCGAGCAGAACTACGTGCTCGCGGAGATCGACGACACGCTCTATCAGGCGCAGCTCGACCAGGCGGTCGCCAAGAAGGCACAGGACGAGGCGCAGCTTGCCAACGCCCGCCGCGACCTCGAGCGTTACGTCCGGCTCGCCGCCACCAACGCGCTGGCGCCGCAGCAGGCGGATACGCAGCGCTCGCTGGTCGCCCAGTTCGAAGCGCTGGTGCAGGCCGATCAGGCCGCGATCGACAATGCGCGCGGCATCCTGACCTACACCAAGATCGTGGCGCCGATCACCGGGCGCACCGGCATCCGCCAGGTTGACGCCGGCAACATTCTGCGCTCCGGCGACGCCACCGGGATCGTCACGCTCACGCAACTCAAGCCGATCTCGGTGATCTTCACCCTGCCGCAGCAGCAGCTCAGCCAGGTGAGCGCAGCGATGGCGCAACGAGCGCTCGCGGTCGAGGTATACGGCGCCGACAACAAGACGGCGCTCGAGCGCGGCACGCTGCAGGTCGTCGACAATCAGGTCGACCAGACGACCGGCACGATCCGGCTGAAGGCCGAGTTCCCCAACAACGATCTCTTCCTGTGGCCCGGCCAGTTCCTCAACGTGCGCCTGCTGGTGGACACGCTCAAGCAGGTCGTGGTGGTGCCGACGGCAGCCGTGCAGCGCGGGCCGGCCGGAATGTTCGTCTACGTCGTGCGCGACGACAACACCGCGTCGATGCGCCCGGTGACCGTCGCACAGCAGGACGAGACGCAAGCCGTCATCACCACTGGCGTGCAGGCCGGCGACCGCGTGATCACCACCGGCTTCAACCAGCTCTCGGACGGCAGCCGCGTCGCTATCGGCGAGGGCGAGCCCGGCGCAACGCCGGCCGGACCGCCGCGCACTGATCAGCAGCGCCGCCGGCCCGACGGCAGCGTGCAATCCGATCAGCCACGGCGCGACGGCCAGCGCCGCAGCGAACGCGAAGGCCAGAGCCGGACCCCATGAGTGCGCTTAGCGTATCGGCGCCGTTCATTCGTCGGCCGATCGCGACCTCGCTGCTCGGCGTCGCGACCCTGCTCGGCGGCATCCTCGGTTACTGGCTCTTGCCGGTGGCGTCGCTGCCGCAGGTGGACTTCCCGACCATCCAGGTCTCGACGCAGCTGCCCGGCGCGAGCCCCGACACCATCGCCGCGCTGGTGACCGCGCCGCTCGAACGCCAGTTCGGGCAAATTCCCTCGCTCAGCACGATGACTTCGGCGAGCTCGTTTGGCATCAGCCAGATCACGCTGCAGTTCGACCTCGGACGCGACATCGACGGCGCCGCGCAGGACGTGCAAGCGGCGATCAACGCGGCGCGCGGAGTGCTGCCGCAGACCCTGCCCTATCCGCCGACCTATTCGAAGGTAAACCCGGCCGACGCGCCGATCATCACGCTGGCGATGACGTCGGAGACGATTGCGATCCGCCAGCTCAGCGACCTTTCCGATACGCTGCTGGCGCAACGCCTGAGCGAGGTGACCGGCGTCGGCCGCGTGTCGGTGCAGGGCGGGCTCAAGCCGGCGGTGCGCATCCAGGCCGATCTGACCCGGCTCGCCTCATACGGCATCTCGCTCGAGGACGTGCGCGCGGCCATCGGCGGCGCGAACGTTTCAGGGCCCAAGGGCCAGCTCGACGGCGCGCATCAATCCTACATGATCGCGTCGAACGACCAGATCACCGTCGCCGAGGCCTACAAGCCGCTGGTCATCGCCTACCGGAACGGCGCGCCCATCCTGCTGCGCGACGTCGCGACCGTCGTTGACGGCCTCGAGAACAACAAGGTCGGCGCCTGGTACCAGGGCAAGCCGGCGGTCGTCATCGACGTCCAGCGCCAGCCGGGCGCCAACGTGATCGAGACGGTGCAGCGTATCCGCGAACAGCTTCCGCGGCTGCAACGCGCGCTGCCCGCCGACGCGCAGCTGATTGTCGTGAGCGACCGCACCGACACCATTCGCGCCTCGGTCCGCGACGTGCAGTTCACCCTGATCCTTGCGGTCGGTCTCGTCGTCGCGGTCGTGCTGATGTTCCTGCGCAGCGTGCGCGCGACCATCATTGCCGGCGTCGCCTTGCCGCTGTCGTTGATCGCCACCTTCGGCGTGATGTGGTTCTGCGGCTTCTCGCTCAACAATCTGTCGCTGATGGCGCTCACCATCGGCACCGGCTTCGTGGTCGACGACGCCATCGTCATGCTGGAGAACGTGCATCGCCACATCGAGGCCGGCGAAGACCCGATGGAGGCGGCGCTGCGTGGCGCGCGCGAGATCGGCTTCACCATCATTTCGCTGACCCTGTCGCTGATCGCGGTGTTCATTCCGCTGCTGTTCATGACCGGGCTGGTCGGCCGCATGTTCCGCGAGTTCGCGCTGACGCTGACCATCGCGGTCGTGACGTCAGCCATCGTCTCGCTGACGCTCACGCCGATGATGTGCGGGCGGCTGTTGCGGCGCGACGAGGAACGCCCGCAGTGGCGGATTGCCCAGCAGATCAACGGCGTCATCGAGTGGGCGATCGAGTTCTATCGCCGCACGCTCGAATGGGTGCTGCAGCACCAGACCAAGACGCTGTGGGCGACGGCGGCGACCCTGGCGGCGACGATCTTCCTCTACATCGTGGTGCCCAAGGGATTTCTGCCGCAGCAGGACACGGGCATGATTGTGGCCGTCACCGAGGCTGGCCAGGAAGTCTCGTTCGACGAGATGAAGCGGCTGCAGGACAAGGTCGCCACCACCATCGCGCGCGATCCCGACGTCGCGGGCATCGTGTCAATCGCCGGCGTGACCACGCTCAATCCGACGCCCAATGTCGGGCGGTTGACGGTGGCGCTCAAGCCGCGCAACGAGCGCAACGCCTTTGTCACCGAGATCGTCGAACGCCTGAAGGAAGCCGTGGCGCCGATCCCCGGCGTGGTCGTGTTCTTCCAGCCGGTGCAGGACATCCAGATCGGCACGCGCGCCAGCCGCGCGCAATACCAGTACACGCTCACCGGCGCCGATGCGGCGGCCGTGTCGACCTGGGCCGACAAACTGGCGCAACGGATGAAGGCTTCGCCGGTGCTGCGTGATGTGGCGTCCGAACTCCAGGACGCCGGCCTGCGCACCATGATCAGGGTCGATCGCGAGATGGCCGGCCGCTTCGGCGTGTCGATGCAGATCGTCAATGACACGCTCAACGACGCGTTCGGTCAGCGGCAGATCTCGACGATCTATGGGCAGGCCAATCAGTACCGCGTGATCCTCGAAGCGGCGCCGGAATATCTGCGCGATCCGTCGGCGCTCTCGAAGCTCTACGTGCCGGCATCTGCAGCCTCGCAGCCGCTGCCGGTGCAGAGCACCCAGAACGCAACGCCTGCGCTCGCCTCCGCCACGCCCTCCGCGCAGGTGCCGCTCAGCGTGATCGCCACCATCGAGCGCACCACCGCGCCGCTGGTGATCCTGCATGACGAGCAGTTTCCTGCCGCGGTGATCAGCTTCAACCTGGCGCGCGGCGCCTCGCTCGGCGACGCGGTGGACGTGGTACGCGCCGCCGAGAAAGACATCGGCATGCCGGGCTCGATCACCGGCACTTATGCCGGCGACGCCGCGGAATTTTCCCGCTCGCTCGCCAGCGAGCCATGGCTGATTCTGGCGGCGGTGATCACGATCTACATCGTGCTCGGCGTACTCTACGAGAGCTTCATCCATCCGCTGACAATCCTGTCGACCTTGCCGTCGGCCGGCGTCGGCGCACTGCTCGCGCTGCTGGCATTCGGCCAGGACCTGTCGATTGTGGCGCTGATCGGCATCATCCTGCTGATGGGCATCGTGAAAAAGAACGCGATCATGATGATCGACTTCGCGCTCGACGCCGAGCGCACCGAGGGCCTGTCGCCACGCGACGCCATCGTCAAGGCGTCGATGCTGCGCTTCCGTCCGATCATGATGACGACGCTTGCCGCCCTGTTCGGCGCACTGCCGCTCGCGCTCGAGAGCGGCACCGGGTCCGAGCTGCGCTTCCCGCTCGGCATCACCATCATTGGCGGCCTGCTGCTGAGCCAGTTGCTCACGCTCTACACCACACCGGTGATCTATCTCGCGCTTGAGCGCCTGCGCATCCGCGCCTCGCGGCGCCGCATACGCGCCGCCGGCCAGCCGGCCGAGTGAGGCGGCAATGAATTTCTCATACCCGTTCATCCGCAGGCCGGTTGGCACCACGTTGCTCGCCATCGGCTTGTTCCTGGTCGGTGCCGTGGCCTATCGCTTCCTGCCGGTCGCCAGCATTCCGGCGGTCGACATTCCGACCATCAGCGTGACGGCGAGCCGCCCAGGCGCCGATCCGGAAACCATGGCGGCCACGATGGCGGCGCCGCTTGAACGCCGGCTCGGCGCGATTGCCGGCGTCACCGAGATCACCTCGGTGTCATCGCTCGGCTCGACGCGCATCACCATCCAGTTCGATCTCAACCGCGACGTCGACGGCGCAGCGCGTGACGTGCAGGCCGCGCTCAATTCCGCTCTCGCCGACTTGCCGCTCGATCTTCCCACCCTGCCAACCTTCCGCAAGGTCAACCCGAACGCCGCACCGATCCTGATCCTGGCGCTGACCTCGAAGACGATGCCGGCGAGCGCGATCTACGACGCCGCCGACACCGTGGTGGCGCAGCGCATCATGCAGGTGTCGGGCGTCGCCGACGTTGGCGTGAGCGGCGCCGAGCAGCCCGCGATCCGCATCCGGGTCAATCCGGTGGCGCTCGCGTCCGCCGACGTGTCGTTCGACGACGTGCGTATGGCGATCTCGCGTACCAATGCGCAGGGGCCACTCGGCACTTTCGACGGCAAGACGCTGGCCGAAACCATCGGCACCAACGATCAGCTGCGCGACCCGGCTGACTACCGCTCGCTGGTGATCAAGACCATCAGCGGCAACGTCATCCGGCTGTCGGACGTCGCCACCATCGTGCAGGGAACGCGGAACACGAACTCGGCGGCCTGGTACAACGCCCAACCCGCAGTGCTGCTGACCGTCACCAAGCAGAACAATGCCAACGTCATCGATACGGTGGATCAGATCCACGAGCTGATCCCCGAGATCAAGCGCTGGATTCCCGCCGGCATCGATATCGACGTCCTGTCCGACCGCACGCAGACGATCCGCGCCAGCGTCCGCGACATGCAACTCACGCTCGCCGGCTCGGTCGGCATGGTGATGCTGGTGGTGTTCCTGTTCCTGCGCCGCACCGCGGCGACGATTGCCGCCGGCGTGACCATTCCGCTGGCATTGGGCGGCACCTGCGCCCTGATGTGGCTGGTCGGCTTTTCGATCGACAACCTGTCGCTGATGGCGCTGGCGGTGTCGGTCGGCTTCGTGGTCGACGACGCCATCGTGATGATCGAGAACGCCTTCCGCAATCTGGAGAAGGGACATTCGCCCCTGCGCGCGGCAATCGAGGGCGCGCGCCAGATCGGGTTCACCGTGGTCGCGATCAGCATTTCCTTGATTGCCGCGTTCATCCCGCTCTTGTTCATGGGCGGCATCATTGGCCGCATGTTCCGCGAGTTCTCGGTCACGCTCGCGTTCGCGATCATCATCTCGACCGTCGTATCCCTGTCGGTCACGCCGATGATCTGCGCCCACTACATCCGCGAGGCGCCGAATCTGCGCTCGCGTTTCGACCGCGTGGTGGAAGGGATTTTCGAACGCGTCCTGCGCGCGTACGCCGTCACGCTGCGGGTGGCGCTGCGTTATCGCGTGGTGACCATGATGATCATGCTGGCGACGATCGCGGTCACCGCCGAGCTCTACATCAAGACACCGAAAGGCTTCTTTCCGCAGGACGACACCGGCCTGGTCTTCGGCGGCACGCGCGCTTCCTCGGACGTGTCGTTCAAGACGATGGTCGAGCTGCAGCGCCAGGTGGTCGACATCGTGAAGAATGACGAAGCCGTGTACGGCGTCGGCTCCTCGGTCGGCGGCACGGTGTTTTCGGGCTCGATCAACCGCGGCACCATGTTCATCAGCCTCAAGCCCTTGGTGGAGCGCCGGGGATTATCCACCCAGCGTGTCATCGATCGCCTGCGCGGCAAGATCGGCGCAGTTCCCGGCATTCAGCTGTTCATGTTCCCGGCGCAGGACGTGCGCATCGGCGGCCGGCAGAGTCAGTCGCAATATCAGTTCACGCTGCTCAGCGCCGATCTGGAAGAGCTGACCAAATGGGTGCCGCGCGTGCAGGAGCGGATCAAGAAAATCCCTGGCATCACCGACGTCTCCACCGACCGCGAGCAGGGCGGCTTGCAGCTCGGCGTCACCATCGATCGCGCGCGCGCCTCGGCGCTCGGCGTCAAGATGCAGGCGGTCGACTCCGCGCTCAACAATGCCTTCGCGCAGCGGCAGATCTCCACGATCTACTCACCGCGCAACCAGTATCGCGTGATCCTCGAAGTCGATCCGCAGTTCCAGCGCGATCCCTCCGACATGTCGCAGGTCTACGTGCCGGGCTCGGGTGGGAGCGTGCCGCTGTCGGCGGTGGCGAAGTTCGAGAAGGGTCTCGCCCCACTCGTCGTCAATCATCAGGGGCAATATCCGGCGGTCACCATCTCCTTCGCGCTGCGTCCCGACATGCAGCTCGAAACGGCGACGGCCGAGATCCAGAAGGCAGTGCTGGAGATGCGCATGCCCGACACGATCCAGGCCGAGTTCGCCGGCGAAGCGCGTGCGCTGGCGCAAAGCGCGGGCGCGCAACTCGTGCTGATCGCCGCGGCGCTGCTCGCGGTCTATATCGTGCTTGGCGTGCTTTACGAAAGCCTGGCGCATCCATTGACGATCATCTCGACCCTGCCGTCCGCCGGTCTCGGTGCGCTGCTCGCCTTGCAATTGTTCGGCGCCGAGCTGTCGATTATCGCCTTCATCGGCATCATCCTGCTGATCGGCATCGTCAAGAAGAACGGCATCATGCTGGTCGACTTCGCGCTCGAGGGCGAGCGCCAGCGCGGCCTCGCGCCCGAGCAGGCGATCTATGAAGCGTGCCTGGCGCGCTTCCGTCCGATCATGATGACGACGCTGGCCGCGCTGCTCGGCGCGTTGCCGCTGGTGATCGCGACCGGTCCGGGCTCGGAACTGCGGCGTCCGCTCGGCATGACGATCATCGGCGGGCTCGTCGTGTCGCAGGTGCTCACGCTCTACACCACGCCGGTGATCTATCTCTTGCTCGATCGTCTGCACCTGCGGCTGTGGGGCGGACGCGCGCAGCGCGACACCTGGCGCACGCGGCTGGCGACGCCGGGCTAGACAGTCTCCTCTGATCTGCTCTCCACAGCTGTTCTCCACAGCCTGTGGATAAGTTCCTGGCACTGCAGACCTGACGGCAGGCTGTGTGCGCCAAAACGCCCCATAAACTAGGCCTTTCCTTTGCAAATGCGAATTAGTAGCAATAAGAAAATCTGTGACCTCAGGCATCCGACGAAGCAGGATGCCTGCCGTCGCAGGGTGGACGGCAGGGCAAGTGGGGCGCGGTGTGGGGCGTGGCGGCGGGCGTGAGGGCAAGCGCTGCGGATTGATCCGCCGGATGAGCTGCGTGCCACTCCTGCTGCTGAGCGGCGTTGCGGCCGCCGGCGAGCAACGTGCAACACCGTTCGACTGGAGCGGGCTCTATCTCGGCGGACACGTCGGCTACAGCCGCGGCAACGATGACGCGACGTATTTCATTCCAGGCGCGCAACCGGCGAACCACAACTTCGGAACGATAATCGGCGGCGCGCACGCCGGCTACAACGTCGTGCTGCCGTCCCGCATCCTCATCGGCATCGAGGCCGACGCGACGTTTCCGAATTTTCTCGAAACCGACGACATCCTGGTTCGGCGCCCGACGCCGCAGGGCATCGTCGAGGAAAAGTTCGGCTTCGTCTCCACGGTACGCGGCCGCGTCGGCCTCGTGCGCAACGACTGGCTGCTCTACGCCACCGCCGGCTATGCGTGGTCGCAGGCGCGCTTCATCGAAACGCCGGGCGTGATCAAGGACGAGGACAAGGTGCTGCGGCTGCGCTCGGGCTTTGCCGCCGGCGGCGGCGTCGAACGGGCACTGACGCCGGAGTGGAGCGCGCGCGCCGAATATCTCTACACGTCGTTTGCCAAGGCCGGCGCCGACCTGCCATCAGGCACGCGCATCGAGTCGACCACCGACCTGCACCAGTTGCGGGTCGGCCTCACCTATCACTTCGGCCACAGCGCTTCCGGCACGCCGCTGCACACCAGCATGGCGTCGCCGCTCGGTTACGATCAATGGAACGTGCACGGCCAGATGACCGTGATCGGCCAGGGCTACCAGAGCTTCCGTTCGCCCTATCAGGGGCAGCAGAGCCTGTCAGGCTTCAGCCAATTCAAGAACACCGGCACCGCAACGGCTTACGTCGGCGTGCGGCTGTGGGAAGGCGGCGAGGCCTACGTCAATCCGGAGCTGATGCAGGGCTTCGGCCTGAGCGACGTCACCGGCGTCGCCGGTTTCCCCAACGGTGAAGCACAGAAGTCGAACTTCCCGGTGCCGCGCCTGAACATCTCGCGCGTGTTCTTACGGCACACCTTCGGATTCGGCGGCGGGCAAGAGACCTTCGAGGACGGAGCCAACCAGCTTGCCGGCAAGCAAGACATCTCGCGCCTCACCATTACCGCGGGCAAATTCTCGGTCACGGATTATTTCGACAACAACGCCTATGCCCACGATCCGCGCACGAACTTCATGAACTGGACAATGATGTGCTGCGCCGCCTACGACTGGGTGATGGACAAGCTGGCATGGACGTGGGGCGCCATGGCCGACTTCAACCAGAAAGACTGGGCCTATCGCGCCGGCTATTTCCTGCTGCCCGAGCATTCCAACTCCAATTTCTTCGAGAAGCGTTTTCCGGAGCGCGGCCATTTCGTGAACGAGATCGAGCTGCGGTACGGGCTGGCCGGACAATCAGGCAAGCTGCGGCTGCTCGGCTGGGTGCAGCAAGGCAACTCCGGCAGCTACGCCGAAGCGCTGGCGCAGCCCGCGACCACCGCGAACTATCCCGACATCACGCTGACGCGGCGCACGCGCTCGAACTACGGCGTCACCGCCAATCTCGAGCACACGATCACCAGCGATCTCGGCGTATTCGCGCGGGCGGGATGGAACCCCGGCCAGGTCGAGATGATGGGCTGGACGGACGTGCACCGCAGCTACTCGGCTGGCGCGTCGCTGAGGGGGACGGCCTGGCAGCGGCCCGACGACAAGATCGGCGTCGGCGGCGTGATCAACGCACTGTCGTCGGTCGGTCAGCGCTATTTCGCGGCGGGCGGGCTCGGCATCCTGATCGGCGACGGCGCGCTGAACTATCGCGAAGAGAAGATCCTCGAGACCTATTACTCCTACGCGCTGAGCCGCTGGTCATGGGTCACGTTCGACTATCAGTATGTCGCCAACCCGGGCTACAACGCCGACCGTGGGCCGGTTTCGATCTACGCCGGCCGCCTGCACATGGAGTTCTAGCGCCAGCGCGCCGTCCACAGGACGCGCGTCTGTCGTTGCAATACAACTGTCACACTCGCAAATTACGCCTGCATCGGCTTCAGTTTAGGACGAAGACATGCCGGCCGGTCGATGGTCTTGCGTAGTCGGTCGGTCGCAGCGCGCGCGCAGCGTGTTCGCCGGCATGGGACTCGTCGCGTGCGCGGCGCTGCCGGCGCAAGCTGACACGCCGTGGAGCGCCGACGACATCTGGACCCTGCACGCGCAGACGACCTTCGTCGGGCAGGGCTATCCCAACATCCGCTCGCCCTATCAGGGCGACAACAGCCTGCCCGGCAAGGGCCAGGTGCGCGAGACCTGGACGACGACGCTCTTCCTCGGCCGCAAGCTGTGGGATGGCGCAGAGATCTATTTCAATCCGGAGATGCTGCAGGGCTTCGGCCTCGCGCACACGCTCGGGTTTGGGGGCTTTCCCAATGGCGAGGCGCAGAAGGCCGGATCGGAAACGCCGCGGGTGCGCCCGCAGCGCTACTTCTTCCGCCAGACATTCGGACTCGGCGGCGAGCAGGAGCGCGTGGAGGACGGACCGAACCAGCTTGTCGGCAAGCGCGACGTCGACCGCATCACCGTCACCGTCGGCAAGTTCGCGATCGGCGACATGTTCGACAACAACGTCTATGCGCATGATCCGCGCACCGACTTCATGAACTGGGCGCTGTGGTCGTCGGCGGCCTACGACTTCCCCGCCGACCTGCCGGGCTACACCCATGGCGCCGTCGTCGAACTCAACCGCAAGCATTGGGCGGTGCGTGTTGGGCTGTTCCAGGTGCCGTCGGAACCCAACAGCGACGTGCTCACCTTCAAGTCGCATGGCGCGCTCGCCGAGTTCGAGGAGCGCCACACGATCCTCGGGCAGCCGGGCAAGCTGCGCCTCGGCGTGTTCTCAAACCGCGGGCGGACGGGAAACTATCGCGAGGCGCTCGCCTTTACCGGTGCGGGCGTGGACGTCAACGATGTGATGGATCGGCTGCGCCGGGTGCGCAGCAAGGACGGCGTCTATGCCAACCTCGAGCAGGCTGTGGGGCCCGGGTTCGGCATGTTCGCGCGCGCAAGCTGGAACGACGGCAAGAACGAGATCCTGTCCTTCACCGACATCGACCGCAGCCTGTCGGGCGGCGTGTCGATCAAGGGCCAGCACTGGAGCCGGCCGACCGATGAATTCGGGTTGGGGGCGGCGATCAACGGCCTGTCCGGCGGCCACAAGGACTTCCTGGCGGCCGGGGGCCTCGGGCTGCTGATCGGGGATGGCCGGCTGAACTACCGGGAGGAGAAGATCCTGGAGACCTACTACGCGATCGGCCTCGCAAAATGGGCGACCTTGACCTTTGATTACCAGTTCATTGCCAATCCGGCCTACAACGCCGACCGGGGGCCGGTTTCGTTGTTGGCAGCCCGCTTTCATGCCGAGTTTTAAGGCAGTTAGCCCTCGCGCCGACAAGTTTCATTTGCGCTTTCGCAAGCCGTTCTCCATATACTCGTCGCAAAAATCGGGCCTCTTATGACCGATTAGCGGGAGGACGTTTGCGGCACTTTGACACTATCCAGCGGTACCTGACGGCAGCGCCCCGGGGGCGCGTGCTGTGGCTCGGTGTCGCTTGTCTGAGTTTCGCGCTCGTCGCGACGGCCTATGCCGTTCACGAGTGGTCGAACGGCAAACATATTCCCACCGACGTCTCCAGCCAGTCCAAACGCACCAGCGGCCGCTATCAGCCGACGCAAGTCGAGTGGAGCAGCCTCGTCGTCGAACCGGCCGAGCTGCGCTCGTTCCGTCTCGAGCACATCACCGAAGGCAAGATTGCCGTCGACGAAGACCGTTCGACGCCGATCTTCTCGCCCTACTCAGGTCGCGTCACCAAGTTGATGGTCAAGCCCGGCGAGATCGTCGAACGCGGGCAGCCGATGTTCACGATCGAAGCGACCGATGCCGTGCAGGCACAGAACGATTTCATCTCCGCCCTCACCTCGCTCAACAAGGCGCGCTCTGCGCTGCATCTCGCGCAGATCAACAACAAGCGCCAGGCCGATCTCTACGAAGGCCGCGCAACACCGCTGAAGGACGTGCAGAACGCCCGCGCCGGGCTCGACGCGGCCGAGAACGACGTGCAGTCGTCGGAAGTAGCGCTGCAGGCCGCGCGCAATCGTCTGCGCATCCTCGGCAGGAGCGAGACCGAGATCAAGGAATTCCAGGAACACGGGACGATCAGCGCCGCAACGCCGATCTACGCGCCGATCGCCGGCACGATCGTGCAGCGCAAGGTCGGACCCGGCCAGTACATAGGCGCCGGCGCCAGCGATCCGGTGTTCGTGATCGGCGACCTCTCGACGGTCTGGCTCGTTGCCTACGTGCGCGAAAGCGACGCCGCCAAGATCACCGCCGGTCAGGACATCGGCTTCACCGTTCCCGCCTATCCCGACGAGACGTTCTCGGCGAAGCTCAACTATGTCTCCGCCATGCTCGATGCGACGAGCCGCCGTCTGCTGGTGCGGGCCACGGTCGACAACACCGCCGGCAAGCTCAAGCCCGAGATGTTCGCGAATGTCTCGATCTTCACCGACACCCAGAACCGTTCGGTCGCGGTCCCGCGCGACGGGCTGATCTACGAAGGCAATTCGGTGCGCGTGTGGGTCGTGGCCAACGACAACACGATCGAACTGCGCCGGATCCGCACCGGTCTTACCAGCGGCCGCATGATCGAAGTCCTCGAAGGCGTCGCTCCGGGCGAGCGTATCGTGACCAAGGGAAGTTTGTTCATCGACCGCGCTGCAACCGGCAGCTGACGCGATGCGCGGCCTGCGGCGCCGGCGCGTGTCCGGTCACTCAGCCAAGCCAAGACGATGAGCGCGCCGCATGAATGAGCTCATCGCTTTTTCGCTCAAGAACCGCGTGCTGATGCTGGTCGCCTTTTTCGCGGTGACCATCGGCGGACTGTTCGCGTTTTCCCAGCTCAACATCGAAGCCTATCCCGATCCCACGCCGCCCATGGTGGACGTGGTGACGCAAAGCGCCGGCCTCTCGGCGGAGGAGATAGAGCGATACATCACGATCCCGATCGAGACGCAGATGTCGGGCATCAAGAACCTGCGCACGATCCGGACGATTTCGCTCTACGGCCTGTCGGACGTGAAGCTGCAATTCACCTTCGATTACACCTACGAAGAAGCGCTGCAGCAGGTGCTCAATCGCCTCGGTTCACTCCCGCCGCTTCCGGGCAATGCTCAACCGCAGATTTCGCCAATGAGCCCGATCGGCGAGGTCTACCGCTACCGGTTGATAGGGCCTGCGAACTACAGCGTGACCGATCTCAAGACCTTGCAGGACTGGGTGCTGCAACGCCGCTTCCGCGCGGTGCCCGGCGTGATCGACGTCATCGGCTGGGGCGGCAAGACCAAAACCTACGAGCTGCAGGTCGACTTCAACAAGCTCGTGTCCTACGGCCTGACGCTGCCGCAGGTGCTGCAGGCGATCAACAACAGCAACATCAACGTCGGCGGCAACACGGTCAACATCGGCCCGCAGGCCGCGGTGGTGCGCGGCGTCGGACTCATCCGCACGCTCGACGACCTCGGCAGCACCATGATCAGCCAGAGTGCGGGGGCGCCGGTGCTGGTCAAGGACGTCGCAACGGTGTCGGTCGGGCAGCGGCCGCGGCTCGGCATCGCCGGCAAGGATTTCGACGACGACATCGTGCAGGGCATCGTGCTGATGCGACGCGGCGAGAAGAGCACGCCGACGATCGAGCGCGTCGAAAACGAAGTCGAGCGCATCAACGCTGCCGGCATCCTGCCGCCAGGCGTGCATCTCGAACGCATCTACGATCGCAAGGATCTGATTTCCGTCACCACGCGCACCGTCCTGCACAACATGGCGTTCGGCATTTCGCTGATCTTCGTGCTGCAGTGGCTGTTCCTCGGCAACCTGCGCAGCGCCATCATCGTCGGCGCGACCATTCCGTTCGCGTTGTTCTTCGCCGTCGGCATCATGGTGGTGCGCGGCGAGTCGGCCAATCTGCTCTCGGTCGGCGCCATCGACTTCGGCCTCATCGTCGACGCCACTGTCATCATGGTGGAAAGCATCTTCCGCTGGCTGAGCGGCACCGGACAGCGCTTCGCCACCCAGGAAGCGATGGAAGCCGTGCCGCCCTCCGGTCTGCACGGCAAGCTGCTGGCGATCTTCCATGCCGCGTCCGACGTGAACCGCTCGATCTTCTTCGCCGCAGGCATCATCATCGCCGGCTTCATTCCGCTGTTCACGCTGAGCGGCGTGGAAGGCCATATCTTCGGCCCGATGGCGCAGACTTACGCCTACGCGCTCGCCGGCGGGCTGCTCGCGACCTTCACGGTCACGCCCGCGCTGAGCGCACTGATCCTGCCGGCGCATATCGAAGAGACCGAGACGGTGGTGATGCGGGCGCTGCATCGCGTTTACACCCCGGCGTTGCGTTTCGTCGTGCACCACAAGCCGGCAGCGGTCACGGCCGCGGCGGCGTTGTTCCTGCTTGCGCTTGTCGCGGTGCGCTTCCTCGGGCTCGAATTCCTGCCCAAGCTCGAGGAAGGCAACCTGTGGATCCGCGCGACCCTGCCCTCGACGATCTCGCTGGAAGAGGGCAACGGCTACGTCAACAAGATGCGCGAGCTCATCCGCAAATTCCCGGAGGTCGAGTCGGTCGTGTCGCAGCACGGGCGCCCCGACGACGGAACCGACGCTGCCGGCTTCTTCAACGCGGAATTCTTCGCTCCGCTGCGTCCGGTGAGCGAGTGGCGATCCGGTATCGACAAGGACGATCTCACGGCCGAGATCCTGAAGGCGCTGCAGGAGAATTTCCCGGGCGTCGAGTTCAACTTCTCGCAGTACCTGCAGGACAACGTCGCCGAGGCGGTGTCGGGCGTGAAGGGCGAAAACTCGATCAAGCTGTTCGGCAATGACCTCGAAGCGCTCACCGAGACTGCAGCCAAGATCAAGGCTGTGCTCGCGACGGTGCAGGGCATTACCGACCTGTCCATCTTCACCTCGCTCGGCCAGCCGACGATCCAGATCGACGTCGATCGCGCCCGCGCCGCGCGCTATGGCCTCACGCCCGGCGACATCAACTCCACCGTGCGAATGGCAATCGGCGGCGACAGCGCCGGCGACCTCTACGAACCCGGCAGCGACCGGCACTTCCCGATCATCGTGCGGCTGGCGCCGCAGTTCCGCCAGTCGCCGGAGGCGATCCAGAACCTGCGCATCGGCGTGCAAAGCGCGGCCGGCACCGCCACGCAAATCCCGCTCAGTGAAGTGGCAACGGTGAAGCTCGTGTCGGGCGCCGCCTACATCTACCGCGAAGGCCTCGAGCGCTATCTGCCGATCAAGTTCAGCGTGCGCGAGCGCGACCTCGGAAGTGCAATCGCGGAGGCGCAGCGCAAGATCCAACAGCAAGTACACCTGCCGCAGGGCTCGCGCCTCGAATGGGTGGGCGAGTTCGGAAACCTGCAGGATGCCATCAGCCGGCTCAAGATCGTGGTGCCGGTCAGCCTCGCCATCATCGCACTGCTGCTCTGGCTCAATTTCGGGTCATTCGCCGACATGCTGCTGGGCATGAGCGTTATCCCGATGGCGGTGATTGGCGGCATCTTCGGCCTGGTGATCACCGGCACCCCGTTCAGCGTTTCGGCTGCGATCGGCTTCATCGCCCTGTTCGGCATATCGGTGATGAACGGCATCATCGTACTGACGCAATACAACGTGCTCATCGAGTCCGGCCTCGACCGTACCGACGCAGTGCTGCGCACCGGTGAACTGCAAATCCGCCCGGTGCTGATGACCTGCGTGATCGCCGGCGTCGGACTGCTGCCGGCCGCACTGTCGACCGGAATCGGCTCGCAGGTGCAGAAGCCGCTGGCTGTGGTCGTCGTCAGCGGCATGGCGCTCGCTCCCGCGCTGATCCTGCTGACCTTGCCGGTTCTGATTGGGCTGTTCTCGCGCCGCCGCACGAACAGCGAACAACGGGCGCTTGGCGCCCAACCGGCTGAGTAAGCTGGGGAATCGCGTGCGCTGCGGCAAAAGGGTTGGTTGACCCTGCGACCGTTCGCCGCTAGCCGTCAGAGTTGGCAGGCGGCATCACCGAATGAGATTCGCGCTCACGCGTCCCGCAACGGTGCTGGTTGTCAGCCAGTTCGCCCTGCTGCTCGCCCCCACCCATCTGCTAGCCCAATACGTCGCGAAAGACCGCAACAGCGTCCGCATCGTCGCCGACCAGACCCATCAGCTCGAGATCGTGACGGTCGAGCAATTCTCGTTCGTGCTGCAGAAGTCCGCGATCGGGCAGATCGCATTCAATGAAGACACCAGCACCATCGTGCTGTCCCCGTTCTCGGGACGCGTGACGCGCCTGCTTGCCAATGTCGGCGACCGGGTGGCGCGCGGGGCGCGGCTGATGGAAATCGACAGTCCGGAAGTGCTGCCGCCGCAGAACGACTTCGTCACCGCGATCTCCAACCTCAACAAGGCCCGGTCCCAGCTCAGGCTGGCCGATACGATCGAGCAGCGTCATCGCATGCTGTTTGAAAACAAGGCCGGCACGCTGAGGGAATGGCAGCAGGCGCAGGCGCAGCTTTCCGCCGCGCAGAACGACCTGCGCTCGGCCGAGACCGCGGTCGATGCGGGGCGCAACCGGCTGCGCATCATGGGGCGCAGCGAAGCCGAGATTACGGCCCTACAGGAAAAAGGCGCGATCAGCCGCACCATCGCCATCGAGGCGCCGATCGACGGCACCGTGATCGCGCGCAAGGTCGGACCCGGCCAGCAGGTGCGCAGCGACAGCAACGACGCGTTGTTCACCGTCGCCGATCTGTCGACCATGTGGCTGAAGGCTTACCTGCCGGAAACCGACATCGCCTTCGTACGCATCGGTCAGGACATCGACGTGCGCGTGAGCGCCCTGCCCGAGCGGGAGTTCAAGGCACGCATCGTTGCGGTCGGTGCCGCATCGGACGCGCAGACCCGCCGCGTCATGCTACGCTCCGAAGTTCCCAATCCCGACGGCATGCTCAAATCCGAAATGTTCGCGACTTTTCGCATTCGCGGCGCCACGCAACTTTCGCTCGCCGTCCCGATGGATGCAGTCGTCCGCGAGGGCGACGTCGCGGCGGTGTGGGTCCAGCAGGACAACGACCAGCTCCTGTTCAAGCGCCAACTGGTAACGATCGGCATCGAGCAGGAAGGCCGCATCCAGATCCGCGACGGCCTCTCTGCCGGGCAGCGGGTGGTGGCGCGTGGCGCCATCTTCATCGACAACGAAGCACGGCAATAGGGCGACCGGCATGTTGCGCAACCTGATCGCCTTCTGCCTGTCACGCCGCCCGCTGGTGATGATTTCCTTTGCCGTGTTCCTCGGGCTCGGCCTGGTCGCCTTCCGCACGCTCAATATCGAGGCCTACCCCGACCCCGCGCCGCCGATCATCGAGATCATCGCCCAGAATCCCGGCCAATCGCCCGAGGAGATGGAGCGCTACGTCACCATCCCGATCGAGATCGCGGTGGCCAGCACGCCCGGGCTTCGTTTCATCCGCTCCAACACCGTCTACGCGCTCAGCTTCATCCGGCTGCAGTTCGAGTACGGGCGCGACTATCATTTCGTGCGTCAGCAGGCCCTGAACCGGCTCAAGGATGCGCAGCTGCCGAACGGCGTGCAGCCGCTGATCTCCCCCGCCGGCACCATCAGTGAAATCTTCCGCTATGAACTCAAAGGGCCGGCCGGCATGGACGTCATGCAGCTCAAGACGCTGCAGGACTGGGTGGTGGAGCGCAAGCTGCGGATCGTGCCCGGCGTTTCCGACGTGCTGGTGCTCGGCGGCAAGACCCGCGAATACCAGGTCGAGATCGACATCAACCGGCTGATGGCCTACGGCCTGTCGCTGCAGCAGGTGATCTCCGCCATTTCGGCAAGCAACGCCAACGTCGGCGGGCGCACGCTGTCGGTCGGGGAACAGTCGGTCAACGTGCGCGGGATCGGCGTTTTCCGCTCGCAGGAGGACATCGGCAACGTCGTGCTGACGCAGCAGGCCGGCGTCCCGGTACTTCTATCCGACATCGCCAAGGTGCAGATCGGCTTCACGCCGCGGCTCGGCATCGCCGGCCGCGATGACACCACAGACATCGTCACCGGCATCGTGCTGATGCAGAAATTCGAGCGCACCATGGATGTGGTGCGCAATGTGCGCGCGGCCGTCGAGCGCATGAACACCGACGGCACGCTGCCGCCGGGTGTGCACATCGACGCTTTCTACGACCGCGGCGACCTCGTCTCGATCACGGTGCAGACCGTCTTGCACAATATGCTGTTCGGCATCGCGCTGATCTTCCTGATCCAGTGGGTGTTCCTCGGCGACCTGCGCTGCGCGCTGATCGTGGCCGCCACCATTCCGGTGGCGCTGCTCCTGGCCGTGATGATCACGGTGCTGCGCGGTGAATCGGCCAACCTGCTGTCGGTCGGTGCGATCGACCTTGGCATCATCGTCGACGCTACCGTCATCATGGTGGAGAACATCTTCCGGCATCTCGCCCACTATGCGGCCCGCCATCCAGCGGACACGCGCGGCTTCATGTCCGACAAGCTGCACCGTGTGCTCACCGCCGCCGTCGAGGTCGACAAGGCGATCTTCTTTTCGGTGGCCATCACCATCGCCGCTTTCCTGCCGCTGTTCACCATGCAAGGCGTCGAGGGCCAGATCTTCGGGCCGATGGCGCGTACCTATGCCTATGCGCTGCTCGGCGCCGTGATCGCGACTTTCACCATCACGCCGGTATTGTCCTCGATCCTGCTGCCGGCGCGGGTGTCCGAGGTCGAAACGATCGTCGTGCGCTGGATCCGCTCGGGCTACCAGCGGGTCCTCGTGCGCGCCGTTCGTAACGCGCGTATCAGCGCCGCGATCGGCGCCGCGTTCCTGCTGCTGACCGGCGTCTTAGGGGCACGGCTCGGCACCGAGTTCCTGCCCAAGCTCGAGGAGGGAAACCTCTGGATCCGCGCGCTGATGCCGCCCACCATCACGCTCGAGGCCGGTGTCGACACCGTCGCGCGCATCCGTTCGGTCATCAAGAGTTATGCCCCGGTACAGACCGTCTTTTCCGAACAGGGACGAGGCGAGGACGGAACCGACCCGGATGGTTCGTTCCTTGCGGAATTCTTCGTTCCGCTCAAGCCGCGCGATGAATGGCCGAGCGGCCTCACCAAAGAGGCCATGGTCAAGCAGATGAGCGAGCAGCTCAACCGGGAGTTTGTCGGCATCGATTTCAATTTCTCGCAGTACATCCAGGACAACATCGAGGAGGCGGTGTCCGGCGTGAAGGGCGAGAATTCAGTCAAGATCTTCGGGCGCGACCTCGGCGAGCTTGAACGGCTGTCTAAAACGGTGAAACAGGAGATCTCCGAAGTCCCCGGCGTCACCGATCCAGCCGCGTTCAATCTGCTCGGGCAACCCAACCTGGTGATCCGCATCGACCGTGCCCGCGCCGCGCGCTACGGCTTCTCCGTCACCGACATCAATGCCGTGGTGCAAGCCGCCATCGGCGGCCAGGAGATCACGCGCTTCTACGAAGGCGAGATGAACTTCGCCATCACGGTACGGTTCGCGCCTGAATATCGCCGCAGCATCGACGCCATCCGCGCCATGCCCGTGGCATTGCCCAATTCCGATCCCAAAATAGCGACTGTCTACATTCCGCTCAGCGACCTCGCCGATGTGCGGCTCGAGACCGGCGCGGCCTATATCTATCGCGAGAACACCCAGCGCTTCATCCCGCTCAAGTACAGTGTGCGCGAACGCGACCTCGGCTCGACCGTGGCCGAGGCGCAGGAGCGCATCCGCACCAACGTCCCGATGCCGTCGGGCTATCGCATGGAATGGGCGGGCGAGTTCGGGGCACTGGTGGAGGCCAAGAAGCGGCTCGCCATCATCGTTCCGGTCAGCCTCCTGCTGATCCTCATGCTGCTCTACAGCCTGTTCAATTCGGTGCGCGACAGCCTGCTCGCGCTGTCGGGCATTCCCTTCGCGGTCGCCGGCGGCATTCTCGGCCTCTATGTGTCAGGGCTGAACGCCAGCGTGTCGGCTGCGGTCGGCTTCATCTCGCTGTTCGGCGTCTCGGCGATGGATGGCATCCTGCTCGTCTCCTACATCCGGCGCGCGATGGAAGAAGGCATGGGCAGTGAAGCGGCGATCATCCAGGCCGCCGAGACGCGCATGCGGCAGATTTTCATGACCGGGTTCTCGGCCTGTATCGGCCTCGTTCCGGCCGCGCTCTCGACCGGTATCGGCTCACAGGTTCAGCAGCCGCTCGCCTGCGTCATCGTCGGCGGCATGCTGCTGTCGCCGATCTGCTCGCTGCTGATCATCCCGACCCTGGCGCGGCTCTTCCTGCCGGAGATCCGCGATACCGGCGCGCCCAACCGCGCGCACGAGGAAGCAGCCGCTGCCGAATAGGGTTGTTATTGCCCGCTCGGGGTGCGAACGCCGAACCAGGCGTCACGCACCTGCTGATAGTGCACCATCGGATCGTAATCGGGCGTCGCCAGCGCGAGGCGGCCGCGATTGAGCCGGCCGATTGCACTCAGCAGCGTATATGACGCGACCACACGATCGCGCTGGGCGATGATCAGGCGCGAGCGCGCCGCTGTGAGATCCTGCTGCGAGTTGAGCACGTCGAGGGTGGTGCGTTGACCGGCCTGCGCCTCGCGCTGCACGCCGGCGACAGCGATTTCGGCGGCACGCACTTCGGACTGTGCGGCGTTGAGGTTGATGCGCGAGCCTTCGTTGGTCACCCAGGCGGTGACCACCGCGAGATCGGTCTGGGTGCGCGCGCGATCGAGCAGGATGCGCGCCTGGCTCAGGAGCTCCTTCGACTGACGCACCTGCGCGGACGCCACGCCGCCGTCGTAGACCGGCACATTGACGTTGCCGACCACCGAGGCCTGATCGGTGCGGGTCGAGCCGAGCGTGGTGTCGGTCTGGAAGTTGCGCGAGACGCTCGCCTGCACCCCGACGGTGGGATAGAGCGCGGCTTCGGCGATGTTCACTGCCTTCTGCGCGGCGTCCGTGTCGAATGTGGCGGTCAGAATCGCCGGATTCTCGGCGCGGCCGATGGCAACCGCCTGATCGCGTTGGCGCGGCAGCAGGCGATCAACGGAGTCGGGTTGGCTGAGCCGGCCGGGCGATACGCCGATCACCTGGGCGTAGGTTGCCTGGCTCACGGCCAAGGCAATCTCCGCATTGTTGAGATCGGCAATGCCACGGTTGAGGCGCGCTTCCGACTGCGCGACGTCGGTCGGCGTGACGTCGCCGGCGTCATAACGGCGCTGCGTGGTGGCACGCAGCTCGCGCAGGAACTGCAGGTTGGCGCGCTGCGCCTCGACCAGGCCCTGGTTGGCGAGCACGCCCATGTAAGCGGTGGCCGCATCGAGCAGCACGCTCTGCTCGACCAGGCGCAGTGCCTCTCGTCCGCTCAGTACTTGTGCCTCGGCCTGGCGCACCTGATTGCCGGTCTTGAAGCCGTTGAACAGGTTCTGGTTGAGCGTGAGCCCCGCCGACCACGGGGTCAGGTTGGCCGACTGCGAGAACGGCGGCGCGGCGGTGCCGTCAGGATTGAAACCGCCCGGCAGGAGGTTGCGCACCCCTTGCAGGCCCGCGCTGAGCGACAGCGCGACCTGCGGCCGATAGCCGGCCAGCGCGCCTGGAACATTTTCGTCGGTGGAGCGCAACTTGGCGCGCTCGGCATTGAGCAGCG
>Ga0105245_10000304_pt1 | contig 47231 bp, 43 predicted proteins | sample KBSM54metaG_FD_81523 | JGI IMG/M metagenome (GOLD analysis project Ga0105245, IMG submission 81523) | Miscanthus rhizosphere microbial communities from Kellogg Biological Station, Michigan, USA - KBS M5-4 metaG | ecosystem: Host-associated > Plants > Roots > Rhizosphere > Soil | place...
CAGGCCGAAGTCATCCTGAACAATCTGTACAAGCACACGCAGATGCAGGTGAATTTCGGCGTGATCCTGCTGGCCATCGTCAACGGGCAGCCGCGCGAAATGGGATTGCTGGATGCGCTGAAGCGCTTCATCGATCATCGCCTGGATGTAGTCCGGAGACGAACGGACTATTTGATGCGCAAGGCGCGGGAGCGCGAGCATATTTTGCTCGGTTTCCAACGAGCGCTGAACAATCTGGACGCGGTAATCGCATTGATTCGGGCGGCGAAGAATCCCAAGGAAGCGCGCGAAGCGCTGATGGCGTTCATCACTCCGGCCGAGGCGAAAGAATACGCCAAGCTGGTGGATGCCGATCCGCGCGGACCTCGTTTCTCCGAGAAACAGGCGCAGGCGATTATCGAGCTGCAACTCCAGCGCCTGACCGGCATGGAGCAGCAGAAGATCCTGGATGAACTGGCCGATATCCAGACTCGCATCGCCGAGTACAAGGACATTCTGGGCAACGAGAAGGTTCTGCGCGGCGTGATCGTCGGCGAACTGAAAGAAGTGTTGAAAGAGTTCGGCGATGAGCGCCGGACCCAGATCATCGAAGACACCGGTGAGATCACTCTGGAAGATCTGGTGCAGGTGGAAGACGTCGCGGTGACGGTGACGCGCGGCGGATATCTCAAGCGCACGGCGGTCGATACCTATCGCCGTCAAACCCGGGGCGGCAAGGGCCGCATCGGCATGGGGACGCGCGCCGAGGACGTGGTGGAGCACCTGATCATCGCCTCGACCCACGCCTATCTGCTGATCTTCACCAACAAGGGCCGCGTGTACTGGCTGAAGATTTACACCATCCCGGACGCCGGAACTACCGGTAAGGGCAAGCACGCATCGGGTCTGATGAACCTGCAGCCGGACGAGACCGTGACGGCGTTCCTGCCGGTGAAGGAATTCGCCGCGGGCCAGTTCATCATCATGGTGACCAAGAAGGGCGTGATCAAGAAATGCGAGCTGACGGAGTTCGACAATCCGATGTCGCGCGGTATTATCGCGATGGGCCTGGAAGAAGGCGATGAGCTGCTGGCGGTGAAGTTGACCAGCGGACAGGACTACATTTTCCTGGGCTCGCATGAAGGCATGGCCTGCCGCTTCAATGAGAAAGACGTTCGCGCCATGGGACGACCCGCGTATGGTGTTCGCGGCATGGACCTTGAAGAGGGCGACTATCTGGTCGGAGCTGAAGTAGTCGGCAAAGAAGGGTTGATCCTTTCGATTTCCGAGAACGGCTACGGCAAACGCACTCCGCTGGTGGATTACCGGCTGACGGCGCGCGGCCGCAAGGGCGTCATCAACATGAAGACGACGGCCAAGGTCGGCAAGGTGGTCGGGATCCTTTCTGTGAAAGAAGACTCCGACCTGATGATCATCACCAAGCAAGGGCAGATCATCCGTATCGATTCGAGCACCATTCGGCAGGCCGGCCGTTCGACGCAAGGCGTCCGCCTGGTGAACGTGGAGGAAGGCGATCAGGTAGCTGCGGCGAGCCTGATTCCCGAGGCTCCCGACAGCGGGACGAATGGGCAGAACGATCTGCCATTGCAATAAGTATGGAAGACGACGCGCAGGTCCCGCCGCCTATCGCCAACGAAGACGGCGTGCTGGTGGGCGCCGGGACGGATAAGACCTGCCCCATTTGTCAGGCGATGCTGTCCGACGCGACCATCGAAAACCGGTCCCTGCGCTATTGTTCCAAGTGCCGCGGCATGCTGGTGTTGCTTTTCAACTTTCTGCCGCTGGTGGAATACATGCGCACGGTGTGGCGCTCCACAGGCGCGGACATCCAGCCTCGGAACAACGCCGACGCCGAACGCCATTTGACGTGTCCGTTATGTTTACGAACCATGACCAGCTACCCCTACGGTGGTCCCGGGAACGTGAACCTCGACAGCTGCGAGCCCTGCGCCGTGCTCTGGCTCGACCGTAACGAGCTGCGGCGCATTGTGCTGGCTCCCGACCACTCCTCGCTATACTCAAAGGGTGACTACGGCAGCGGACCCAAGCGCTAAGTACGAGGTTAAGCAGGAGCGCCTGCTGGACCTGCTGCGCGAGCTAGGCAGCGTGATCGTAGCCTATTCGGGCGGAGCCGATTCCGCGTATCTGGCGTGGGCGGCGCACCAGGCGCTGGGCGCGAAAGCCGTGGCCATCACGGCAGATTCGGCGTCCTATCCTGAATCGCACAAGCGCGATGCCGAGCAGTTCGCGCGCCAGCACGGCTTTCCGCACGAATACATTGCGACGCGGGAATTCGACAATCCGGATTACGTAAAGAACGGTCCGGATCGATGTTTTCATTGCAAAGACGAACTGTTCGCAAGGCTGGACGAAGTCGCACGGGAGCGGGGAATCGCACACGTCATCTATGGCGTAAACGTGGATGATCTGGGCGATTACCGGCCGGGGCAGAGCGCTGCCGCGCAGCATCGAGTGAAAGCGCCTCTGGTGGAAGCGGGATTGAGCAAAGCCGAAATTCGCGAGCTATCGCGGCGCGCGGGGCTGAAGACCTGGGATCGCCCGGCGTCGGCATGCTTGAGCTCGCGCATCCCGTATGGAACTCCGGTTACGATCGAAAACGTGAAAACGGTGGAGCGCGGGGAAGAAGCGATTCAGGCGCTAGGCTTCCGTCAGTTTCGTGTGCGCTTTCACGGCGAGCTGGTGAGGATCGAAATCGCGCCGGAAGAACTGGAGCGCGCGTTGGCTCCCGAAATGGCGCGTGCGTTCACGGCGATCTTCAAGCCGATGGGCTTCCACTACGTGACGCTGGATCTGGAAGGCTACCGCCAGGGATCGCTGAACTCTGTCTTGCGCACCTGACGTATCAGGCGGCGCTCGCCAAGCTCTTGTACTCCTGTTCGGATTCCGCCGGCAGCAGCACCCACAGTGTGTAGATTCCCAGCGCCGTTCCGAACGGGATATCGATCAGGCTGATGGCGCCGAATATGATGGTCAGCATGCGGGCCCAGGGTTGCCGCGCGAGGAGTCCCCAGCCGATCGCGATTCCGATGGCTGCGACAAACAGAAAGCACAGCCCGATGGCAGGCAGTATGGCTAGAACAAAAGGCGGCACGTCCGGAGGGAAGATCCGGCTGCTGGCAATTGCGATCAGGATCAATCCCGGAATCAAGCGCAAGGCTGAGATCGCCAGCCACAGGATCCCCAATAGCCGGATGTGTCCAGCGATCCGGCCCTGGCGGGGCATGAGGGTACTGGTCCCCATGGATTTGCCGCATTTAGAACAGAACGTAGCCGACGGGCTGACTTGAGTCCCGCAAGAATTGCAGTACATCTGCTGCCTCCTTTGCCCCGCACTGACTAGGATACGGAGTTCCTAGGGGAATGGTTCCCTGGTCCCGCCAGAGAAATCAGCCATCCGGTAGCAACCGTTACAAGGCAGCCGACTACGTTGTACCAAAGGAAAGCCTCGGTGAATCGGGCAGTGGTGAAGATGGCCGCTTCACCTGCCAGCACTCCTACGAACGCTCCGGTCGCCGTGCAGCGCTTGACAAAGAAAGCCAGGACGAAGACTCCCAGCATTCCTCCATAGAATAGGGAGCCGACTTGGTTTACCGCTTCGATCAGCGCTCCGAATCCGGTGGCCGTGCTGGCAAACACTACGGCATAGATTCCCCAAAAGACCGTCGCAATTCGGGAGGCGGTCACATAGTGTTTGTCGGAGCTGTCCTTCGCCAAATGCCGCTTATAGATGTCAATAACGGTCACCGTGGCCAGCGAATTGATCTCTCCCGAAATGGCGGACATGGCGGCGGTGAAGATCACCGCGACCACAAGTCCTACGATTCCCACCGGCAGGTAGTGGGTGACGAACGACAGAAAAATGTAATTGGTATCCGAGGTATTTGAGATCTTCAGCGCGTCGGCTCGGGCGGCGTCGAAGTCTTTCTGCGCCGCGCGAAAATCCTGGAGTGCACTGGGATCTGAAGCGATGATCCTGCGCGCGGCTGCCTGGCGTTGCGCGAAGGCCTGCTCATAGCGGCCTTCAATTGCGGCATATTGCGATGAGGCCTGGACGCGTTCCATCTCGACGGGATGGAACACCAGCGGCGGTTGTATGAATAGAAAGACTACGAACACCATCGCGCCGATGAAGAGAATGAAGAACTGCATGGGGACCTTCGCCATCGCGTTCAACAACAACCCGAGGCGGCTTTGGCCGATCGATTTGCCGGTGAGATAGCGCTGGACCTGGCTTTGATCGGTTCCGAAGTACGCCAGCGCGAGGAACATGCCGCCGATGAGTCCGCTCCAGATGTTGTAGCGATCGTTCCAGTCGAAGGTGGTGGTGACTGCGTTGAGTTTCCCGGCCGCGCCGGCGAGCTTTACGGCATCCAGAAACGACACATCTGCCGGCAGCATCGTGATCGCCACGACGAAAGCAGCCACCAGGGCCAGGAGGATCACGGCCATCTGCTGGACGTCGGCCCAGGTGACGGCTTTGATCCCACCGGTAGTGGTGTAGAGCACCACCAGGCCGCCCATGATCATGATGGTGACGCGGAACGGCCAGCCCAGGACCACGGATAGAACGATCGCAGGGGCGGAGAGCGCGAGTCCCGCGCCCAATCCGCGCGAGATCAGAAAAATGATGGTGACCAGCAGCCGCGTCTTGGCGTCGAAACGATGTTCCAGATACTCATACGCGGTGAAGACTTTGGCGCGATGGAAAATGGGCACGGCGGTGGCCGATAGGATCACCATGGCCAGCGGCAATCCGAAGTAGAACTGCACGAAGCGCATCCCATCGACGTAGGCTTGCGCGGTGGTGGAAATGAAGGTGATGGCGCTGGCCTGCGTCGCCATGATGGAAAGGCCCATGGCGTACCAGGGCATGGTCTTTCCGGCCAGCATGAACTGATCGGTACTGGCGGATCCGCGCCCTCGCCACAGTCCATAGGAGACCAGGAAGACCAGCCAGCACGCCATCACCACCCAGTCGAGGGGTCTCATGGTGCGGGCGGGGCGTACGATCTTGTGAACCAGTAGAACAGAGAGATCACGCAGACGAGATACAGACAGACGACCAGATACAGGCGGGGCCACGCGCCCAGAAACGGCGGCGGTTCATCGATGACGGGACGTTGGGACTCCGTCACTGCGTTTTCGCCGCGCTGAGCATGTTAGCGAACAGGCGATAGGCTCCGGGGACGCCGGCGGGCAGCTCGCGGAACCAATCGTAGGCGGAAAAGATGTAGGCGCCCTTGCCGAGTTTCGTGTACAACATGCCGCCTGGGAGAGGCATTTCGCCCGGATCGTGCGATTCCAGCACACTCGAATATTTCGGATCCCACTCATCCGAGAAATATAACCCGCGCTCCTGCACCCAGCCGTCGAAATCCGCGTTCGTAATCTGATTGGGCTGATGTAGCAAACGAAGGTCCGGATTCGGAAACGTGACGGGCGCGTCTTCGACCGTGACGCGATCGTTACGGCTGAAGCGGATCGGGTAGGGACCGACATGCGCAAGCAATCCGCCCTCATTGGCCGCGGCCGGCGTGGCTGGTGGCGCGGCGGCTGGGGCAGACGGTGTTGCCGGTGCGGCTTGACCAGGTGCGGCAGCTGCCGCAGGAGCCGGCGGGGCTCCTCCTTCGGGCACATTGTACTGGACGATCAGGGTCCCGCCGTTGCTGGCGTAATCGAACAGCCGCTGATAATTTGCGCGCAAATCGGGACGCGTGTTGAACGCGCGTACGCCGGAGACAATCGCATCGAAGCGTGCCAGATCGCCGTGAGCGAGATCGGATTCGGTGAGCAGGGTCACTTCACAGCCGAGCTGGCGAATGGCCTGGGGCACGTCGTCGCCGGCCCCCATGATGTATCCGACGGTTTTCGAGAGTATCTTAATGTCGGCGCGCACCAGTGTGGCCTCGGCTGGGGGCAGCAACGTCTGTGTTGTGATGTGGGGATATTGAATTACTTCGGTACCGGTAGATATCGTATGCGTTCCCACTTGCGCGATGGCGTGGATCTTTCCTCTGGAGTCGCCGGCGGGCGGAACCAGGTTGAAGAACACGTTGGTCTGCTCTTCGGTAGCGCCGAGCTCGAAATGACTGGAGGCGGGGTCGGCGGTCCAGCCCGCTGGAACGTCCAGGCGTAGATCGCCGGCCACTTTACCGCCGTTAGATTTTACTGCGACTTCGATTCTGCGCGGCTTCGAGTCGCCGAATACCAGAGCGTGCTCGGGAAGGCTCACGGCGACGGCAGGTATAACCGTGAACGGACGAACCTGTTCGCCAAACACGCGATCGACGTAGCGATACTGCACGGGGCGCGTCAATTCGAGTTCGGTACCGGCCACCTGTACGCGGAAACTAGCGGTGAGCACGGGCTTGTTTTCCGGCAGCCCGATCTCGCTCGGATCCGGAACCGAATAGAGAGCTCCGTCCTTGGGGCGTTCCAGCCAATACGGCTGCGTGTAAGCCTGATTCTGGGGAATGGTGAAACTCGCGTTGTAGCGGTTGGGCTGGTTATTGACTAAGACCGTCGCGGCCAGATTGACGGCGGGTGCACCCTCGATTCCGTTCAGACGGATTCCGGTGAGAGCCACCTGGCCAGGCAAGCGTTGGATCGCTGTGAAGTTGACCCGCAGTGTGGCCCCTGGACTCACGGCAGCTTTGTCGGATTGCGCTTCGAGCGACAGGCCGGCGCACAGTGCGATCAGGTCGTCGAGTTCTTTCAGCTTTCGTTCCGCCAGCGGATCCTTAATCGCCGCGATCAGCGGTCTCGCCTGCATCAGTTGCGGCAGCAGGGCTTCGGGGTGTGCCGGAACGAACGCCCCCAGAGCCTGCATCACCATTTGCTGGACCGCTGCACCGCCGGGCACCCGGTTCCAGGTGATGTCCAGATTCTCGAAGAGATCCTTGGTGGCCTTGTCGCCCGCCACGGTCTCCATCGAAGCAATCTGCGAACCTTTGGTTTCCGCGGCTCCTGTTCCTTGGGTTCGATTCGCACTGCGGCTGGCTCCGCCGATCTCGCCAAACGACGCCCCTAGTTCAGGCGAATACACTCCGACATCCACATTCAGCAAGTCCGCCGGCGGAGGATTGTCGGCCTTGTTCTTGCCGCCCTTGCCTTTGTTTTGCCCACCGCCAGGGCCGCCGGAGTTCATCATCAGGCGCTTGGGGGTCCAGGGTTGGACGTAGGCCAGTTGCTCCGGGAACTTGGTCGGGTCGCCTGCTAGAGAAAAGGCCTCGCGTCCGAGGATCGAGGAAGCCTGGTGATGTCCGTGACCGTCGCGGGGTGTACCGGAGAAGACCAGAATGACGACGTCGGGACGGAACCGGCGAATGTTGTAGACCACGTCGCCGAGAACCTTGTTGCGATCCCATTTCTGAAGGGTCTCGTCGGCGGTTTTGGAGAAGCCGAAATCGATGGCGCGGGTGAAATACTGCTCGGCTCCGTCGATGCGGCGGGACGCGAGCAACTCCTGGCTGCGGATGATGCCGAGTTCGTCGCCTTGCTCGGATCCAATCAGGTTTTGTCCGCCTTCGCCGCGCGTGAGGGAAAGGTAGGCGGTCCGGACATGTCGGCCAAGAGCAAGGTACGCAAGCACTTGTTCGCGCTCATCGTCGGGGTGCGCACCGATCATCATGACGCTGCCCAGAGTGCTGAGCCGCTCCAGCGCTTGGCGGATCTCGATTTCGCCGCTGATGGTCCGCTGCGCGGGCGTGGGGGCCAGCCCGGCGAGTAGAACTAAGGATAACAACCAACGCGTTGTAGTGGTCACGGTAGTTGGAACTATTCTAGCAACGCCTTAGAGGCGAGCAGACCAGCCTAGTTTGGACGGGAAGTGCGTTGGCTTTCAGCCAGAGACCAGGCCCTGGAGTGTGTGCCATTCGGCAAATGAGCAGGTGCTGTGCTGAGTTTATGTGTTAAAAAGAAATACAAAGAGAAATAATCATGTGCAGCGCTGTACAGTTCGCTTCTTGCTACCTCCCGCCGCTTGCAAACTTAACCCGGAGAAGACAGTGGAACAGTTTGAAGACGGCCTGACCGAGTATCAGCGTGCATTCCTTAGAAAATATCCATATCCTCAATTGTTTTACGTTGTATCGTGGGGATGCGCGGCAACGGCTTGGTTGGCGACGGTACTGAATCGCCATCCTGACATTTACTGCGTTCACGCGGCCAACGTGCACTGGCACGTGTTGGGTAATGCTGAAAGGCTGGACGGCATTCCGTACTTAAGGATCATCGGGAGCCAGGGCCACGCGCATACCGCCGCCGGAGGAATCCATGGGATGAGCCGTCATCTGATTCCAGAATGCCGGCGCAGATTTGGGGTTAAGTTCAACGCAGCCGTAGTGATTCGCGAGCCGATTGCACGCTTGCAATCGCAACTGGCACTATATAAGGACTTTGAAGGGCTGCACGCCTGGAATGTCGATCACATCGAGGCGGTCTTGGCCCGCGCGGGAATCACCCTTTCCCCAGGCGATTATGCATCGCGGCTTTTCGTTCACGCCGCGAATATGCTGAATGCGATTCTGGACGAACACGAGGTCGGCAGGATCTATCGGTGTGAAGATCTCACGTCTAACGGCGAGATACTGGGTGAATTCGTGGAGGAGATCACCCGCGGTAAGGTATCCCCAGATGCCGCATGGCTGCAATCTGCGCTGAGAGCTAAGAAGGTGAACGTCCACGCCGGACTGCGCCCCCGGCGCGAGCTAGACGACTGGCAAATGGATGTGATCCTGAGAGTGGTGGACCCACGGGCCTGGGAAATGTACGAGTCTCTCGGATACGCCCGGCCCGAGTTTGTTACCAGTCCGGCCGTCATTCATCGGCAGCCAAAGACTGCCTAGCAGCACTTTGGCCGGCGGGAGCTGGCGGCTGCGTGTTCATCCTGAAATCGCCGCCATTCCTGGGGCGAATGGACCGTTCCATGGGCAGCCAGATGCCGCTGGTACGCATTCTGATCGGATAATTCTGCCACGACGCCGGAAATCACCTGAGCCACGGCGCGAAGGAATGCACTCATAGCTCCTCCGCCAGCCGCGTCGGGACAAAGGGAGTCTCGGTTGTCTTGGCCTTGCGCGTGCCGCCCAGAATCCCGATCCACACACGGATGGAGTCGATCAGAATCGTCGCCACCAGGATCAGGAAAATGCCGGTTACCGCCGCGTCCACCCGAGCATTGAATACCAGAGTGGCGGTGGTCGAGGTCTGCGGACCCGCTGCGAGCTGATCGGCCTGGGCCAGGAAACCCAATGCCGGCAGCGGAGAAAATATCTTCTGCCATCCGGCCACGAAACACACCACCACCAGCCAGATAAGGGGAACGCAGGTGACCCACATGTAGCGCGCGCCGTGCATCTTCACCAGGATGGTGGTCCCCACGCACAGGGCCACGGCGGCCAGCAACTGGTTCGCGATGCCGAACAGCGGCCATAGGGTATTGATGCCGCCCAGCGGATCGATCACGCCTTGATAGAGAAAGTAGCCCCAGGCGGCCACAATCACGCCGCTGGTGATCAGCATCCCTGGTTTCCAGTTGGTGCGGCCCCATTTGGGCCACACTTGTCCGAGCATATCCTGCAACATGAATCGCCCGACGCGCGTGCCGGAATCGAGCGTGGTCAGGATAAACAGTGCCTCGAACATAATGGCGAAGTGATACCAGAAGGCCAGCAGGGCGCGGCCTCCGCCGCTGGATACAAAGATCTGCGCCATGCCTAAGGCGAGCGAGGGCGCTCCACCGGTCCGATAGAACAACGATTGCTCGCCGGCGTCCTGCGCCATGGTCTGCATTTCGGCCGCGGTCACCGGAAATCCCCAGTTGCTGATGGTGGCGACGGCTGCGGCGGGCGTAGTTCCGACGATTCCGGCCGGAGAATTCACCGCAAAGAACACGCCCGGCTGAAGCGATGCTGCGGCGATCAGCGCCATTACGGCCACGAAGCTTTCCAGCAGCATGGATCCGTAGCCCACCGCCACCGCGTGGCGTTCTCGCGCGAGTAATTTAGGAGTGGTGCCGGAGGAGATGAGCGAATGGAATCCGGAAACAGCTCCGCACGCGATGGTGATAAAGCAGAACGGAAAGATCTTGCCGGCGAAAATTGGTCCGGTGCCATCCACGAAGCGGGTAAAGGCGGGCAGCTTCAGCTCAGGTCGCAGGAATAGAATCCCGACCGCCAGCAGAACCACCACTCCGAGCTTCACGAAGGTGCTGAGGTATCCGCGCGGGGCGAGCAGCAGCCACACCGGCAGAGCGCTCGAAAAGAATCCGTATACGATGAGCCCGGACGCCAAGGCCACCCCCGAGTAGGTGAACCAGGGCGCCAGCGACGCAGATTGCGCCACTGCCTGGCCGCCAAAGACGCTGGCCATCACCAGCGCGAATCCGATAATCGATGTTTCGACTACTTTCCCGGGCCGCCAGTAACGCAGATACAGTCCCATGAACACCGCGATGGGCATGGTGGCGACGATCGTAAATGTTCCCCAGGGGCTGCCTTTGAGCGCATTCACCACCACCAGTCCGATCACGGCGAGCAGGATGATCATGATCAGCAGAACGGTGACCAGCGCTGTGAAGCCGCCAACTTTACCAACTTCCTCGCGGGCGATTTGTCCGAGCGATTTCCCATCGCGCCGGATGGAACCGAACAGGATCACGAAATCCTGGACGGCCCCGCCCAGAGTCGCGCCGATCACGATCCACAGGAATCCCGGCAGATAGCCGAACTGGGCTGCCAGCGTAGGTCCTACGAGTGGTCCCGGACCAGCGATGGCCGCAAAGTGGTGTCCGAAGACGATCCATTTATTGGTGGGCTCAAAATCGTGCCCGTCGCGCAAGCGTTCCGCAGGAGTGGCGCGTTTATCGTCCAGCGCCATGACCCGGGCGGCTACGAATCGCGCATAAAAACGATATCCCACCAGATAGGTGCAGACCGAGGCGATCACCAGCCAGGTACTATTCACCGGCTCGCCACGGCTCTGGGCCACCGCGCCCATAGAGAACGCCGCTGCTAAAGCAATCGCCGCCCACAGGATGCGTCCTAGAATCTTGCCCATAGCCATTGTCAAGAATACCCGACCTGACGCCGGACCTGCACGCTCGGTATGCAGGTTGGCAGAGCGACCCTACTGAAAGCTGGCAGACAACCGATTAGGTACACATGCGGACAGACGGTCTCGTAAGGGAAATACCCGGGGACGGATTAAGCGAAATCTCCAGGTTTGTAGGGATTTCTGCAACCCAAACTGGGGGGAAGAACCATTTGTCGGGACCCGATAAGTCACGTAGTCTCGTAGGTGAGGCAATAGTTAGATGCTGAGGACGATCATCATCGGACCGGACGCCAAACAGGCGCAACAGTTGGAAAAGGCCGTGAGCGCGCTCGCCAACGAGGTGAACGTTTGTCGCGTGCTGACGAGCTATCCGGATGAAAACGAACTAGTTCGGAATCTCCGGGCGCATGCCCCGGAAGTCGTTTTCATTAGTTTTGAGCACGGTGAATCGGCGGCAGCCGTAATCGCACGGACACTGCAGGAAGCCGAAGGCGTCCAGTTTGTGGCTTTCCACAAGGTGTGCGACGCCATGACACTCCGCGAGATCATGCGATCCGGCGTGCGTGAACTGGTCGCCGAGCCATTCGAGCTGAGTGCGCTGGTCGAGTCCTTGCGGAACGTGAAGTCGCTGGTGGAGCAGAAGCCGCCGGTGTACGGAGCCAAAGGACGAATTTATTCTTTCCTGCCGGCCAAGGCGGGTTCGGGCGCCACCACGCTGGCTCTGAATCTTGCCGGTGCGATTTCTCGTCTGGATAAGACCCGCGTGCTGCTATCGGATCTGGATCTAAGCTCAGGCATCTTGCGATTCCTGCTTAAGATCCGCAACGAACACGCCATCATGGAAGCCGTAGAGCATCTCGGGGAGTTGGACGAGAACCTGTGGCAGCAGCTGGTGACCAGCATTGGGAAGCTGGATGTGATGCATTCCGGTCCCATGAATCCGAATGTGCGCGTGGATCCGGCGCAGGTTCATGACCTGGATCAATTCTGGCTGCGCAACTACGATGTGGTGTGCGTGGATTTGTCCGGCAACCTGGAGCGCTATTCGCTCGAAATCATTCGCGATTCCCAGCAGGTATTTCTGGTGTGCACGGCCGAAGTGCCGTCGCTGCACCTGACCCGGGAAAAGCTGGCGTTTCTGAAAACGTTGGATCTGGAGAGCCGCGTTTCGGTGGTTCTGAACCGGGTCTCCAAGCAGTCTCTGCTCACGCCTCAGCAGGTCCAGGATGTACTGGGCGTGCCGGTGATGCATAGTTTTGTGAACGACTATCTGGCAGTCAACCGGGCCACGACGTCGGGGGATTTTGTCGATCCCAAGTCGAAACTCGGGAAGCAGTTTGAGGATCTCGCCTCTAGTCTGCTGAATCGTGGAGTGACTGAAGCCGGATCCGGATCCAAGAACAAGTTTCTGGAGTTTCTATCCGCGCCGACGCAGGCGCTGGCGGGTAGCCGCAGCGTTCCCACTACTCGTTGAAAAGCCTTGGCTAGGTCCTGAGATTGAATCTCAATCCGGCTAAGGTGCTGCGTATTAGTAGGTAGGGTGAGTAGCTGACAGGTATTTCATCCGGTTCCGTGTAAATTGAATTTATGTTCCATTGGATCTGCCCGGAGTGCGGCCAGGAGATAGCTCCGGGAGTCAAGGAATGCCCGGCCTGCGACCCGCAGCCGAGCGCCGCGCCCTCTCCTTCGAACGGCCCTTTGGCGACGGTTATGTCGCCGAGAGAGGCGGCGCCGCCACCAGCACAAGCCCCTGAGCCGCAGATAATTCGGCATCCGGAAATCCCACAACCGGAAATCGTACAGGCTAAGATTGCAGAGCCTGAAAAGATCTTAGAACCTGAAATCCTGCAGCCGGAAATCATTCTGGCGAAGGCCGAGATCATTCGTCCGAAGGCTGAAGCTGGGATCGCTTCTGCGCCCGTCTTGGAATCGCCGCTGCCCGAAGCGGAAACGTTCTCAGACCGCTTGGCCGATTTGGCAGAGCGTCTGCATGCCTCGCGTCTTCCCTACGGCTCGCCGCGCATCATCGAAAACACGGCGGCTCCGCGGCATGAGTCAGAACGGGTTCCTACGATCCTCGATTTTACTAGCGACGGGAGTCCCTCCCAGCCGCTGCTGGGCGCTCCTCCTGCGATGCGTTTGCTGGCGGAGCCGCAGCCTCCTTCGATCGCCGTGCAGCTTCCCGCGAGCCAGGTATTCAAGCCGCAGCCGGCTTCACCCGGCGCTCCAGCGCGCGCTGTATCCAGCGAGCCGGCCGAGGCCCAGGCATCCGAGCCCAACCCCGTTCAACTTCCCAAGCAGCCCGGTCGCTCTGCTGCCCCGGCTTTGGCTAAGTTGCAAAGTTACTTCGAGGCGGCAGATCGCCTGATGGGTCTGGCGGTGTCCGAGAGCAAGCCGGTCGCGACCGTCAACGAGCCGAGAATCACTTTGCCGGGTCCTGCGCTTCCGCGCGAACTTCTGTCTCTGCAAGCCGCGGGGCTGGTTCCGATCGGAGTAGCGGGACGGAGCGCAGGGTGGTCGGGCAGCAATGTCTGGACGGCGAGACTCGCGGTGACGGCAATCCTGGTTACGGCAGGCCTGGCCGCATCGTACCGGATCATGCCTGGCTCAGCGTCCACTGCTCCGGCGGCCCCCGTTGTTACCCAGGTGCCGGAACAACCCGTTGCCAAGCCCGATAACTCACATTCACTAGCGCGGTTCCTGGAAGTCAGTGGCGTTCGCTTTGTGGAGCTGAACAAGAAAGCTGAGATTCAGTACCTGGTGGTAAATCATTCGAAGGCGCCGCTGAGCAGTCTGACGGTATACGTGACGCTGCGCGCCGCGAACGCCAAACAGGGTCAGGCCCCGCTGGCGCGGTTCATGTTCCGTTCGCCCATCCTGGCGGCTTATGAAGCCAAGGAAATGGCGAATCCCATCGAGCACATCATCGGTCCGCTGGATCTGCCGGACTGGCAGGATCTGCGCGCTGATGTCGAAGTGCAGTAGCACGTCCCCCAGCTCTAGTTCTCAGACGGCCGCTCTGCGCTCACGATCACAATCAGTTCAACGGGCGCCTTTTGAGATTCCAGCTTCAGTCCCAGCCGGTCAAAGATCTGGAATAGCGTCGGACGCGCAGGGTCGGCGAAAGCCAGATCCTCTGCCGTTGGGTCTTGTCCGGGCGGGCGTGGCGGTCTGGGGCGCATCGGGACCCATCCCTCCGTCTGGATATTGAAAAGTCCCTGGAGCCCGGTTTTATCGATCACTGGCCGGTCCGCCCAACTCGAAGCATACGATGCCAGGTCCGGCATGCTCACGGCCTGCGCATGCATCCCTTGGCCTTGTCCACCTGAGAACGCGTGGCAGGAAGCAGGATCTTGGGGACCCTTGGTAACCTCCAGGCAATCTTTTTCCTCTACCGCTGCCTTTTGTAACTTGCGCCTGTCCTTGACGGTCACGGCGTATACAGGGAGTTCCTTGATTTCGCGTTGGATGACCATTTTGAAACGCTCCGCCAATAGCGTGCGCAGCATCAAATGAACTTTGTCATTGCGATCCTTGACAGAAATACCGGCAGGCAGTGCGCCCTTGTCGGGCGCGGCTTCAATGTCGTATCGCTCGGTGCGAAGCCAGTCCGGACCACCCGTGATCCGGTCGGACTGGATTGGAACATCATAGGCAATTGCCGCGAGGACGAAGATCGGCGCACTGGCGACGAATCTCCCGCCGGGAAGAGTCTGAATCCCCATGCCTCGACGATCTGTTGACGAATTGAGTTTGATGGAAGCCACCTCGAAAGCCAGGCGTGCCGCAGGCTTCGATTGCCCCCGAAGCGGAAGCGCATCCGTCATCCCGATGACGATGGGCGCCGCGATTGCGGCCACCCCCACCGTCGCTAGCAAGACTTTCTTGCTGAAATCCAGGTTGTGCGCAATTCGATGTGTCATGATTGCCTCAATTCTTTTCTTGAGATTGGAGCCGCTGATGCCGGAGACGCAGATCAAAGGCGACTCCACATACAATTTGCAGACGTTGAGTATCCCTTCGGCGTAAGTCTTGGGTTCTCGGAGGTTCCGCAACACTTCTTCATCGCAAGCACGCTCGCGCTCCTCGACCATTCGCTTTCCGATCCACCAAAGCAGAGGATGGAACCAGAAGACGGTTTCGACGAACATGTGAAGGGTTGCGACGAGATTATCGCGGTAACGAACGTGACAGAGTTCATGCGCAATCACGGCTTGCAGTTGCGCGGACGTCAGCCGGTCGGCGATGCCGTCGGGCAGGAGGAGGACTGGGCGGAAGACACCGAAAACGCCGGGCTCCAGCAGAGTTGAAGAGGACACGGCCCGGATCGGAATGTCGAGAGGCAGGGGTGAGCCGGCGCGGACCGCCGCCCTGATGCGCCGCCAGCGAATCCACCACGCACAGGTGATGCCGATGAATCCGCATGCCCATATGCCCAATAGAATTGCTGGGAGCCGGCTTGGAGTTGTGGGCACTGTAGTTGTCGCTGCGGTGGAGGTGAAGGGCTGACTTACCTGGTCCATCACGACAGTCATACCGGACGCGACGGTTGCCGGAGCTGTCCGCCAGTGGATCTGGCCGCCTAACCCGACCAGCAGCGAAAACGGTATCAGAAATTTGCACGAGGCCGCCAGCCACAGTCCATGCCGAACTCGGGCGTGATTTTTTCGCAGCGCCAACGTGAGGAACCATACGACTCCAGCGAAGAGGGTCGATTGCCATAGATGATCTGCGATAGAGTTCATTTTGGTTCGTCCTTTCGTGCGAGTTTCAGGAGCGCTTTCTCCGCCTCACGCACATCGTCCAGCGTGAGCGAGCCGGATTCAACCAGGTGGGCCATGATGGGCCGGCTGCGGCCGCCGAACAGTCCCAATAGATCGTCGATCAGCCTGCGCTCCGCTGATTCACGCGACACCGCTGCCTCGAAAATGTTGGCGGTACTGATCTTCTTGACGCGTCGCAAAGCCTTCTTGACTTCCAGGCGGTAGACGGTAGTTTGCACCGTCGTGTAGGCCGGTCGCTTTTTGGCTGGGAACGATTCCTGAATCTCGCGCACGGAACAGGCCCCTCGGCTCCATAGGGCTTCCATGATCTTCAACTCCAGCTTGCTTAATTTCGGCAGCGGCATATTGTAAGGACTATGTCTGTGTGTTAATCTACTACAGGCGTGGTTCTTATGCAAGACCTTTTTTGCTGAGGTCCGCGCTGACCGCCTCGGGCTATGATCGTGACATGGCCCTCGAATTTAGTACATCCTGCCTCGCGGATGCCATTTCGTTATTCCGCTATTACAAGAAGCTGGGTGATGGCGCGCTAGCTCAGTTGAGCGACGAGCAGGTCTACACCACCTTGGACCCCGAGATGAATTCGGTGGCCATCATCATCAAGCACATGTCCGGCAATATGGTCTCGCGCTGGACTGGATTTCCCGATGCTGACGGAGAAAGCGCCACTCGCAATCGCGACGCTGAGTTTGTCGCTCCGCCCGCGCAGCGCGCCGAGGTCGTCCAACAATGGGAGGACGGCTGGCGATGTGTATTCGCGGCTTTGGAACGATTGACCGATGCGGATCTGCCGCGCCGCGTAACCATTCGAGGAGAGGCCCACTCGGTGATGCAGGCGATACATCGACAACTGGCGCACTATGCCTACCACGTGGGTCAGATCGTATTTCTCGCCAAACACTTGCAGTCTGAGAACTGGCGCAGCTTAAGTATTCCGCGCAACCAGTCGGCACAGTTTAATCAAAAGGTCGGCCGCGGCGACGCCAGCCAGCGTTAACAGGGCTGAGCGGCGGGGCGCTCCCAGGCCGATTCTGGAGAGCTGGGACATCCCGAATTGTGCGCGTCTATAATTGGTAGCTGATGAACGACAAGTATTTTCGCGAAAACGAGTGGTGGGTCAGCCCCTATAATTTCGTTCCTGAAGTCCGGAACACGTACCAACTTCCCAAGACCGTAAGCATCCACGATGCGACGCTGCGCGATGGCGAACAGACGCCCGGCGTGGTGATGAGCATCAAGGAAAAGGTGGCGATCGCCGAGAAGCTCGACGAGATCGGCGTAGACCGGATCGAGGCCGGAATGCCGGCTGTTTCCGAACAGGACTTCGAAGCCATCAAGCAAATCTCGAAGCTGGGGCTGAAGTCAAAGATCTACACCTTCGCTCGGGCCATCAATGCCGACATCGACAAGGCCATCGAGTGCGGCTGCCACGGCGTGATCATCGAAGTTCCGATCGGATATCCCAAGCTGAAGTATCAGTTCAAGTGGACCTGGGAAGACGTTCTGCGCAAGAGCGTCCCGGTGATCAACTATGCGAAATCCCGCGGCATGCACGTGGTGTATTTCCCGTATGACACGACGCGGGCGCGCGAAGAAGATCTGGCCAACGTTCTGACGCGCATTATGCAGGAAGCGCCGCCGGATTCGGTGGGCGTGGTGGATACCATGGGCTGCATCCTGCCCGAGGCTATGAAGTTCATGGTCCGCATGGTGAAGAAGCTGACCAACAACCTGCCGGTGGAAGTGCATACGCATAACGACTTCGGTATGGCGGTCGCGACCGAGCTGGCCGGGGTCGAAGCCGGAGCGGATTGCGTCCACAGTTGCGCCAATGGACTCGGAGAGCGCACCGGCAATGCGGCGCTAGAAGAACTGATTGTTGCTCTGCATGTTCTTTACGGCTACGACACCAAGTACAATCTGGCCAAGCTTCCGGAGCTGGGCGAGCTGGTCAGCCGCATCAGCAAGTTTCCGATTGCGGCGAACAAGCCCATCCTGGGCGATCGCAACTTCACACGCGAGTCGGGCATCGGCGTCGATCTGGTGGTGAAAGAGCCGCTGGCGATGTTCGGGACGCATCCGGCGCTCACCGGGCGAAAAGGTGAGGTGGTCCTGGGCAAGAAGAGCGGCAAGTTATCGATCACCTACAACCTGGAGAAGCTGGGCATTACCGATGCCGACGATGAAGCCATCGGCGAGATGCTGAAGCGCGTTAAGGATAAAGGCATCGAGAAGCGCGGACTGCTGACGGACGAAGAGTTTCGCGAGATCGTAGATAGTGTCGTAGTGGCGAAGCGTTAACGTGGCGAAGCGGTAGCGGTTGGCCAAGGTTACGCTCACTTTCGACAACGGTCCCGATCCCGTTGCCACGCCGCTGGTGCTGGATTGCCTGGCGCGCCATGACGTGAAGTCCACGTTCTTCGTGCTGGGCCAGAACGTCAGCACGTCTGTTGGTCTGGATCTGGCGCGCCGCGCGAGCGGCGAAGGGCACTGGATCGGCAATCATACCTGGACGCATACGGGTCGTCTGGGAGAAATGACGCGCGAGGCCGCGCTTCAGGAATTCGATCGGACGCAGCAGGCGCTGGCCTGGGTGGAGCAGCCCACGCGATTGTTTCGGCCTCGTGGCGGCGGGGGACGCATGGGTAAAGGTCTGCTGCATCCAGCGGTGGTGGAACACCTCATCGCCGGAGGGTTCACCTGCGTCCTGTGGACTTCGGTTCCGGGAGATTTTCGGGATCCGGATGGCTGGATGGATCGCGCACTGGCCGACTGCCGTTCGCGAGACTGGAGCCTGGTGGTGTTGCACGACATTCCGAACGGGGCTGTGAAGCACCTGGAAAGCTTCCTCCGGAAGCTTCGGGATGAAGGGCATCAATTCACCCAGGAGTTTCCGCTGGACTGTACGCCGATTGTGAACGGCCGAGTTTTGCAGTCGCTGGATCAGTTTTGTTAGCTTGAAGGATTCATGATTATCGATTGTCACGGGCACTACACGACCGCGCCGAAGGCGCTCCAAGACTACCGCGATGCGCAGATCGCGGCACTCAAAGATCCGACGCAGCCTCCCTACGACGGCAAGATCGACATCAGCGACGACCAGATTCGCGAGAGCCTGGAAGGTGCGCAGTTGAAGCTGCAACGCGAGCGCGGCACGGACGTCACCATTTTCTCACCGCGAGCGTCCGCCATGGCCCATCACATTGGCAATGCGACGACCAGCGCGAACTGGTCGCGGCACTGCAACGATCTGATTCATCGCGTCTGCACGCTGTATCCGGATAACTTCGTGGGCGTGTGCCAGCTGCCGCAATCGCCGGGCGTTCCGCCGGGCAATTCGATCGCGGAGCTGGAGCGATGCGTGAACGAGTTCGGATTCATCGGCTGCAACCTGAATCCGGATCCTTCGGGCGGCCACTGGACTGCGCCTCCGTTGATCGACAAGTACTGGTATCCCATCTACGAAAAGATGGTGGAGCTGGACGTACCCGCGATGGTGCACGTGAGCTCGTCGTGCAATCCGGTGTTTCATGCGACCGGCGCGCACTATATCAACGCGGACACCACGGCGTTCATGCAGCTGATCCAGGGCGACCTGTTTAAGGATTTTCCGACGCTGCGGTTCATCATTCCGCATGGCGGCGGCGCGGTGCCGTTCCACTGGGGCCGCTATCGCGGGCTGGCGCAGGATATGAAGCGTCCGATTCTTGAGGATCACTTGCTGAAGAACGTGTTCTTCGATACCTGTGTGTATCATCTGCCCGGGATCGAATTGCTGCTGAAGGTGATCCCGATGGACAACATCCTGTTCGGATCGGAGATGGTGGGCGCGGTGCGCGGCATCGATCCGCGGACGGGGCAGTATTACGACGACACCAAGCGATATGTGGATTCGCTGCCTTTGACGGATGCGGATCGCTATAAGCTTTTTGAGGGCAATGCCCGGCGGGTGTATCCCCGCATTGCGAAGAAGCTCAAAGCGTCTTCCAAATAAGAACCGCTACGCCAACCAGAAAGCCTCCCAAGGCTTGATATTCCTGGTTGCGTTGGTAGAGTGACCAGCGAAAGTTTCCACGCGATCTTGTGAGTCGAGGCCACAGGCGCGGGACGCGCTGGGCGTAATCGGCGTACTCAGGAAAGAGCGATCGCAGGTGCTGCTCCTCGAGTTCGACCACCGGCAGGTAGATCAACAGGAACACTGCTGCGAAGAGCACGCCCAGAACCCATTGACGCGATGCGAGGGCAAATCCTGCGGCGACAATCAAGGTTCCGATGTACAGCGGGTTACGCACATAAGCGTACGGACCGCTCTCAGCGAGCGTACGATTCTTCTCCAGATGCCCGGCCGCCCAGGCGCGCAGGGCCAGGCCCAGCACGGAGAGGGGAAGTCCCACGGCGAGCGACGTCCAGCTTGGTGTGGCCAGCCAGAGGAACGCGGCGACCATCAGGAATCCGCCCGGAACGCGCAGCTTCGCGACGGCGTCGGCGTAGGGTTTCGGAAAACTCAAAGGGACAAAGCCTCGATCACTTCGGCTGGGCTGACGGAGCGCATGCTTCCGTCGTCGGCTGCATGGCGTTTGTAACTGGTAACGGCGTTGGCGCTGCGCAACACGCGCAGAGTCCCGCCATAGGGGCCATGGGACGCCGGATCGGTGGGTCCGTAGATCGCGACGCCAGGCTTGCAGAGCGCGGCAGCCAAATGCAGAGGACCGCTATCGACACCGACAATCGCATATGCGCGGCGGGTGGCATCGATCAGGCCGCCTAAACCGGAAAGATGGACGTGCGCTCCCTCGATCCGGTTCAGCAGATCGGCGGAATCGGGTGGTCCATTGACTACCAGGGGCATCTGCAAGCGTCCGGCAAGCTCGGCGTAGTGGCCCAGGGGCCACTGCTTGGATCTCCAGCCAGCCAAGGGGCAGGCCAGCACGAACGGACCCTCGGGCAGCGTGCCTTCCGGTTCGCCCGGTGGCAGCGGAAACGTCCGTAAGAGATTTGAGGCGCCCGCGGCGGCCACCAGCTCCAGGTATCGATCGACGCGATGAATGGCGGTGGTTCGGACGGTGGCGGAATAAAACATGGCCGCGAAACTTTCGCGTGCCTGCGAGCGCGCGAGTCCCACGATCTTGTCGGCCTTGGCCGAAGCTGCTACCAACGCGGATTGAATCAGACCCTGCAGATCGACGGCGAGATCGAAACGTTCCTGGCGCAGATGCCGCCGGGTGGCGAGAATCTCGCGGGCGGTCCGGCTGAAGGGGATGATCTCATCCACAAAGGGATTGCCTTCAAGCAGCGGCGCCCAACGGGGCTTGATCACCCAGCTGAGACGGCTGTGCGGAAAACTGTGCTTGAGGCTGGCGACGGCGGGGAGAGCATGGATCACATCACCCATGGAGCCCAGCCTGACAACTAAGATTCGGAACATCGTGTGGCGATTCTCTATTTCAACAGGTCACGTTCCAGCAGTTCAAGCGCTGTATCCGCTACTCGTATCGCGCTGACGCGCGTCATGCAGCGGTGATCGATGGGGCATTCGCGCTTCAGGCAGGGACTGCATTCGACGGCTTCTCTAACTACTCGAGCAAGCGGACCGGTGGGGCCGGTGGTCTGGTCGTCGGTGGCCCCGAACACGGCGACGGTCGGAACACCGAGGGCGGAGGCGATGTGCATGGCTCCGGAGTCGTTGGTGAGGTAGACGCGGCAGGCTGCGGCCAGATCGATGAATTCAGCAAGCGTGGTTTCGCCAGCGAAGTTCTTAACCGGCGCGGCGATGGATGCGGCGACAGAGGCGCAGAGGTCGCGTTCAGCGTTCGAGCCGAAGATGGCGACAGAAGCGCTCAACTCGTTTGCTAATCGATTGGCTGCTTCGGCGAAACGTTCGGGGAGCCAGCGCTTGGCAGTGCCGTAGGCCGCGCCGGGGCTGACACCGATGACGACGTCGCCGAGTCCATGTTGACGGAATCGTTCGAGGCCGGCGGCTCGCGCGACGGAAGCAGTCTCCAGGCGGACGCTGTCGGATTGGGGTAGGGAGTCGAGAATTCCGGCCCGGTGGAGCAGCTCCAGATAGTAGAAGCGTTCATGGCGAGGTGTCTCGCCGTAGTGGGGAACGGGGATTGCGTGGGTCAGCAGGAATCCACGGCCGTCGCGAGCGTAGCCGATGCGTTGGGGAATGCCGGCTAAGTAGGCAATCGCAGCCGCTTCGAAGGCGTTCTGGAGCAGGATCGCGGTGTCGAAGTTGTGCGGGCGCAGGGCGCGGGCGGCAGCCCACTTTTCACGCCAGCTACGAGCTGTATACGGCACCAGGGTGTTACAAACGTGCTCGCGGCGGTAGAGATCGGCCACCCAGGGCTTGGCGAGGATCGCGATGTGGGCCTGGGGAAATCGCTGGCGTAGCGCACGCAAGGCAGGCAGCGACATGACGGCGTCGCCCACCCAGTTGGTGGCGCGGACCAATATCCTGTGGGGGATTCTCTCAGGCACTAACATCTAGTCTACGGTCCTCAGCAACAAAACGAACCCAAGAGGTTCTTAAAGATCATAAAGGGCGGGCTCCATTTCGAAGTTTAGGGCCGGGAGGAGCGGAAGCCGGACGATGTCCGGCGCAAGTAGCCGAAAAGAAGCGACAAAAAACGGTCGGACGCTCGTCGCGGATTTCGGATGGCCCAGGAAGCCCTAAGCGCTCCCTGGGATCCGACGTCTTACTCCCTAAAAGAAGTAGTTTCTGAGCGAACCATCATAGGAGCCCTTGCCGAAGACAGCAGTTCTTGAATCTTCGAGGGGATCCACACGGGCACGGGTCGTTTCGACCAAGTTTTTCCAGTAACTCTTTATCGCCATGGATCACGCGTAGTCCGCGCTTTACCTGGCTTTCGGAAGGGAATCCTTTGCGCCTCTTGCTGCTAGGCGTAAAAGGACTGGTTGGTGTTGATATTCTTTTCCATAAAGCACCTCCAGTGCAGCTTCATTTTACCAGTTTCCTTGTGGCGGTACTGTAGTAGTGGGGTTATCCGACATGTTCAAGCGTCTTGGTTTAGCCGTCATGCTGGCGGCGGGTTCGCTATCAGCGGCTGCGCCCAAGGTGATCGTGGTGGATATCGACGGCGTCATCCACCCCATTACGGTGGCGATCCTTACGCACGCCCTGGATCAGGCCGCCAGTCAAGATGCCGCGGCGGTATTGCTCCGCCTGAATACTCCGGGCGGGCTGCTCGACGCCACGCGCCAGATGAATGAAAAGATCGTCGGGTCACGCGTGCCGGTGATCGCCTACGTGACGCCCAGCGGGGGACGGGCGGCATCAGCGGGATTCTTCATACTGCAGGCCGCCGACGTGGCCGCCATGGCGCCGGGAACAAACACCGGAGCGTCCTCGCCGGTAGCGCTCAGCGGCCAGATGGACGAGACCATGCGCCACAAAGTCGAGAACGACGCATCGGCATGGCTGCGCAGCACGGTGGAAAAGCGCGGGCACAATGCTGCATTGGCTGAGACCACAATACGCGAGGCGAAAGCTTTCACAGAGAAGGAATCGCTGGACCAGCACCTGATCGATCTGATCGCGCCCAGCGAACAGAAACTTCTGGAGGCGTTGGACGGACGGGAAATTACGCGCTTCGATGGGCGCAAAGAAATACTGCATCTGAGCGGAGCTGAAGTGGTGCCCTACGATCTCACGCTGCGGGAACGTGTTGTCGGCTCGATTGCCGATCCGAATGTCGGGTTCATCCTGCTGGTAGTGGGTGCGCTGGGTATCTATGTCGAATTCAACTCGCCGGGATTGATCATAGCGGGGGTGGGCGGGGGGATCCTTCTGCTGCTGGGATTATCGTCGTTGGCGGTGCTGCCGCTCAACTGGGTGGGTGTGGCTTTGCTGCTGCTGGGCGCCGCGCTGTTCATTCTGGAGGCGCACTTCACCTCGCACGGGGTGTTGGGCGCCGGGGGCACCGTGGCGATGGTTCTGGGCGCGCTGATGCTGATCGACGGCCCGCCGGAGATTCGCATCCACCTGGCCACCGCGCTGGCCGTATCGATCCCCTTCGCGCTGATTACAATGTTCCTGCTGACGCTTGCCCTGAAGGCTCGCCGCCATAAGTCGCTGACGGGCGGCGAAGGGATGATCGACGAAATCGGCCAGGCTCGCACGGCGCTGGCTCCGGCCGGTAAAGTCTTCGTGCACGGCGAATACTGGGACGCCGAGTCGTCGTCGCCGGTGGAATCGGGCGCGGATGTTCGGGTTGTGGCCGTCGAAGGAATGAAGCTGAAGGTCGAGCCCAAGCGTGGAGTCTAAGAAGACCCGCCTGAAGGCCGGCGCAGACTAAAGACCGGCCTGAAGGCCGGCGCTACAGCAACTCCGTGGCGCTAAAGAAGTAGGGGATCTCGACGGCGGCAGTTTCCGGAGCGTCCGATCCGTGCACGCAATTGCGTTCGATCCCGGTGGCGAAGCGCTTGCGAATGGTCCCTTCGGCGGCATTCGCAGGGTTGGTAGCGCCCATCGTGTCGCGCCATTTCTTGATAGCGTCGGGAGCTTCCAGCACCATGACGATCACGGGACCCTCGGTCATGAACTTCACCAGCGATCCGTAAAACGGCCGCTCACGATGGACGGCATAGAAGCCCTCGGCTTCCAGCTGGCTGAGGCGTTTCATCTTCATGCCTGCGACACGAAAACCGGCCTTCTGGGCGATGGCGATAATCTCGCCGGCCTGGTTTGCGGCTACGGCGTCGGGTTTGATGATTGCAAAAGTACGTTCCATACTCTCCTAGATATGTTTCTTGATTCTTTCGCCGATCTCGGCGGGTGACGCACAGACGTCTATGCCTGCGGCCTTCATGGCGGCTATCTTATCGGAGGCTTTTCCGCTGCCTCCGGAGATGATTGCTCCGGCATGTCCCATGCGGCGTCCCGGCGGCGCAGTCTGTCCGGCGATGAATCCTACCACCGGTTTTTTAACGTTCTGTTTGATGTACTCGGCCGCGGTCTCCTCGGCATTGCCGCCTATCTCGCCGATCATCACGATCGCGTGCGTGTCGGGATCCTCATTGAACAGCCGGATCGCGTCGATGAACGTCGTGCCGATGATGGGATCGCCGCCGATGCCGATGCAGGTGGATTGTCCGATGCCCAGTCCAGTGAGTTGTCCGACCGCTTCGTAGGTCAGCGTGCCCGAGCGGGAGACTACGCCCACGTGGCCAGGCTTGTGAATGTACGCCGGCATGATCCCGATTTTGCACTTGCCGGGCGAGATGACGCCCGGGCAATTGGGACCAATCAGACGAGTCCCAGGATGCTCTTTGAGGAACGTCCAGACGCGCAGCATGTCCGCTTGCGGGATTCCTTCGGTGATGCACACCACCAACGCGAGGTTCGCTTCGGCGGCTTCCATAATGGCGTCGGCGGCGAAGGGCGGGGGCACGAAGATTACGGTCGCGTTCGCGCCGGTGGCCTGAACTCCCGCGGCGACGGTATCGAATACCGGAAGGTCCAGATGCTTCTGGCCGCCTTTACCGGGCGTGACGCCTCCGACGACTTTGGTTCCGTAGGCGATGGCCTGCTGGGCGTGGAAGGAGCCTTCCTTACCGGTGAAGCCTTGCACCAAGAGGCGGGTGTTTTCGTTGACCAGTATGCTCATTGGCGACTCATTGAGGCCGCTGCCGCGACCACCTTTTCAGCGGCGTCGCGCATGCCCTCGGCAACCGTTACTTTGAGTCCCGAATCCTTCAGGATCTGGCGGCCCTGATCGGCGTTGGTGCCTTCCATGCGGACGACAATAGGAACCGTGACGGTCATCTCGCGCACGGCTTCGACAACGCCGGTGGCCACGATATCGCCCCGAAGAATTCCGCAGAATACATTGATAAGCACAGCCTTCACGGATTTGTCGGAGAGCAGAATCCGAAACGCGTTCTTGATCTGTTCGACGTTGGCTCCGCCGCCGGCATCCAGAAAATTCGCGGGACTGCCGCCGGCGAACTTCACGATATCCATGGTGGCCATGGCAAGGCCGGCACCGTTCACGAGGCAGGCGACGTTGCCATCCAGCTTGATGTAGGTGAGCCCGAAACGCGAAGCCTCCACTTCCAGGGGATCTTCTTCGTTGAGGTCGCGCAGCTCAATCAGGTCCTTGTGACGAAACATGGCGTTATCGTCCAGATTCATCTTGGCGTCGAGCGCGTAGACCTTGCCGTCCCTGGTCAGGATGAAGGGATTGATCTCGGCGAGAGATGCGTCCAGGGCTTCGTTCGCGCGCGCCAGCGCCATCATGGCCTGGGCCGCCAGGTTCGCCGCGGGGCCGGTGATTCCGATGCCGAAGGCCAGGTTGCGCGCCTGAAAGGGAAGCAGGCCGAGGCCTGGCTCGATGGCTTCCTTGAGGATTCGTTCAGGGGTCTTGGCGGCGACTTCTTCGATCTCGACGCCGCCATCGGCGGAGGCCATGAAAACGTTTTTGCCGCGCGCACGGTCGAGCACAATGCCCAGGTAGAGTTCACGTTCGATGGGCAAGGTCTCTTCGATCAGCACGCGATGGACTACGCGGCCTTCCGGACCGGTTTGGTGCGTAACCAGCGTCATGCCCAGGATTTTTTGGGCGATCTCAGCAGCTTCGGCCGCGTTCCTGGCGACCTTGACGCCGCCGCCTTTGCCGCGTCCGCCGGCGTGGATCTGCGCCTTCACGACGACGCTGCCGCCGATGCGAGCCGCCGCAGCCTCGGCTTCTTTCACCGACATGACCACTTCGCCCCTGGGGACAGGGACTCCGTAGCGAGCCAAGAGGGCCTTGGCCTGATATTCATGGATTTTCATTGCGATGTTACAGTGGAGAATTCTCACTATACCGCACGTCATGTCTCTCCTGCCTTATTTGCATCGCGTTGCCGCGGGCTCCGATCTTTCGGGCGAGGAAGCTCACCAGGCCATGGGCGTGCTGCTGGAAGGCGGGGCGGGCGAAGCGGAGATCGCAGCATTCCTGATCGCCCTGAAGATGAAGGGCGAGACGGCGGCCGAAGTGGCGGGATTCGCTCGTGCGATGCGCGACCGGATGATCGTGGTGGATGCCGGTCCGGATGTCATCGACACCTGCGGAACCGGCGGCGACGGCGCGGGAACATTCAATATCTCGACGGTTGCGGCCATTGTGATGGCGGGGGCCGGGGCGAGGGTCGCGAAACACGGCAACCGGTCGATATCGGGGAGCAGCGGGAGCGCCGACGTGCTGGAGGCGCTGGGGGTGCGCGTAACGCTGACGCCGGAGGAAGCCGCGCGGGCGATCCGCGAGATCGGCATCGGGTTTCTGTTCGCCCCTGCCATGCATCCGGCGATGAAGCACGCCCAACCGGTGCGGCGGGCATTGAAGCTCCGGACGGTGTTCAATATTTTGGGTCCGCTGACGAATCCGGCACGCGCGAGCGCCCAGTTGATCGGGGCGCCTTCGCATGCTGCCGCCAAGTTGATGGCGGAGGCCCTGGCAGCGCTCGGAACCCGCCGCGCGTTTGTGGTCCACGGGCAGGATGGGTTGGACGAGGTCACGATCACCGGGCCCACGGACGTTTACGAGGTTACGGGCAGGGGTGTGGGCCATCATGTCTGGCGAGCTTCAGATTTCGGCCTGAAGGAAGCCGACGCTACATCACTTAAAGGTGGAGATACTGCCTGTAATGCTCAGATTGCATTGGGGATTCTGGGCGGCGCATCCGGAGCGCCCAGGGACATCGTCCTGGCCAATGCGGCAGCGGGGTTGCTGGCAGCGGACCTGGTGGAAGACCTGATTTCGGGCGTCGAATCGGCCGCCCGTTCCATCGACTCCGGAGCTGCCCTACGTAAACTGGAGCTGCTGAAGGAAAATTTCCCGGCAGGCTGACCCGTTTTGTTCGCCGATCGCGCGTAACTATGTGTCGGAGGAACGGACGACTCAGCGTAAGTCGCCCGACGATGCCAGCCGGGTTACGGGAGCAGCCCGGCTCGCGTCTTTTTCGGAGAATATAGAGGCATGCCTCGCGTGCGTCTCTGTCATTGGCGGGAGAGCGAAGCGGCCCCGCTGATCGATACCTTGCGCCAGGCCGGATACACCGTCGATTACCCAGGCGACAAAGCCAACGGCAGTTTCCGTACCTTGCGCGAGAAGCCGGCATTCGCGGTGGTGATCGATCTTTCCCGCCTTCCGTCTCATGGACGCTACGTGGCTGCTGAGATTCGCGCCGCTAAATCCATCCGTCATATTCCTATCGTGTTCGTGGATGGCGATCCGGAAAAGGTCGACCGGATCCGCCAGGAGATTCCGGATGCGGTGTATACGTCGCGGGCTCGGCTGGCTGCGGCGTTGAAGCGCGTGAAGCCTCTGACGGATCCGGTGGTGCCGGCGCGCATGATGCATCGCACGGATCGAACTGCTGCGGAGAAGCTCGGCATCAAGGCGGGATCGAGAGTGGCTGTAATCGACCCGCCGGTGGATTACGTACGCGTGTTGGGCAGGCTTCCGAAGGATGCATCGCTCGAGGAGGAGCCGGAGGAGCCCCAGCCATTGACGCTGTGGTTCGTGCGCGATCCGGATGTGTATTTAGACGGCTTAGCCCGTATACGCAAACTGGCTTTAGTGAGCAGGATTTGGATTCTCTATCCGAAGCAGCAGACCGGCAAGTCGACATCGGGACTTACGCAAACGCTGATTCGAGAATCGGCGATCGCGGTGGGGCTTGTGGATTACAAGATCTGCTCGGTGAACGAAGTTTGGACCGGGTTGCTGTTCACGCGGAAAAGGTGACTCAAAGACTGGGCTGCGGTCCCCTAAAGTAGCCGCCCATGAAACCTATTAACCCATCGAGTTTATCGGTGATCTCAGACAGGCGCATATCGACGTGATCCATTCGCTGTTGGTGAACTCGCAGACTCTCCTGCATAGAAACGACATATTCAGCCTGCAGCTTCTGCACCTCGGCCTGCCGCCGCTGGATCTCCGCCATAACGATGGCGGTGTCTTGAAGCTGTCGGATTTCGTGCTCGAAGTTCACCTAGATCTAGTGTAGCCGACGGAGGAAAACTCTCAGGCGCGGGCCATGACGCCTTTCCACTTGCGCATGACGAGCTCGGCCAGGCTGAGCAGAACCGCCAACCCGAGCAATCCGGGCCATAGCCGCAGCGACGAGGAAATCGATTTGCCGCCGCCCGAAAACACGGCTGCTGGATCGGGCTGGAAACGTCCACCGGTGTATTCCGCCACCTGCTTGAGGAGCGCTTCGTTCGATCCGTAATCGGCGAGCTCGGCTTCCGGGCGATACAGGCCGGCTTCGGGGAAAGCGCGGGATTCTTGCGCGGTGCGCACGCGGAACAGTCCTTGCCGTGCGCCGATGGGCAGACGTCCGCGGAATGTTCCGGCGGCGATCTTTTTCACCGGAACGGGCTGCTGGAATCCGTCGGGGCCGAATGCGTAAACATCGGGAATCTTGTCAGGTTCCGGAACGCCGCGGCCCAAGCGATACTCGACGACAAGGTCGCTGTTGGCGCTATCGAAAGTTACCGCGGCCTCGCCGCCTTGCGCGCGGGGAAGCAGATCGCGGGAGAGATTCGTCCAGAACTTGTCGAAGCCTTTCCAGGTGACCCAGTCGGCGGCCCAGCGAGTCTTGGCATCGGATGCGAACACCGCCGCGCGTCCGAGCCCGTACTGCCAGCGGGCCAGAAGCGGATCGTGACGGTCGAGCTGCAGTATGGTTTCAGCCGTTGGCTTGGAAGTAAAGCGCACGTAGCCTTTGAGCATGGGCGCGCTTTCCATACCGACATCGTTCAGGATCTCGGCGCGCTTCAAAACTTCAGCAGCCAGCGGGCGCTCGACGGTGGTGGATCCGGTATGTTCCAGCACGTCGCGCAGGAGAAGCTGTTCCAAACCTTGAGGATCGGTGAGGAAGTACGACTTGCCCGCCGCGGCCGCTGCGACGCGCTCCAGATAATTGCGGTTCACGTCTTGTCCGAGACCGACCGTGGAAATCGTAACTTTTTGCGCCTCGGCATCTTTGGCCAAGGTCAGACTGTCGCCCTCTTCCGAAATACCGTCGGTCATCAGCACAATGTGTTTGTATGTAGCCATGATCGGACGGATGCGTCGAAAGGCTTCGGTCAGCGCGGGGGCGATCTGGGTGCCTCCGTCGGGCGTGATTCCGGAAATCAGGCGCTTGATGGTGGCCTTGTCTTCGGCGCGGCGGATGGGAACAGCCCACTCAAAGGAGTTATCAAAGATCAGTACGCCCACTTGATCGATGGGCCGGAGGTTTTCGATGACGCCGATGGCAGCGACACGCGCCAGCTCCATCTTCTTGCCTTCCATGGAGGAAGACTTGTCGATGATCAGCACTACCGCGGTTCCTTCAGGCGAACGCGGAGGTGCGAGTTTTGCGGGCAGAGAACGCTCCAGCGGATCTTCGGGACCTTTCTTTTCGCGGTACAAGTTTCGTTCGCCGCCGATGACGAGCAGGCCGCCGCCCTGCTTGACGTACTGTTCCAAGGCCAGCTTACCCTTATCGGGAACCGCCTCCAGATCCCAGTTATTGAGGATCACGAGCTGGAAATCCTCCAGGTGAACTTCTCCCGGATCGCCGGCGCGAAACACGTCGAACTGGGCGCTCATCAACGCGGCGGGAAGGTTCCCGTCCTGGGCGGCGGGATCGGGCGAAACGTACAGCACCTTGGGCTGGCGAAGAACCACCGCCTGATCGAAATGCACGTCGCCCAGTGCACCCGCTTTGATCGCCACGGAAATATCCAGCGCGCCGGGAGTGTTCAGGCTGGCGTGCAGGCGCAGAGGATTCTCGCCACGATCTAGATTCACGGCGGTTTGTCCCAGACTCTTGCCTTCGGCGGAAAGCTCAACCTGAGCGGGACCGGCGGAGGGAGCCGAGACGACGACATCAATGGGAAATTGTTCGCCCGTAAACGCGATAGAAGGAAGGCTGACGGATTCGAGACGCAGTGCGGGTTTCGCGTGCCCGGCGAGCGCAAACGTATCGATGGGGATTCCCAGTTGCTGCGCTTGCCAGGCTGCGCGCGCGATGCTGCCTTTATTTTCCTTGCCGTCCGTAATCAGCGCCACGCGCGGGACCATGCCAGCCGGGAGTGCGGCGATCGCTTCCCGGATCGCGGCTTCCAGATCGGTGGCACGGCCGGCTTCACCGGAAGTGGATGCCAGCCGTAGCGTGTTCTGCTGTTCGGCAGGCGATAGATTTCGAGTAGACCGTGCGAAAGGCACGACACGCATCCAATGACGGCCCTGCGCTCCACTCATGGTGCGAGCCAGTTGAGAAGCGCGGTCCAGATCCGCGGCCGAAGAACTCGCGGAAGTATCCACCAGGACGGCGAGGGCAACCTTAGTTTCCTGCAGGATCATGCGCGGCTCGGCCAGAGCGAGCAGGATCGCCGCCAGCGAGAGAGCTTTGAGCGTCAGACCCAGCTTGCGGGAAGTGCGGCGCCATTCGAACAGCATCCAGGCGGCCGGCAGCCACAGAAGCATCAGGACCCAGGAGCGGTCGAATGTCATGTGAGCCCCCAGGTCCGCTCCATCACTGTCGCGGCTCGGAAGACGGGTGTTGCCGCATAATCGTGATTCAGAGCCGCGAGAGTCACCGAGCGGTTCATGACGCCTTTCTCCACTGGGTCATCTTTTTCCACTGCGGCGAGATGGCGCCTCCCGCTCGCAGACGGAACGCGCGGCTGCGTCCGTAGAGCAGCCAGTCTGCCAGCAGTCCCAGGCCGCCCAAGATCGCAAGCCAAGGCCACAGATCGCGAGGCGCGGCGTCAGCCAGCACGGCGCGCGGAACACCTTTATGCACCGTGGACGGCACGCGCCACACAGCCTCACCGACGTCGGGCAGCGTGAGCGAATAGACCATCTCACGATCGCCCATTTGAACCCGTACGGTTCCGGGCGCTCCGGAGAAGAAGCGGAGATTCTTATCCTCTACCGTGAAGGGCAAGGAACGGTTGGCTTCGTCCAGTACTTTGATTTCTTGCGGCTTGGAACTCGCCTCCACGGGCACATTCACCGTCCCGACGGTTCCGGCCTGAAATTCCCAGCGGCGGAACGCGCCCGGCACCATCCAGCGCAGAATATTGGCGATCAGCAAGGGCGTCGCCACCTCATACTTCATGGAGCCGCGGCCGGGATGGAAACCGATGAGCACCTGTTTGGGATCGGTTCCGCGCGCTTCACGAGCGATGACGACCGGGCCCTCGGTGGTCTCGGCGACCACGATATCTCCCGCGCCCGGTGAAAACATTTCCGCGGTTTCGAGCGTGACATCTCGTGTGCGTAACCCGGCGCCCAAAGTTGTCTCGGGATGCCACGTATCCAGCCGCACTCCGGATTTCGTCGAGCGCACCGGTACGGGCGATCCGGAGGCGGGCGGCTGAATATATATCGAAGCAGCGCGCGGAGCAGTGGGCGGCGCGAAGCGATCCAGCACCACCACGTCGGCTTTCACGGCCGGATCGAACTTGGCGGGCGATTCAAACACGGCGTCCACCTGGGGATTGGCTAGAAAGAGCGGACGCAGCAACTGAGGTTCATCGGAGTACACCACGACACGGGAGGAAGCCTCGGCAGGCAGCTCGACCACTGCGCGGTCATCCTGCGGAAAGGCATCGCGGACATTCAGGCGGGCTTCGAGAAATCCGCCGGATTTCGCGGCGTACGAAAATGTCGCCTGTTCCTCGGCGCCGGGCTGCAGGGTCATCCTGCGCGAGCCGGCCGGGGACTTGGAAAACTGCAGGCCCAGGTCCACACTCTGCGGACGCACGCCATAATTCCGAACGGCTACGAACACGTCCCATGTATCGGGCGCCGATGGCGATCGACGCAATCCGATTTTGCGTAATCCCACGTTCTCCAGCGTCGAATTCGTCGAGATCACCCGGAGGTTGGCGGGCAGAGCCGACAGCCCGGCTTCCTCTTCGCTCACGCGCCCTGCTCCAATGAATACGATCTCACCGGCGCGCTGGGATTGCAGCTTCTGCGCGCGCTCCGCGAATTCCAGAGCCTGCGACAGGTTCAAAGCCGACGCTCCGGCCTGGGATTGCTGAATGGCGCTATCGAGTACGCCGCGGCCGGATTCAAACGCTGTAGCCGGCGTGGCCAGAGCATCCGCGCGCACCAGCATGACGCGGTCGCGCCGGGGGATGCTGCGAAGATACGCCCGGGCGCTGGCCTTGGCCTGATCCATAAGAACGCCCTGTCCAGAGCGTGACGCCATCCACGCCGAGGTATCCAGAACGATCACATGATCGCTACCCGTAGCGTCGAAGATACCGAGCTGCGGTCCGGCGATGGCTGTGAGCAGCAGCGCCAGACTGATCAGCTGCAGCAACAAGCTCCACGGCTGCTGGATGCGGCGGCGATGCTTGAGCTCGGTGCGGATGTCGGCCGCGGTCCAGAACCGGAGCGTGGCGACAATCTGGCGGCGCTTGGAACGATCGAGCAGGTAGAGCGCGACCACTCCGGCCGATATTGCGCCTACCAGTCCGAGCAGTTCGCCGAGACCGAGATTGAGGAAGTTCATCTGGATATCAACTCAGGCTACCGCACCACTCTTCACCAACGGACCGAAGATAGCTTGCTCAATGGGAGCCGACGTGGGCATGGCCACGTACCGGCCGCTATTCCGCTCGGCGAGGGTGCGGATGTGAGCGGCGTGGGCATCGAACGCGGCGGTGTATTGCGCGCGGGCGTCGCGGTCAAAAGCCAGCTCCACTTTCTGTCCGGTTTCGGCGTCTTCCAGCTCCAGCTCGCCTTCCCAAGGCGGTTCGCGATCTTCGTCGGCCCAGACCTGCATCAGGATCAGCTCGTGGCCGAAGTCGGCCAGATACTGAATAGGCTTCTCGCAATCGCGATCATCCAGAAAATCGGAAATCACCAGCGCCAGGCCGCGCTGCGGATATTTGGAGCAGAACTGCCGCGAGCACTCCAGGAAATTCGTTTGCCCGGAAGGCTGCAGACCCGCAAGGAAGTTCATGGCGGGCTGAAAACGATGACGTCCGCCGCCGGCGGTGAAAGCATCGTGCAGCTTGCCGCTGAAGGGCTGCAGGCAGATGGAATCCAGCCGGACCAGACCCACGTAGCACAGGGCGGCCGCAAGCTTGCGCGCGTAGTCGAACTTGGAGTTGGCTCCGGTCTCCATGGACTTGCTGACGTCCACCAGAATTCGCACGGGAATGCGCGGCTCCAGCTGGAACATTTTCAAAAAGAGCCGGTCGAGTCTCAGAAAAGCCCGCCAGTTGACGGCGCGCAGGTCGTCGCCGTGATGGAACTGCCGATGATCCAAAAATTCCTGGCCGCCGCCGGCAAAGCGCGAAGTGTTGTGGCCGCCGACCAGGCCCGGCAGGGAATTCTGCCATTGGATGGTCAGCCGCTCCAGGCGTTCGAGAAGTCGATTGTCGAGAAGCGCTTCAGGCACGTGAGGGAACCGCTACAGCGACGCTGGGAATTACTTTGGCCAAGATCGTTTCGGCGGTCTGCCCTTCCGCATGCGCGTCGAAATTCAGAATAATGCGATGCCGCAGAACGGCCGGCGCCACAGCGTTGATGTCCTCGATGGAAAGATGCAGCCGGCCCTTCATGAGCGCCAGAACCTGCCCGCATTCCACCAGCGCCTGGGCGCCGCGCGGCGAGCTTCCGTAGCGGATAAATTTGTTGGACAACTCGTGTGCCTCGGGCTGGCCGGGCTGGGTGGCCATCACCAGACTGATCGCATGATCCTGAACGTGCGGGGCCACCAGGACGTGATGGCACACTTCGCGCAAGCCCAGAATCTCCTCGCGCGTTAAGACCGGCCCAATTTCGATCTCGTCCTTCTGGATGGTGCGATCGACGATGGTGCCCAGCTCGGCCCGCGTAGGGAAACGCACCAGGATCTTCATCAGGAAGCGGTCGAGCTGGGCTTCCGGAAGGGGATACGTTCCTTCCATTTCGATGGGGTTCTGCGTCGCCATCACCAGAAACGGCGGTTCCAGTTCCATGGTTTGGGTTCCGCTGGTGACGGTGTGCTCCTGCATGGCCTCGAGCAAAGCGGACTGCGTCTTGGGAGTCGCACGATTGATCTCGTCGGCCAGCACCAGGTGCGCGAAAATCGGGCCGGGCGAAAAGCGTAGAGCTTTGGCGCCGCTCTCGCTATCGATGATCATGCTGCCGACGATGTCGGCCGGCATCAGGTCGGGCGTGAACTGGATGCGCGAATACTTCAGGTGCATCACCTTCGAAAGGGTTCGCAGCAGGGTGGTCTTGCCCAGGCCCGGTACGCCTTCAAGCAGCACATGACCGCCGGCCAGCAGGCAGATGAGTACGCCATCCACGACGTCCTGCTGTCCTACGATTATTTTTCCGATTTCTGCGCGGACGCGGGCGAGTTGGGAGGTGGCGAGTTGGAGAGCGGTGTCTGGCTGCACCAAACTATATTATCTCAGGCCGCCCGTTCCTCTTGACAGGCGTTCCGTGAACAGGTCCAGGAAGGCGGGAGCGTTCACTTTTGAGCCTACTTTTGTCGGGGATGCCGGTTGTGGTTTGAATACCGCTTGACCGCCGCCGGAAAGGGGTATGTGCACCGTTCCAGACTGGAACTCCAGGAGATCCGGCCGAAAAATCGCAGCGATTGCGAGGGGATCGTGCAGCGTGGGATGAGCCTCATGGGTTTCTTCTTCCGCCAGATCCAGCAATCGGACCAGGAACTGTCCAGCCGGATCGGTAGCCAGCCGCAACTGGTCCAGATCCTTTTCACGCAGCTGGCCTTGCGACGTGACGTCGAGACCGACTGCCGTGATGGGGACGCCGGATTGAGCTACGATTTCGGCGGCGACGCGGTCGCGCTTGAAATTATACTCGGCTTGGTCGGTGAAATACGCCCCGCCCATGATCACGATCCGCTCGATATTGTTCTTGATGCGCGGGTCGGTTTTGAGCGCCAGGGCGACGTTGGTGAGCGGGCCGATCGCCACCAGGGTGATTTTCTGCCGCGATTGAAGCAGGGTATCGACGATGAGATCGACTGCCCGGCGGCGGGCCGCGTCCGGAATCGTATCGTTGCGAGTGAGGACGTCGAACTCTTTGGACGAAGTGGCCATCACCGGATCGAGCAGAGGTTCCACAGCGCCCATGGCGAGGGCGATATCGCGGCGGTTGAAGATCCCGAGCATCTTCCACGCCAGCCGGGTCTTGCTTTCCACGTCGTCGATGACGGTGGTTACGGCGCGGACGTCCAGTTCGGGCGAGCGGAGGGCAAACGCGAGCGCCATGGCGTCGTCGATGGAATCGCCCAGGTCGGTATCCAGGATGATCGGGATGCGCGCCTGAACATGTTCTTGCGCAAGTGCAGTCAGGCACAGTACCAGCAGCAGCGCCAGCCGCTTCCAGCTCATGCCCGGATTATAACGTTCCGTGAACGATCTTCCCGTTTACGATGGTCAGCACCGAACGGATCTGCTTAATTTGCGCGTCGGGCACGGCGAAATAGTCACGGTCCAGAACCGCGAGGTCGGCCAGCTTGGCGGGCTCGATCGATCCGAGTTTTTCTTCCATCCGCAAGAACCAGCTATTGCCGCGGGTGAATAATCGCAGCGCTTCATCGCGCGTCAGGTGCTGGCCGGGGTTGACCTGGTCGCCGAAGGAATTGACGCCGGTAGTGGCGTAGTAAATGTGCAGCCACGGATTCAGGGGTGCGATGTGAACTCCATCGCCGTGGATGCCAACCTGGATGCCGTGATCGACGATGGTGCGGAAGGGGGGGCCGGTGACGACTTTCGGATCCGACGATGTCACCCAGCGGAACGCTCCCATCTCAACGCCGCAGCCGAGCGCCTTCAGACGGTTCAGGAGGTCGACGTTCACTTCGGGGACGTGATGAACCACCCATCGATGCTGGGTGATGTCGAATTCCTTATTGACGGCTTCGTAGGCCTCGACTACTTGGCGAAGGCCGGCGAGATTCTGCACCGCGTTCTCATTACGCCATCCGGCTTCGGCCACCAGCCGCTGGGCTTCTCTCCAAACAGCGCCACTCCCGAGAGGCGCGGCCCATTCGCCGATGGCGCCGGTTCGCAGCATGTCGTCGCCGAAGAACTGGAATTGGTTGCGCAGACGTTCTTTCAGCTCGGGCAGATTCGGATCGTTCTGGTTCTGGAGGAAATTCATCTGCAGGCGGTTGATGGTCTTTCCTTCGCGATGCAGCTCCAGCCACGGATCGTACATGCGGTACTGGTCGAGGTTGGACAGGATCTGGCTGGGATGCAGCGGTCCCGGAGTCGGGAACAGGACTTGATCCAGATGGGTGGTGAGACCGACGCTGGCGGAATATTGCATGGCGTCCAGGGTGCTGCGTTTCCGATCGGCGAAGGTCTGCATCCGGCGCAGAAGGAACAGTGCCGAAGCGGATGGATTGCCCCCCGGGCCCGCGCCGGCGATTGCGCCCGTGGGCGAGACATTGATCTTCTTGATATCGGGATGAACGGGCGGGGCGGCATCCACTGCATCGAAGAATGCTTTCCCCATGCTGTTGGTGGCGCAGGGACCGGTGAAGCGTTCATACAACAAGACGGGACGATCGGGAACCGCCGCATCCAGTTCGGCGAGTGTCGGATGACGATGCTCGGCCCATTGGTTGGGATGCCAGCCGCCCATGGACGTGATCCATGCTCCCGCGGGAGCATCTTTGCGCCGCGCTGCCAGGGCTTCCTGGATTTCCCGAATCGAAGCGGTGTTCTCCAGGATCGTGTGATAGCCGGGACGGTTGGAAAGGCTCACGATGTGGATATGCGGCTCGACCAGTCCCGGCACGACCGTACGGCCGCCGAGATCGATGATGCGTACGCCGGCTCCCGCAGCGGGTGCGGCGTTGAGTGCCAAGAACCGGCCATTTCGCATGGTTACGGATGTGGCGATGGTATTGGCGGCGTCCAGGGTGTGGATCCGGCCGTTCACCAACGCAAGAGTTTCATCGCTGTCGAGCGTCGCGCGGCTCTGGCCAGACAGAGGGCGCAAGCCTGATCCGAAGGCGGCAGCTGCAGCGGCACCGGTCCCAAGGAATTTGCGCCGCGAAGATTTTGACATTGAAGAACCTCCCCGACAATCCTATAACGTTACACTCGACAAATGCTCCTCTGCCCGGTTCGCGATTGCCATCAGGCACTCGTGCGCGAGGAGAAACGGCTGGTGTGCCCGCGGGGTCATTCGTTCGATTCCGCGGCCAGCGGATACGTCAATCTGCTGCAACCGCAAGACCGGCGATCCAAGGATCCAGGCGACACCGCGGCTGCGGTGGCCGCGCGGCGGCGCTTGCATGATCGCGGCGTGACCGGACCGCTGCTGGAGGCGATCGCCGACATTGTCAGCCCCGCTGAAGATGACATGGTTCTGGATGCTGGTTGCGGCGACGGCTTCTATCTGGGCACCCTGGCTGGTCGTATCGGATTCGAGGCGCATGGCGTGGATATTTCGATTCCTGCCGTGAAGGCTGCCGCCAGACGCTATCCCCAATATCAATGGATCGTCGCCAATGCGGATCGATTCGTTCCGTATGCGGACCGTTCGTTCTCGATCGTCTGGTCGATTACGGCGCGGATGAATGCGGGTGAATTCCGCAGAGTCTTGCGCGATGACGGCAGCCTGTTGGTCGCGATTCCGGCGGCCGAGGATTTGATCGAGCTGCGCAGTCCAGCGGGCGGGGAAGGCCGGGATCGCGTGGCTCGAACCGTGGAGACGTTCGCGAACGATTTCACCCTGCTCAAGCGAAGTACTGCGACTACAACCGCCGAGCTGGATGCGGACGCTGTACGCGACGTGCTGCTATCGATTTACCGTCCGATGCGATCCCAGCCGGTGGAAGCAACGCGCGTGACGTTCAGTTTGGATCTTCTGCTGTTCCGGCCGAAGTAACTTTGCCCGATCCGACCAGCAGCCGAAAATGCTCCCGAAGCTGGGCGACCGTACGGTCGAATGGCTCTACGGACGCCGAGGATCTGGAAAGCATGACGCCGCCTTCCATCACGGCCAGAACATAGGTCGCCAGAGAATCGGCATCGGTATTTTGCGGAAGCCGGTCTTGCATTTGATGGACGCAATCGCGGACGGCGGTAATCCAGCCCTGAAAGTTTTCCGCGATGAGCTGATGTGCGGGACGGTTCTCCGGGTCGATTTCCAGTGCCAGCCGGCCCAACGGGCAGCCGTAGGTGCAGTGGGTCTGAAGAATTCGTTCGCGATATCCTTCCAGGATCGCGAAGATTCGCTCCACGGGGTCGCCGGTGCGGGCAAATGCGGGATCGATCACCATCGGTCGCAGGGCATGCAGGTAGGTCTCGAGGACAGCCCTGAGCAGAGCCTCCTTACTTTCGAAAAAATGATAGAAACTGCCGGAGTTGACCTCGGCATGCGAGAGCAGGTCCGCCATGCTGGTTCCGGCATAACCCCGTTCCCAGAAAAGATAGCGGGCCGATTCTATGAGGCGGTCCCGCGTGCCTGGGGTTTTGGACATGCAATAAAGTCTTGACTTTTCTAGGATACTGCGTTTTACTTGAACGATCAACCAAGAAGTATCATGAGAACGTTCTATTGGCTGGCCGCAGCGAGCGCGGTTTTCGCGCAGAGTCCGGTTAAGGTCACGAAACAGTCCACACCGGAAAGGGCGCTCATCATTGAAACGACCATACCGGCTTCGCGCCCGGCTGTGTGGGAAGCATTTACTACCAGCAAGGGATTGAGCACGTGGTTGACGCCGGGCGCCGTCGTCGATCTCCGCAAAGGTGGAGAATGGACCGCGCACTTTCCAGGCGGGAGTACCGGGGGAGGAACCATCCTCGGCTTTGTTCCCGAGCAGGAAATCACGATCGCCGCGATGGCGCCGGAACAGTTTCCGCATGTTCGCGCCGAACGAACCACCGCCAGATTTCAGTTTGTCTCCAAGGGACCCTCCACCATCGTCAGGCTGGTGCAGACCGGATGGAAGACTGGCGAGGAATGGGACAAGGCATACGACTATTTAGCCGGCGGCAATGCGCAAATGCTGGAGACGTTGCTGCGCCGTTTCATGAATGGACCGATCGACTGGGCCAAGGAGTGGGGAGTGGCCGGAAAGCAGGAGTGATCACATGCCGATGCAAAACCTGAACATTTGGGCGATTCTGACGGCGACGCTCTCGGCGTTCCTGGTCGGAGGGCTGTGGTATTCACCGCTGCTATTCGGCCGGCTGTGGAAGACGGCCAACGGTTTTGCAGCGGACCAGCCTCCGCCGCCCACCGCTAGGATCTTCGTGCTGAGCTTCATCCTCACGTTGGTGATGGCCGTCAATCTGGCGATGTTCCTCAATGATTCGAAGACCAACGTGGTTTGGGGCGCGACGGCCGGGCTGCTCGCCGGCTTCGGATGGGTGGCGATGGGCATCGGCGTGGTTGCGCTCTTCGAGCGCCGGCCGTGGACCTACGTGATCGTGAATGGAGGCTACGTTACAGCCGCGCTGGTATTGATGGGCACCATCATTGGTGCGTGGCGTTAGGCGACGTGGAGGAAGCTTTGCAGGTCGATCTCGTTGACCTCGGGCTCACCGGGCGCGACGTGGTTTAGTTTGCCGGCTTTCATCCAGCGCTCCAGCTCATCCACCAGGCTATAGAGATGGTCGAAAGAATCGACCGTAAACAGCAGCGGCTGATAATGGTCGATTTCGAACGTCTGATGGATGGCCGCCTCGATCTGCATAGGGCGGCGCTCGACGTCCGGCGAGCACACGGCATGTTCGATTTCGCCGAAGGAGCTGAGCAATCCGCTTCCATAGACGCGGAGTCCCTTGCGCGACTGCATCAAGCCGAACTCGATGGTGAACCAGAAGAACCGCGCCATCGCCCGGAAGATACTGGTCAGCGTGTGGACCCGTTCCACTGGATCTCTTATTTCCGAAACCAGCGCCGCGGCAGTGTGCGCGCATTCGCCAAAGCGAACCAGTGTTTCCGCAAAATGCGGATCGGTATGCATCGGGACATGGCCGGCGATGTCGTGGAAGATATCGGGTTCGGGCAGGTAATCCAATCGATCGGCCTGGCGAATGGTGATGGTAGTGGGAAATTCGCGATTGCGCAGGCTGTCGAAAAACAAAAATGCCGGGACGTAGCCCGCCACTGCCCTGGCTTGGAAGCCGGTGAGCGGCGACAGGAACCGGTTCACTTCGTCCAGGCGCGGGATGCGATTCGTGGGCAAACACAACGATCCGATGCCAGCCTGAAAGCGATCATTCGCGAATCGCTCCCACCGGGGCAGTAAGCGCGAGTAGAGGCGGCTCCAGGTGTCATGCTCCTGGGCCGAATAAAGCCTAAAGTCCTGTTCGATATACAGGTTGCTCGGGGCGAGGTCGGAATGAGCCAGCGCGTTCATTCGTCTTCAGAATACTCCAATAAGCCCCACTGTCAAGTGGTGTTAGTGTTTCTCTATTGAAAACTAAGGGGAAAGCCTTCTGGTAGTACTGCCCGTGACCAGTTAGGATTAGCCCAGAGGAGAGTGTATGCGGAGTGTCTTGATTGTCTTGGTGTTGGCTGGATCGGCCTGGTCGCAGGCTTTTACAGAAGCGACCGCTGCTATCGCAGGTGGCTCGGTGGGTGGAGTCGCCGGGAAAAAGGTCAGCGACGGGATCACGAACGTCCTCCAGAACGTGAACGCCACGGCCAGCAAGGCCGCTAAGACGGGCAAAGCTCCAGAAGCCGCTGTTCAAAAGGCGACACAAGGGACAGTCCCGGCAGCACCGCAGGGGACAACCCATGGCGCGGCTCAGGGGACGGTTTTGCAGGTAGGTCCGGGCGGAGTGGTCAAGGATCACTCGCTGGTTCCGCCGCCTCCGCCTCCGGTCCGCCGGGCAGCCGTAGTTCCACCGCCGCCTCCAGTTGCTGCCTCCGCTGCGTCACCGTCCTACATTCAGCCGATTCCAGTGCTGCCGCCCCCGCCGCCGCCACATGCGACGCCGGAAGCTCTGCAGGCTCTGGCCAGCGGGACCAACCGCAGCGACGTGCTGAAGCTGGGTCCGCCCTCTTCGCGCATCACGATGTTCGATGACGGACACCTGGTGGAGATTTTCCGCTACCAGGCACGCGACACCACCTTCGGCGTGGTTCGCCTCAGCGACGGTTCGGTATCCAAGGTCGAAGTCCGGTAATACCGCTCCCTATCGGCAAGGCCATCAGGGTTATCCGCCTCGATAGCTTCCATCTTCTGAAGTACTTTAGAAGTCCATGAGGACTGAGGCCGCCGATGTGTCTCCACATCCGGCCCCGGCGGTTCTGCCGTATGAGCCGGCGCCTGCCTTTCGCCCGGATGTCCTCCAGGACGATTCGGCTGTAGCGGGCTGCCAAGGCAAGCGGATCGGCATTCTGATCGTCACCTACAACGCTGTAGGCACTCTCGCCAAAGTCTTAAAGCGGATCACGCCCAACGTCTGGAAGAACGTGGAAGAAGTTCTGATTTTCGACGATGCCAGCGTGGACCACACCTACGAGCTGGCGTTTGGGATGAAGACGGTGCTGGACCTGCCCAAGCTTACCGTCCTGAAGCATCCGAAAAACCTGGGCTACGGCGGCAACCAGAAAGCTGCATATCGGTATTTCATCGATCGGGGCTTCGATATTGTGGTGCTGCTGCATGGCGACGGCCAGTATGCACCGGAGATCCTGTCGCACTTGTATCATCCGATCGTGCAAGGTGAAGCCGACGCGGTGCTTGGGTCGCGCATGATGAGGAAGTACGGTGGTCCGCTGAAGGGTGGAATGCCGCTGTACAAATTCGCGGGGAACCGAATCCTCACCATCTTCGAGAATGCGTTTCTCGGGATGCACCTTAGCGAATTTCATAGCGGCTATCGCGCCTATAACCTGCGCGCGCTGAGCCAGATTGATTTTTCGCGCATGACGGATGATTTCCATTTCGATACGGAAATCATCATCAAACTGCAGCATCAGCACTTCATCGTTTCCGAAGTGCCTATTCCGACGTATTACGGCAATGAGATTTGCTACGTCAACGGGATGACGTACGCCCGTAACGTGGCGCGCGCCATCTGGCGTTATAAGCAATGCGCGCGGTCGGTAGCGCACTACCCCGAGTTCGAAGAGTACTTCGTTCACTATCCGCTCAAACGATCGGAACATTCCAGCCACTCGTTCGCGATCGCTCTGGCGGGGTCGGGCAACGCGGTTCTGGATGTCGGATGCGGCAAAGGTTTTCTGGCACAGGAGCTGGCCAGGAACGGCAACCATGTGACCGGCGTCGATGCGCTTCCTCCCGAGGAAGTGCTGCCGTCCGTGGAACGCTACTTTCAAACTGATCTGGACCACGGAATCGCGGGCATCGTTCCGCGGGCTGGGGCGGGGACTTTCGACCGGGTTTTGCTGCTGGATGTACTCGAACACATGAAGGACTCGGGGCTGCTGCTGACGCAGTGTAAGGCGGCGCTGAAGAGCACCGGCCTGATCGTTGTTTCTTTGCCGAACATTGCGAATATAACCGTGCGTTTGAAATTGCTTTTTGGCCAATTCGACTATCAGGAGCGCGGAATCATGGATAAGACCCACTTGCGCTGGTTCACGCGTCGTACGGCTCGCAAGCTGCTGGAAGTTCATGGGTATCAGATCGTGGAAGAGCGCATGACCAACATGCCGGTGGATCTGGCGCTGGGCATCTCTCCCACCAGCTTCCTGGCCAAGGCGATTCACCGCGTTCTGCGGGTCTTTACGGTTCTAATGCCGGGCCTGATGGGGTACCAGATCATGCTGGTGGCGCGCGCAGGCGGCTCCACTAGGTATTCTGATCTTAGTGTTCCGCGGTCAGCGTCATAGAATCAGAATCCTTTTCGGGACGGCCGACGTCATCCTGATCGCACTGGCGTTTTCGATGGCCTACTGGCTGCGCGCCCGCCTCAATCTAGAAAACGATTTCTATATCCCGCGGGCGGTTGCCGCATTCCTGCTGATCTGGTCGATGGTGGTGTGGGTCGCTACCGGCGCCTGGTGGGAGACCTACGACCGGATCGATTTCGCGGATCCGCGCGTGATTCTGCGCGACGCTTTCCGCCAATGCCTGCTGGGGGCCATGTCGGTGATTCTGTTTGAGTACGTCTGGCGTCTGGATCTCAGCCGCTTGTTCGTGGCGTTGTTCGGGTTGACCACCTGGTTCCTGCTTTGTCTGTTCCGACTGAATGCGGGGAGGCTTCTGCGCGTGGTCCGGCGCGAATTTACCCAGCCGCATTACGTGATGGTGGTGGGGCTGGGCGACGCCGCTGTTCGTCTCGGCCGGCAACTGGAGGCGGCCGGGGTTACGCACGGCATCCGGCTGAGCGGATTTTTTGCGGACTCTCCCGGCTGCCAGCCGTCTTCCGAAATCGCCCTGGACAAAACATATCCGGTCCATGCCATCGACGAGCTTCCGGAAATGCTGCGGAGCCACGTGATCGACGAGATCATCTTCGCCACCGATAGCCGGCGCCTGGCCGATCTGGAAGAGATCATGCTTCTGTGCGAGGAGGAGGGCGTCCGCACCCGCATCGCCGTGGGATTCCTGCCGCATGTGAATAGCCGGGTCTATCTCGACCGGCTGGGGACGTCTCCACTCCTGACGTTCTCGGCGACTCCGCACGATGAGATCCGGCTGCTGGTGAAGCGCGTCACGGATATTCTGGTGGCGCTGGTGGCGATCGTGCTGTTATTCCCCATCATGCTGGTGGTGGCGCTGATCATCCGGCTGACCTCGCCTGGTCCGGCCATTTTTCGCCAGGAACGCTGCGGGTTGAACGGCCGGCGTTTTACGTTCTATAAGTTTCGTTCCATGTGCCAGGATGCCGAGTTGCGGAGAGAGGCGCTGGAACACTTAAATCAGCGCAGCGTCGTGTTCAAGATCGATAAGGATCCGAGACTGACCAAGGTCGGGCGCTGGCTGCGTAAATTTTCGGTGGATGAATGGCCGCAGTTGTGGAATGTGCTCAAAGGCGACATGTCTCTGGTTGGACCTCGGCCTGCGGTCCCAGAGGAAGTGGAACAATATAAGCGGTGGCAGCGCCGGCGCCTGCGCATGCGGCCCGGGCTGATGTGTCTGTGGGCGATCAACGGCCGCGATGCAGTCGATTTCGAGACCTGGATGAAGATGGACATGGAATACATAGACAACTGGTCTCTGGCGCTGGACTGGAAGATTATCCTGAAAACAATTCCTTCCATGCTGAGCGGGCGAGGGGCACATTAGATGGAGCTGGTTCCGACACAAGACGACGTGGTCGCGCTGCTGCGCCGGACGGGCGGCCTTCGCGCCGGCCATTTCGAATACGCGGGAGGCCAGCACATCACCGAATACCTACAGGTGGCGCTGACCATGCGCGACTACGCGGCGGCCAAGGTGCTGAGCGTCGGACTGAGCCGCAAGGTACGCGCGCATACGGAGATTCGCGCCATGATCCCCGAGCTGTCCGTGGTGGCCCCGGCCACAGGCGGACTTCCGGTGGCGTACGGAGTCGTGGAAGCCCTGCACGCCCGGCAAGTGTATTGGGCCGAGCGGGAGAACTGCGATGAGCCTTTGCACTTCCGCCAGTATTTGCAGTTAAACCCAGGGGAAAAAGTTCTGCTGGTGGACGATATTTTACGCACCGGCTCGAAACTTTCCGAAGTCAGGAAGCTGGTGGAGGAGCGGGGCGGCGAAGTAGTGGGGATTGCCGTGGTGGTTTACCAGCCCAACCCGGACCGTATGGATTTCGGTTCGCTTCCGCTGTTCTATCTGGCGCAAATCGACGGTGAATATTTTCCGAACGCCGCCTCCTGCGGTCTATGCAAGCGCGGTGTGCCATTCGACAAAGTGCGGTTGTAAACGTGTTCACGCGGCGAACGATTCTTCTGGCTCCGCTAGCGCTGGCGGCGCAATCGCTGCGCCCACGGGTACAGTTCGTGTGGATCAAAGGGGCCGCGGTACCGGAGGAATTCGCTCGCGACAGCGTGGTCTTTACCCGCGCCTATGCCGGTTGTCCCGCGCCGGGGGTATCCCGGCGGGCAGTCGAAACCGGACGCTTCCCGCATGCAGGGCGTCCTCAGGACAGGTCATTGCCGGACTTGACCGCTTCACCCACGGCGGCTGCCGCCGACACGATTACGGTCCTCACGGCGGAATCGGGCAATGGAGAGGATTCTCCATCGCAGCGGTCGGTCCTGGTGCCCCTGGCGATCCGCTGGCCGGGGAAACTGAAACCGCGTATAGCCGATGAGCTGCTGATTTCGCACGTCGATCTGCTGCCGACTCTGCTGGCTTTTCTGAGTATCGCCGCGCCGGAGGGGTTGCAGGGCCGCGATCTGTCCAGCCAGATTCTGCGCGGCCAGGGCGAGATGCCGGATTCCGTATACGCAGAAGGCCGGCTGGATCAGCCCGGCGAGTGGCGCATGCTGGTGCGCGGGTATGAGAAGCTGATCATCCGTCCGCGCGAGGATGCCACGCGCCTTTACAATCTGGCGGACGATCCGGGTGAAGAGACTGACCTGGCGCACGACCGGGAGCATGAGCTGGCTCGGGATTCGATGCTGGCTCTGATGCGGCAGTGGATGCGGAAACTGGGCGACGGGATGGATCCGTCGGGTTTGCGGATTCGGAATTAGCGAGGGCTGGGCATGCCCAGCCCCTACTGCTTCGGGGGTGGATCGGTGGGACGGCGCAAGGTGGGAGCCTTCTTCTTGGTGTCCTTCTTGTCCTGTTCTTTTTTGTCCTTGGCTTCTTCAGGAGTGAGCGCGGCGGTGCGTGCGGCCTTCTCTTTCTGATCCTTTGCGGCGACTTCGCCTGCGCGGCCGGTCAGATCAGCCTGAGAAAGCTCCAGGCTGTCCGAAGTGGTGTCGATCGCGTCCTTCAATACATAGTCATAGCGAGCGATATCCGAGGGGTTGGAGTTCTGGATCTTCTGCAAGCGGGCCAGCATGGCCTTTTCGCTCTCCACCGTGGCCGTCATGCCGAGGTTGATGGCCACCTTGCGCCGAAGAGCATCATCCGCCACAGTATCGATGGCGTTGATGATCTTGGTGTAGTCCTCCAGAAGATCGTGAATCAGCACAGAGCGTCCGGCCTTGTCCTTGGCCACCAGTTGATCCACTTGATCCACGCGCTGCCGGGCGAAGACCAGATATAGCTTGAGCCGTTCGTTCGGCTCCTGGATCAGGCGGACCTGGTCGGCTTCGTCGGAGGTGAGGAAATCGCGCCCCACTTGTCCGAAGAGTGGAAGGGTGCAGAGAACGATCAGGAGAGTCTTCATTTTTTCTTCCCCATGATGCCGGTGATCAAGCGGTCGTGAATATCGGAAACGGTGTGCTGTATGGGTTCCACGGCGGTCCGGTCGAAGGCGCTCATCAGATCACTGAGACTGTCCAGGCG
>Ga0105245_10000308_pt1 | contig 46809 bp, 39 predicted proteins | sample KBSM54metaG_FD_81523 | JGI IMG/M metagenome (GOLD analysis project Ga0105245, IMG submission 81523) | Miscanthus rhizosphere microbial communities from Kellogg Biological Station, Michigan, USA - KBS M5-4 metaG | ecosystem: Host-associated > Plants > Roots > Rhizosphere > Soil | place...
CGATCCCGAGACCGAGCTGATCGTGATGGTCGGCGAGATCGGCGGCGACGCCGAGGAGCGGGCAGCCGAGGTCATCGCCAGCGAGATCTCCAAGCCGGTCGTCGCCTACATCGCCGGCTTCACCGCCCCGCCCGGCAAGCAGATGGGCCACGCCGGCGCGATCATCTCCGGCTCCTCGGGCACCGCCCAGGCGAAGAAGGACGCGCTCGAAGCGAAGGGCGTGCGGGTCGGCGAAAGCCCGACCGAGACGGCCAAGATCGCCGTCGAAGTCCTGCGCGGCCTCTAGCCGTCCGTCCGAGGCTTCGGTTACTAGTCCAGCCATGGAGCTGGGGATAGATGGGGCTGAGACGCGGCCAGTCCGGCTTGTCGTCTCCGACGACCTCCAGCGGGGGCGGGGGAGCGTGTTCTTCCGGCTCTGGTTTGCGATTCCGTTCATCTTCTGGCTGACGCTCTGGGGGATCGCCGCGTTCTTCGTCGCGATCGCCAACTGGTTCGCGACCCTGTTCAAGGGGACCTCGCCGCCCTCGCTCCACGGCTTTCTTGCCCGCTACGTCCGCTTCGCGGTCCACACCTACGCCTACCTATACCTGGCCGCCGAGCCGCTGCCCGGCTTCGGCGGCAGGCCGGGGTATCCCATTGACGTCGAGATCGACCCGCCGGTTCGGCAGAACCGCTGGAAGGTCGGCTTCCGCCTCGTGCTCGTCGTCCCCGCCCTGATCCTCCTCGGCGCCTTCTTCGGCACCGGGGGCGGCTTCAGCGGGACCTCGGAAGCCGAAACCGGCCGCCTCGGGCTACTCGTCGCCGCTGCCTTCCTTGGCTGGTTCTTCGCCCTGGCCCGGGCGCGCATGCCGCGCGGGCTGCGTGACCTGATCGCCTACGGCCTGTCCTACGCGGCGCAGGCCTGGGCTTACCTGATGCTGCTGACCGATCGCTATCCCTCCAGCGACCCGCTCACCGCGATCGGCCCGCTGCCGGTTCGGGAAGACCCAATACGGCTCGAATCGAGCGATGACTTGCGGCGCAACCGTCTAACCGTCTTCTTCCGCTTGCTGCTCGCGATCCCTCACCTGATCTGGCTCGTGCTCTGGGGCATCGCCGCGTTCTTCGCCGCGATCGGCAACTGGTTCGCGATCCTCTTCACCGGCATCGCACCGGCCGGCCTGCACCGCTTCCTCGCCGCCTACACGCGCTACCAGCAGCACGTGATCGCCTACCTGTACGTGATCGCGAACCCGTTTCCCGGCTTCACCGGAGAGCGTGGCAGCTACCCGATCGAAATCCGCATCGCCGACCGCGCCCCGCAGAATCGCTGGACCGTTGGCTTTCGCCTTGTGCTGGCGCTGCCGGCGCTGCTGCTGGGCACCGCTTACGGATCGCTCCTCTTTGCCGTCGCGCTGCTCGGCTGGTTCGCCTCGCTGTTCACCGGCACGATGCCGCTCGGGCTGCGCAACGCCGGTGCCCTGGCCGTGCGCTACTCGGCTCAGCTCTACGGCTATCTCTTCCTGCTGACGGACGCCTACCCATACAGCGGCCCGAACGTCGCACCGCCGCCGCTGACGGCCGACCCCAGCACCGCGTTTCCGCCACGAGTGGTTTGAGGCGGCTGGCCTCCCGCCTCGCCCGTCCCTCGACGTTGGCTCTGCTGGCCGGCGCAGCTCTCTGGCTCTGGGCGGCGTGGGCGCTCTGGCACGCCACCGCCTCAGTGCCGAAGGGGCCTCACCTCTCGCCGGGTCGCTTCTTCAGCTCCTCCTTTCTCGATCGCAGCGCCTCCTACGAACGCTTTCTGACGATCGACGGCCTGCTGGCGATCGTCGTGCTGCTCGCGGTCCTCGCGGTCTACGCCCGCCGTGGCCACCGGCTGATGCGCGAGTCGGCGGCCGGCCGGGTTGGCACCGGGATGTTGCTCGGCATGCTCGGCTTCGGCGTCGTCTGGCTGGCCGAGCTTCCCTTTGGGCTGGCCGCGGTCTGGTGGCAGCGCGACCACGGCGTCTCCCACCAGGGCTACCTCGAATGGGCACTCGAAAGCTTTCTCGGGCTCGGCGGCACCTTCCTCTTCATCGCGGCGGCGCTGGCGATTGCGATGGGGCTGGCCGGGCCGCTTCGCCGCTGGTGGTGGGTCGCCGCCGTGCCGGCCTTCGTCGGGTTGGCGCTGCTCTTCGCCTTCGTCAGCCCCTATCTCGTTCCCAGCACTTCGGACCTGCGCAACCCGCAGCTGGCCGAAGCGCGGGCGCTTGAGCGCGTGGAGGGCGTGAAGGGAACCCGGTTTGCCGTGGAGGACGTGGACCGCTTCACCACTGCGCCCAACGCCGAGGCGACCGGTCTCGGCCCGACCCGGACCGTGATCCTCTGGAACACGCTGCTGAGCAACGACTTCAGCCGGGCGGAGGTGCGTGCCGTGCTCGGTCACGAGATCGCCCACATCGCCCACGACGACCCGCTCAAGCAGGTCGGTTGGCTGGCGCTCTTCCTGATCCTGGCGGCGGGCCTGATCGAGCTGTTCACTCGCCGCCGCGGTGGCATGGCCCGGCCCGAGGCGGTGCCAGTCGCGCTGCTCGTCATCGTGGCCTTCCAGCTGCTGGCGACGCCGATGTTCAACCTGGTTACACGACGGGCCGAGGCCTCGGCAGATTGGTCGTCGCTGGAAGCGACCCACGAACCGGCGGTCGCCCGGGCGATGTTCCGCCGTCTCAGCACGACGAGCCACGGCTCCCCCGACCCGCCTGGCTGGACCGCGCTTCTCTACGGCAGCCACCCGACGATCATGCAGCGGATCGAGATGACCTACGCCTGGGAACGGGCGCACGGGCCCTGAGCTTCCGGTGCGCTTTATCCGGGCTATGACCGGAAGAGGCGCACCGGAACGGACGTTGGCCTCGTCGCGGGCGGTGGCGGTGCGTTGCTAGGCTCGCTCTCAAATGGCTGGCGACATGATTTCGTTTGCGAGAGGGGCGCCCAGCGCCGACATCTTGCCGCGCGACGCGGTGCGGGACGCGGCCGCGGTGGCGCTTGCCGAGGACTGGGAAAAGGCCCTCTCCTATGGCACCGGGATCGGTCATCCCGGTCTCTGCGAGTGGATCGCGCAGCGGCACGGGGGACTCGATGACGGCCAGGTGATGGTCGCCAACGGCTCGCTCGAGGCCGGCTGGATGCTCTTCGAGCACCTGCTCGAGCCCGGCGACCGGGTGGTGGTTGAGCAGCCGACCTACGACCGCACGCTGCTGATGCTGCAGCGGCTCGGGGTTGAGCTGGTGCCGGTCTCGCTCGAGGACGACGGGCTCGACCTCGCCGCCTTCGAAGCTGCCCTGGCGCAGGGCTCGATCAAGCTCGCCCACATCATCCCCAACTTCCACAACCCGGCCGGCTGCACGCTCTCGGCCGAGAAGCGGGTACGGCTGGTCGAGCTCGCCGCCGAGCACGACTTCTGGATCTTCGAGGACGACCCCTACCGCGAGCTGCCCTTCGAGGGCGAGGGGCTGGAGACGATGCTGGCGATCGACAAGGCCGACAAGGTTGTCCACGCCTCCTCCTTCTCCAAGACGGTCAGCCCGGGCGTGCGGGTCGGCTACCTCGCTGGGCCGGCGGCGGAGATCGCCAAGCTCGCCAAGCGGGCCAACGAGACCTACATCTCACCGAACATGCTGGCCGAGGCGGTCGTGCTGCAGCTCTGTCGCTCGGGCGGACTTGATCGCAACATCGAGTTCGTCAAGGGCGCCCTGCAGGCGCGGCGCGACGCCCTGGTCGAGGCCCTCAACGAGCAGATCCCCGAGGCCGAGTTCGTCGTCCCCGGCGGCGGCTACTTCCTCTGGCTCGACCTCGCCGAGGGCACCGACACCAGCGCCCTGCTGGCCGAGGCCAAGGGCGAGGGCGTCGCCTTCGTCGCCGGCCCCGACTTCATGATCGATGGCGGCACCAACAGCTTGCGTCTTTCCTTCGCCAGCGTTCCGCCCGAGCGGATCGGTGAGGGCGTCGCCCGCATCGCCCGCGCTCTGGACCGCATTCGCGCCGGCTCGCCCGCCTGACGCTGATCCAGTAGCGCGCACCTCCCGTAGGTGGGGTTAACGACCCCCGCGACCTAGGAGGAAGCATGGCTGTGGCTAACAAACCGAGCGCGCTGGAGCGCGTCACGAGCGACCCGGTGTCGCGACGCAAGCTGCTCGCCGTTACCGGCGGCTCGACCGCGCTGGCGGCCTTTCTCGCCGCCTGCGGCAGCGACAGCAGCAGCACGACGACGATGGCCGGAAACGGCGGTGGCAAGACCGGCACCGAGCAGTTCGGCAAGGGCGATGTCGGCATCCTCAACTACGCGCTGACGCTCGAGTACCTCGAGACCGCCTTCTACGAAGACGTAATCAAGAGCGGCCTCTTCAAGGGCTCCGACCTGGCGACGATCCGCAAGTTCGGCAGCGAGGAGGCAGAACACGTCACCGCGCTGACCGGCTTCGTCAAGCAGATGGGCGGCACGCCCGCGCCGAAGCCGAAGACCGAATTCCCGCTGAAGAGCGCCAAATCGGTGCTCGAACTGGCGGCGACGGTCGAGAACCTCGGCGCCGCCGCCTACCTCGGCCAGGCGCCCAACATCAAAGGCGCCTCGGTGCTCGCCGCGGCGCTCTCGATCCACAGCGTCGAGGGCCGCCACGCGGCCGCGCTCAACACCCTGCTGGGAGAACCGATCACCCCTGACGGGGCCTTCGCCAAACCCGCCGGCGCCGACGAAGTCCTCAAGTCGGTCGAACCCTTCATCGTCGGCTGAGCCGGCGCAAGCGCGAAAGGAGAACCAGATGAGCGACCAGATCATGGCCCAGCCCGAGCTCGCCGGTGTGCATATCGACACCGACAGTGAAGACATCTCCCGCAGCGAGGTGATCCTCAAGGGAGCGCTGGCGGCCGGTGCCGTCTACGGCGCGCTCGCGGTCGGCCCCTTCGTCGGCCGGGCGCTGGCGATGGCCGAAAGCGGCGACGTCGGCATCCTCAACTTCGCCCTCACGCTCGAGTACCTCGAGGCGGCCTTCTACGAAGAAGCGCAGACGCGGGTGAACGCTAGCGGCGACCTCAAGAGCCTGATCCAACTGGTCGGGCGCGACGAGGAAGAACACGTCGGGGCGCTGACTGAAACGATCAAGAAGCTCGGCGGCAAGCCGGTGGCGGAACCGAAATTCGACTTCCCCTACAGCGGCACCTCCGGCTTTCTCAAGCTCGCCCAGACGTTCGAGGACACAGGTGTGAGCGCCTACAACGGCGCCGCGCCCCAGATCAAGGCCAAGGAAGTGCTGGAAGCGGCCGGCTCGATTGTTCAGGTCGAGGCCCGCCACGCGGCCGCGATCCGGCTGCAGAACAAAGAAGAACCGGCCCCCGAAGCGTTCGACCCGGCTCTGCCCGAAGCTAAGGTGCTGAAGGCGGTCGAACCCTTCATCGCCTAGCCGAACCCCGCCGAAGACGGTCGAAGGAGCAATCGAAGATGCGCGCGAGCAAAGCAGAGCGCCTCGCTGACGAGGAGCTGATGCCGCTGATTGGGGAAAAGGACCCCGGCGCCTTCGAGGTCTTCTACGACCGCCATGGCGGCGTCGCCTACTCGCTCGCCTACAGGATCGTGGGCGAGCGAGGGGCGGCCGAAGACGTGACCCAGGAGGCCTTCATCTCGATCTGGCGCAGCGGCGCCCGCTACGACAAGGCCCGCGGCAGCGTCCGCACCTGGATGCTCGGCATCGTCCGCAACCGGGCGATCGACTTCCTGCGCAGCAAGGCGGGGCGGGCGCCGAAGCTCGACTTCGACGACGACTCGATCCTCGAGCATCGCCCGGCCGCGGAGCTGACCGATTCCGAGGCGTTGCGGCGGGAGACCGCGGAGGAGGTGCGCGGGGCGCTCGACGAGCTGCCCGGCGAGCAGGCAAAGGTGATCCAGATGGCCTACTTCGGTGGCTTCAGCCACTCGGAGATCGCCGGCATGCTGGACGTGCCTCTGGGCACGGTCAAGGGGAGGATGCGACTTGGATTGGAGAAGATCCGTGGTGAGCTGGCGGAGGGACTGACATGAGCGAGAACGGACACGAGCGCCGCAGCGACGAGATCGCTGCCTTCCTGCTGGGCGCCTTGGAGCCCGGTGAGGCGGCGGAGCTGGAACGCCACCTGGCCGGCTGCGAGGAGTGCCGGACCGAACTCGAGTGGCTGCGCCCGGCGGTGCAGCTGCTGCCCGAGTCGGTGCAGCGGGTCGAGGCGCCGCCGCAGTTGCGCGGGCGGCTGATGGAGCAGGTTCGCGCCGAGGCCGAGGGCGCGCCGAGATCGCATCGCCGCGAGCGCGGGCTGTTGCGCGGCTGGGTTCTGCGGCCCGCTACCGGCCTCGCTGCGCTCGTCTTGGTCTTGGCGGCGGTCGGCGCCTTCGCGATTGCCGGCGGAGGCTCGAGCGGAGGCCAGACGACCACGACCTTCACCGGTCACTCACCGGGAGTCACCGCCGAGATGGTGAGCAGCAGCGGCTCCGGCACGCTGCACCTGGCGAACCTGCACCAGCTGCCTTCCGACAAGGTCCTGCAGGCCTGGGTCGAACGCGACGGTCGCGTGGTTTCGGCCAAAACCCTCTTCGTCCCCAACCAGGACGGCACCGCCTCGGCGACGATCGACAATATGCACGGCGTCACCACGGTGATGGTCACCGCTGAGCCACGCGGCGGCAGCGTTCAACCGACCAGCGCGCCGATCGTTAGCGTCTCGGTTCCGCAGTAGGTGGAGCGGCACTCGGCCTAGCGGCCGTAGCGATCGTTGGAGAGAACCAGCTGCTCTGGGATCGTCGCCCGCGGCGGCGGCGCCGGGTCGGCGCGGACCGAGACGGTCTCGGCGACGCTGCGCGAGACCTGGTGCGTGCCCTCGCCGGAGGCGATCGTGACGCCCTCCTCGCCGGAGCTCTGCACGCTGCCCTCGAGGCCGGGGTAGAGGCCCGCATCCTTGAGGTAGTGGAGCAGCTCCTCCGCCTCGTTCTCGAAGCGCAACACGTGGACCTTGGCGCCCGGCTCGACGTCGGAGAGCAGGGCGCCTTGCTCGCGGATGCCCTCAACGATCGGGTGGCCGTGGGGGCAGGTCGTGGCGTCGCCGATCGCGGCGCGCATGCGCTCCTCCAGCACCGGCGACATCGCGTGCTCGATCCGCTCGGCCTCCTCGTGCACCTCGTCCCAGGGGATGCCCAGCACGTCGGTGAGGAAGCGCTCGATCATGCGATGGCGGCGGACGATGTGGCTGGCGTGCTCGCGGCCCGAGGCGGTGAATTCGAGCGACTTGTCGGGCTTGCGCTCGACGTAGCCGTCGTCGCTGAGGCGGCCGATCATCTCGTGCACGGTCGGCGGCGAGAGCTGCATCGCGCGGGCGATGTTGGCCCCGGTCATCGGCAGCCCGGCCTCCTCGAGCCAGAACATGATCTCCAGGTACTCTTGCTCGGCGACTGTTGCCTGCTCCATCGGCCCGATACTAGTGGAGGCTCAGCGGCGCTCGACCAGGGTCGAGACAACCGCCTCGTAGAAGCCGTCGCCCATCGCTCCCTCGGTGACCGTGGCGTTGTCCCAGGCGCCGAGCGAGGCGCGCAGGCCGGGGTCGCGCTTGGGCCCGTTGGCGACGACGAAGAAGCGGCCGACTGCGGCCGCGACCTCGAGGTCCTCAATTGAGTCGCCGACGGCGATGCACTCTGCGGGCTCGTAGCCGCGGGCACGGGCGTGGGCGGCGACGGCGCCGGCCTTGCTGACCAGCTTGGGGACCAGGTGGTAGGCGTGGGTTGGGCCCTCGACCGCGGGCATCTCGCGGCCGATCGCGCCGTTGTCGAGCAGGCGAAGGTCGTGGTGGCCCTCGCGGCCGAGCAGATCGTTGGCCTCGGCGACGTCGACCTTGCCGCGGAAGAGGTGGGAGAGGACGCGGCCGTGGTGCCAGGGGGCGTGGTACTCGAGCCGCCCGTCGAAGTGGGCGAAGAGCATCTTCGGGATGCCGCGAGCCTCGATCTTCTCGTACACCGTGCCGTCCTCGTCGGGAACCAGGTCGCCGGTCAAAAGCGTCGTCTCGCCCTCGATCGCGAAGGCGCAGCCGGCCTCGTAGATGTAGGAGGTCTGGCCCATCAGGCGGGCGGCCTCGTGGACCTGCGGCTCGCGGCGGCCGGACATGATCACGACCTCGACCCCGGCCCGGTGGCAGGCCTCCAGCCCGCGCGACTGGGCCAGCGAGAAGCCGCCCTCGGCGTCGCGGAAGAGCGAGCTGCCCTTGCCGAGCAGGGTGCCGTCGAGGTCGGTGTAGACGCAGGTCAGTGCCATCGGTGGGTCGCTACGGTAGCCGGATGAGCTGGCGTCTCGCCGACCGCAGCCTCGACCTGGCCCAGCCGCTGGCTGCGGGGATCGTCAACGTGACTGCCGACTCGATGTTCGAGGGGGCGCGCAGTGGGACGCCGGAGCAGGCGGTTGCCGACGGGTTGGCGCTGGTCGAGGCTGGATTCGACATGCTCGATGTGGGGGCGGTGGCGGCGAAAAGCGGCCCGCCGGTTTCGCCCGAGGTCGAGGTGGCGGCGCTGATTCCCGCGATCGAAGGCTTGGCCGAAACGGGCGTGCCGATCTCGGCCGACACCTTCTCGGTCGAGGTGGCGCGGGCGGCGCTCGATGTCGGCGCGACCGTGGTCAACGACATCTCCGGTGGCTCGGACGAGATGTTCGAGCTGGTCGCCGAGACGGGCGGCGGCTACGTTCTGATGCACATCGAGGGGCCGCCGCGGGTGGATCGGCCGGCGCCCTCCTACGGCGACGTGGTCGATCACCTGGTCGAGTGGTTCGGGGGGAGAGCCGAGCGCGCCCGTGAGCTTGGCGTCGCCAAGGAGCAGATCGCGATCGACCCCGGACTCGACTTCGACCTCAACACCGGACAGGACCTGGAGATCCTGCGGCGCCTGCCCGAGCTGCGCGAGCTCGGCATGCCGCTCTACGTCTCGCTCTCGCGCAAGGACTTCATCGGCGCCGTGTTGGCCGGCTCGTGGGAGGAGCGGCTGCCGGCGGGCGAGCGCGAGTGGGGCACGGTCGCCGCGGTCGCCCTGGCGGTGCGCGGTGGCGCCGACGTCCTGCGCATCCACGACCGCAGCTCGTTGCAGGCGATGCGCGTCGCCGGGCGGGTCGTCAGATGACGGGCCCAGATCGTCGCCATGCGGCGTCCTCGGGAGTCGGAGTAGCGCTGCAACTCCGACTCCCTGCGTCCTTGCCTGGCAACGCCTGGACCTCGTCATCTGACGACCCTTGGAGCGGTGATGGCGAAGAGCCTGCTTGAGGCGCCTTGGTCAATCGCCTTGGATCCCGCCCGCCGCGACGGACGAATCGTCGCCGAGAGCGGAGAAGAGGAGCGCGGGGCGCAGGAGGTGGCGCTGCCGCGCTCGCTCGACTCCGGTTTTGTCGAAGCGTTGAAGCGCAGCGGCGTCGAGCGGCTCTACTCCCACCAGCGTGAAGCGCTGCAGACGGCCACCGACTCGAACCTGGTGATTACCAGCGGCACCGCCTCGGGCAAGAGCCTCGCCTTCAACCTGCCGGTGCTCGACGGGATCGCCCGCGACCCCAAGCGGCGCGCGCTCTACCTCTACCCGACGAAGGCGCTGGCTCAGGACCAGGCGCGCAAGCTGGCCGCGCTGCGGACGCCTGGCCTTCGCGAGGCGATCTACGACGGTGACACGCCGAAGGAAGAGCGGCCGGCGATCCGTCGCCGCAACAACCTCGTCCTCACCAACCCGGACATGCTGCACGTCGGCATCCTGCCCCACCACAAGAGCTGGGGGGACTTCCTCGCCAACCTCGAGTGGGTCGTCGTCGACGAGGCGCACACCTACCGCGGCGTCTTCGGCTCGCACGTCGCCAACGTGCTGCGACGGCTGCGGCGGGTGGCGCGCGCCTACGGTTCCGAGCCGCGCTTCCTGCTCGCCTCGGCGACGATCGCCAACCCGGTCGAGCTGGCCGAAGAGCTGGTCGGCACGCCGTTTGAGCTGATCGACGACGACGGCGCGCCGCGGGCGGGGCGCGAGATCGCGATGTGGAACCCGCCGCTGATCGACAAGGCGACCGGCACGCGGCGCTCGCCGCTCTCCGAGGCCGCCGACCTGCTCGCCGAGTTGGTCTCCCACGGCGTGCGGACGATCTGCTTCCTCAAGAGCCGCCGCGGGATCGAGCTGATCCAGCGCTTCGCCCGCGAATCGCTGGAGGCGCGCGGCAAGCCCGAGCTGGCGGCCCGGATCGCGCCCTACCGCGGCGGCTACACGCCGCAGCAGCGGCGCGAGATCGAGGCCCGGCTCGCGGCCGGCGAGCTGCTCGCGGTCGTCGCCACCGACGCGCTCGAGCTCGGCATCGACATTGGCGAGCTCGACGCGGCGATCTGCGTCACCTTCCCCGGCACCGTCGCCAGCCTGCGCCAGATGTGGGGGCGGGCGGGGCGCCGGCGCCGCGGCCTGGCGGTCTACGTCGCCGGCCAGGACGCGCTCGACCAGTTCTTCTGCCGCCACCCCGACGAGTTCATCGGCCGCCCGGTCGAGGCGGCGATCCTCGACCACGCCAGCGAGCAGATCGCCGGGCGGCACATGGTCGCGGCGGCGTATGAGCTGCCGCTGAGCGAGGCGGACGCCGAGGTCTTTGGGCCGGAGTGGCGCGAGCGGGCGCAGCGGCTGATGGCCGCCGGCGAGCTGCGCCAGGCGGGCGCGCGGATCATGCCGCGCAGCAGCGAGTTCGTCGCCGCCAAGGTGCCGCTGCGCTCGGCCTCGCCCGACTCGGTCGCGGTGATCGAGCGCGAGTCGGGCGAGATGCTCGGCCTGGTCGAGTCCGAGCGCGCCTTCACCACGATCCACCCGGGGGCGATCTACCTCCACCTCGGGCGCTCCTACGAGGTCGAGCAGCTCGACATCCAGGGGCGGCGGGCGATCGTCTCGCGCTTCGACGGCGACTGGTACACGCGGCCGAAGAAGGAGACCGAGATCTACATCGAGCGTGTGCGCGAGCAGCGCATCACCTCCGGGGTCGAGCTGCACTTCGGCGAGGTCTCGGTGACCGAGCAGGTGATCGCCTACCAGCGGGTCTCGATCTCCGAGCAGGAGCCCTTCGACATCGTCTCGCTGGAGCTGCCCGAGCAGCAGTTCGCCACCCAGGCGCTCTGGTACGTGCTGCCCGACGGGCTCAGCGGCGCGCTGCCGCCCGACGTCCTGCTTGGCGCTCTGCACGCGACCGAGCACGGCCAGATCGCGGTGCTGCCGCTGATCGCGATGTGCGACCGCTGGGACATCGGTGGCCTCTCGACCAACGTCCACTTCCAGACCGGCCGCTCGACGATCTTCATCTACGACGGCCACCCCGGCGGCGTCGGCATCACTCTGCGCGGCTACGAGCAGTTCGAGCGCCTGCTCGGCGACGCCGAGCGGCTGATCGGCGAGTGCCCCTGCGAGGCGGGCTGCCCCTCCTGCGTGCAGAGCCCCAAGTGCGGCAACCTGAATGAACCGCTCCACAAGGAGGGGGCGCTAGAGCTGATGCGGCAGATGAAGGGGGGGCAATGACCGAGCGCCGACGTCAGGTGGCCGTCATCGGCTCCAGTGGCGCTGAGCTGGGTTCGGAATTGGCGCTGCTGGCGGAAGAGGTCGGGCGGTTGCTCGCCGAGGCCGGGGTGACTCTCGTCTGCGGGGGTGTGGGCGGGGTGATGGAGGCTGCGTGCCGCGGGGCGAGTGAGGCCGGCGGCAAGGCGATTGGGATCGTGCCGGGGCACGAGGTCGGCGAAGCGAACGAGTTCTGCACGCACGTGGTCGCGACCGGGATCGGCCACGCCCGCAACCTGGCGGTCGTCTCCTCCGGCGAGGTCGTGATCGCGATCGGCGGCGAGTGGGGGACGCTTTCGGAGATCGGCTTCGCCCGGGCGGTCGAACGCAGCGTGATCGCCCTGCGCAGCTGGGAGCTGAACGGGCGCGAGCGGATGGCGGATGCGCCGGGTGTGATGCCGGCCGAGTCGGCTCGCGAGGCGGTCGATCTGGCTCTCGAGCAGCTCGACTGATCCGCGACGGCCAGGGGTGCAACGCCTTATCCCCCTATGAGGGGCACAGTGCGTTGCACATCAAGGCCAGAGCTGGCGCAGGGCGAGGATCGCGAAGGCGTGGGACCAAGCAAGCGGTGTGGTCGAGGTGGGGATGCCGGTCTGGGCATCGACGCGCTCGGGCAGCATGTCGCCGGGCGTGGCCGCGCGGCGCAACTCTGCCATCAGGTGCAGCGCCGCCTGGCGCTCGCCGAGCGCGGCGAGGCTCCAGGCCGTCCAGGCCGTGGGCGCGGTCCAGGGGTCGATGCCGCCGTCCCAGTCTTCGGAGGGGACGATGCCGAAGCGGCCACTGGTCGCGGCCAGACGCAGCAGGGCGCGGCGCACGAGCGGGTAGAGCGCGGGATGGGGGAAGGGACGGACCGCCCAGGCGGCGGCTGAGTCGAGGCCGGACGAAGGGTCACCAGCGCGGCGCGCGAGCTCACCGGTCGGCGTCGCGAAGAACGCCCGGATATGCGGGGCGCCCGAGGCGAGCGCATTGCCGAGGAAATCGCCACTGCCGTTCTCCTGGTAGTCGTCCAGCCCTCGCCACGGCTGGGACCCCGGTGTGCTTTTCCTCGCTGCGCTCGGGAGATCGGCCGCCTTGGCGGCCGCCGCGATCCAGCCGGCTGCGTCACCCTGGGCAGCGCGCCCCTCTACCGGCGCGCCGTTGTCATGAAAGCGCGCGGCGGCGCCAAGGTCGAGTCCCTGCAGGAAGGCGACGATGCGCCATGCCTCGTCTCGATAGCCAGCTGAGGCCAGCGCGATCGCAACCGTGCTGGCGTCGCGAGGCCAGACGTAGCGCCAGCCTTCGCGAGCGCCCGCCTCCACCGCGCCGGTGCGTTCATCGGTCAGTGCGTGCAGGACTAGCAGCGATCGCCGGTACATCCGCCACGCCCAAGCCGGCGCGCCGGCGCCGAGGGGTCGCGCGGCCGCGAGCCAACTGGGATCGGCACGGACGGCGTCGGATGCGCCCAGCGAGTGGACCGTCACGGTCCGCGCTGTGCCGAACCTGACGACCGTTCGCAGGCCGTTGCTCCCCGGCAGGTAGCGCAGCCGAACTGAGTCGGCCTCAGAACCCCCCGAGGCAAGCGCCGCGCCAATGGCGAGCAGCGCCACCGCCACGATCGCTGCCCGCAGCGCTTTCATCGGCCTAATGCAAGCAGCCTCCTCGCCGCCCGGTCGCTAGCCTTCGCCCAGCGAGCTTCGGCTTTGCGCTTCCCAGGCGAGGTAGCTCAGTTGGTAGAGCACACGACTGAAAATCGTGGTGTCGTGGGTTCGATTCCCACCCTCGCCATCGCTTGGCAATGCGGTTTGCGGCTCCTCGAGAGGGGAGCCGCAGTCGCATTGGGCAACTGATTGGGCAACAGCGCCCGAGCGGCCTCCCCCCGGCGGCGGGACAGGTCGGGACGTTCATCGGCTCGAAATTAGCCAGGCGAGGCGGCGGCAGACCGACCCGTACCCATTGAGCGCTTCCGGGTAGTCTGCCGCCTTGTGAAGTTCCCTATGGAGATATATCTCGCCAGCACCGACGATCTCCGCCGTGTGTGGCGACCTTGGGAGGAACCTCCGGCGTGCCCGGCTGGCCTGCGAAATGACGCAGGAGGAAGTTGCCGAACGCAGCGGCGTTCACGCGACCGAGGTCAGCCGGATCGAGAGCGGCAAGCGCGACCCCCAGGTCTCGACGGTAAAGAGGCTTGCCGAGGCCGTAGGCGTCAGCGCGAGCGATCTTCTTCGCTGAGCGGCCGGCCGGTCTCCATCCCCTTGCCGGCGGCAGGAGACCGGCCTTCCGAGTGGGGCTTAGTGCTGCTTGAGGATTTGCAGCAGAGGCACAACCTGATCCACAGGCTTGACCTTCATCCCGATCACCTCCCTCCCGCTCGTCAGCACCCGGCCATTTGCCGGGACGGGAAGGAGAGAGTAGGAAATTTCCTAGTACTAGGAAATCAGTTAGTTATTCAGCCTAGGGAAAAGCAATATGCTCGGCCAAGTCTGATTGTGGGACTTTGATCTGATTGGAGGGCACAGCGTTGAACCAACAGGCACTGCAAGTCGGGAGGAAGCCGCGCCGGGAGCGCACGAAGCGTCCGGCTGAGGCGGCGGCCTACGCGGTGAATCACCGCGGCAGGCTCGAAGTACTCACTGTCCTCCACCAAGGCGAGTTCAGCGCTGGGGAGGTCGCGGACATCCTGGGGGAAGATGTTCGGTATGTAACTGGCCATATCCGCGACCTCTACAACGCCGGCTGCATTGAATTCCTGGGCCATCGGGTCGTTGGTAGTCGCAGTCGGGCCATATATCGAGCCGTCACCTTGCCCGAAATCAGCGATGAGGAATGGCAAGGTATGTCGAGCGAAGAGCGCCACGATGCCAGCGGAGCCATCGTTCAGGGGTACCTGGCCGAGAGCCTGTCCTCGCATGCCAATCAAAAGATGGACGACGAGGACGAGCTGTGCCTGATTTGGGATGGACATAGGGTCGACGCGCAGGGCAAGCGTGAAATTCGCGAACGTTTGACCGCTGCTTGGAAAGACGTACTCGCTATCGAGGGTCGCTCTGCAAACCGAATGGCCCACTCAGGCGATACGGGAACCACCGTCGTAGTTGGCCTACACAGTTTCCCGCGCGGTCGTTCTGGCAGGCCAGAGAGCGGCTACTACAGAGCAGAGAAAAACTAGTAGTAGGCAAATTGCGGTTGCTCCGCTCCTAACCGAACTGAAACTATCTAGCAATCCGACTCAGACGATCGCCCGGCGTCGTCAGCACGAAATCGGGCCGCCTGGAACGGATGCTCCGGATGACGGGCTGCCACACACATGCGCTCGTCGTCCGGGGCGCACTAACTGTCACATGGCCACACACTTAGCTTCCACAAAGCAGCTACGCGCCAACGCCGGCTTGCGAACTCGGCGATGGCGAATGCCTGCAAGTCCCCCTCCGCAGCTTGAGGGTCGGAGGGGAGAGGTGGGCAGGGGCGGGCGCACCGTTCCACAGGGGTGCGCCCGTTCCCCCATCAACGAGACAAAGCTGGCCGTCCTGTCGGTTATGAACGCATTCGGCAGGCCCGTGACGGCCGAGGAGCTTTACCGAGTTTGGGGCGAAGCCAAGAGCCCAGCAATCCTCGACTACCACCTTTCCACGCTGGTGAGGATGGGAGTCGTGGAGATCGTCATGGGTCCCGAACTGCGCTTCGGCTTGGTCGATGCGGTCGACGCGGACTCAGGACCAGGCCTTCAAGGAGGAGCGCCGCAGGGTCCGACGGTGTCAGCCAAGGGCAAAGGGACGCCAAAAGGCGTCTCTGCTTTCGACAAGCGATCAAACAAGCGATAGGGGGAGGAATCAGTGAAGGGGATCAGGCTCACGGGGATAGTTGCTGCTGTCTTGTTGCTGCCCGCCATCGGCTCAGGCATCGCATTCGCAGAGCAAGATGAAGCGGATAACATCCACCCGGCTCTCTCTGAAGCTCCGGCTGCGGAACCCGGTCCCGAAGTTGTCGCCGACCGCACCGCAACCTCGCAAACGTTTGAACTGCCAGGAGGAGCGCGCGAAGCCCGAATCTACGCCTCCCCAATCAACTACCGCGATGAAGATGGCAAATGGCAGCCGATCGAAGAAGGCTTCGAAGAAGAAGGCTCGCAGCTCACCAACGGAGAAAACAGCTTTGATGTAAGCCTTCCGCAGCAGATGGACGAAGGCCCCGTTCGCCTCTCCAACGAAGAAGGCTGGGTGGCAAGCGAACTCGTCGGCACTCCCACCGAAACGGTCGAAGTCAACGGCAACACCGCGAGCTATGAAGGCACGCAGCCTGGGCTGGAATTCGACCTCCATACCGTCTCGGATGGCATCAAGGAGGACATCGACCTAGCCGACCCTTCGGCTCCTCACACCTTCTCTTACGAGCTGAGCGCTGCCGCCGGGCTGACCCCCGTCGAAAACGAAGACGGCAGCATCGACTTCCGAAACGAAGAAAAAGAAATCGTCGTCACGCTGCCGGCACCGGTGATTGAAGACACCTCGCCGAATGCCACTCCCTCTCATGCCGTCCACTTCGAACTGCAAGCCCAGGAAGGCGAGAAATGGCAACTAACGGTCGAAGCCGATCCCGAATGGCTTGCCGACCCCAGTCGAACCTTCCCTGCCCACATCGACCCTTCGATGACCGTTCCCGCGCCGGAACTGGACTGCAACATCGGCGGCAAGAAAGGCGAATCGGGCTGGGGCCTTTGCGGCTCGGGCGGGCGCAAAGAACTCGCCCTCGCCTACAAACCACAGCTCGAAAGCGCCAAAGACGAATGGTCGCGCGCCCTGCTTCGCTACAACCTTAAATCGGTCCCAGCCGACGCCTACATAGCCTCGGCCACCTTCAACGGCAAAGCTCCGGCGGCGACATCGAACACAACCGGCATCGAAGTGGCCCAGGTGACCAAGTCCTGGACAAAAGACGCCAACTGGCGCCGCTACAAGAAAGGCGACGAAAGTGGCGACCTGCTTTGGACAACCGAAGGCGGGGACTACAACACGCCGGCTCTCGGCAAAGTGCTGACCAGCGAAAGAGGCTCTCAGGCCGGCTGGTGGTCGATCCCGCTTAAGGCCAGCACGGTCGAAGAATCCGAGCCGAAAAATCCGCCGCCAGGCCAAGACGACATCAAACCCGGACCCCCTCTCAGCTTCATCGCCAAGCTGATTGACGACAAAGTGCGCGAATGCAGCACCTCCTGCACTCAGCGAAGCCTCACCTTCGAATCAAGCGCCGCGTCAAACCCCGAAAACCGTCCCTTTGTCTCGCTCGTCTATTACACCGAAGCGCCGAAAGAAAGCAGGCTGACCTCGCCCTTGGAGGGAACTGCGACAGCGCGCCGGCTGATGCTGCAAAGCAACCTCAGCCCAGGCACCACTCAGGTCACCTACCAGTACCGCGAAGGCAAAACCGGGCGCTTTGAAACGATCCCGACCAGCCTCGTGCGAAACGCCGAAGGCAAAGAAGTCAAATGGCCGCTCCTGGTCAAAGAAGGAAAGGCAGAAGCCGTCTACTTCGACGCGGCCCACGCGACACCGACCCTGCGTGCCAAAGGCGGCGAAGTCCAGGTCCGAGCCCTCTATGACGCCACCGGCCCGGCCGGCTACAGCGTGCCGGTCAACGCCAAAGTCAACCGCTCGATCGGCGGGCCCAAAGATGCCACGACCTCGGTTGGCCCGGGCTCAGTCGACCTGCTCACCGGCAACTTCACGGTCAGCACAAGCGACGTTTCGATTCCGGGTTGGGGCGCGCCACTCGAATTCACCCGCACCCACTCCTCCAGGGATGCTGCCTCAAGCCCGCAAGGGGCGCTAGGACCAGGCTGGAAGCCGGGAGTCGCAGTCGAAGAAGCCGGTGGCGCGGAATGGCGCAGCGTGCGCTCTGAAACGGCCTGGGAAGAAGAAGAAACCGAAGAAGGGGCGATCGTCAAAACGGCGATCGGCGAATACGCGATCCTGACCGACCTCGAAGGCTACGAATACGCCTTCGAAAAGCAAGGGGAAGCCTACGTGGTCCCGCCTGAAATGACCGGCTATTCCCTCGTCAAGGAAACAGGTGGCTTCGCCTTCACCGACCCGGCGGGCAATCGCACCTTCTTCGGTAACAACACAGGCAGCGAATGGCTGCCGACCGCGATCACCCAGACTGGCGGCTCTGCCAACTCGACCCAGATGGTCTATGAACTGGGCACCGAAAGCAAAATGCGCCTGAAGGCGATCATCGCCCCGACCGCGGCGGGTAACACCTGCAACGAAGCGACGCTGGGGAATGTCGGCTGTCGCTCGATCAGCTTTAAATACTCGAATGGGAACGACGAGGAACCCCCCGTAGGGCGATTGAAGAGCATTACTTACATCGGCCCTGAAACGGCGACCAAAAACAGTAGTTGGAAAGTCGCCGAATACGCCTATGACAGCAATGGCCGCCTGGCCGAAGAGTGGGACCCACGTGTCTCCCCGGCACTGAAGACCAAATACACCTACACGTCGGGCGGCCAGATCCAAACGATCACCCCGCCCGGGCAAGAACCCTGGACGATGGAATACGGCACCGCCGACGAAGAGGAACCCAACGGGCGCCTGATGAACGTCAAACGCGCCAGCCTCGTGGCGAGCCCGACCACGGCGCAGACGACGATTGCCTATGGCGTGCCGCTCTCAGGCACGCCCTATGCGATGAGCGGCACCGACGTCGCCAAATGGGGGCAGAAGGACGTGCCCCAAGACGCGACGGCGATCTTCCCGCCAGACGAAGTGCCGACCAAAACTCCGCCCTCGAGCTATGCCCGCGCCACGGTCTATTACATGGATGCCGAAGGGCAGAACGTCAACGTCGCCACGCCTTCGGGCGCCGGTACTTCCGCGCCCTCGATCACGACGAGCGAAATCGACGAACACGGCGACGTGGTGCGCGAACTCACCGCCCAGAATCGCTTGCGCGCTCTGGCCGCCGAAAACACGGTCAAACGCTCCGAAGAACTGGACACCAAACGCCACTACAACGCCGATGGCACCCAGATGGAAGAGGAATGGGGCCCGCTGCACAAAATCAAGCTCGAATCGGGCGAAACCAAAGAAGCCCGGCTGCATAAGGTCATCCAGTACGAAGACCTCAAAGAAGGCTGGAACGGCAGCGGAACCAACCCGCACCTGCCGACCAAGGAAACCACCGGCGCAAGCTTCCCGGCGGGAGGTGAAGACGCCGATCAGCGCAGCACCGAAACCAAGTACGACTGGACGCTGCGACTGCCCAAAGAAACGATCACCGATTCCGCGCCCGGCGGCTTGCAACTCAAGACCCGCATCGCCTACAACGAACTCGGCCAGGTCACCGAACGAAGCTTGCCGGCCAAACCTACAGGCGGCGATGCCCACACGACAAAGACGATCTACTACACCGCAGGGGAAAACCCGCTGGACGCATCCTGCGGGGGCAATCACGGCTACGCCGGCCTGCCTTGCAAGGTCGGACCGGCCAAACAACCCGAAGCCAAAGGACTGCCCGAACTGCTCGTCAAGCGCTACGCCTCCTACAACCAACTTTCCGAGCAGCTGGAAGTGATCGAAAGCCCCGGCGGCAAAGAAGAAGCAGGCAAGACCCGCAAAACGATCTCGGCCTACGACAGCGCCGGGCGAGTGGAAACAACCAGGCAGGTCGGCGGCGGCAAAGAACTGCCCCCGACCAAGACCGTCTACAACGCCGAAACCGGCAGGCCGGTCGAACAGAAGTTCACCTGCGAAACCGGCTGCGAAGGCTTCAAAAGCCAGGCAAGCGTTGTTGAATACGACAAACTCGGCCGCCAGGTCAAATACACCGACGCCGACGGCAATACCTCGACAACCACCTACAACCTCGACGGACAAGTAGCCACAACCGCCAACACCAAGGGCAGCCAGAAATACGGCTATGACTCCGTCTCGGACCTCCTGACCGCGCTCGAAGACTCCTCGGCCGGCACCTTCACCGCCGCCTATGACGCCAACGGCAACTTGACCGAAGAAGGGCTGCCAAACGGAATTCTCGCCAAAACCACCTACGACGAGACCGACGAACCGACCTCGCTCACCTACACAAAGACAGGCTGCGAAAAATGCACCGTCGAAGAAAAAGAGGGGAGTTCGATCTACGGCCAAGTTCTCACCGACGAAAGCACGCAGGGCACCCGCCAGTACAGCTACGACAAGGCGGGGCGCCTCACCTGGGCCAAGGAAACCCCCCTGGGCGGCTCATGCACGACGCGCCAGTACCTCTACGACAGTGATTCCAACCGCACAAAACTGACGACACGCGGGCCGAGCGGTCTCTGCGACACCAGCTCAGAAGGCACCAGCCAGTCCTACAAATACGATGCCGGCGATCGTCTCGAAGGGGAAGTCACCTACGACAGTTGGGGGCGGATCACCAAATTGCCCGGCAAATACGCTGGCGGGGGGGCGCTCGAAACGAGCTTCTTCTCCAACAACATCGTCGCTAGCCAAACCCAGAGTGGCGTGACTAATACCTACGAACTGGACGCGGCAGGGCGCCAGCGCCAACGCATCCAGACGGGCGGCGTCAAAGGAACTGAAATCTTCCACTACGACGGCCCGTCAGACGGGATTGCTTGGACCGAAAGGGAAGGCACCTGGACCCGCAATATCGCCAGCATCGCAAGCAACCTGATCGGCGTTCAGAGCAGCAGCTCGACCACCCTGCAGCTCACCAACCTGCACGGTGACATCGTCGCTACGGCGGGCATCGGCACAGGTATCACCGGCTTCAACAGCACTTTCCAGTACGACGAGTTCGGCAACCCCAGACAGAGTGAAACGCCGCGCTACGGATGGCTAGGTGCAAAGTCCCGCCGCACTGAATTGCCGTCCGGCGTGATCCAGATGGGCGTGCGGAGCTATGTGCCGGCGCTTGGGCGGTTCATTTCGCCTGATCCGGTTGAAGGTGGTTCTGCCAACGCCTACGACTACGCTGACCAAGATCCGATCAACGGCTTCGATCTAAGTGGCGAATGTCATCCGGCGTTCAATCCCCACTGTCCTGGTCCTCCGAGTCCCCGCGAACTAACCCAAAAGGCCAATAAAACTGGTGTCTTGGTATTCCGGGTGAGACGTAACGCTCTAAAACGCCTTCGCAACAGACCGTCTTTGATCCAAAGCATGAGGAGCCAGGTTCACAAATGGACGGTGAATGACAGGCAAAGGATTGAAAAATTCGGTTGGAATAAGAATCAAGCGTATGGATGTTGCATGCCTGCTTACAAAGGGGCAAACTGTGCCGAATTTGCTCGCGCCTTTACCTATTCAGGCGTAGCTGGTTTGGTAGTAGCTCGCATCCCTGGGGTTGGAGTCTTTGGCGCGGTCGTCGGAGACGGTTCGACTGTTGGGGCGGCGGCGACAGAGCTAGGGAGCCAGCTTGGTCTGTGTTAGGTCAAGCGAAGAGGAGATTGCGAGGCTCCCTGCTGCGATACAACGTCTTAAAGCGCTAAGGACAGCTACCATTGATAAACTGGTCTCGCGATCATATGTGGCCTTCTAACAAGAAAACGCAGATGTTTAACGCGCTGTCGTATAGGGATAAGGTGCGCGTTACTAGGTGCCTTGCCCAGGGCAAGGCACCTAGCGATCCCCGACTAGCGGCTGCTGCTGTCGAGTTGGCCGAAAGCTATCGACACCAGGGTCGAGCCCAAGCGGCTTTCATGCGCTGGGGGCCGGTTCTCACAGCCGTCGTCTTGAGCGCCCTGACTATTCCCGCTGCGATCGGAGGAGACCTGCCGATGGCTATCGCCTTTCTCCTAGTTGCGCTTTGCGGCATCGCATACATAGTGCTTGACCCGGCCGCTAAGCCGGAGAATGTCGCGCGGTCCTTGGAAGCATCAAGGCAAGTTACCGCTGCGACTTGAAGGCGTTTCCTCGGCAGTTTCTCGCAGTCAGGCGCCTAACTCGAAATTTGCCACCCTGGGTGATGGTATTTTGACCTTGATGCGCGTTTGGGTAGCCGGCTTGTTCGTCGCCGTTGTCTTGGGTGTATTTGGTGTCGTTGGTGCGCATGGTCACTCGATCTCAGCCAAGTCGAAGGCAGAAGCCGTTAGCTCCGAAGGCTGTAGGAAGGTGCGGGCGAATCACCCGAGGGTCGGGCACTTGAGTCGACCGCCACAGACAGTTAGCCACCGCGCTCACTTGGCTGCTGTTGTCCAGACCAACTGCGGCAGATTTAGAATCAAACTTGACGCTCGTAGGTCTCCGGTGGTTGTCAACTCTTTTATTTATCTTGCTCGCTCAGGCTTTTACGATGGACTGCAGTTCAATCGGGTGGTACCGCATTTTGTGATTCAGGGTGGCGATCCTCTTGGTAACGGAATGTCTGGCCCTGGGTATCGCGTGATTGATCCTCCCCCTACGGACTTTCGCTATCGGGTCGGAACGGTAGCGATGAGTAAGTCCAGCTCGGAAGCGCGAGGCCAGGCGGGGAGCACCTTCTTTGTCGTTACGGGAGGGGGCGCCTCGATCGCCCCCGAATACGCGGTTCTTGGGCGCGTGCGCGCGGGCATGGCTACGGTTAAGAGAATCAGTTCTCTTGGAACTGTGAGGGAACAACCCCGCCAGGTTGTGCGGATCGATTGGATCGCGATTCATCGCTATGGAGGCGCAGGAAAGAAGGCAGCTAGGTGTCGGTAGGTGTCCGCCCCGACCTACCCGCCAAACCAGCGCCGCGAGAGCGGCAGTCAAGGGCGCAAAGCGCCCGACCCCGCAGGGGTTGACGGCCGCGAGCGCGGTGCTTCAATCGAGCGGGTCGGGGTGCTCATCGGCCAAAGCCTATGTCCCTCTCTATCGACTCCAAGCGGTCTAGCTGCTGCTGAAGACCAAGGCGGCGCTGAACCTCTCGAACCCTCCGCTGGGCGGCGCGGTCGATCCCGGTCTTCGGCCGCTCGCCAAGTGCGCTCATGGTGTCGGTGATCTCCCGCTCGCGGCGATAGCCTTGGATCGCGGTGACGCCGCGATCCCAGGCCCTAGCCAAGCGAGGATCGCTCGGCCTCTCCCCCAGCTCCCTGGTGACGTAGGTAGGGGTGCTGAGGCGGATCGCAAGCAGCTCGCGTGCGTCTCGCTCGGCCAACTCCCCGCGAGCGATGTTGTGGGCGCGCCTGGCGGCGTGGGTGGGTGGCTCGACGGCGCGCACCTTCTCTAGCGCCTGCTCAGCGTTGTGGCGATACATCTCCTCCTGAGATTGGGCGAAGGGAAGCTCTCGCTTCCGCTCCTTCCTGCCCATGCCTTCAACGGCTTCGCGCTCGCTGCGGGCTCTCTCAAAGGCGCTGACGGCGATCTCGGCCTGCTCCTGGGCGCGGGTGTAATCGCCTGCCTGGCGGGTCTCTTGCGAAGCCTCTCGCTCAAGCTCCCGCTCTCTGCTCTCAAGCTCTCGGCGAGGCAGCTTGCGAAGCTCGGCCCGTAGTGCCTCGTCGTGGGCGGCGGTCTGGGCGCGGTCGCGCTCTGCCGCTTCGCCGACGTGGGCGATTGGATCGCGCTCGGGTCCGGTCGGCGCGTACTCCGAGCGCTCGGCCTGGATCTCCAAGGCGGCGTAGAAGTAGGTCTGCTCGCGCGTCCGCGACGCGGCGACGTACATCTCCTGCTTATCCATGCTCGGGTCGACCATCACGTAGGCGCGATCTACGGTCGCGCCCTGGGCGCAATAGGTGGTCACGGCGTAGGCGTGCTGAAGCGCTGGGGCCTCACCGCCCAAGGTGGTGCGGTCCAGATAGTCGCGGCCGATCTCGACGCGGCGGGCCTGATCTATGCCCTTAAGGACGACGCGCCCGCGCTCTACATCGACGGCCGCCACTTCCCAACGCTCGCGGTTGTAGATGCCGGCGCGGCGGTCGTTGACGCGGGTGATGAGGAGATCGCCGGCGGCAAATGGGGAGCCGCCGACCACGATCTCCTCGGCGCCGAGCCTACCTTCGGCCTTGACCAGCTCGCGCGCAGTCGCGTTCAACCTCTCGACCTCCGAGTTTCGCTTCGCCACCATCAGCGCGTCCTCGCCTTTGGCGTAGGACTGCCACCAGTCCTTGACCATCGCCACGCGGCGCTCCTCGGCGTTCCCGGCGACCGTGATCCGCTCCTCGGATCGGTAGAGGCTCAGGACCTCGCGGCCTGCTCCCTCTCGAATGAGCTTCGCCGCGTCGCGGTCGAGCTCGTGGTTGTGGCGGATCACGTCTTCGAGATGGACGGGCTCTGTTCTCTCCGCGATCGCGGAGAACAGGCCGCCCGCCTCGATCGGCCCAAGCTGCTCGGGATCGCCCACGAGAACGAGCTTCGCCCCGGCCTCATCGGCGTGAGGGTGGTGGCTGTTGCTGTTGTGGTCGGTCTATGTGGCTATCTCTGTCTTGCCTTTCTGACTTGCTGACTGCCTCTGTATTGCTGTCTCTCTTGTGATGTCTTCTGGCTGTCTATCTGGCTATTGGTCTTCTCGAGCTGCAAGAGCACCTTGCCGCCTCGGGGGGTAGCCGTAAATACGGCGCCGTTGTCGCAGAGCAAGGACGCCGGGGTTCCGTGAAGGTCAATCGCAGAGCGAAAGACGTCGACCACGTCGGCGGCCTTGGTGGTGGGGAAGGCACGGGAGGCCAAAAACAAGCGCGAGTGGTCGTCGATCATGTTGAGGATCTCCGCATGCCCACCGTCGGCGAGTCGCCAGTGGGTGATGTCGGCCTGCCACATCTCGTTGGGCAGCTCCGCTTCGAAGCGGATCAGCGAGGAGCGCGGGCGCTTTTGCGGCTGGGGGACCCACCAGCCCCTCACGGCGCAAGATCTGCCAGATCGTCGAGACCGAGGGAACGGAGTCGAGCTCTTTGGTGAGATGGTGGGCGACCTCCCGCACTGTCTCCGTGGAGGTTCTGCTCGGGCTTGAGCGCGGTGCTCGGGAGCGGGGCTCCAGAGCCTCATAGCCGCCCTCGCGGTAACGGGCCAAGAGCTTGTAGATCCAGCTGCGATGCACGCCATGTGCCTTCGCAGGCTCTGCGACCGAGCGGCCCTCCGACAGATGCGCCTCGACCAGATACCGCGCCTTTGTCACAGGAGATCTCCCTTCGTTGGGTGTCTCCTATGTCTCGACACAGGTGTCGCCTATCTACTGAAACCGGACACCGCCCCCGCCACTTCTAGTGGCGCGCTTTTCGGGGCCTCGGCCCGAGCGTGAGGCTGACCTTGCCGCCGTCCGCCAAGATCGTCCCAGCGGAAGGCGTCGTTGACTTGACGACGAGCTGACCGAGTCTTTTGCCTTTCCTGGCTCTCGGTTTCGTCACGACTCCGACCGCGCAGTTGGCATCTCTCAGCGCCGCCTTCGCCCGCGCCAGCTTCTTGCCGCTCAGGTTCGGGACGACGCATCTGACGCTCGGGGGCGGGTCGCCGTGCGGCGGGCGCGTGTATGAGATCGGCGCGGAGCAGGCCGAGGTGTTGCCGGCCGCATCGCCGGCAGTCGCCGAGAAGGTGGCGGTGACGCCCTCTCCGACCTCAACGCGGAGGCCGGGCGAGCCAAGCTCGGTCGCGTTCCCGGTGGCAACCGGCGTGCCGGTGCAGCCCGCGCCGGCATAGATCCGCACTGCCGATCCCGCCTCAGCGGTGCCGCGGATCCGCGGAGTGCCGCTCGGGCTCGGCGAGGCCGGGTCGGTGCTGGTGAGCTGGGGCGCTGATGGCGGCACGACGTCGCCCGCCTGCTCGAGCCAGATGCCCCCCGGGCCTTCGATGGCAATTTCAACGTGTTCGCAGAAGAACGTGTCCCCGCCGACTGGCGCGGCTTGCATATCGGTCCACTCGCCGCCGATCGACCCCGGCCCCGTGAGCCCGTGGATGAACGGCGCTCCGGAGCGCGGGCTGCCGTGGGCGCTCCCCGCGGTCGAGCTCGTGAGTGTGAGGACTTCCGGCGTCGTTGTGACGGTGCATTCTTCGCCGCCGGACGTGAGCGTCGCACTGACCGCGCCGCTCAGGGTGAGCTCGCCTGTCGCCGAGAGGAAGCTCCCAGTGATCGTCGGGTAGTCGAAGTCGACGGTGACGTCGGCATTGATGGGGGAGGTGATGTGCGTTTTGAACTGGGGCACATCCAATTCACCCGCTGTGATCGATTCGCCCCCCGGACCGATCTGGGCCTCCAACGGAGCCGTGTCGGGCGCTTGGAACAGGGCCGCGTCGGAAAGCTGGGACGCCCCGACGTTGGCGCGAGCTTCGGTGAAGGTCATCGAGAGCGGCTCGGCGCTCGCTGCCGAGGCGCAAACGGCCAGCGCCAGGAGCGAGACAAGCGCGATCGTCCCCGTGGCTCGCTTGATTCCGCGGCCTAACGCCGCCTCATCCGACTCCCCGCTCCCCCGTCTGACCATGACATCCTTTCGTGTAATCGTCCCGGTGCCCTGAGAATAGGCGGGCCGGGGATCGAGGTCAAGCCGGTGGATCTGCGCCGCTGGGTTGTCCTCGCTAGAGCCGTCCCAATAGCAGCAGGACCAGCAGCACGATCGCGATCAGGCCGATGATGCCGCCGGCGACGGCGACCTTGAGCAGGACGAGCACGATCGCCACCAGGATCAGCAGTCCGATTACCGCTCCAACCATTTGGTCTCCCTCCAGAGGTGTCCCCGAAATGGGTTGCGACCTGGAACGCTGGGACGGACGGTTTGTCAGCCATTAGTTGCAAAGGCGCTGACAACTCGTGCGGGCAGCCGTTTCAGCAGGCGAGTGGAGGCCCCTACCCTTGAGGAGATGGCACTCGATGCGCGCAGCGCGAGATGAGCGGCTTGCTTTCCGACGAGCACCTGGTGCGGCGGGCGGCCGGTGGCGAGGAGCGCGCCTTCGCGGCGATCTTCGACCGCTACCACCAGGCGCTCTACCGCTACTGCCTGGCGATCGTCGGCAACCCCCAGGATGCCCAGGACGCGCTGCAGAACACGATGCTCAAGGTATTGCGGGCGCTGCCGGGCGAGGGCCGGGAGATCAAGCTGAAGCCCTGGCTCTACCGGATCGCCCACAACGAGTCGATCGACCTGCTGCGCCGCCGCCGCGAGACGCGCGAGCTTGGCGACGAGTTGACCGCGCCGGGACCATCGCTCGCCGAGGAGCTGAGCGTGCGGGAGCGCCTGCGTCAGTTGCTTTCCGACGTGGACGAGCTGCCGGAGCGCCAGCGCGGCGCGCTGGTGATGCGCGAGCTCGCCGGCCTCGACTTCGAAGGGATCGCGACCGCGCTGGGCACCTCCCCCGCCGTTGCGCGTCAAACCCTCTACGAGGCGCGCCTCAGCCTGCACCAGATGGATGAGGGTCGGGACATGAACTGCGCGACCGTGACCAAGGCGCTCTCCGACGGCGACGGCCGCGTCACCCGCCGTCGTGACATCCGCGCCCACCTGCGCGTCTGCGCCGATTGCCGTCGCTTCCGCGCCGAGATCGAGGGACGGGAGCAGGACTTCGCCGCGCTGGCACCGCTGCCGGCCGCCGCCGTGGCGGGGCTGCTGCAGGGCCTGCTCGGCGGTGGGGCGGCCGGGGGTGGGGGCAGCGGTGCCGCAGGCGCGGCGGTAGCGGGCGGCGCGACCAAGACGCTCGGCTCCTCGGCGGCCCTGAAAGGTGCCGCCGCCGTTCTGGCGATTGCGGCGATCGGAACCGGCGCGGCCGAGCGCGGCGGCTTGATCAACCTCGGCCTCCCCGGCCACAGCGGCTCGCAATCGCGACGCTCATCGCCGCCGCGATCACCCGCAACCCCCGCGCCGATAGGTGCCGAAACCGGCCACCAGACCACCTCCCAACCGCCGAGCTCAGTCGGCACCGCCGCGGCCGTGAGTGGCCAACGCAGCGCCTCGTCGAGCGGCTCTTCCAAAGCCGGCCCGGTGGCGACGGGTGGTCAGGGAACGGGGGCTTCCGGCGCGAACACGCCGTCCCACGCCGCCCAGGGCACCGCCGCCGGGCATCCTCACGGCAAGGGGCACGCGAAGCAGCACTCGGCCGCCGCGGCGCACGGGCAGGAAACCGCCGCGGCTCACAAAGACTCTGGCCACGGCGCCTCCGCCGAAGAACACGGCAAGCCGACCGCGAAGCCGGCCCACCCCGAACACCCCTCCCACCCGAGCGGCGGCCCGGAAAAGGGTCCACCCAGCGATTCCGCCGCCAGCGAAGGCCAGCCTCAGCAAGACACGCCTGCGGCCGAAGAAGCCGCGGCGAATCCTGGCGCTGGCAAGAAGCCGGAAGGTGTCGGCCCGGAATAGGCCCTGACGGGCTCGACTGCCTCTCGTTCCAGCGGGTGAAGGGCGCCTGGACGGGCGCAACCCAAACAGGAGGCAAACGATGAAGCTTCAGACGAAGGCCGCGGCGACGCTCGCGGCGCTGGTTCTCGCGGTGGTCCCGGCCACGGTGGTGGCGAATCCGCCCGCCGGGCATGGTCAGGGCAACGGGAACGGCCCGGAATACAACCCCGCTCCGGAAAAACCCGAAACGCCGGGAACCGGCGCGAGCATGCCGGAAAAGGCCAAGGCCTACGGGGTCTACTGCAAAGGCCAGAGCAAGAAGCATGTCGACGGTGAAAAAGGGACGCCCTTCAGCCAGTGCGTGAACGCGATGGCGAAGGCCGCCAACAACGAAAAGGTCACTCCGGGCAAAGCGTGCAAGGGGATGAGTAAGAAACACGTCAAAGGCGAGAAGGGGACCGCGTTCTCGCGCTGCGTTGATGGCGTCGCCAAGCTGAGGAAAGACCAGCAGGCGTAATTTTCAACCCTCACCCATCCTGTAGCCGAAGCCACGCACTGTCCTTACGTCCCCGGGACTTCCAAGCTTGCGGCGCAGGTTTGAGATGTGGACGTCGATCACGTGGTCGTCACCGAACCATGACTCGCCCCAGACCGACTCCAACAGCTGGCGCCGGCTGAGGGTCAGTTGCGGCTGCGCCGCGAGAGCGGCCAGAAGATCGAACTCGGTGCGACTGAGATGAATGGATTCACCCTCGACCTTCACCTCACGCGCGCCGGGTTCGATCTGCAGTGCCCCGAAGCTGCGTACCGGTGCGGCTGAGGATCTGTTGCGCGGGCGACGCTGCATCGCCCGGATGCGGGCGATCAGCTCGCGCGGCGAGTACGGCTTGGTCATGTAGTCGTCGGCGCCAACCGAGAGGCCGATCAGCCGGTCAGTTTCCGAGTCGAGGGCGGTCAGCATGATCACGTAGGCATCGCTGAAGGTGCGCAGTTGGCGGCAAGCCTCGACGCCATCGATGCCAGGAAGGCTTACATCGAGCACGACCAAATCGGCGGGAATATTGCGGGCGGCGTCGAGGCCGCTCTCTGCATCGCCGCAGACCGTCACCTCGAATGACTCTTTCTCCAGACATGCGTCACCCGGCGACCCGGATGGCTCGACTTTGCACTTACAAATTACTCAAATTTAGTACCTGTAACTACAGGCCCTCCCAAAAATGCCTGTAATAACAGCCCTGCGGGAAAAACGGCTCTGTCTTGGCACTTGATCGAAAGAGTGTTACCTTCAAAGAAAGCTGAGCAACCGGCAGATTGGAGTGCGCCGGACAAACTGTGGAGAATCCAGCCGCCACTGGAACTGCCACTTCGACCTTCGAGCAGCTGCTTGAGGCAGCGCCCGACGCAATTGTCGGAGTGGATGACAAAGGTCAGATCGTCTTCGCCAACGGTCAGACGGAGGCCCTCTTTGGTTTTTCCCGGGATGAACTGCTAGGCAAGCAGATCGATGAGATGGTTCCGGAGCGCTTCCGCGCCGATCACGCGGAAGCGCGAGCGGCGTATTTCGTCAAGCCTCGGACCCGATCGATGGGATCCGGGCTTGAGCTCTACGGTTTGCGCCGCGACGGCAGCGAGTTTCCGGCGGAGATCTCACTCTCCTCGATCGATATGGAGCGGGGGGCTGTGGTCGTTGCGGTGATTCGCGACCTGACTCAGCACCGCGCGGCCGAGCGCAAGTTCGCCCAGTTCCTTGAGTTCGCCCCGGACGCGATCGTCGGGGTGGCACAGAGCGGTGAGATCGCCCTGGTCAACCAGCAGGCCGAGGCGCTCTTCGGCTATCCCCGCGAGGAGCTCACCGGACAGCCGGTTGAGGTTTTGGTGCCGCGACGCTTCCGCGACTCGCACCCCGGACATCGGCGCGACTACTTCAAGGAACCGCGCACCCGGCCGATGGGCGCGGGCGTCGAGCTCTTCGCGATGCGCAAGGACGGCACCGAGTTCCCGGCCGAGATCAGCCTCTCCAGCATCGAAACGGAGGACGGGATCCTCGCCACCGCCGCGGTGCGCGACATAAGCGAGCGCGCCGAGAGCGAGCGCGAGCGAGCACTGCAGCGCCAGCTCGACCGCGCTCGGCGGCTGGAGAGCGTCGGCCAGCTGGCCGGTGGGATCGCCCACGACTTCAACAACATCCTCGGCGTCATCCTCAACTACGCCGAGTTCGTCGCCGACGACCTTGACCCCGCCTCCGACGCGCAGAAAGACGTCGAGGAAATCCGCCGTGCCGCCGAGCGCGCCGCGGCCCTGACCCGGCAGCTGCTGATCTTCAGCCGCCGTGAGGTCGTCAAGCCCGAGGTGCTCTACCTGCGCAGCGTCATCGGCGACCTCGAAAACCTGCTGCAGCGTGCCCTGGGGGAGCGGATTGAGCTCTGCACCAAGTTCGTCGACGAGCGGATCCCGATCGAGATCGACCCGGGCCAGCTCGAGCAGGTGCTGGTCAACCTCGCGGTCAACGCGCGCGACGCGATGCCCGAAGGGGGTCGCCTCGTGATCGAGGTCGAGGCAACCGAGCTCGACGAGGGCTATGCCTACCTGCATCCCGATGCGAAGCCGGGAAGCTACGTGAGGTTGAAGGTGAGCGATACGGGGATCGGGATGGACACCGAGACCATGGAGCGAGTCTTCGAGCCCTTCTTCACCACCAAGGAGGAGGGCACCGGCCTTGGACTGGCGACCGTCTACGGAATCGTCACCGGCGCCGGTGGCCGGATCGACGTCTACTCCGAGCCCGGCGTCGGTACGACGATGAAGATCCACCTGCCGGTCAGCGGCAAGCAGCCCGATCTGGGTCGAGCCGACGTCGCGCCCGCGCCCGAGGGGCGCGGGGAGGTGGTTCTCGTCGTCGAGGACGAGCCGGACGTGCGCCGCATGGCGGAACGCATCTTGAGCAAGAACGGCTACTCGGTGATCGGCACCGGCGTCGGCTCGGAGGCGCTCGCCGTCTGCCGGGAAGAGGGGCAGTCGATTGACCTTCTGCTGACCGACGTGATCATGCCCGAGATGCTCGGCACCGAGCTGGTCGAACGGGTCAAGGCGCTGCGCCCGGACATCGCGGTTGTCTTCATGTCTGGCTACAGCCACGAGGTCCTCGCGCCTGAGGCCTTGGCCGAGCAGAACGGCAGCGCCTTCATCGAGAAGCCGTTCAGCGCCGGCGAACTGCTGCGCACGATCCGTGGCCTGATTGGGCGGGATGACAGCTCAGCCGAGCCGGTGTCGTGAGCCCGGTTCGCATCCTCGCCACCGATGACCGGCCGGAGGTGCTGCGACTGATCGATCGCACCCTGGGTGCCCACTACGACTGCTCCTTCGCGAGCGGCGTCGAGGAGGCACGCGCGAAACTCGCAGGGGCAGAGGCCGAGTTCGATCTCGCCCTCTGCGACATCCAGATGCCGGGCGAGTCCGGGCTGACCCTGGCCGAAGAGATCGTCGCGGGCAGCCCACTAACCGCGGTGGTGCTGGTCACCGGCGTCGATGACCCTGAGGTGGCTGAAAAGGCGTTCGGCTTCGGAGTTCACGGTTATCTGGTCAAGCCCTTCTGGCCGGGGCAGCTACGGATCACGGTGATGAGTGCGCTACGACGCCGCGAGCTCGAAATCGCCCAGCAGGCGCACAGTCGCGCCCTTGAGGAGCGCCTGCAGATGCTGATGGACCGGGCGCCGGTGCCGATCTACATCAAGGACAAGGAACGCCGTTACGTGATCGCCAACCGGGTCGCGCACGAAGTCGCCGGTGTGACCCCCAACGAGCTGATCGGGATGCGCGACGCCGACATCATGTCGCCGGAGGCCGAGCGGCTGGTTGCCGAGAGCGACCAGCGGGTTCTGAGCGACGGCGACAGCTTCGAGGCCGAGGAAACTCTGCAGTTCAACCAGGAGGAGCGGACCTTCGTCACCGTCAAGTTCCCCTTCGTCGACGACTCCGGGGAGATCTCCGGGATCTCCGGGATCTCGACCGACATCACCGACAAGAAGCGGGCCGAGGAGCTGCGCGAAGAGCTGGCCCGGGCGCAGGAGCGGGCGATCGCGGAGCTGCGTGGCTCGCGCCAGGAGACGGTCGAGCGCTTGGTCAGGGCGCTGGAGATGCATGACGAGGAGACCGGCCGGCACGTCAACCGGATGGCCGCGATCACCGCCTTCCTGGCCGGGCAGCTGGGCCTCGACGACGATCGCGTGCTGCTGCTGCGCGCGGCGGCGCCGATGCACGACGTCGGCAAGGTCGCGACCCCGGACCAGATCCTGCGCAAGCAGGGCCCGCTGAGCGAAGAGGAGCGCCGGGAGATGGAGCGCCACACGACAGTCGGCTACACGATCCTCGCCGACTCCGAGAGCGAGCTGCTGCGCCTCGCCGCGACGATCGCGCTCACCCACCACGAGCGCTGGGACGGCAGCGGCTACCCGCAGGGCCTGGCCGGCGAGGCGATTCCGCTCGAGGGACGGATCACCGCCGTCGCCGACGTCTTCGACGCGCTGCTCAGCGACCGCAGCTACCGCGCGGCGATGCCGTTGGACGACGCGGTCGAAGTGATGCGGGAAGGGCGGGGCACTCATTTCGACCCGCAGGTGGTCGACATCCTGCTCGACCACCTCGACGAGGCGGTTGCCCTGCGTGGCTAGCGCAGCCGAGCGGCCGGCCGCAGGGATCGAGCGCCGTGGCAGCGGCGGCTGGGACAGCGTCCTGGACACCGAGGGCTACCGGGTCTCGCCGGGCAACGAGTGGCGCTCGGAGCTGTGGCGGGTCGCGGTCACCCAGTTCAATCAGGCGGCCGACCTGCTCGGGCTCGAGCGCGACGCCCGCGCCCGCCTGCTCGAGCCGCGCCGGGCCGTGGTCTCCAACTTCCCGATCCGCCGCGACAGCGGCGAGACCCAGAGCCTCACCGGCTACCGGGTCCAGCACACCTTTGCCCTCGGGCCGACCAAGGGCGGCGTTCGCTACGCGCCCGGCGTCTCGCTCGGCGAGTGCGCTGCGCTGGCGCTCTGGATGAGCCTCAAGTGCGCCCTGTTGGGGCTGCCCTTCGGCGGCGCCAAGGGCGGCGTGCGTTGCGACCCGAACCGGCTCTCGGCAGCCGAGATGGAGCGGGTCACCCGCCGCTTCGCCAGCGAGCTGGTGCCGGTGATTGGCCCCGACCAGGACATTCCGGCGCCCGACATGGCGACCGGCGAACGCGAGATGTCCTGGTTCATGGACACCTACTCCCAGCACGTCGGCCAGGCGACGCCGGGGATCGTCACCGGCAAGCCGATCGTGCTCGGCGGCACCGAGGGCCGCAAAGCGGCGACGGGCCTGGGGGCGACGATCTGCGCCGAGGCGATGATGGCGCGGCTGGGGCGCAAGGTCAGCGGCGCCCGGGTCGCGATCCAGGGCTTCGGCAACGTCGGCAGCGTGATCGCTCAGGAGATGCAGGCGCGCGGCGCCTCGATCGTCGGCCTCTGCGACGTCACCGGCGGCCTCGTCAACCCGGATGGGATCGAGGTCGAGGAGGCGCTCGCCTGGGTGGACGAGAACCGCTTCCTGCGCGGCTTCCCCGGCGCCGCCGAGGCGACCCGTGCCGGCATGCTGGAGACGCCCTGCGAGATCCTCGTGCCGGCGGCGCTGGAGTGCCAGATCACCGCCGAGAACGCGGGCCGGCTCAAATGCGGGCTGATCGTCGAGGCGGCCAACGGTCCGACCACGCCGGAGGCCGACGAGATCCTCGCCGAGCGCCGCATCCCGATCGTCCCCGACCTGCTCGCCAACGCCGGTGGCGTCACCGTCAGCTACTTCGAGTGGGCGCAGGATCAGCAGCGCTACTCCTGGCAGGCCGAGGAGATCACGGAGCGGCTGCGCGGCCACCTCGAGGCAGCGATGGACCGGATCGACGAGTCGGCCGAACGCCACGATGTCGGCTGGCGCGAAGCGGGCCAGGCCGTCGCGATTGCCCGGGTCGCCGAGGCCGCCCGGCTGCGCTCGATCTACCCGTAGGCGAGCCGCTAGGGTCGGAAGCGATGAGGACCGCGGTGATCACCGGCGCTTCCAGTGGCATCGGCGCGGCAACCGCGCGGGCCCTTGCCGGCGAGGGCTACCGCACGGTTCTCGGCGCCCGCCGCCTCGACCGCCTCGAAGCCCTGACGGCGGAGCTCGGCGGCGAGGCGGTCGCGCTCGACGTCACCGACCCGGCCTCGGTCGAGTCCTTCGCGGCCGGCCTGAGCACCTGCGACGTGCTCGTCAACAATGCCGGCGGTGCGCTCGGCCTCGACTCGATCGCCGCGGCGGACGAAGGGAAGTGGCTGACGATGTACGAGTCGAACGTGATGGGGCAGATGCGGATGACGCGGGCGCTGCTGCCGAAGTTGATCGAGTCCGGCGACGGCCACGTCGTCGGCGTCACCAGCATCGCCGCGATCGAGCCCTACCTCGGCGGTGCCGGTTACAACGCCGCCAAGCACGCCCAGCGGGCGATGTTGCGCGTGCTCCGCCAGGAGCTGCTGGGCCAGCCGGTGCGGGTCACCGAGGTGGCGCCGGGGATGGTCGAGACCGAGTTCTCTCTGGTCCGCTTCGGCGGCGACGAGGACGCGGCAAGGCGCGTCTACGACGGTATGCAACCGCTCAGCGCCAGGGACGTCGCCGAGTGCATCCGCTGGGCGCTGGCCCAGCCGCCGCACGTCAACGTCGACGAGATCGTCGTCCGCCCGCGCGACCAGGCGACGGCGACCGCCGTGCACCGCCGCTAGCGAGGCGCCGGGGTCGCGCGCTATCCGTAGGCGGCGAGCGCAGGCGTCGGCGAAGTACGGATGCGACACGGGCGGGGCCGGAGCATGATCGGAGCCGATGGCCTCACCGACCCGACACGCGATGCCCGCGGCCGACGCGGCCTGGCTGCACATGGACCGGCCGACCAACCCGATGGTCGTCAACTCGCTCTCGCTGCTGGCCGGCGTTCCCGACCCGGAGCAGGTCGCCGAGCTGCTGCAGAAGCGCCTGGTCGATCGCTACCCACGCTTCGCCCAGCGCGTGGTCGACCCGCTCGGCCGCCGGCCAGCCTTCGAGGACGATCCGGGGTTCGACATCGAGGCTCACCTGCACCGGCGCGCCCTGCCGGCGCCAGGCGACCGCGCCGCGCTGGAGGAGCTGCTCGGCGACCTGATCACGGCGCCGCTCGACCCCAACCGGCCGCTCTGGCACGTCCATCTGATCGAAGGCCATGACGGCGGCGCCGCCGTGCTCTGGCGGATCCATCACTGCATCGCCGACGGGATCGCCCTCTCCCAGGTGATGCTCTCGGTCACCGACGAGGCGGCCGATCAGGATGCTCCGGCTGCTCCTGAGGGCAATGGGAGCGGAGCCCTGCGGCGAGTCGCCGGGCTTCCCGCGAGCGCGATCTCGGCCGGGCGCCGGCTCGGCGGCGCGGTGCTTCACGAGGGCGTCGAGTCGCTCGCCCACCCCAACCACCTGCGCCAGCTGGCCAGCGGCGCCCTGCGCGACACCGCGACCGTCGCGAAGCTGCTCGGCTCGCCCACCGATGCCTCCACGGCGCTGCGCTCGCCGCTCTCGGGCACCAGGCGGGTCGCCTGGGTGGCGCCGTTCGAGCTCGCCGCGATCAAGGACGCGAGCCACCGCCGGCGAGTGACGATCAACGACCTGCTCCTCACCGCGCTCTCGGCCGCCCTCGGCGAGACGCTCGGCGCCGTCGGCGAGCGACCCGAGGCGATCCACGCGATGGTTCCCTTCAACCTGCGCTCGGCCGATGAACCCGTGCCCGCCGAGCTCGGCAACGACTTCGCCCTGATCCTGCTCGAGCTGCCAATCGGCGAGCTGGCGCCGGCCGACCGCCTGCGCGAGGTCAACAGCCGCATGGAGGCGATCAAGGACTCCAACGAGGCCCCGATCGCCTACGGAATGGTCGGTGCGATCGGCCTGACGCCGCCGTGGCTGGAGGATCGCCTGATCGGCTTCTTCACCGACAAGGCCAGCCTCGTCGTCACCAATGTGCCGGGCCCGCAACGCCGCCTCAGCTTCGCCGGGGTGCCGATCGAGGGCGTCCTCGTCTGGGCGCCCTGCTCGGGCTCGCTCGGCATGACCGTGAGCATCTTCAGCTACGCGGGCGAGGTCACCGTCGGCTTCATGGCCGACACGGCCCTGCTCGACGATCCGGCGCCGCTCGCCGCTGCTTACGAGCGCGAGCTGGCGCGGCTCTGCAGCTGAGGCGCCAGAAACCCCTCAGGCTCATCGACCACGGTGTTGACCAGCTCGCCGACCCGCTCGATCTCGACCCGCACCGTGTCGCCGACGTGCAGCAGGTACTCGCGGAACGGCTGGCGGCCGAGGCCGACCCCGGCCGGGGTGCCGGTGGCGATCACATCGCCGGGCTCCAGCGTGAAGGCTTCGGAGAGGTGGGAGACCTGCTGGAAGCAGTCGAAGACCATCTCCGCGGTGCTGGCGTCCTGGCGCAAGTCGTCGTTGACGTAGCAGCGCACCCGCAGGTCCTGCGGGTCGCCGACCTCATCGGGAGTGACTAGCCAGGGCCCGAGCGGCCCGTGGGTGTCGAACGACTTGCCGATCGTCATCGTCTGCGCCCGTCCTTGCCAGTCGCGCACGCTGAGGTCATTGGCGCAGGTGTAGCCGGCGATCACCTCGTGGGCGCGCTCGACCGGGACGTGGCGGCACCGCTTGCCGATCACCAGCGCCAGCTCGGCCTCGTAATCAAGCAGGGTCGAGACCTTGGGCATGTGCACCTCGGCATCGGGCCCGGTCACGCAGGTCACCTGCTTGTTGAAGAAAACCGGCACTTCCGGCGCCTCCATCCCCATCTCGGCGATGTGGTCGGCGTAGTTGAGCGCGATCGCCAGGTACTTGCGCGGAATCGCGGGGGCAAGTAGCTGAGTCTCAGCGAGCGGTAGGCGGGGCACTCCGTCGGCGAGCCTCTCGAGGCCGTCGCGACCGAGCTCGGCGAGCGCCGCCGCCGGTTCGGGCGCCAGGCCCGCGGCGGACAGGTCGAGGATCTCATCTGCCTCGACGAGCCCCAGCCCCGGCGAATCGTCCGCTTTGGCGAACCGGCACACCTTCATCCCGCCGCACTCTCCCACACGAATGCTGACTTCGTCTTTAGGTGTCCTATTGGACTACAAAAGGCGAAGTCAGCGAATTCAGTCGTCGAGCTCGCCGATCAGCTCGGTGACGCGGCGCTCGATCTCGTCGCGCATCTGTCGGACCTCCTCGAGCGGCCGGCCCTGCGGGTCCTCGAGCTCCCAGTTGAGGTAACGCTTGCCGGGGATGTAGGGGCAGCCGTCGCCGCAGCCCATCGTCACCACGACGTCGGCCCACTCGGCGTCGGCGGTGGTGAGCCGGCGAGGCGTGCGGTCGGCGACGAAGATGCCGACCTCGTCCATCGCCTCGATCACCTCGGGGTGGAGGCTCGGGCTCGGCTCGGTGCCGGCCGAGCGCGCCTCGTGGTGACTTGCAGCGGCACGTTCGAAGAGCGCCTCGCTGATCTGCGAGCGGCCGGCGTTGTGCAGGCAGACGAAGAGGACGCGAGCCATAGACCCTTAAGATGCCACCTGAGCGATGGGGCTCGCTCCTTCATAAGCGCGGATTTGCTCCGCTGACGGTCCCTACCAACGTCCATCGACGCTGATAGGAGACCCCCGATGCGCCCCACCTGGTTCGACTTTCGCCGCCTCGCCGCGATCTACGCGGGTGGTGTGCTCGGTGCCCTCGCCCGCGTCGGCCTCGCCCAGGCGACCCCGCACGCCGCCGGCGGTTGGCCCTGGGGCACCCTCGTGGTCAACATGATCGGCGCGCTGGCGCTCGGCTACTTCTTCGCCCGTCTCAGCGACCACCCCGAGGACAGCCTCGCTCACCCGTTCCTCACCACCGGCATCTGCGGCACCCTGACCACCTTCTCGACCCTGCAGCTGGAGCTGTTCGAAATGGTCGACGGCGGCCACCTGGGCCGGGCGGTCGCCTACCTCGGCATCACCCTGGTCGTCGGGTTCCTCTGTGTGCGCGCCGGGATCGCGCTCGAGCGGCGGCCCGAGGTGGCGGAGTGAGCGCCGCCGGCTGGGTTGCCGTCGCCCTGCTCGGCGGTGCTGCGGCAACGGCGCGCTTCCTGATCGACTCGGCCTTCGCCGCCCGCAGCGACCACCCGTTCCCGCTCGGCGTGCTGGCGATCAACCTGGCCGGCACGCTGGTGCTCGGCCTCGTCGCCGGGGCCGCGCTGGAAGGCGAGGCGCTGGTGATCGTCGCCGGCGGCGGCATCGGCTCCTTCACCACCTTCTCCACCTGGATGCTCGACTCGCACCGGCTCGCCGAGGCCGGTCACACACACCTCGTCTGGCTCAACCTCGGGCTCTCCCTGGTCGTCGGCTTCGCCGCGATCGCCATCGGGCACTGGCTCGGCTCGGTGCTCTGAGTTCCGTCCGATTCGACTGTATTACCCCTGCAAAGTGGGGGGAAAGTGTGGTGTCAGATGGGCGTCCGCGGCTGTCACTACTTTGGATTGCAGATGGAACAGCAGGCCCTCACCGACACACTGATTGCGGCAAGGGTGCCGCTCTGCGAGCTGCAGGACGGCCAGCGGGTCGGCAGCGTCTACGCGGTTCGCCAGCGCGAGCTGCGGCGCAAGAAGAACGGCGAGGCTTGGTTGCGTCTGGTGCTCGGCGACGCCAGCGGCAGCGCCGAGGCGGTCGCCTGGGAGGAGGCGGAGGAGCTCTACGCCCTGGCCGCTCCGGGCACCCCGATCCATGTCGGTGGTGTCTTCGAGATGAGCGAGCGCTGGGGGGCGAAGATCAAGCTCAGCGGCCTGCGCGAGGCGACGCCGGAGGAGTACCGGGAGGAGGACCTCGCGGTCGAGTCCGAGGTCTCCTTCGAGCTGCTCGAGAGCGGCCTGCGCGAGCTGCTGGCGACGGTCCAGGATCGCCAGCTGCGCTACCTGCTCGAGCGCTTCTTCGGCGAGGACTCCGAGAACTGGGCCCGCTTCCGCGACGCGCCCGCGGCCAAGACCTACCACCAGGCCTACCGTCACGGATTGCTAGAGCACACCGTCTCCGTCGCCCAGGCGGTCAGCGCCGCCGCCGCCTACTTCCCCGGCATCGACCGCGACGTCGCCGTCACCGGCGCCCTGCTCCACGACATCGGCAAGACCGAGGCCTACAACGACGATCCGCTGGCGATCGACCTCACCGACGCCGGCCGCCTGCAGGGCGAGATCCCGCTCGGCTACTACAAGGTGCGTCGCGAGATCGAGGACATCCCCAGCTTCGATCCTGCCCTCGCCCAGGCGGTCCTGCACATCATCCTCGCCCACCACGGCTCACTCGAACACGGCTCCCCGGTCGTCCCCGCAACCCGCGAGGCCGTCCTCGTCCACATGATCGACAACCTCGGCGGCCGCCTTGGCAGCTTCGACCGCCTTGAGCGCCAGCTCCCCGCCGGCGAGTCCTGGTCTGGGTTTGACAGAGCCCTGTCGGGCTCTGCCTATTTCGGCCAGCGCGACGCCGCCTGACGCCGCCAGGCCGCGTCGTCGTGTCAGAAGCGTCTAGTGCAGCGTTCGATGCGGTGAACGTTGCCTTCCGCCCGCTGGACGCAGTGGACCAGCTTCCTGCGCTGACCGCCGGGGCTGGCCCCCTCGAAGGTGCGGTGGACCTCGCGTTTGATCTCGGTGCTGACGCCTTCCATCGACTTGCCGATCTGGTCGAGGCCGCTCGAGTGGATCGCGTCGGTGGTCGTCTTCAGGACCGGCTTAATGATCAGTAGATAGAGCAGCAAAAGCATGCCGGCGAAGACCGCAAGCCGGATAATGCCGGAAGTCAGGCTGCCGAAGAGGTTGCGGAGCAGGTCCACGAGACGGGCCGCACACTATCCTGCGAGCCGTGGCAAAGGACACCGAGAAGCTGATCCGTCAGCTCTCGCTGATCTCGTTCCTGATGGCTCAGGGGAGGCCGGTTTCGGCGCTCGAGATTAAGCGCGAGGTTGAGGGCTACAGCGACATGAACGACGACGCCTTCGCGCGGCGCTTCTACGCGGACCGGGCCGAGCTCGAGAGCCTCGGGATCGAGCTCGGGGTGGAGAAGCCCGGCGAGGGGTTTTTCGAGGCCGAGCTCTACTCGCTGCCGCCGGAGAACTTCTACCTCGACGCGATCAAGTTCTCCGACGACGAGCTGGCGGCGATGAGCACGGCGCTGATGCTGCTCTCCGAAGGCGAATTCGCCTACGCCGAGCCGCTGCGCCTCGCTCTGCAGCAGGTCGCCTGGGGCCACCCCAACCCGCTCAAAGAGGGCGAGCGGGCGCCGGTCGAGATGGCGATGACCGCCTCCGCCGGGGGCCGCGACCTCTCCCAGCGCCTCTCCAAGATCGAGACCGCGATCTCGCGCCGCAAGACGGTCGAGTTCACCTACTACACGATGGAGCGCGACGAGACCGAGAAGCGCAAGGTCGACCCCTACCACCTGGTCTTCCGCGGCGGCCAGTTCTACTTGATCGGCCACGCTCACGAGCGCGATGCCGTGCGGGTCTTCCGCCTCTCGCGGATCCAGGGCAAGGTCGGCTACGCCTCCAAGGCCGAGCACGACTTCTCGCCGCCGGAGAACTTCGATCGCCGCGACTACGGCCAGCGCGCCGACTGGCAGCTGGGCGAGATCCGCGGCCGGGCGCAGATCTTCGTCCGCGATCGCATCGCCTGGCTGATCGAGCGCGACTTCGGCGCCTACGGCGAGCTGCGCCCGGCGAAGAAGGCCGACGGCGCGCCCGGCAAAGGATCGGTCTTCGAGACCGACTACGCCTCGCCCCGCGAGCTGATCGCCTGGGTGCTGCGTTGGCGCCAAAACGCCGAGGTGTTGGGGCCCGATGAGCTGCGGGCGGAGGCCGAGAGCCGCCTTGGCCTGCTGCACGAGCGCCACGAGAACGGCTTCAAGCCGGCTGAGATCGTCGACCGGCCGCTGCGCGAGGCGCCGCGCCGCGCCCGCTCCAACGGCCGCGGCGAAGCGGCGATCCGTCCCGAGCGCTTCGCCCGCCTGGTCACCCTCGCCGGCCTGCTGATCGAGTCGGCCAAAGGCGAGGAGCGGCTGCGCCTCAGCGAGCTCTGCCAACGCCTCGAACTGACCGACGAAGAGCTGCGCGAGGACATCGACCTGCTCAACGTCGTCAACTTCGGCGGCGGCACCTACGTGCTCTACGCGGAAATCCTCGGCGACGAGATCGAGGTCGACTCCGAGCCCTACGGTGACAACTTCGCCCGCCCGGCGCGCCTGCTGCCGCTGGAGGCAAAGGCCCTGGTCGCGGCTATCGACCTCTTCGGCGACCACCTGCCGCAAGGCGGCCTGCAGAGCGCCCGCACCAAGATCGTCAAGGCGCTCGGCCACGACCCCTCCGAGGAGGGGCTGGAGATCGCCTCAGGCAGCGGCGGCGACGCCGAGGTCGCCCGCGTCGTCAACGAGGCGATTGGCGGCAGCCGGGTGCTCGACCTCGACTACTACAAGGAGAACGAGGACACGTTCACCAAACGCTCAGTCGAGCCCTATCGCCTCGAGAACGGCAAAGAGGGTTGGTACGTCGAGTGCTACGACCTGACCAAAGACGGTGTCCGCCACTTCAAGCTCGACCGGGTCAGAGAGGCGATCCTTTCCGAGCAGACCTTCGAGCCCCGGCCCGAGGTCGAGGAGCTGGCCGGGGTCGAGGGCTGGATGACACACGGCGAGGTGCCGACCGCCCACGTCGCCCGCGTCTGGGTCTCGCCCGAGCGAGCCCGCTGGCTGCGTGAGGAGCGCACCGTGGTCGAGGAGCTGGCCGACGGCGCCGTCGTCGTCGAGCTGCCCTACGCCGGCACCTCTTGGCTGGTGCGCGAGATCCTGCGCGGCGCCGGCGACCTCGTCGTGCTCGAGCCCGAGGACGCCCGCGAGGCGATCGCCAAAGAGCTCGGCACGAGCGGTGCGTGATTCGAGATCCGCTCCCGGATGCACGCAGGAATTGACACTCCTTGTCCCTAAACGCAGAGCACCGGGCAACCCCGGTGCTCTGCAATAGCCCTAGCTTGTCACCGCGCTTATCCAGCGCCGTTTCGCTAGGCGGGCTGCCCACTCCATTTCAGGCCATTATGCGCGCCCGTGAGGGTAACGTTTAAGCTGCCATCGTAGACCGTCGCCTGGCCGCTTATCTTGACTGTGCTGTTGACATTGTCGGGTTCGAGTAAGTGAGTAACAAGTTCATCTTTGATTTTGCCCTGGCAATCCTTGAGGTAGATCTCGCCAGTGATAGTCATTTTTTGACCGACCGCGCATTCTGCGCTCGATTCGATGACAACGAGAGGGCCCCCTTCTTTCGAAGGCTTAATTAAGATCTCTCCCACCCCACCGACTAAGACGAGTAAGCCGAGAACCGCATTGGTTTCGATGACGTCATTTACTCCTGCGGTTTTCGGTAAGCAGGGGGCCGAGGCCGTAGCTGATCCTTCTAGGAAAGTTGCACACCCGGAATATTGCATTTTGCCTTCATTAACTCCCCCTTCTGTCCCGAGCGTGCTGGTCATAGAAAGGGCTTTGCATAAGATTTTGACGGCGATCCCCAAAATTTTGCTTAATAAGCTAAGGGCTTCATTCTCCACCACCCCTTTGATCCCGGGTTTTAACGGTGCAGTGATGTTGGCGCCGTTTACTCTCCAAGCCGCCCCTGCTTGCGCCTGCGCGGCGCTGCTCATGAAGCACATCAGTCCCAGCGCCAGGCCACACAGACCCAGTATCTTCAGTCCAGAGTTCGATCGAGTCATCTCGTTCCTCCCCAATTGAGTTGCAGTTCCCTGACGAGCGCTCTTTCGCCACAGGCACCGTCTCACGTGTGAGCACTTTGGTCAAGTAAAACTGAACAATCCGGGGGCATCTGCTTCTGGTGATTAAACGCTGCCTCAGCCTTCGACGATTTAGGCAAGGAGCAAGTAGCGTCCCGGGTGGTTGCCAAAGGGCAAAGTTTTTCGCTCCGTCCGGGATCGACTGAAGTGACCAACATCAGCGGACACGAGGAGATTTTCAGGCTCATCGCTCCCAATCCGGGGCCGATGACGCTGGAAGGAACGAACACCTACCTGTACGGGTCGGGGCCCTGCGTGGTGATCGATCCTGGTCCTGACGACGAGGACCACCTGGATGCGCTCCGCGCCGCCGCCGCGGAGCGGGGCGGCATCGGGCTCGTCCTGCTCACCCACAGCCACGGCGACCACGCCGACGGTGCGGGGCGGCTCGGGGTCGATGTGATCCAGCCCAAGGACGGGGGGGAGCACTTCGGTCTGCGCGCCGTAGCGACACCCGGCCACGCTCCCGACCACGTCTGCCTGATGACCGTCGACGGCGTCTGCTTCAGCGGCGACCTCGTGCTTGGCACCGGCTCGACCTTCGTCCCGCCCGATGGCGGCTCGCTTGCCGCCTACATGGACTCGCTGCGCCGCATGCAGGCCGAACCGATCGAGCTGATCGCCCCCGGCCACGGCCCCTGGATCACCGATCCGGCAGCGAAGCTGGCCGAGTACGTCGAGCACCGCGAGATGCGCGAGCGTCGCCTGCTCGCCGCCCTAGAGCGCGGCGAGCGCTCCCGCGACGCCCTGCTCGACGAGGCCTGTAGCGACGTCCCGCCCCAGATGCGCGAGGCCGCCGCCATGGTCATGCAGGCCCACCTAGACAAGCTCGAAGCCGAAGGCCGCCTCCCCGCAGGCGTCTGAGCTTCCGGTGCGCTTTATGCGCCCATAGGGAGCAAAAGGCGCACCGGAACCACGGGTTCGGCCTGGCTGGGCAGCCAGTAGTCTTGTTCGATGGCGCGCGGGGGTGCGATGCGAGCGGGATTGACGGTCGGCTTGGCGGGGACCGGGCTTGCTGCTGTCACCACCGCGGCCGCCTGGCACTGGTTGGCGCGGCGGCCGCTGCCGAAGCAGAAGGGGACGATCTCGCTCGCCGGGCTGGATGCCCCGGTCAGCGTCGAGCGCGACCGCTGGGGTGTGCCGCACATCGCCACGGGCAACTCCCGCGACCTCTGGTTCGCCCAGGGCTTCTGCCATGGGCAGGACCGGCTCTGGCAGATGGACTTCTACCGCCGTGTCGTCTCGGGGCGGGTCTCCGAGATGGCCGGCTCCGAGGGCCTGGCGATCGACCGACTGATGTTGACGCTCGGTATCCGCCGCACCGCAGAGCGCGAGGCCGAGGAGCTCGATCCTGAGTTGCGCGCTCTGCTCGAGCGCTTCTGCGAGGGGGTCAACGCCGCCGCGGCGAGCGCCAAGGCGATGCCCTTCGAGATGCAGCTGCTGCGCCTCGACTGGAAACCGTGGCGGCCGGTCGACATCCTCAGCCTCGGCAAGCTGCTCGCCTTCGGCCTCTCGACCAACTGGGAGCGCGAGCTGCTGCGAGCCGACATGGAGCGCGCCCTCGGTCCCGAGCTGGCGGCAAAGCTCGACCCCGGCTATCCCGCCGACAACCCGATCGTGACCCAGGAAGCCTGGTCTGGCAACGGCCTCGCGATCGTCGAGCAGATCGACGCCGTGCGCCGCTCGATCGGCCTCGCCGCCGAGGCAAGCGGCTCCAACAACTGGGCGGTCTCGGGCAAGCTCAGCGCCAGCGGCTCGCCGGTGATCGCCGGTGACCCGCACCTGCCCCAGAGCATGCCGGGCATCTGGTACCAGGTCGGCCTCACCCTGGGTGACCGCTTCGTCCGCGGCGCCTCGCTGCCGGGCATGCCGGGCGTCTACATGGGCCAGAACAACGACGTCTGCTGGACCTTCACCAACGTGATGGCCGACGTCGAGGACCTCTTCATCGAGCGGCTTGACGGCGATAGCTACCTCTTCGAAGACGAGTGGCGCCCGCTCGAGCTCGTGCGCGAGGAGATCCCGGTCAAGGGCAGCGACGCGCCCGAGGTCCTCGACGTGCGGATCAGCCACCACGGGCCGATCGTCAACGAGGCGCTCTGCGCCGACGAGGCCGAGCCGCTGGCGCTGCGCTGGCAGACGCTCGACCAGCCGACCGCCTTCGCCGGCATGTTCGAGCTGCACGAGATCACCTCCGGTCCGGAGCTGATCGAGAAACTGGCCCCGCACAGCTCGCCCGCCTCGAATCTGATCTGGGCCGACCGCCACGGCTCGATCGGCTACAAGCTGATCGGCCGTCTGCCGCTGCGAAAGGGCGGCTGCCCCGACCTACCGAAGCCGGGCTGGAGCGGCGAGTTCGAGTGGGACGGGACGATTCCCTACGAGGAGCTGCCAGAGACGATCGATCCTGATAGCGGCTTCCTCGTCACCGCCAACAACCGCATCGTCGGCGACGACTACCCGCACCACATCACCAGCGAGTGGCTCGACGGCTTCCGCGCCGCTCGCATCGAGCAGCTGCTGCGGGCCAGCGACGAGCACGACATCGAGAGCTTCGAGGCGATGCAGTCCGACAACCTCTCGCTGCCCGGCATCGAGGCGGCGCGGCGCCTGGGGCGCCTGACCCCGACGGGCCAGCGCGAGCTGAGCGCGATCGAGCGGCTGCGCAGTTGGGACGGGCGGCTCGACCCGGACTCGATCGCCGGCACGATCTACCAGGCCTTCCTGCTGCGCCTCGCCCGCGAGGTGGCGCGCGCCGCAATCGGCGACCGCGACCTCTCCGAGCGCTGGCTCGACCGCGCCGACAACGGCTTCACCCCGCACGTGACCTCCCCTTGGCGCTGGCACTCGCACCTGATGAAGCTCTGGGAGGAAGGCGACGAGGAGCTGATCGGCCGGCCCTGGGAGGAGCTCGTGCTGGAGGCGCTGCGCGGGGCGCTGGACGACCTCAGCGACCGCTTCGGCCCCGACGCCGCCGGCTGGCGCTGGGGACAGGTGCACGAGATGGAGTTCCCGCACCCGCTCGGCGAGGCCAACCCGCTGCTGCGTCGCCTGCTCAACCGCCGCGTCCGCGCCGGCGGTGCCCAGGAGACGGTCAGCCAGATCGCCTACGACCCCAACGACCCCTATAAAGCCGTCTGGGCGCCGAGCTGGCGCATGGTCGCCGAACCGACCGCGCCCGAGCACTCGCGTTGGCAGATGTTCACCGGCCAGTCCGGCCACCCCGCCAGCCGCCACTACGACGACCTGCAGATCGACTGGCTGCACGGCCGCACCCAGCCGATGGCGGGCGAGGGCCCCTGGCGCAAGCTAAATCTCGTCCCGGCCTGATTTCCGGCCGAATCGATTGCCGGCTGCAATGGTTGAGGACGTATGCGCCTGCTCCGTCCAGCTGTCGCGGCCCTCGTGCTGCTCGAGCTCTTTGCCGCGCCGGCGGCCGCCCGCACCGTCCACGTCGGCGGGCGCGCGGTTGAGGTGCCGCGTGCCTGGCCCGTGCTGCGATTGGCCCAGCACCCGCGCGCCTGCGTGAGGCTCGATCGCCGCGCCGTCTACCTGGGGACGTCAGGCGCCAACCAGCGCTGCCCGTCAGACGCCGCGATCGGCCGCCGGCGCGCGATCCTGATCGAACCGCGCACCGCAGCGCGCGCTGCCGCCAGTGCCGTCGCCGCACCGGCCCCGGGGCCGGTCTCTTCACCGGAAGCCTTCACCGGCCTCGGCTTTGACGCCTGCGCGGCGCCGTCCTCGCGGACGATGCTGGCCTGGGCCGCCTCGCCCTACCGTGGGATCGGCGTCTATATCGGTGGCGCCAACCGCGCCTGCTCTCAACCCAACCTGACGGCGAAGTGGGTCGAAGAACAGGTCGCCGCGGGCTGGCACCTGATCCCGACCTACGTCGGCCTGCAGGCGCCACACAGCGACTGTTGCGCAGCGATCAACCCCTCGCGAGCCGCCCAGCAGGGCGTCGAAGCCGCCAGCGACGCGGTCGAAGAGGCGGCTGAAATCGGCATGGGCCCGGGTAGCCCGATCTATTTCGACATGGAGGCCTACACGCGCACGACCAGCACCAGCAGCGCCGTTTTGACCTTCCTCTCCTCCTGGACCAGTCAGCTGCACACGCTCGGTTACGTCTCCGGTGTCTACAGCTCCAGCTCCTCGGGCATCGCCGACCTCGGCCGCGCGGTCGGCAGCACGTACACGCTGCCC